>Ga0247779_1000143_pt1 | contig 55690 bp, 61 predicted proteins | sample UWRJL221509R5_FD_179925 | JGI IMG/M metagenome (GOLD analysis project Ga0247779, IMG submission 179925) | Plant litter microbial communities from Arlington Agricultural Research Station in Wisconsin, United States - UWRJ-L221-509R-5 | ecosystem: Environmental > Terrestrial > Plant litter >... | reverse complement strand
ATTACTCTCGTAAACTCATGGAAATAGGAACGCAAGCACGTACGCAAAGGATGAATCGAGTCAAGGGTCCATTTTACATTTACATACAATGTACATACACATTTCGCGTGTGCGTGTGCGTGCCGCCGGTAGTGCGTCCCGAATCGGAGTCCGATCCTCCATAACCCGTCCGATCCTCCGAATCCGTGCACACACGTTTTTGTCGCTATCCGGCGCTTCCGGCATCTAGCGGGCGTCTTTTTCGAAATGTTACATAAGCCGTAAGCCGCCGGTCACGGCATCTATAACAGTATCAAAAACCGCGAAGTGGCCCACTGATGGATGCCAGCAAAGCAACACAGGGTTGAAGAAATTGCCACCCCTTTTTTTCATTCTCTAAAATTCGCACAGGCTATGCGAGGTACTTCAACGGTACTGTAAGCGTATGCATGTATAGCATTGATCAAGTATCCTGTCTGAGCCTGCTGTTAGACCGCCCAAGGAGAACAAATCGGTATTTAAGTGTATGAGTAAGGGTGAAGTTAGCTGGGGAAGGATCCAGCGTTGCGTACTTGCGCATGGGTTATTTTACATTTGAAGACCCCTTCTTCTACTAAAGGCTTTCTAAATTCTCAGTCTCGCTTCTCCCTTCAAGTCGGTGATCATTTAATAATTTCTAGTCAACTTGGCAAGTACAACACGTATGCATATTAGGATGGATGGGCGTATGGACTCTGGAAGATTTAGGAAGTACGAATTCCGTTAATAATCTCAAGAGCTCTACGTTGGCAGCGGCGCACCACCACATTATGTGGCCTAGCTAGTGTAGTAGCGTAAGATTCAGTGTCAGTACGGGTTCTGGTAATTCATGATGATTGACTTAAGCTTCTGTTCTTTTGTTCTGGTGTTTGTTTGTTTTTTTTCTTCCTTTCTGCATTATGACTCCCTTGTACAGTTAAGTTACTTAATTTCAAGATACACTACTTGCTTACGCCCCAACACTTCTTAATCTAATTCTATTCGGGTTAGTGGGAGTTCTATAGATAAATAAATGATAAACGGATTAGAATTATATGCGGAGCGTACGCGCGCGATACATGTACACATTTCAGTGCTCTGTGCGGCGGCGCGTATGGTAGTATACATACATATATACCCATCTGCCAGCGATACATATCAGCATCCATCATATGCAACATCACTGATCGGTCGGGCCACACACAGGAGTGTTCCATCATGGGTGTAACCCCAAGTTCAGCACATACAAAGGGCGAAACATCACGACTAGACTAAATTGTATGTGGATCCGGTTAATTGGGTGGTGATTGTGCGAGATATCCGAAAGCTCAAAATGGATATGGATGGATGGATTTGTATTTGTACGGTCGTGTTCTGTTCTGTCCCGCCTCGGTTGGGCTGGTATGTCAATCCCATGCACATTCTCCGTAAGTCTCTCTCCATCTAATTACGATTGATTACATACATTCCTGTTTTACTCGAGTTCAGACTTCCTCCCCAACAATCAAGGTTCGTATTATTCCAATATGAGCACCCGAAAGTGCCTGCATTTTCGTTGGTGTTCTTTTCTCGGTCAGAGTTCAAGTCATTCATTATTTCCACATAAATGATGGATGGATGGATACATGCATTAGGAATTCGAAGCAGCCTACCCACCCCACCCCTGCCCTTTCCCATTCCTAAATGTGGTATCCCTCGTGCCCACACTCCGTCTCCGAACTGCAGATGCAAATAGTCGTATATATGCACACATAGACGTATACATGGGACTGTTGAATTCTTATCTTGGACCTAGAAGGAAGAATTCTATTTCTATAGGATGATTCGACCAGGAAGGACAGTGGCGTGACGGCTGCAGTGAGATTGAGTCTCTGATTCAGCGTATCCGGATCCCCGGATCTCGGTCGGGTGAAAAGAAGATGGTTAGTAAGATGTAAGACGTATGTATGTATAGCATAGAACATGTCCTTTTACTTATGATAGATAGATGGATGGATGTGGGTGCGTATATGCTCAAATCAGAAGAAAACTTGAGATTTTTCGGAAGAAGGGGACTTGAGAACATTTGATTGGTACTAATTTTAATGGGAAAACACCAATCTTTCCCTGGCTAAGGGCTTACTTTATGCGAATGTGATGAATTCCTAACCAAAGATGGATGGATGATTCCTGCTACTGGTAACGGCTTTACAACGGGCGCTCTTGAAAGGACAATAATGCAAGTTCAATCAGGGATGCAACCTGGATGGAAAATTCAGATGAACTGATGAAATTCAATGAAAGAGCCCCAAGTTGATATTACTTCGACTCGCTTGCAAAGCCCTGCTTGATTTTGGAATGTTCTGAACAATGCAACCTGACGGCAACGGGCACAAACAACGAGAAAAAGAAAGATGATTCATTCATACAGACAGCCATCTTGGACATGGCTACGAAGAGTACTTGCCCGTACACTCACCCAGGCTGTCGAGAGAAAACACCATACTGGCACGGTCGTCACTGATAGTGATAGCAATTCTACCGACGCTGCGACCTTACTCCTCACACACGAGGCTTTCGTAATTGGGTTTCGCCGTGGGCATGATGATGCCGTTCTGGGTAGAGTTCTACTTTTGGTTCTATGCTGTATGGAGATGGGATGATCGAGTAAGGTTTACCTGTATATTTTAACAGAGCCGTGGAGAGATTTAAATTAGACTGCCGTCCAGGGACGCTCTGCTCACGTACGCTTTGAGCGTGCGTGACGGAGTTAATAATAATAATATAAATAAATAATATTTTTGACAGGGTGATGATGCGAAAGGGGGTTGCTAGGCTCAGCATCGGTTGTTCGGAGGCCGGGAAATTCTTTGGTAAAATTTCCTGTCCGCGGAGAGTCCATAATCGGGGAAAGGACCAATTGAGATTATGTAAAAATAATAATATTTGAAAAATAGACCGTTATGGCTGACAACATGCCAGCGCATAACAGGGCCATCACCCTGCGCAGCACAGCAAAAGCGCCATGTTTGTTTTTGCGGGAATTTGAAAAAAAGGGGGATCGATCTGGATCTCCATCTGCGGTTAATTCTTATGATTGTCTTTCGGACCTTCTCCGTTGCCCATCTAGGAAAAACGAAACTTGGCAGGTGAGCCCCGCGTCCGCTCCGAGCGCCGGTCGTCCGCCCGTGGGATCTACCCAGAATCTGTGATTCCATGCTAGAACTGGTTTGACATGTTAATTCAGAGTAAAATTTCTAATTAACACTACACTTACTTACACCGATAATCATACCAAGGCCTCCATCCGCTCTTTTTTTGTGTCTTTTTTTTTCTTCTATATTATTCAGTCTCTTCTCCATCTTTTCTTTCTTTCAAGACCGACGGGACGGCTGAGTTCACGCCCAGCCTGTTTACATATAATTCATTCACAATCCAACCCTCATCTATATATCGTCGCCGTCGTTGCCGCCCTCCCGCTTTGTCTCTTGTCTCGAAAGCTGTTTGACTCTCCATATATTACTCCCATGCAATGGCCTTTTACGCCGGCTCTTCTTATCAACTAAACCTACCAAGGACGCCAGACGCTTTTTGTACGGGCTCTTCAATGAACGCCTCACCAGCCAGCGCGAGCTCAAGCAGGCATTATCAGAATGACCTTCATCATCCGTACGCCCAACACCACCACCAGTCTCACCACTATAGCCAGCAGCAGCTTGGGTCCGCCATGTCGTCATTGGCTTCCTCTTCAGCAGCTGCAACACGCGCTGCAGACTTGCTGCACCATGGGTTAAAGGGATGGCGAGCATCGGCAGTTAATAACAACTTGGGTTCCACTTCCAACTCGACGTCGACGACGAGTAGCAATGGTACTGCAAAACCTGCTCATATGTTGGTACCAATACCATCATCTTCGGCGGTAGCTGCAGCTGCTATCGAGGGTCCGGGTCCTTTGACTCCCCCAATGTCGACCAGCTTTGAAGCGCGTACGACAAACACGGCCAACTACTCTCAGTACCAACAGCAACAGTATTCGCGGCCACAGCAAAGCCAGTTTCACGCATATAGCAACACGACGAGTAATGCAAACACTACGAGTAGTAATAGTAATGGCCCGACGACGACGAACAGCAATGTTAACATGACGCTGCCGCCTATCGCGCATCTTGAGAGGCATCTCTCGCATCCTTCTACGCATTTGCCACCATGTACGTGTTTTACCTTTATTTTTTGGTTTAAGAAAGAACGCTGGGAGCAGAAAGTCGCGTCTTTTCACCCATTCCTTTGTCTCATTCGTGAAAAAGCGCATATATGCTAACAAAACGCCTTTCACAAACAGTAACGCCCCCCGAAGACATTCCCTACGCGCATACATCCCGTCTGCCAGTTTCCCATTCAACCCACACAGCCCCTCTTCCCAGAATATCATCGCAAGATGACTTCTTTTCGAGTTCAAGTTCGATGGTTACAAGCACTGCACCTACGAGTTCTGGATCGAGCACCTCGACTTCTAGTCATTCACATCTCCAACAGCGACTAGAAATGGATACCAACGTCCTTCCTCCTATTCAGTACCATCAGCAGGATCAACAACACCAGCCTCCGCCGCAGCAGTATGAACCCCATTCTCAGACTCAGACTCAGACACTTACACCATATACGCACACCAATGGGCACGCACAACCGCCGCTAGCTGTTCCTTCGGCGGAAGGATGCTCAAACTTGTCAGGCGCATACATGCAGACCGATTCCGTTTCTACGACATCTCCTGACCAAGAACCTCAGTCCCAACCTTCACAGGAACTCAGCGAGCTTGCGGGTGCACTGGTGCCCTCAGAGACTGCACCTCAATACGTTGTGGATTGGCTGGACTTTACGCGGACACGGTCAGCCCACTTCATTGCCGAGAAGACGTGCGAGATGATCTGTTACCTCTGGTTTGCCCCCCCTAATAAGAAAGGCTCCAAGAAGGACGGAAAGTGGAGAAGTAATAAGATCAGGAAGACGAATTCCGCGTTTGCGTCATCGAATATGGAGGATGATGAAGGCGAATCCGAGTCTGATTCCGACTCGGAGGGCTCTGCAGTCTCGCTTTCGCCACCCATCGCGCCTACTGCTCTGCAATTAGTGCCATCGCCCACGTTTGTTCAGTTCATGAATAAGCTGTTGGAAACGACGCAGGTGTCGCAGAGCGTCATCGTGCTCAGTCTGCATTACATTCATCGTCTCAAACAGAAGAATCAGTGGACTCCAGCGCAGAGGGGGAGTGAGTTTAGGATTGCGGTAGCTGGCTTAATGATGGGGAACAAGTTTTTGGACGAGTACGTGTTTTTTTTTGTTTTTGTGATTCAATTGAATTCTTATCGCTTCTGCGGTCGTTTAGCAATACTTATACGAACAAAACGTGGTCTGAGGTGTCCGGTATCGAACTTGCAGAAATCAACAGAATGGAGCGGGAGTTCTTGCACGGGGTGGATTTTAACCTTTATGTGGACAAGGCAACATACGAGGCGTGGTTGAATCTGCTCAAGGGCTTGGTATTGGCGAAGGAAAAAGACTGTCGGCGGTATGGAAGGAATGGGAGGGAGGAGAGGCATCACCGGGAGAGGGAAAGAGAAAGGAAAGGGTCATCGACGAGGAGAACAGCCACGCTCGCCAACATAGCTAATTCGAACGGAAACGCGATTTACGGTGCGATTGGTCCCGCGTCCAGGAGCTATACAAGTGCAGCTCCTCCCGCTCCTGCTAGCAATGATACTAACGCGAATGGTAACTCAAACTCAACCTTCGCTGCAAGCGGGTACAATGGATTCGCGAAGGAATCTTACAGTCGTGCGAAGTCAACTTCTCCTAGGATTCGCAGCAGCAGTACTAGGAATGTCCAACAGCAACCCGCGCCTTCGGTTACTTACAATCAACCTCCGCCACCACCACCTCAGCCCTCACAGTCGCAACAGCAGATAGTGCCACCTGTGTACACGCATCAGAACCATAGCTATTTGCCTAGCATTAACACGACTACCGCACTGCTCCAACCGACATCTTTGTCGTCAACTGCATCGACGTCGGCTTCCGCGGTTTCCGCCTCATCTGTGATCTTGGGATATGCCTCTGGTTCTCCTGTTGCTCAGACTCAAGTTGGCGGAAAGAGGACAGCAGAAGCGGCGTTCTCGCCTACTTCTGCTGTTTTCGCTACTGTCCCTTCGAAGAGGCCTATATCGATACATGGTGGGATGGGAATATCACTGAGGATCCCTGAAACTAATGCTCAACAGCAAGGACAAGGACACGGAATGAGCAGTGGCCCGAGCAATTTAAGTCCATTGGAGGGTTTGCAGAACTTTGAACGGATGTCGTTGACCTCGAACAATCCTTCACCTGCAAAGGATCGAAGCATGGCCGCGAAGGAGAAGTCGAAGGAAAACAATAGGTCGAGGTGGAGAGCATCTGCTGTTCCGCAGACTTTGAGCTCGACTTATTCGTATTCGGTGGAGAATGATAAGAAGAACAGGCCTCAGGTATTTTTTCTTTTTTTAAAAAAGCAAGGAATTGTGTCTAAATTCCATTTTATTCAGAACTTGTACTTCTATGCTCTGGCATGTTCGCCTATTAAGGACGAGCCTGCAGCAGCGCCTGCGCCGCTTGATGCTGACGAGCAAGATCGAGACCGTGTTCAATCTTCACAGGAAGAAAAATATGTCGGGTATGGCCATGGCCAGCGGAGATTCCGCAAGTACCATCAGCCTGTGCCACCTAGTGGTGTGCCTTACGCTTATGCAGACCTCAATGCCAACGCGTCGAGGTTCTACCCTTCGATACCTGCAGCACCAGTGGAGTCGACGACCACTTCCTCATCGAGGGTGACTGGCGCGACTGTGACTCCCCCGATGAGACAGAAGCAATACTCGTATCCTGTTTTCGAAAAGCGCGTAAAGGCGGAAACTGCTGAGTATACCATTCCCCTTCCGCATTTCCGGGACGACGTATGGGCAAGACCACCTGCGCCTGCTAGCTCGACCTCCTATAAAGCCGACGATAGTGCTCATGCGCAACCACCTGCGCATTATCGTCATCAAGAGGCGGTGCCTGTACCTGCGCATACCGTGCCTCGGGGCATGGTGGATGAAGACGAGGACATCGATATGGAGAGGTCGACTACTGATGCCGATGCCGACATGGCTGCGGTGCCTTCCGCTCCATTCGCCAATGCGGGTCCTCCTGGAGTGCGCGTACAATTCTATGATAATGGAGCTGGGTCGTCCTCTTCGTATACGCCGTACTACCAACAAGGACAATCTGGTACCCAGCAATCCGGACAACCCGCTTTGGTGGGGCAGTCATCTGGCGCGCCTTCGCAGTACGGGTATGGATATTCGACGCCGCCTTATCATGCTTCAGGGTCTACTTATGCGACGAACCCGACTTCTGCTTACCAGCCCGCTTACTCGCAGTCTCAGTATTCTTCTCCTGTACGCTACTCATCACCTCCTCTCGGTCGCAACACTAAATATGTAGGATATCCACCTCAGCTTGAGTCTCCTTTACGTCGACACCAAATCAAACAGGAGCAACACGAGCAGCAACAGCATGGTCACTCTCGAACTCAGCACGACCAAGATCGTGAACAGCGATATTTCTTGGAAGAGCAAGAACGATATCATCAGCGATACTCGTCTCGCTCTGCATATTCCTCTCCGCAATATGCTAGACGGTGAATCTCGCCGAATCATTTGTTATGATTTACGAAGATCATGACCGATAAAAGACGAAGAAAAAAAGTGAATGATTGTTTTTCCTTTTTCACTTGTTCTTTCTTTGCTCGCTTTCTCATTTTCTTTTGACGACATCGGACCTTTCATCATAGCCTAGTTTATTACTTTATTATTATAACTTTTTTTTCGCCCTTTTTCGCTTTTTCTGCTATCTCCATCACGCTAAACACACAATCGTCCATTTTCATCGACAACGGCATTGAACCCTCACGCGCTACCCCCAAACCTTCAATGTTACCACCTTTCACGACTTTTTCTTCTCAATGTAGAATTACTGTCGCAGACTTTTTTTGCATTTCTACTTTTCGACATTTTTGTCAATTTGTCGCTTTCCTTTCGTTTCTTTCATCATTTTTACGACGTTACAATTTTCTCCGAAACATCCACGAGCATATAGTTCTCTGTCATTTTTCATTCATGCACGCACCCACACGCATTCATCATTGTCAATTCATCCATCCTATTACTACACTACATTAGACCCACTCTAGCTTTATTATATAACTATTCCCCCGCCTCGTATCGTAAACCATTATTATTAGTCATTATTCATCCATCTGCAATTTTCTTTTCTTTCCTCTCTTCCGCATGCATGCATATCGATTCCAATAGTAGCAATCTTCATTCCACAACTCTCGCGCATTCAATTTTAATTAGCAATTATCATCCTTTCGCATATTATTTTGGGGGCATTTTATTAATATCATTTGCAATAAAAATGACATTTTGCCATGTATCTTTCCTGATCAGAAAGAGAAAGAAGGGACGATTTGTAGGATAAGCATCGGGAACAAGGAAGAAATAAGGGGTTCCTGGGCGGCGAGCGGCGCTGGGCTCGTAATTATTTTGCGCTGAAGCATACACGTGAGTCTTAATTGAACGCGTCGCGTCACACGGCCTCGTTTTCCCCTTTCGAGAGCCTTCAGGTGGCCTCCTCGAGTTGGAAATCCAAGTTTACGTGATTATGTTGTTTAATATTGCTTCCCGACGCGATAGCATTACACATACCCTCTGGCTGTAAGCTACTGCCTTAGTCCTTTACTTTACCCCAGTTTCCCATGGAATGCTTCTCGTGTATGTGTGTCTTGCTCTATGCAGAAAGTGTGTCTGGTTGAACTTGGATGCGATGCTAAGCCCAGTCAAGACTCACCACCGATCTGCCCACTGCAAATTCAGCTCGAAACTGAAAGCTTAGCGCCGCCACCCGCAGGAGTCAGCAGGTAATGAGTCGTGATAGGGATAGGACAGGTATTTCCAAGTGTAAGTAATTGAGTCCGACGCTTATACGTTACTGGCAGGAATTAAGGACGGGATGGGGTAATAGATGGCTAAAGATGCTTGCTCGTATGCAGTAGTAAGTACTACTACTAGGTAGTGGCCGTAAGAAAAGACTATCTGCAGCTAGCTGCTGCTCGGGGAGCCACCGGGACGAACTTTGGTATAAATCTAATTAAGACTCGACCCAACTAGGGAAGACAAGTATGTACCCTATCATCGGGGGTTAATACCCCAGAGCTGTTGAATCGCCTCTGGAGAGGGAAGCACTATAAGTTTAGGTATATATGCATATTCTTATCCTTGATCATCGTTGTATAGCATTTTTTCGATTTGGGTCATTTGTGTTTGTCGTTTAAGCTCCAGATCTGCGGGCGATATTCAGAGCGTTTTCATGACCTGGAAGGGGTGCCCAGGTGTGATGTATATGTATACATACACACTATAGTATGCGGAATGAACTCTGAATGAATGAAATAAGGACATGCATCTGCATCAGACTGTCTGTCAGATTGAGATAAGGAAGGTTGAACTTGGAACCCTCTTCCCCGTGCGTTGCCGAATCTTTCAACCTACTTATCAACCTTGTATTCTGTGAGGGGAAGGCTATGATGGAGTGTGTGTCCGGGGCTGGCGTTGACGTCAACGAAGTATACATGTATGGATGGCTCTTGCTCAGGCTAAACGATGCGAAAATCTGTATGATTCTAGGTTGTCGGGTGGGGGAGAAGAATGCATACCCTTCTGGAATTTGTGTTACATATTTGAACGTCTGGAGCCTATAGGTTTTTATTTTTAAGGCTAGCTTACTGCTGTCCAAGCTATATACATAATCATAATCGGATAGATCCCCAAGTTCGCATTCGAACAGGTACTCACATGCTTTCGGTGGTGCTATGGCCCAGGAGCCCTGTGCATGAAGAATGTCGAGAATTGGCATTTTGCGTGCTGGTACTGGTAATCGCCGCCACCGACTGGCAATGATCTCGTACAATTACCCCTGCCTGCCCGTTTTATCCGCTTCCATACATTCTATGTAGGTGCACAAGCAGCAATCTCGCTTGCAAAGGCCCTTGGATTCGAAATCATCGTTACCCTGTCTGGCCTGTCTTGCCTAGGGCAAGAATGAATACCCAACGTGGCCTCCGCCGTCGGATCCGGAAAATCCATTTCTTTATGTGAGATTTTCCCTGTTACGAAGTATAAGTAATCAATTGAGCGTACATCTCCAATCCTAGAATGTACACTTGAGCGAATGTAACACGCAATGTTCGGCTTTTCGACAAATTACTTCGTGGCGCTAGAATGTCCGAGGATAGAGAGGAGACTGATGTGGTGATGAGGAGACATTTGAGATGGGCTTGTCGTCCGGTTGGGAAGGAACTTGGCCCAGAAGTCTTATGGAAGTAAGGAAGGAAGAAGGGAAATTTGAGCAAAATTCGGATGATCTATCATGGAGCTCCGGACAAATTGGAAGAAATGATAGATAAAAATTCCCGGTAACATCGCTATATTTGCTTTTCTGATAACATATGAAGTTTGAGATTTTAGTGAAATAACTTTAGGGGGGACGCAAAGCGGTCTTTTTACTCCGGAAATGATTTTCTTGGACGTGCGATGGTGGTGCGCGGTTTGGCCTGGTGCTCAAATCATTGCACCCATGACAAAGGCCTAGAGGTTACACCAAGAAGATGGCGTTTCAAATGTGGTATAACACTCCGAATCCCCTTTGTAACTCGCCAACTTGCTTTTCGCCGTGACCAAATTACTGACTAAACCTGCGATTTTCATCGAGCCGAATTTATGCTTAACATCGTGTAACACATATGTATCAGCGTGGCGTCAACGGTTTCAGTTCCACTGGCTCGCTTGTAACCTTCCACAAGCTCGAACTCCATCGATAAGTTATCCTTGGACCTTGACGGATTTGACTCATAGGCAGCGAATGGATATTGGAGCACGGCTGAGCACGGGTAATCGTTTAACATTTATGGTCTGGCGTCAAGGACTCAAGAAGGTCTGACCGGGTGAAATAGAATACAAATTTCGTCAAGTGTGCGGCGGTAGCGTTTATTTAGGGAGCGTCATGATGCCTTTACCGTCATGGTGTCCTTAGACCTCTTTGCAAGACTCTAGTAAGTGGTGCTTATCTTGGCCTTTGCCGTTGAGAAGTTAAAATGTCGATTGACATGCTCCAAACGACAACAAGTTTTATGCTAATCGGCTTACCTACTTCCCAATTGTTTCTTTTCGATACGTCATTTGGATGATTAACGAGCGGCGATTGGGAGTATTTCGAATAGAACGGATATCGCGTGGAAGAACCGAAGTGCCCTGTGGAACTTGCTGGAACTTGAAGATGCGCAGGAGAAAGAAAGTTGCGCCAATTATATTCCATTTGCCGTAAAACCAGGTTCCGGTCCCTGTCGATTATAATCATGCCTGAAATTCACGTATGGAGGGCGCCAAATGCAAATGTTTATTTGAGCCGATTCAAATACTGCGAATGACGAATTCAAAAAAGCGATGGAACATGGGTGTATGCATGAGAGAAACCATATTAACCCTTATAAATAGACAGATACCTTTTCTGTGTGCGGAGCACGGGTTCTTCGGGAATCGGGATAGGAAGGAGCCGACGATGGCCAGTTAGCCGAAGGCGCTTCATACGAACGACGCCGCCTGCGCGGCTATGTGATTGTTTTCCACGCAGTTCATGGGTTTTTTGCGCTGCGCAGGGCAGCAATATTAGGCGATATTCCCTTTACAAGTTTTCTGAGCACATATGATCCGGATACGGGGAGATTGAAGTGGATCAAATTATTCCTTTCCTCTCCGAATTGCTTGGACTAGAAGCTAAGCTTTATGAGGTATTACCTCGAATGATGTGTTATTTCATATCATGATTGGTGCTATTACTATAACTAAGTGGAGAGAGGTTGTAGGATGCCTCCATGAGGTGGTGATTAAATGTGGCAAGATGGTGGCGAAGAACGCAGACAACCATATATTGGCAGCATTAACTTGAGGGCCTGAGGATGGCTAACTGTTTCTGGACCACCACTACAATTGTACAAACTGGAAAGAGCCTGATCGAACTTTTTTCCCGAAAGATAAATCGAGTTTTCGAGATGGTCGTCATTAGCATTACTGGGTCGGTACATCAAAAGTTATGCGCATTGGTACCGAGTATGGACAGGAAGCATGGATACAGATTATATTAGAGTTCTGCATTAGCACCTAGCATCACATCGTTGTGTGCCGTGGGCGCTCTTCCTACCCAGAAGCAGATGTCCCTGGAAATAAATTTGAACACGATACGCGTATCATTCCAGTGAGTTGTCGCTTACTCAGTTGCCAGTAGCTCAGTGCATCATTTGTTGTGCATTATTACCCTGCTTTCAAGCACCGCCCATGAGACCAACACTCAAGATGAGGAAAGAAAAGTGCAATTGTTTGTTCCTATTGGACTGTCAAAATGGAAGAGAAATCTGACTCTAGAATCACACCGCGGAGAACTTGTACAGAACACGCGGTTTTGTAACGTACGCGAGCCTACGGGTGGTCATTCCTGAGCATGACTTCCCTGTTATGTGACGGTTCATAGAAGAAGCAGAGAATTCCCGGTAGAAGAGGCTGGACCCGGTGGTATGAAAAAGTCTAGAAGACACAAGAGTAGAGAAATCGAGCGGCGCGACAAGGCAGCAACAGGTACTACGCGATTATTGGGGTTGAATCCTTGGAACCAGAGGGATGCAATAAGGAGATACACAAAATGAATTCGCATTGAGTTTGGGTTATGTCACGATGATTGACCAGATTATCAAGAAGAGAGAAGCCATGTGGATGGCCAAAGAGAGCTAAACCAGGAGTAACAACGTTCGAAGTGAGTAGTTTAAGGAGCAATGAGTAGATCATGTGTGCTTACCTAGGAACGTCACAATGGACCAGAAAGGGAGAGACGGGGTTTCATGTCTTGGATTAGACGTTTTCACATCTTATGAATGCGACTTCCCTCAGAAAGACACCGGTGGTACGACGGAGTCAGAAACAATATATCGAGGATGGAAAGCAAGTCTATACAGAGAAATTTTCGAAGGTTAGTCCGCTAGAACTGTTTCTTGCGACTGCGCTCTTTGACGTGCTTCTTCGGCGCGAAGTTGAGCCAGGGCAGTATCCCTGAAAGCCTGTGAGAACACCGCATTAGAGACAAAATTCTTCTCAAATAACGCCAAAGACTATCTTGCCTGCGTAAATAGGATGCCAGACAAAACACCGCTCACTGGAAATGGATAAGACAAAAATATGTGCGCATATTCGCGCAAGAGGTAAAGACATGCTCACAGACACCGCAGAATAGGGCTGTATTTCTCTTGAAGCCGAAGAGTCGTTGGCCAATGACAGCTATTTGACGTGTGGGTAAGCATTTTTATTCGCTAGTCCCAAGAGTTACTCCAAGCTTGCCTGAAGCTAGCCCAGATGACAGTCCTGCAAAAATCCCTTCCTTTCTAGCTTCCTGAAAGAAGTTCGGATAAAAACACTCATTCATATGCGTTCTGAATTACATACATTTTTTTGAAACACTCACGGTTCTAACGATTTCCTCTGCATCCGATGGGAGTCCTGTTGAACTGATTTCAACCATCCTGTTTGGTCAACGTCAAGTCTTGCGTGGGTCTGGTTATTGCGATAATACACGGTCATGGCTGTGCGGTGTGTTTGCTGCTTACAAACTTTGCGTGCCATGTCACATGTCACTAGCATTAAGCTTAAAGGATGGTTTGTCGCGTCCTGTCACAAGCACTATGCTCCAAGTAACGCTGATAAGGGTCACGCAGTACCTTGAACCGGTGCGGCCACTATCTAAATTCGAACTCTTCTAATATCATTAATCCTCTCCAAGATTTTGAAGCCAGAAGTCTGCGTTCCTAAATAATCTCTATGAAAACACACGCTGTGTGAGGATGTCGGCCACAAAAAAGCAGAATGCCAAATCATTGCAACAAATTCACGCAACTATACTGGGTTGGATGGATCATGATTTTTTCACGAACCTTGCAGACTGAACGGTTTTTTAAGAGCATATATCAGCTGTGAAGCCACTTTTGGAGAACCTTCAAGTGTCTCCGCAGGCCTCGGTGGATGAAAAACTCACACAAATAACATCTTTGGCCGAGTCGTTTACTGAACAACGCACGAAGTTCAGTAAGTCAACCTGGGGCCATCTCGCTGATTCGCTGGACCAAGAAGGCTAGTCGATCTTCTGGCTTGCAAATTCTATATCTTATATGCTTATATGCTTATACCCCAATCGTAAAGGCGTCAACTTGTGGAATATTTCGGGCTTGATGCTGAGAGGCGCAGACGAAAACGAATACCAGAATGTCGCTATATGTAAGTGGCTATGTGCCACTCCACTCGATCGATTATTAACCCTCGGAGAAGTACGTTTGGCTGCATTTCGTCTAGTTGAGGCTGGTTTGGAAACGAAACCTGGCACGGAAAGTAAACTCAATTGTTGATATGGCAAATATGGCTTCAAGCTGAATGGATCTGACTTAGCTCTCATCAATATCCTTCAGCTGGCGAGCAAGACGGGAATGAGTCTTTCTGGTGACGAACTTCAAACTTCATGATGCGAATCTTACGATATGGTGATGTGCAGACAGGGGACACAATGATCTTGCGGGAGGCGTATTGACAAGTGCCGCAAAGGTCTTTATTTTCAACTACGAATTGACAATCCGTCGTTGTTCTTAATGCAACTAGTTCGAAGAACGGCTAAAAGCTATGAGCGATACGGATGAACACCGACAAGCTATAGCATGCGCGACTATTTTATATTACTCAAGCAGAATGGAAGCTGTGTGTACATTTCCAAATGCCGCATGGCATGACAATCACGAATCTACTTCTTTTCCAGGCTTGGAAAGAGGGTAATGACAGCCTGGCGGAATACATGTCGCGGAAAATCATTGGTATGGCTCCTTCCTTAATGTCCGACTAGGGCTCACCCACGCATGGCTCCAAGATGACGATCAACGTCTCTCCCTCCTTCCACCTCACGCTGTGAGCCACCTCCCCATTCCCATCGTTTCTATTGCATAATGATAAGATAGCGCGAGCTTCTCGCTTTCAAATTGCACCAAATTGGAAGATCCTTTCTGAGTGCGATACAAGACGGATCCAAAACTCCAGACGTTTTGCAATGGTTGCAACGTGCTTTCTCCGTGGCAGACAAACTTGAAGATGGCTTCAATACGACCGGCCTCAAAGTACGTGACTAGATTCATCAGAGACTTGCCTCAATAAATCGGTCTTAGATGTCCATTCTGAGAACAATGGGTGAGAGAATGTGTTTTTCCCATTTTCTGCATGACACCTATCATTCTTGTCGTTTTACTTCCAGCAAGGGCGTATTTTCTATCAGAAGCATACGACCGTGCCGAGAGCGTGCTTGATGAACTTATGCCAACGATAGACTCATCCAAGGATCATGTAAAGTGGATCATCGACTTATCCTTTCATCCATCTTACGTTTGGTCGTCAATAGATATCTTCCGAATATCAGGAGCTCCGATGGCTGAGGATAGCTGTACTGAAGAGAAGGAAAGCCGGAAACGCTTCTCTCCTTGATGGTCACTTTCCTCATACAAAAGTTGATATCCTAAATTAACCCCGATATTTCTATCAGCTTATAGATCTGTCATCAATCACATGGAACTTTCGGAGGCCAACATTACGGAGTACGTCTATTGTATGCAGCTCCGATTAATGCATTGATCGAGTACTTCCTTTCGCAGCATCTTGCAGGACCTTAGAACGTTAAGTCATCACCAGTGAGTTAACTAAGTTATTGGGTTCGCAGGCGGCGAATGGATCGGATGATGCGTTTGTAGCACTCTCGTTACGGCCGTCCATGAACATATCCTGGACTTAGCATTGAGGCCAAACACCACAAATTCGGACCAAATTTACCGACTAATATTATCCATCATCATACATTCTTCCAAGGATGAAGATCATCAAAGAGCCATGAAGTCACTTGATTCGACTTTTAAGGGTGCGCCGACTACGACCTTTCAAGGAAAACAGGGAAAGATTACAACTTGATGCAGTTGTCTGTGAAGCAGATGTCGAACTTCCATCTGTAGCATGTACGGCATGCCTCACGGTAAGTGATTTATTTAGCTTGTTACTATTGTGGTCACAATATGTGTCTTGTCTAGCTTATATGGCAGTATGGAGGCCGATATTATAAGTCAAAAAAATGGTCAACAGCGGCAGATTGGTATATGGTCGGCACCCATAAGCTATTCACGGCAAACAGCCCTTCCACTTTGGCGAAGTGTTGTCGGAAAGCCGTTCTATGTCATATCGAACAGCGCGACTTTGCCTTAGCTTCTACGGTGATTCGGCGGTGTCCGACTAATGAAGCATCCACTTTTTATATCATGTTTCTAATCGCCATTCATCAAGGTTGGCCCATTACTTCTGTCCCCTTTTCCAATGGATTAACATACTCCAACTTGTCTCAGGATTAGAGACTGAAGGTTCAATTGATATTCCCTTATTTTTAACCTAATTTTCAAATCATCTCTTATCAGCTATTCGAGCCGTTAACGATATGATGAAAGCTCCGGACTTTGACCGCAAGATGTTACTCCTAGCGACTCAGATTTCCCATCAGTCGGAAATGAAGAGTGTACTTCTTGCAGTGCTTGAAAGCCTCCTTAGGACCCTGAAAATCGGGACGAACGGGGAGATGCTCGTTGAAGCTATGTCACTTATGCGCTGCATCGTCAAACTTACTTTGTCGCTTCTCGTGGAACCCGCAGCAAACAAGTATTGTCATGCTGTTATTCTTACTGCCGGAATTTATTTACTGACTAACCCTCTTTCGCATGGGCTAGATCTGCTTTGATTGACACCGTGGTAAACCAGTTCCGTACAGGTCTCGATACCTCTCCCATTGCTGCATCAAGAAATACCTTGGGCTGATTAGGGCTCCTTTTAGCACGAATTCTTACGCAAGCAGCCTCATCACAGAAGACGGTTCCTCTTATGTTCAAGGAGATCTCATGGTTGTGGAAGACAGCTTATAATTGCGCCGTTCAAGGGTGTACCGAGTGGGAAAATGCTGGGGATCAAATCTCAGAGTTATTCGACATTGCGAGAGAAGTGAGTCTGCGCCGGCGATGGACTCGGACCCATAACTTCTGTCTAAATCCTCTTTTTTTCGACTTGCCTGACTCTGCTGCCCTTCAGATGTTGGAATGCTGCTGTCATTCATCACCTATCGAAATTGACGCCGATCTGTGTCTCCACCTTGCTAACTCCTCCTTCGCCGCGGTGTCTGGCAGAGGTTGTTTCATTCTACATTTAAAATACAGTTGTATTCATGTCTTATCTAACCGATTCGCGTTCAGTTTTCTCAGCAAGGGAAGTTATGTCGACAAATCGAGACCTTTCCGTGGGTCCATCTCTCATTTTTAGATGATTCTGGCTCACTTATTACCGACAGGATGACAATCTTCGTGCTATGTCCGCAGAAATAACAAGCGCAAAAGTCAAGATTAATGATATCCTACAAAAGAATATTATTCAGCAATCTCACGACACCAACCGAATAGAATACTTCGTGCATGCATTACGCGTGTTTCAGGCTGAATTTGCTGTACAACTAAAGGATTGGGACTTATTATCCCAGCAAATAGATGTTAGCCTTGACAAGAATTTCTATACCTTGTGGGATAATTATTCTTTAATTTGCAGGAACTGGTAGACTCGGGTCCATCAGCCTGTGGGACATACGAAGCTATTGCTGATATTTTGGTGAGTCTATTTATTCTTCATTCACTTCCGCGTCCTGATGGATTACTAGTGGCTTGAACCGACGTGCCCTGTACATGGTTTGGCGATGTACTGAACTTGTTTGTGTGGTTAAATTTGACATTTCTTTTTCTAGTGTTATACAAATGCTTGGAGGTATGTCTACTCGCTGCTTCGCTACATAATATTTACTCTTCGGATGATATTGCCTATAGGCAATCCTACGGGCAAGCTTACATCATAACACTCTTTCTGTCGAAAAATTCTCTCGCTGGCTACGCGCAATCTGCACGATCAGTCTTTCAAAAAATTCGCCAGCGGACAGGTTGAAGGCCATTGGCTATGTCGAACATGCTGCCAGAGTGATAGAAGATCACAATGACAGCGATGAGGTATGAGTTCTATCACTGCCCATAGCATGTTTCCTGGCCACAAACCAGTCTGAATGTAATTATAACGCTAGGCTTACCCCATGGATGAACGACAATGGCTGCTAGCTACAGCATTCAATACTGGCACCGAGTGTCTCCAGTGAGCATTTTGAACGCTCCGGAAGCATGGGCCTCCGAAGCTTGTTTGCTGATGAGTCCACGTCCTAGTATATCGATGTTGGACGAAGCAAAACGGTGGTTTGAAGTGTCAACTGTAATTTGTCGCTTTGTACCGGAAGGCAAAATGCGTGCTGAGAAGGTAAGCATGTGGAACCATTCTCCATTACCATGTTCTTTTTATGACAGTTAAATTACAGATATCAGAAACTTATGCTAGCCTTCTATCTCGATACAGCAACGATTCTTAACTTGTATTCGTAACCTGTGTTATTATTCCTCTGGCAGGTGGTCAACTTGTGCTATCTTTCTATCGCGGCTCAGCATGCTGGATATATATGCTCTTATTCGATGGTTCAATATTGTCTCTCTATGACTTCGGCCTGCTCGATGCTACGTGTCTCCTGACTGCCCTCGGTGATAAATGCTCTGATTTGTCCGGTGTGCGATTAATTTGTAACATCAAAATACCATTTTTGTAATCTGGGGACTCATTCCAAAATATATTCTCTCTCGTGTTTACCTCGCGGGTCGACCCATTTATTTGTTCTGGAAAACTTGGTGTACAAATCATGCTTCAAGGATAATATAATGTTGACATGCATACACACTCCTTTCTGGGTGCCATGCGTCTATAAACTTCAGGGGCTCATCTAATACAAGCAGTAGATATGGGACGAGGAACAAATACATCAGACACAGTCGGTCTGGTACAATTAGAGAGCAAAGTTACCAATCCGTTTATAAAATGGCCAAAGTAAACTATTCTTTCTAGAATCCATTCAATGGACGTAGAGTTGTTGATAACCTGCTCAGCCCTACACCCAAAATGCGTTTGTATAGATGATACATATGTTTCTAAGCCTCCGGATGGTTCGCTCGTTTTCGCGTTGTCGAGAAGGTTAAGTGATTTTGAGGGGGGTAAGCAAGTGTCTTTGAAGTTGTTTTAACACGTTGGAGATTTGTTCCGATCCCTCTGTTAGGGATCCCAGTCCATAAACCCAGAAAACGAGCCAATAGTAACTCGCTTTAGTTGGAGATAAATGGCATCTAATTCCAATCATTTGTATAAATTTTCATCCATTCTTCCAGTAGCGGCCTCCGCCTTGCTTCTCATCTTGTGAAAGAATATTCCTCAGTCTTCACGGCATAGTTGTATGACCTATATATATAGTATGCGGCGACTGAATTATGAAGAATTCGAGATAATTTTCATAGAAATGGGGAACTGGAAATGACTTGAAGTCTAACTCCTCACGCTAGTAGCCTGGAGCCCTCAGCAGAATAATTGAAGTACTTCAAAGTTCAGACAAAGAAATTTGAAACTGTGAGGACGCGTCGCAGTGCACGTGACAGAGCGGGAATTGCCCGGAGTGGGGATAAACGAGCACCTTTACCATTCCCAGATAAACGCCCATAGTGTGTCACTTATACATGTCGCCCTTTTCAGGCCTTACATCCTATTAGGCGCCAAAAAGCGGCGTGGTGGCTCTTCCACTGTAAAAAGAACCACGAATACGAAAAAGATTCGCTTCATAGAGTTGCAACCATCCTTCCAGCTCTTTGGTAGTGTCTCCCGTCTCCCTCGGTCTCGTGGCGAGTACTACCTGGATCATCACTGCGGGTACGGAAATGCAACGGCCCCAATCCAGGACAGCCAAGTTGCGTCTCTCAACTTCCCGTTGGCAACTCTAGCGCTTATCTGCACGAAGTAGAAGTCTATCGTCAAAACCCTTCCAGAGTATGCTTTAAGAACTGTGGTATTCATTGATGGGATCGACCCAACCCCGTATCCTATCATCCGCCAGCAAATACAAAAATGGGAATCAGAAGACTTACCTCTCGACGTTTTCGTGACCCGACCCGACTTTTAAAGAATATAAAGATAAGAACAGCCAGGAGGATACCATCCAAAAGACAGCAAACTCTCCCGCAAAAGCTGTTATGAAACTCTTGGCGCCATTAATCACTAGCACTCGTTACAGGCTCTTTGTCTTTAACGTCCTACACAGCGCTTCCCTTCCGTTTTTTTTTTGAGGGCTTCCACTGAAATGCTCCCCATTTGCCTACACTCAAGCTCACATGCCGATTCGATGATAACGATTTAACTGCCTCCTATGCTAAACTATAAAAAAGTAGAACCATTCAATTGCCCTATTGTATTGACTCTTAGTCTGGACGGCTATTATTTTCTCGATATATGCTGGCTGTCCAACTGGAAAAACGCGTTCAAAAAAAAAAAAAGCATAGATTCGCTATCCCTGTCCTACGTTACTGTGCCTAGATACGGTAGCGACAAAGACAACGGTGACGACGAAAATCCGCTCATTCATACTCTTGCGAAACACCTCTCACGTATTGGCCACATCCAGACTCCGAAATTTGCTCGTATATCCATGCTGGAAGGTTTTAACTTGGACGAGGGTACCTACTACTTCTCGGTGGATAATCTCATCATCGTTGATCAAGACCTTGACTGGTTAGAAAGGGGTTCCACCTGATCGAGGCAATTCTTTGGGCATCGGCTAGACTTCATCACGATTCTTCGCCTCTGTATCGTCGGCCATCCTGCCACATTGTCAAACACGGACTGGCAATGGTTCACAGAACATGTTTCGATCTTTGAATGCAGACAATTCACGCATAGATATTGCTGCATATATTTTGCTATTTCTCATCTTTTTTTTTTTTCGTTATGGAATAATTGGTTCTTTTTTGCAATATAGACGAACAACTTTTATTTCTATGTACCATTACAGATTCTCATATTTCGATGCAACGCTCAAAACACCAATCACAATCACAAGCAACATTGTTCGACCAGTAGGTCACTTCACGCCGCATGTATTTCCTATTACCAAGCTGATCTCCTACTCTAGTAGACTGTGTAAAATATTGCCCTCTAGATTTGGAGGCCTTTATCGACACCCAAACCTGTACATTATCATTTTCTCGTATCTGAACTCCAGAAAAAATCGTCGACTCCAACCCGGGTGCTTACCTTCACATATGTGAGTTTGCTGGTTCTTTCTTTGGTAGTCGTTTCATACTAACCTCTCTTTATGCGTCTCTTTAGAATCCTTGGGCAGCTCGCTTTGCTATCCTAACTGTGAAACCAATTTTTCATTTCTTGAAACAGTTGTCAGTTGACGAATGTATAGTGTATCCAGCACTTCATGAATTACCACCACGGTTGTCTTTTGTCTTCAACAAGCAAACTTGATGTTCAGAAAAGCGCAGTATTGTTGGACTTATGACACTGAAGATTACCTTTCGCCATGCATAGTATGCTCAGCACTTCTCGCTTCATGTGGAACTTCACATAGAAATCAACCAGCCAGCTAATCAATTATTATCACAATATTGCAACGTGACGCGTGACGCGTGACGTATGAGCCTGTACATGGCACGGTCGCGTCAGTACGTGACCGCGTCCTTTTTTTCAGTCTTTTAATAATATCGACCCCATTCTCAAATATGCTTGTACTTCTTCGTTTCTTAATCATCCCCTCGTTAATTTAAAAAACTTATGTGTGTCCTCTGACTCAATCATAACACGAAAACTTTACAAACATACTATCTCTGCTCGTACGAGCGAGGGGGCAGTCTTCCGAACGTTACGGCCCGCAGCCTTCAGCCAAGGTCTTGCGTATGGCATACCTCCTCGCATATGCATCTCTGGCGAAAGCTCATCCATAAGAAGTAGAAAGAGGGGCAGCTCCGGGCAGCGATTACTTACCGCCTTTCCGGAAACCGAGACCATGAAGACCTGCATACAGAGGCGGAAGACCTTGAAAAGACCGTGAAGCTATGCCCTCTTTTTCCGGGACTACCAACGACATACCACTTATCAGCATGCCGGCTCTGGAGAGAAATTGTCAAATGGGAGAGCTGCGAGCATCTGGATAGGAAGCCACCGATACCTTATCACATTTCCAGGATTACACGAGCACACTGCCTTACCATCCTTGGACATTTCTGCCGCCAGCGGAGGAATGCATTCCAATCATACAGAACAATAAGGACAGGGAGATCGCTCAAGGTCTAATACAAACCTCTCCAAGAAGGTCATTGAGTAGTTACTCTCCCGAGACGTCGTTCAAAGTTTACCTTCAAATCGAAACACGCCATTTCTCTACCATGCATGGGACAAAACTGTGCGGGAACCCCAGCGCTTCTTTGATCTAAACTCCAGTATTTTCTTGATTACCGAGACGATAGGCCTCCAAGCTTCAAGCTCCGTCTTCACGAGAAGTATCCACTCCCGTTGGCTTACAACTCTGGCCCTTGGTTAACAGACATATATTGGTGCCTTTGGCCATCCTCCTTCATTGAACAGATTCATTACATGAGCATGGACACGCTCTCGATTCCCAATAAAAAAGTGCTACGCCAATTGCTCAATCCGGTCTCGTTCCAATCAATCCGCTTCATATTATTGAACAATAGTTTCAACGATCAGGTTGAAAGCTTGTAATGCAACTCACAGGAATGAGTATTCTCCTTCTGGAACCAGATGATTATCGCAGGATATGCGGACAGATTATCTTCTTTTTGGCTTTCATCAAGACTTTTAATAGGTTAATCCTTTCTCTTAATCCCTCCTGTGAGTTGACACGGACAACATACGATATCCGACAAATCGTAAAAGCAGGTACCATCTTGTTTTCTAGGCGTAATCTCAGGTCGATTATCTCGTACACACAATCCTTCAATGCCGCCTGTAAATTAGGGTCAGCCTCTATTGACTAAACTCGTAGCGATGTTGCAACGATATAATTGGGTGGCGTTCAGGGAAGGAAGCTTCTCAAAAAATGGGGTCAGTTCTTGTCTTCTGTATTGGAGTGATTCGTCGACATTTTCTAAAATTTTGCCCGGAAGTTGAAATATACTTACAATTACAATAACACCTACCCCACTGCTGGTGGAGAAGTCTTGCCAACACGAGGCTTTCTATACTCGATTAGCCTAAGATGTCTTTCCTCAAACTTATCTTCTACTCGCTTCATGGATCCCCGGGACAGAACTACCTGAAGAAACTAGTTTCCATGACATGAATATCATTTGGCGCGTCCCATGATACTATTATCATGACACCGGTGCCAAGGATCTCCACTTGTAATACACTTATGATCTGGAATCTCGTCAGGTAGGCCCCAAGGCTTTGACTGGCACAATTAAAACGGATACTTCAAAATGAAGATAAAAGGTGCCTATGGACGAGGAAACCAATCCAAGGGGCTTCCTCTTTCGACGAACCTACTTTACTGTCCTAAATCATGGCGACCTTTGATGCTGCATCTCGCGATAAAATCTTTAGTCACTTCGGGCGATCTATGATCAACCGATATGCCTCCACCTTGGACGACAAGAAGAGCCCACACCCTGCTTCTAGCAAGGCAGGCGAAGTCGTTGGCATCGTTGGTGCTGGTGTTGGTGGCCTTTACGCTGCAATTATGCTCGAATCCTTGGGGGTTCCTTTCGAAATCATCGAAGGCTCTGATCGCGTTGGTGGGCGCTTATTCACTCACAAATTCGACCACCCGCAAGCAGGAAAGTATGATTATTATGTGAGTCATTGGGACATTTATATTCGTTAAAACATCAATAAAATTGTCTTACGTATAGGATGTGGGAGCCATGCGTTTCCCTCTTCCAAAGACTAACGACAAGGGTGATTATGAGTCCGGGGTTATGCAACGCCTTGGAAATCTCTTCAACTACCTAGGAATGCAGAACAAGTTAATCCCCTATTATTTCAAGTCCAACGAAAGCCAAGGATTTCAGTATTTTAATGGCGAGCGAGTACGTATCGGAGAGAGAAGTGATTTCAACGCGCCTGCTCTTGGGATCAATTCAAATTTGATTGACCTCGGTGTGAATAACATTGTCAACGACGTCGTCGGTCCCTTCGCAAAGCTGTTATTCGATGACCTCAAGAACCGTACCGAAACTGGATGGCAAGTTATGATGCGTAATGACGTCTACTCTACTAGGGCCTACATGTCTTTCAAGTATATTCCCAGTGCTTCGTTTGGCCTGGAACCAGAACACCTGGCAACTCGCGTCATTAACTGGTGCGAGACCTTCGACAAAAGTAGCGGCTGGTACGACAGGGCGCTCAGCGAGACAGTATTAGAGGCCATTGCCTTCGGCGAAGCTGGAGACGGTGTGGTTGACTGGAAATGCATAGAGTGAGCTCAGTGTTTTTATCGTCGACAGCTTGACATAAAACTGAAGATGTTCACAGTGGGGGGTCTCGTGTGCTTCCTGAGACTATGGCAGGATATCTGGCAGAGCGTCTCGGCGAGCAAGTTCTCATTAAGAACGCACCAGTCACATCGATTGGCCTTGAAACGGACGCAGATGACTCGCCCATGGTCGTCGTCGCTGGCGGACAGATTCACAAATATTCACATGTCATCTCGACCCTTCCTTTGCCTGTGCTTCGAACAATCGATCTATCTGGCAGCAAACTCGACATACTCCAAGAGAACGCTCTCCGTCAGCTGCAATACGGCCCATCTATCAAAATAGGTATTCTTTTCACTGAGGCATGGTGGACTACTGGCGTGGATAAGAATGGAGATCCCTTCAATATTGTGGGAGGTCAGTCGTACACGGACCTGCCCATCCGCACCGTTGTATATCCTTCGTATGGCGCATATACGGACGAGGCCTCTAAGACGCTCATTGCAAGCTACTGTTGGACGAATGACGCTGAACGCCTCGGCTCTCTGATCGGTACTGGTGCTCAAAACTACGACGATCAGCTTGAAGCGCTGGTGCTCAACAACCTTGCACTAGTCCACAATGTCACCTACGACTATCTCAAGTCTAGGCTTCTCCAGGTTCATTCCTGGGACTGGAACCATGATCCATTAACTATGGGTATACTTTCAAATTCATAGTTTTGACTCAGAGAAAACTGTACTCACGTAATTCCAGGTGCTTTTGCATTCTTTGGCCCAGGCAACTTTGAGGATATGTACACTAGCTTGAACCGCCCTGCTGCCAATAACAAGCTTCATTTCGCCGGAGAGGCATTGAGCATTCGTCACGCGTGCGTTGATCTTTTAAAATCATTGGGAGGAAGTCTGACTTCTTGGTTTCAAATTAGGTGGGTCGTCGGCGCACTTGACAGCGCATGGCGCGCCGTGTACAACTATCTTTTCTTGAGTGACCCATCAAAGATCGCAAAATTCTTTGAGCTCTGGGGCACGAATGCCGAGTGGTTCGAGGAGCCTGAAACTTTCGTGCCACACGACCCAGTGGCGCGTAGGCAGCACAGTGTGCTCGAAAAATATATACGTCGTACCCACGGCGTTCGTCTGGCCTAAAAACTGTGCTCAATCGTCAATGAAGGTTTGAAGAAATCTGAAACACTCACAATAACCTCGCAAAAAAGAAACCACTGAGCTGTCTCCTTTTCCATGTATTTGTATACCGAAATGAATGTATCTCACAATATCTTGCGATTTTTGTGGGTGCGTTGAGAAGAGATGGCCAGTCAGAGTCGGAAAAGAGTGAACATAGACTCAGAAGTCCATAATTGGTAGTGTCGGAAGAGTATCGTAACGAGAAACAAATCCTTTGAGGGTGAATTACCTGGTATACATGTAGAAATACATAAATTATACAATCCTTAATGTATCGTAGTGATAGAAGTTGTGGTTACGAGGGAACCGTTGAGCCGACTTTACGTTCTGCTGTTACTGAAGACCACAAATATGAGCGATACTTGCAAAGGATAGATAGAAGGGACATACTCCATGGTTTTCGGTCCATAGGACATTGTTGTTTTGACGCTGCGGTTCCAATCCACTTTAATAGGCAATGCATATGAAAAACATGCGTGCACTCCCCCCAAACTATGAAAAATAAAGAACGAAAAGAGCAAGTCAGTGATGCTGAGTCGCTGGCCAAAAATTCAGGAGATCATTAAACGTACTAAGTGGACAGTCATCGCCTGGCATTTTGCAAGACGGACAACACCCTTCATACGATACGCGACAGATACCACAAACATCTTCCTCGTCGTCTTGTTCCACATTCCCCGTATCCCAACGCCATTGGGCCACTGCATGCCATTGTTTGACGGTGACTTTCATGGTATTATCGTAAAGAGAATCTGCCCACAGACGCAAGGTTTTAGAAAACTAAGTAGGGGTGAGTGCTATGCTGATGTTTTGAAGGCAGAATTGGCTCGCCAGGCAGCGGCTCCGTCACGGTCAGAAACGAATAAACATTATTTGCGCATGTGGACGCGACATGGTCACGTTAAAATCCCGAATCTTAGCCGAAGCGTCATCGTCCCTAATTTTTACGAACCCATTACAGGACTTGATTTTCAACAGAAGCCCGCGAAGACGAAAAACGAAGGAGAGTCTTCTTTCTAGATGTGATTTTACACTTATTCAAGCAAAACCGAAGATTTAACCAATTGATATACTAGTAGTACAGGTTTACAGGTCAGGATTTCATCGTGGAATAAAACTAAAACAAAAAAGAGAAAAAGAGCCTGCCTAATAATAAGAATACGAAAATGAAAAAAGGCCAGATACAGAGCGGACTATTGAGATCGAGTGTACATCGGCATCATAGAAAGCGGAGGGGAAAAGGGGCTGCGTAGAATTGGCCATGGAAGTTCGATGCCAGCCATTGGATGAATGGTTGGAACTGGAACACAAGCACAAGACTGCCAGAAAGAGTCTTGCTGGTGTGGAGAAGAAGCTTGGAAGACGTCCATGAGTACTACTCTAAATAAAGACTAACATCGAACGGACGGAACATAGAAATTGGGGGAAGGGCATAAATTGGGACTTGGGGTAGCTTGATAAATGCTAATATCCAAATCCAAGTCCAAAAGGCGTCGAGTGGCGATTTCTGTGGGAAGGGAAAGATTACAATAATAAATAGAAAGCGAAAATGGTATTGCATATCTAGGAGAAAAATGGAGAGAGAAAAAAAGTAGAAAGCTGTGATGTGGCTGAGTAGGCGCGGGATGAAAAAGATGAGAGGAGAGCGGAACAGATGTCCATTAATTATACAAATGAGAATGAGGTCGTTTTCTTCTTGATTTTTTCCGTTGAGAGGTTGAGAGCTTGTAGGCAGGTATACTTAGTGGGTGAATCGAGTCTTGATAATATTTTGTCTTTCGTCTGTCTGTGTAAGTCGTCCAACTTGCTCGAAGTCAGCCGGTGAGGAGGAAGGAGGATGCGTGTCGTATCGTATAAGTGTAAATGTAGACGGCGTCAAAGTGCGTGACGTTGAGCCGTGCTGTAAAAAAAGAGAAGAGCTCTTTTCTTTGCTCTGTGAGGTGTGGTATGGTGTGTTGTCTTTCAGTCTTCTTCTCCATCTTCCGATTGTGGCAACTTTTGTGTGTTCGTTTCTAAACCAAACAGGACAAGTGGTTCTCCCGCCTTGGGTCTCTACTTTTTTTCCTTGCGTATATGTGTAAAAATCTTTTATGTCGCACAGCATCACTGGTCAAACGCTCCGCCCTGTAGCGAAGCCATCCAGATACGTGTTTTGTACAGTCTATTGTAAAACATTGATTAGCAAAGGTATTGTGACTAAGTCACCGATATAATACTCACCTGAACAATTCTCTAACAAGTTCTCTGAAATCAATTCGTTTCTCCGCAATGAAATAGAAAGTAAGTTTTCGACGGTCCCTGTTCCATTCCAATCATCAATCACTCAAGAAAAGACGTTGAAACATATACAAGCAACACTAACCACTGATATTCCGCATCAATAACTTCCATAGGCAATTTCTTCGCGCGGACTTTATTCTGACAAAGTTGCAAAGCCTTCGTCTCATCCTCCATCTTTGTCGCCAAAAGCCTACAGAAAGTAGCAAAAAAATTAACATCCACCTCTCATATTTTTTAAAAAGGCGTAAAATACGTACTGCATATCTTGTGGTCCAGCCTTCTTGTAGATCATTTTTGGGTTGATTTCCTTTTTGCCACCAGATGGTCCACCACCGCCCATTCCACCATCAGGACTAACTGGTTGACCATTCGCATCCAACGCGCTTCCACCACCACCGCCACCAAAGCCCCGCTCAGCCTGCTCCCTCTGGAACGCCTCCACCTCGGCCAGCGTGATGCTATCGTTCACTACCTTGCCGAGATCCTTGCCCCTATCCGCCTCGACGATCACCAGGTCGCCGATGCGGATGTCCTGGGACATGTCCGTAAGGTAGAATAGGTCCGTCCGTCCTGCTTTGAACTCGACAATGAAGAGCGGCCAGGAGGGCGGAACAGAGTGCAGTGGCACACCCTTTCCTAGATCCGCAAGGTTCGCTGGATGGTGCGACGAGGAAGGCGTAGGTGGCTGGTATTGTTGGTGATACCCATGCTGCTGCGCGTCCGAAAGCCGTCTCTGCGTCTGCGGGTAGTAAGGTGGTTGCTGAGGATTAATAGGTCGCGTGCCGGGGGAGATGGGTGATTGCATGCTATTGTTGCTCGAGTAGGAAGTCGCCCGGTTTCGCGCATACTGTGTATTATTTCCACCACCGATGCTGTTGGAGCTGTGGTGTCCTCCCACATGTTGTTGCGAGTATTGGTGTTGCGGGTTCGAGTAATGAATACCTTGTCCAGGAGTGAAGCGAGCAGTCAATTCTTGCTGTTGTGGTTGCTGCTGGTGGTTCCTGGAATTGTTGTATTGGTTCTGCGAGAAATGGTCGTCAAATTGCAGCGAAGGACTATTACCACCAGCTGATAGATCCCCGTCGCTTGGTGTGCCAATAGGCTGACGAGAATAGCTATTCCCGCCGGGAATGGTCAGATTGATGGATTGATAATTTGACATCAAGTCGCGAGACGGCGGGCTGCGAGACAGGGGTGCATAAATAGGAAGAGATGACGGCTGGCTTTGAGGATGCTGAGACGAAGATGAAGGAGGAGGTTCGTTCGGGTTGATGTTGAGAAGGCCTAAATCGCTTGCTAGCTCGTCGTCGTCGATTAAAAGCCTGCTACGATTACCATAAACCGACTGAAACGTAGAATGGGATGCTTCGTCGGCTACGTCAGCACCAGGCGCGTTGAAGCCAACGATATTGCCTCTGCGAGGCTGAACGACACTGACACTGTGTCTTCGACTGGTTGTTCCACTTCCACCGCCACCATTCTCGTCTCTCGGAGGATTCATTCCAGCCCATAGCTCTCTGAAAGCAGAGCCATCGTCAAGTAGTATCTGGCCCACATCTCTGACGAAGGGGCTCATGTTTGAGATATCAGCTTGTTGGTTTCTGTTATAATAACCATTCCCGACGTACGAGCCGCCGGAAGGAGAAGAAGAAGAGTGAATATTGGTAGGAGATCTACCCATAGTTCCGAGAGAACCGTACCGGCTTTGGCCAGGGGGTTTAATCTCCCCATAGCGCTGCCCCCCACCACCAGACGACGGGATATTCAACGGGTTGCTGTGAGAAGAAAGGTAAGACTCGTTCCAGCTCTGCATAGCAGACCCGCCGGAGTAAGGGCTTCCTACTGGACCAGGGCGGCCGGTAGCGAGTGACTGAGAGCGGCTGCGACTCGGGTCTTGGTTGTACGTGCGACCCCTAGAGAGCGACGGGGGTACGAAGCGTTCGTCGTAGGTATCTGAGAGCTCCGATTCGTCGTCTTCAAACGTGGATGGGAAAACACGGTCGCGCATCGTAGAAGCAAACTGATGTTGGCTCTGGTGCGCAGAGAAGGAGGAACTCCTAATGGGAACTGGCTGTGGTTGGCCACGATTAGGACTCAACATACGGGAGCTATTCCAAGCACCGATGAAATGCTGGGAAGGTGGAGAAGAAAGGAAAGCACTGTTGTCAGAGGAGCGTGGGGGTTGACTTGCGGCCCTTTCTCGGAGGGGAACCGATGTGTTGTCGGTGCCAGTGGTATTCTGGAATCTGCTTCGGCGATCGTCGTCGTCGCTATAATCATAGCCAGAAATACTGCGTTCCATGGCCCACGTTAGGAGTCAAGTTAGGCGGGAAACTCTAGTCGTGCCGAGATCGGTGGATCAGTTGAATTCTACAAATCTACTGGAATGGGATGTTTCAGCCTGTTGAACAAGAAAGAACAACGACGGAATAGACTCACCCACAACAAAAAAAGAAAGAAAAGTCTGGCAAATTAAGCAGTCAAGTCGGATCTAGTGTAATATGTAAGTACACTCCCAGACCTTGCTGCTGGACGTATAAAATGAAACTTTTGGGTTAAAGTCTATGGGAGAAGGAGAAACAAACAGGCGTCTATGTGGGAGGACGATGGAGAAGAGATTCAAAGTCGCCCTGGGAGCGGCTTTGTCCCAGGAGACAGCTGACCATTCCGAATCGGCTACATCCACTTCTGTCACATGTCCCCTTCCACTACTTCTAATCCCGATACACAGGGCTTAACACACTACACTCACGCCAGCTGCTCACATGGATGTACGCGGTGAGAGTAATGTAAGCCTAGGCATTCAGTCTAGTTGCTTTCAATAGACTGCGACCTCCTTGTGATCTCTTGAACCACAACCAATTTACGTATCAGAATGGCCGAGTCCATCTGTGGGGAAGCTCGCAACTGCAACGAAGGCGCGGTTCATGGGCAATTCTTGTACGGCCAAGGCCCAATCCAAGTACGTCTGTTCATGCTACATCATTCTAAGAAGCCTTTTCAAAAATAAGTGCTTGTTGACGCGTTTGCGGCCAGTTTAACGCGCCTTATGTAGGAATGAACTACCCAGGAATCTGAACACTGTCAGTGCGGCAACGTTTAGGCATCGCTAAGGCCTTGACGGCCGTTCCACTTCCACAATTCAAAGATGGTCTTGTCTCGGCGATACCCCGACCTATCATTGTCATCAAGACGTAACGATTTCACGTCTAGTCAATAAAGCTCAGGCATGAATTTAGACGAGCAGTCTCCGCCGAAGTATGTCGCGGGTCGCGTCGTTTTTATTGCAAATTTCGTTAATCGCGTAGCGCATGCATGGCGCATCAATCTGATTCAAATTGAGAATGAAATTCAGGCCTATGTGCGCATGTGTCCAGTACGTACGCCCTCGTCCCACTTGGTCTCAACGATTATTTGAACGTCATTCACACGACTGAAACCCCCAACAGATCAGAATACATTCAACCCTTAAAACATAAATAGTGGAATGAGCAGATTTATATCACTCCACTATAGTTATATGCAAACCGACGGGTCCGAAAGGGCTACCATTGGCCATAACCAAAAATGGAGAATTGCCCAATCCATTCACCACAGCGAGACGAGATACCTACGCTGCGCAAAAGCTTCATGGTACATCCTTTTTATCCATCTGAACCAGGTATCAGGTGTGTTACAATGATACCTACAAACCCGGTGGAAGCCACAATTGTTTGACCGTTGAACGTTGAAGCTGATCAATCCAACCCAGAGGACAGATAGTGATGATATTACGACTTTCAAACCCATTGTTATACTGGTAACATTAGTAGATGTGTAGAATAGTCTATTACGAGTGTGTATTTTATCAATCAAACCCAACAGAACTCTCGGACATGTTTTCTAAACCACCTTTTGTCCGCCTGGGATAGCACGCACGGGTGACCTGAAATATGGAGACGATGAATGGGTACAAAAGGGATATCACGGGCACCACTGAAATAACGACCAAACGCGCGCTCAATCACACTAGATTCATCAACTGGCATAAGGTATTCGTCGTTATCCGTGTCCGCTTCTTCTTGATGCTCGTCTTGAATATTGTCATTCCTAGCAATAATCATGGCTTTCAATCCTCCAACAGTGATGTTCGGACAATCTTTGATATAAAGCCTGAACATCCTTTCACAATGAGTCCCAATCTGCAACAGGTGCTGGTCGCACAAAGCCTCGCACTTGATCAAGTCCAGCCGATGGCCATAAAAACGGTTCAGCGTCGTCATGAACCCATGCCAGAAGTACCCTGAGATATGTGCTTCTTCCAGGCGCAGATGATGCACCGCAGGTATGCTTCGGTGGTCTATAGGCGCTTGTGATAGATGGAAATAATCAAGTACTGGCCAGACGCTCCTTAAGAGGAATTGTCGTACCACAGAGGCTTTCTGAGGGCGCGTGATGGTTAAGTGGTCGACTTTCAGATGGTACCGTGGATGAGGGTGACCTGCGAACAGTATTTCATGCGTCGTTTCTATTCCGATGTCGTCAAGGATGAGGTGGCGGATATGTGCTATAGAAGATAGAGAGTCGAGTAGGAAATATACGTCGAATGCATTGTACAGCGTATGACTAGGTCCGCAGTGAGAGATGGAAAGCTTGTCGAGAGACAGATTGGCCATTTGAGCCACCCATGATGGGATGAGGAAGGCATCGGCGAATGTTAGCCCGTCAAGAGCAAGGATAGTCAGGTTGGGGGTTGTGAAACGGTCTTGAGATCTGGCAAAGAGATCTGGCCCGATGATTGGTCCCTTGACCGGTGTGGTGATCTCGTCCTCGCGAATACGGCATTGCAATTTCAGTAATAAGAGGTCAGGCGCATTTCCACTAAAGTCCTGGGAGATAACGGGCAGTGAAGAGCCGTATAGTAATTTAAAGACGAGGGTCCGACACCTGTATAAAATGGGAGAAATTATCTTCATGACATCCTGCGCGATTTGTTTTTCTTCGTGTTTATCAGTGTCGTCCGCGCGCCTGTTAATGACGCGTATGTCCAGCGCAAACTCGACATTTGCTTGTCGGATCTGGCTTTCAAATTGTTCAATGTATGCAGGGGAGTACTCGTCGACGTAAAATTGGATGAGATTGGCTTGTAGGATGTTCCTCCACAAACGGCATACAGACAACGAGGTGACAGGGTATTTCAAAGCCATGATTTCGCCATCGGAGGGTCCGTGCTTCACAGATCTACGGTAGCGACACGCCCTGTCCTTTGAAAGGCGGTATGCACTGCTTTGGTGCGCCTTTGTCTTCGGTGTGGGATCCATGGACGACAAAAAAGGATAGACATGCTGGAAGATCGTCAACAGGAGCTCTACTGGTAAGTCTTGTATCGTCGCCATCGAAAGGGCCTGTCAATGTGGCGGGTTTAGTGAACCTTCAAAAAAAAAAAAAAAAAAAGACTAACGTATCTTGAGCTCGAGTGGTTTCACTCGTTTCCACAAGGTAGACAACTGAGACCTCCCGGTAATAAATACTTTCAACCATCAAAGTGCGGAGTAACAGAGGAAGAAACAAGAATCCAGACAGTGAGCAGAACGTCAAGTGGTTTGGCTCGAGCTATTAGCTAGTCCCCTTGTTAATAACTAGTAAGGCCCATGAACTGCCATGCTCCGCATTTGTCGCCGCTGTTTGGAACCCAACAGGGATCCAGACAACGAGTAGAACAGAGACTAGTTTTTCGTTGGAACGCCGTCATCGAGTCCGGCCCAGCTATGAGTCAGTAACATCCATGTTCCGCATTTGTCTCTGCTGCTTGAACTTGCTTGACATATACGTACACCCTGTAGACGATGTTAAAAGACAGGGACGGAGAGAATCAAGAGAGAATGATTAGATGAAGGAATCTGCCACTGTCGTCATCAGGCACCGAGATGTTTGGCCCTTCCCATCACAGCAAACAACTTATCGTCGTCGCCGTCGGAGTGCATATTGAACTCGACGCACATACACTCTGCTTGTACTACTCATGACTTTTTACCCGTAGCTCCCGAATATTCGTTTTGGTTTAGCACTCCTGCCAGGCCTCAGGCTTTTCCGGTTTTGGTCTCATAGGGGTAGATCTAGAAGTCGCGGCTGGACTGACCCTCCAACGTCTACAACGTCGCAGTGAGTGACTTAAATTATACGCCATTCAAATAGTTTACCAGCTTTCTATTTTGCTAGTAGACAAATCGTCGAGAGCCTCGGACCAAACCACGATTGTGAGAAGCCGACCGCTGTCTACCCCACCCGATATTCGGATCTGAAGAATCCGGCGAAGGGCCACAACTTGACGACCGTTTGTGTGTTAAATCGACCGTGATATAACTCTCTCGAGACTAGAGAGGTCAGGATGCCTGGGGCATCGACAACGATAGATGCGAACTCTCCTGTACGCGTCGTTGTTACGCCGTCGCAGTCATCGTACTTTGCTGGGGAGCCGTTCTCAGTAACAATCACTTTCACCAACACCAGATCTCCAGAGGCAGGACCATCGAAACAGACATTTCAAGCCCATAAACGTGGAGCGCATTCGATTAGCTCAGCTCCTCTCGCTAGACCACCTACATCTCCGGGGACGCCACGTAGTGCAATCGCGCAGCAGTCCGTTTCTCGGTTAAAGCTCAGCGAGGAATTGCCGCGCAGGAAGGGGCTGATAGGGAAGGCACCACCGGAGTTTCCAGAGCTAATAGAGCAGAGGAGGAAGAGGCAGTTGGCGGCAAAGTCTCTTTCAGTGTCGCTGACCCCGAAGGACCTGGAGGATCAATTAGCGGAAGGCGTCATTGCTTCGTCTTCACGAACATCATATAATCGTGAGTAGCTTTTTCTAATGCATCATATTGTATTGATGATGGTTTAGATTCAACGATACCGCAGATACCTTCTCCTTTGACGCGTACTACTTCTCTTGGACTCACGTCAGACCATCCTCACGCGAGGAAACAATCCGTACTGGACGGCGGCCAACTTTCAATAGATGTGATTTCTCCGACGACCTCTAGTCCACCAGCACCATACACCCCAACATCCTCAACATCAACTTTCTCATTAGCTTTGGATCCGATTGCGGAGGCAGCCTTATCACCATACCCTTCTACTCCAGCTATTGGTCCCCCTACCATTGAATCGGTTACGTTCCCACCTCATACTCCCACTGCCACGACACCTACTCTGCCTTCAGGGAACTCCGTATACGCATACCCACCTCCTCGGCAACTTGTACATGGTCACCGCCGTCCGGCACCCATAGGCCTTGGACAACCATCGACTGCTCCACGGGGGTACCTAGAACCTCCACGTACTGCATTCGCATCTTCCTTTGCACAGACGAACAATGAACTAATCCTGTATTCTTACGCACAACTAACCGGAACCGTGGTGGTAACCCCCGTCTCCGGTGTTCTTCCTACACCTGATCAGTTGCATACACTCAATGTCGTCCGTTCCTCACTACTGAACCGTACAGTGCTCGGTGGTGGCAGCATGGACATCACATCTACACTTAATCCCTCTACTCCCACTATGACATCACCAAAACCACGACACACGCGCGGGCATAGTCGATCATCGTCGTTCTCAGCTGGAATAATATCCATGCTTTCTCCGACGGCGCTAGTCTCATCCATGTCTATAACTAGTCCCACACCCAATTCACCATTAACAAGGAGTGCATCCTCGAGATGGCGCGCTGCAACCAGTCCAATGACGCCTAAATTTTCAAGTAATGGTAGTAGCCCAAATGTAATTGGAAACTTCCCTGCCGAAGAAATCGACGCTGAACAACCCCTTCCTACATATGAAATCCAACCAGCTATGTTGGCTGTCGATCTTTCTCTGGCTCCTGGAGAATCAAGGAGCTGTAAGTTGATCTCACTCTTCCTGGCAGACGGCATACCTATCTAAACACGCTCTCTTCCATCTTTTTTTCAGACACATATACGGTCAGACTTCCAGAAAATCTTCCACCTACGTTCAAAGGAAAAGCTTTGAAGTTCTCCTACGAACTTGTTGTGGGTACATGTCGCGCAGGCCCCTCTGGTAGCGGTAATGCGGGCGGTGGAGTGAGTGCTAATAGCATCAGTCGAGTGATGAAGGTCCCAGTGCGAGTGTATAATCATGTTGCTGGTATGTTTTTATTATTGTGGTAATATTAAAATGTGATGGATTCTAATTATTATTATTGTTATCAAAAAAAAAAGTTGGCCGCTCGTTGAGACCATACGATCTTTTGTGGCCCGTCGGAAGGCGACAAGATGCTGGTATGCCTGGATTGGAGGCAAAAGTACAAGAGGAACTCCGGGAGAAGCACAAAAACGCTTTGAGCATACCACAGCTACCCTCCTGTAAGCACACTTTGCTTTTATATTTGTCACTCTTTCATTAGTTGTATATTTTACAGCAAATCCAGCGTCTACGAACACGTTAGAATCGATACAAGATTATGCCCGTTTACTATTGGAATCTTTGCCGGATCCAATCGCTCAACGCAAGGATCTGGAGGCGTCTTCCGAGACCGATTCATCTACCGGAAGTTCTGATAGCAGCGCTGGTGTCAGCGAACGACGGAATGAAAGGCACAAAGCTGACGAGCTACGCCGAACTGAGAACGAACGAGAGCGAGTGGAAGAAGGAATTCAGATAGGGTGTCGGGAGGCTGTAGAGATCTTGACGCGGAATCCTAAAAAAGGTACGCTTAATATGTATGAATATTATAAATCTCGTATGGACATTGATGTTCATTTGTTGCAGCATCGTATGATGTTACTAAGGACGGTGTCAAAGTTGCTGTTCTTACGTTTCCTAAAACTGCGTATCGACTTGGAGAGACGGTGACTGGGATTGTTGAGCTTAATGATAGGACGAGTAGAGCGCGTGTTTTAAAGGTCAGTATCTTTATCATGCCTACTTCTTTTCGTAATCTAATTTTATTTCATCGTCGCAGCTCTCTGCCTTCTTAGAATGCCACGAGTCATTACCTTCTACCATCTCTCCTCAATCAAGTGCAAGGCACCTACGACGAACACACGCCGAATCACATTCATCCTTCACTCTAAACACTCTTCGAAGCACCTTTTCTCTCGATATCCCTTCCGACGCCAGTCCTGCTTTCCAAGTCCGCGTAGGGACTCCTCCAAATCCAGCAAGTCCATCACATGCCCAACCTTTACCTACACCAGGAGGGTTAGAATGGAAAGTTCGCATATGTTTACTTGTAGGGATGGCTACAGAAACATCTCAAACTGGCTTTCAAGGCGTACGGTTCAAGAGTCTCATCAGGGATGGACCAAGAGGAGAGTGGGGTGCTTCGTGGAAAGCAACGCCGACCAACGCGCCGATGGAGAAGCCGAACCTGAAAGCAGAGGCTGCAGCGCGACGAGAGTTGCAGAGACAGCAACAGCAGTCACTTTCTTCTCCCAAGGCGTGGTCGAGGTTTATCGTTTCTTCTCTTTTGTACGGTGGAAACATGCACAATGAATCAGAGCGAGAGTACCACGATGGGGATGTTCTAGGCATGGGCGATGAAGATGAACGCGATGGAGAAGTCAATGCTCATCTAGTTGGATTGGACGATGAAGATGGATATGATGGTATCATCCCAGACCTTGCGGGTGGTGTGGGTGTTGGGGTAGACTATGGAGGAGGTGAAGATGGCTGGAGAGAAGTTAAACTTGAGACGGTTGAGTGTGAGGTTCCAGTGAAGGTCTTCCCTGGAAACACGGCATTTAAAGCTGTGGAAGTAGTTTTCGATGTTTAGGAAATTATCTCTAGTGGGTCGGTTTGACAGGTTTTTATTTCTTTCCTTTCTATTTCTTATTTCTTATTTGTTAATTATTTCATTCTTGTACAAGCAATAGGTCTCATGCATTTGATGTTTACTGTTCTGATATACAACTACTAGCAATTGGGTATCATGCACAATACTTACCACGTTCACAGGCATGTCTATCGAGTAGAATTTTATCATTTTCATAAACTTCTAAAGATCAGCATAGTATCATTGTGACGGCATGATGCATATTAAGGTTAAAGCTAAGATTACATGATGTATTTAAGGAAAGCAAAGTCAAAGCACTAGCACTATAGTAAACTGGTATGCAGGTACAGAAAGCAGAAAAGAACAGGGTATTTCGGTTTAGGCAAGATAGTAAAAAAATTCCATGGTATGCAAGAAGGGAATAAATGTCCAAGGAATACCTGATTAGATAGTCAGTTCCTCTTCTTAGATGTCCGAGAACGGCCTTTCTTCAAGCTGGCTAAGTACTCCTCGACACTCTCTGGAGTATCTTGCAGCAGAGAGCTTTCAAACTCCCATGAAGCGTCCTTGGCGCTGTACCCCACCCAATAAACGAAGTATTGCTTTCCATTTGGCGTGTCTCTGTGGTCTGCCAGATGCTCGACTTCGTATCGCTTTTCAACCTTTAGCACTTTGTCTTCTCTGATGCGAGGTGTACGACGAGCTGGATGGGACCACGCTTTGGGCAGTATAGCAGGGGACGGTGCGGAAGGGGTATAAGCAGTTGGTGGAGGTTTAAACAAGCGCACAAGGTGCTTCTTTTTGCCTTGAAGTTCGGGATGAGCTGCGCGACAGTATTTGTCGACCTCGCATAGTGTATGTTCGATGTCTGCAACACCCATAGGCAGGCGCTGAGGCCCAAGACCCGAAAATTCCAGACCAAGACGTTTAAAATGCTCGTCCTGGGTGTTTGCCATGTATCTCATAACTTCAGCTTCAAAGTTGACTACTGTGGTACGACCGTGAGCCATACTCTTTTTACCAAAGAGTTTGTTCAACCCAGAAATAGACCCAGGACCAGCAATCACAAAATCATTGTGATGGAAATTGAGAACGTCTGAGTAAGATAGACAGAGCATAAGCTGGTAAGTCATGAAAGGACCCATGCTCGGGAAAGAGATAATGTATTCATATACATCAGCCAAGTATGGTGCTCCCAAAATCCTAAATGCCAGTTGGTTGTTCATCATCGTTTCGAGGAGGTGAAGGTGATTGACATAGTTCTGCGAGGAAACAAAATGAGGAGCAGGTTTAATGAATGCTGAAGTGTAAAGTGTCTGTCCAGCCTTGAAAGCGTCCTCCAATACTTTCTTGTACTTGTTGTGATTATAGGTTTTCCACTCAAGAGGCCCACAGTGTTTCGCCAATAATTCCCAAGTTTCGATCCTGGTAAAAGAATGGAATAAAAGGACGCGGAAGACGACCTCTTCTGGGGTTTGTGGGCCTTTTTCAATGACTTCGCTAATAAGGTATTGAGAAAGTTTATCGAGGACACGGTAAGTGTTGCAGAAGAAGTTATCACGGAGAATTGGATCGTTTGTCCACCTTTCATGGAAAACATGAGTAAGTAAACCCCTCTTTCTTTCCGTTTGGTCGAAAGCAATAGAATGAAACAAACATACGGAGCTGGCTCCCCTGCACGCCGTTTATCATCGATAGCCTTTCTCTCTGCGGCCACCCGCCAAAAAGTATCGAACGCGACAGTAGGGCGGAGTTGCACGCCACATACGGTGATGCTCGTGGTCGATTTCTTTTCATGGCTTTTAATGCCCCTATTGGCTGATAAGAAGGTCCCGGATGACTGTTGATTATACTGAGCTGTTAGTGCACTTAAAACGCGTCCAGAACACGTTTGGCTCGCGTCTTTCTCGGTGTCTTCACGCGTTAGTGTGTTCGGGACTATTTTTGCAGACTGTTATTCAAATTGGTGAGAGAAATTTCAAATAAACTATGAACAACTTTGATCACCACGTACCACGGTGAGACAATCATGATCCTTCGTGTCTTTCCTTCGTATGGCAGGCATTTCCGGAGGCAGCCCAACGCTCGACCTACAGCTCCGGAGTCCAGTCTACTATTTGTTCCGTCACTTCTTTGACTCGTAAAGCAAACAAACTATCCCCCTTAAGGTTTAGATCCGACAGAGCCTTACTTCGTCTCGCGCAAATCAAGCCTCAAATTCGACGCGTATTAGCCATGACAATGGACTCTGGTAATCCAGAATTAGGACACGACGCAGGCCATGACAGAGGTTTATGATATGCAACTTTTCAGGAATCGGATTGCACGTGATCGTACTGTAAATAGACCTTTAACTTCTTCGCGTCGCGTCGTCATTAAGCTCTGAGATCTGAGCAGCTACTTACAACATTAGTCAATGGAATTAAAGTCCTTTTCTACATTGTAATCAAGCCCGAGGATCCACCCATCTATGTTCCAAACGCAAATTGCTTACTCATTGTAGTTCAACTAAACATGTAAGTAGTATAAGTAAGTATATATATATATATACAACTTTCATGATATTTTGAAGACCCTCATTAATTGCACAAGCTAACCGAGTTGCCCTCGTTGACGCGTACAAAGCCCTGCCAGTGCTCTGCCCAGTGCCCGCAACTTGAAGTGGTGTTGGATTAAACGCGATGTGGGAGTGTTACACGTGATTACATAGTTTTTAACCAGTGACACTGCGCGCGATGATTGCAATCGGATTACTCGGATAAGTACCGAACGTGTGTCGTTTCAAGTTAATGCTGTTTAATGTGCAAAATGCTACTGCATAGTATAGCACTTCACGGTACCCGACTTTTGGCATCTCGCATCCGTTTATTTCACTCGGGAATTTTGGTAGCGCGAAGATATCCCTCATGAGTAATACTGCAACGCGCGTTTGGTTGCAAACTTGAGAGAGATATGCCATAATATGGTTAGCAGAGATTCTTTCTCTTCGAATTGTTACCACTGACATAGTACTCTCCTCTCAAAAGCACCAAGTTCTATGTCTTGGAAGCTTTCTATGAGAATCAGCTGTTCTCTGGACGGCAACCTGCTGCTCTGCTGTTCGGGTCTTCGTAGGTGGAAGAGTGTATTTGTGCCCATTAGACCTTCTTCCCCTGTCAGATATCTGTGCTATCGGCCTGTACGGGTCTACAAGCCGCCCCTTACAAGCACTTAAGGGTGACCAGGCTCCATTCAATGGCAATCGATAGTACTGACATCTTCGACTCTCAGTGGTTCCTATAGAAGATGCAAGTATACTGGGGAAGAAATGCACACGACGGGAGGGTATTCGCTTCAGCGAAGCATCCAAACCTGCAATATGTCTTAATACCAGTGAACATTGACTGCATCGTGGCATTATGGTTTATGTATTCCGCTATCAGACAAGATTCTTTCCTGATTTATGTTGGAAAAGAAGGGCTTATTGCTTCAAGGGGTATTCGGTTTAGAAAATATTGTAAGGAGTTCTGTGAAGTATTCTCTCACACTGAATTCATTGAAGCTGATCGATTTGATTCTTTCGACTCACTTCGGATATAAAAGAGGAGATAATTTACGGGAAGCAGCATAGTTATAGTTTGCACCTCGAAGCAATCTAGCGCTTTCATCTCATCCCTCTAAATTCTTGCTTGAAATGTCCAGTTTCAATGCTCATGCTGGTAGCCGTGAATCAGTTTTCTGTCATTTCGGGCGATCTTTGATTTCCCGTTATGTTGAAACTCTCAAGGACGACAACCATGATCCCGCCGCAATTCCCGTCCCTCGTAATATGCCATCTGGTGAAGCCGATGTGGTCGGCATTCTTGGTGCTGGAGTTGGTGGGCTCTACACTGCAATTATGCTCCATTCTTTGGGCATTCCGTTTGAGATCATCGAGGCCGCAGATAGAATCGGGGGGCGCCTCCATACGCATAAATTCGATCACCCGCAAGCTGGAAGATACGATTATTATGTGAGTTGGTTATTTCAGGTATCTAACGATTAACTTTCGTCTGAATTGCTGTTGTTTTGTAGGATATTGGTGCTATGCGCTACCCATTACCTCCAAAAGACGCTAACGGAGACTACCTGAACGGAATGTCGCGACGTCTTGGGCATTTGTTCAACTTCCTTGGCATGCAGGAAAAGTTGATACCGTACTACTTTTCGTCCGACCCGAATCACAGCCCACCTTTTAAATTATTTAACAACGTCCGTGTACGTGCCAATGCCGAGTCTGATTGGAATGCGTCTGCTCTAGGAATCCGCTCGGATATAATCAAAGTAGGAACTGAAAGAATCCTTGAAGATGTGGTCGGCCCGTTCGCGCTTGGACTGTTCAAGGACACCCAAGAAGAAGGTGACACCAAAGGCAATGGGTGGAAGGTTATGATGCGGAACGACATTTATTCAACGAGGGCGTACATGTGCTTAAAGTATATTCCCAGTGCTAGTTTTGGATTGGAACCGGAGCATTTGGAAACAAATGTGGTCAACTGGATTGAAACGCTTGATACGAGCACTGGTACCTTCGATAGGTCCCTCACTGAGTCTGTGTTAGAAACCGTTGCTTTTGGAGCAGTCGGCGGCGAGGTCCTCGATTGGAAATGCATTGAGTAAACATTTCTCATTATCGTTGGAAGAGCCGCAACTGAAACTATCTGAAGCGGAGGGTCATACGTTTTACCCGCGACCATGGAGCAATACCTCAGGGAGCAAACTGGACAAGATCGCATCATTTTGAATGCGCCAGTGAGCTACATTGGTCTTGAGGAGGACAGGGAAGATTCACCACTTGTCGTTGTCGCAGGAGGAACCCGTCGTCGTTATTCTCATGTTGTTTCAACTATTCCCCTTCCCATCCTACGAACAATCGACATGACGGGAAGCAAGTTAGACTTAATCCAAGAGAATGCACTACGTCAACTCCAGTATGGACCTTCTATCAAGATAGGCATCCTCTTCACTGAGAATTGGTGGACTATCGGCAAGGACAAGGATGGCGCGCCGTTCAATATTGTCGGTGGACAGTCCACTACGGATCTTCCTATCCGCACCATTGTCTACCCTTCTCACGGTGCTAATACCGACGAGCCTTCCAAGACCCTCATCGCTAGCTATTGTTGGACGAGTGACGCTGAGCGCCTGGGTGCTTGGTTCCAAAGCGGAGATCAGACGGACAACGAAAGATTGAAGGAACTTGTCCTCAAGAACCTCGCTGCAGTTCACAATGTCACTTATGATTACTTGGAGACCAAGTTCCTCTTGATGCATGCCTGGGACTTCAACGACGATAAGTATGCTATGGGTGAGTTCCCTCGCTATATCTTGTTCGATGTGAAAGAGGCTGATGCGGCGCGCAAGGTGCATTCCCGCATTTCGGCCCTGGTAATTTCGAAAATTTGTACGACAGCTTGAACAGACCCGCAGCTTACGGAAGGCTTCATTTCGCCGGAGACGCGCTGAGTATTCGACACGCGTATGTCCCCTTTGTATACTGTCTATTTTATGTTAATTTATCTTTCCCTTTGATTATAGCTGGGTCGTTGGTGCACTCGATAGCGCATGGCGTGCGGTTTATGACTACCTCTACCTTACAGACAAGAGCAAACTCGAAACTTTCTTTGAGATGTGGGGTATAAATCGAGAGTGGTTCGATAGGGATGTTGATATGTTCCCCGAACCATCTCGTCGTTCGCCTCCTGGTAAGGCCGGGCTCGAATTATTGAGGTCAAAGAGCATTCTCGAAAAGTACCTCCGCCGCTGCAGTAGCAAAGCGGTTTGACCATCTAGTTAAAAATGTACTGTGCATGGAGACACGATGGGGAGAAATACAATGAATAGACCGATGGAAAATTGGACCCGTCAAGATAAAAAATATTGACAGTGATATTGATTTTCATGCATCCTGCTGATTTTAAGTTGTCGAAGCACGAAGTTTGAAGTAAAAAGTGGGAGGTTCAAGCGGGAAGCCTTGTCAGGAGGTATGCCCATAAAGGGCAAAATGATTTGTCATCACACGCGGTTTAATGGGAATCTTGGCTGGGTTTCTCACCACCACCGCCAAACCACCGCCATCATCACCACCATTAAAGCCAGCTGAAAGAGCGTTCGCCAGCTAATTAGTTCCCTCAGAAAGGGCTAGCACTGGAAAGGACAAGGCTACTTCAAGATACACTCTCTTTCACCTACCTAATTCCGACTCAAGGCTTTTGTTTCTTTCAAACGGACCTCAACGACGCCTGTATAGGAGGATAATCAGGATTTGGAAGGACGTATTGCCTATAATCCGCGAAGCAAGAAGGACAGAAAAATATAAACGACTGCTTGTTACTGCTCTTCCGAATTGCTGACGAACAACGATAAGCCAGACCGGACCAGTCTCCACTGCAATCTTCTTTTGTTTTTACTTGCTACTTTTCTTTTGTCGACATCCCATTTCCTCCCACCAAAATTCGTTAGAGAGACGTGAAGAATGGGGTTCTCGTTTGGGTCGTTCCAGAGTGTATGCGAGACTGCCGCTCTCGTCATCTGTCCTATGGTCGGCACCCCACAAGGTGTCGAACCCACATGTTACAGTAGGAATGTCGATATTGGGGGCACCCTCATCTTCCAACCATGTATTTCAATTTCATCTGCCTTTGAGGAAAACCACTGACGAAATTGTCAGCAACGGCCTTCGTCCACATCGTCGCTATCATCATGACCGCCATCATGATTCTTCACATTCGGAGCAAGTACACTGCTGTGGGCAGAAAAGAAATCGTCATGTTCTTCTGGATGTATATGGTCATTGAATTTTTAGCCATGTTCCTCGATTCCGGTGTTATACCTACTGCTAATGCTGCATACCCAGTATGTCTTCTCTTTTATTAATCACAGTAAGACTAACTTTGTTCTCTAAAGTGGTTCGCTGCGGTCTACACAGGCTTAGTAGCCGCTACCTTCTGCTGCTTGCTCATTAATGCATTCGTTGGATTCCAGTTTGCTGAAGACGGAACGCCGTTGTCTTTATGGGTATGTTGCAAACTGCACTGTTCCAGCCGCCGTCAATATAACCTTCCAATCTAGTTTTTACGGATATCATGCCTGGTTGTATTCGGCGTTTCATTCTTTATAGCCATCGCCACCTTCCAACAGAAATTCGGATTTAACTACACAAAACCAATCGCACTTTTCATCATCTATCTCATCTGGCCGCTCATCTGTGTCCCCGTCTACATCGTTTCCCAGCTCATCCTTGTCTTCCGCACCCTTGAGGATAGATGGCCAATCGGCGACATCGTCTTCGGCACCGTGTTCTTTGCTGGCGGTCAAGTCTTGTTGTTCGCTTTCAGCGTTACAATTTGTGATGCCATCAAGCACTATATTGACGGACTGTTCTTCTTCACATTATGCATTCTCCTAAGTGTCATGATGGTATACAAGTACTGGGATGATATTACTGTAAGTTTCCATCTTGCTGTCACTATTTGCTTGCGGTTGGGCTTTCCCGTCGCAGGAAATGGTTTGTTTCTATTTGGCACGTCCATTGCTCACTTCAATTTACCTATCTACAGCGCGAAGATCTGGAGTTCTCTGTCGGTTCCAAAGCTGCTGTCTGGGAAGTTAAAGATCCACTACTCGCACCCTCAGCAGGTGACTATGACGAAGATAATTCATCATCAGAGCGATACGGCGCGCCACCTCCTTTGCCTGGCTACCCAGCATCAAACGGCTCGTTTTCCAACTTTGCTGGACAGGGACAGCAACAGCATGGATATCCCGGGTTTAAGCAGGGAGTGCCTGCGGCACCGAGTTTGGTCGGTGGTGTGAGTGGAGCACAGATGTACGGAGGTGCGGGTGCAGGGAGAAATGCAGGTGCAGGTGGAAGAGGTTACCCTCCAGCGGGCTCGGAGAGATATTAGTTGATCAACTACGTCGTTGATTTGGGATTCTTTTGGATTATCGGACATTTTTTACATATCCCCTTGGTTGGAGTCAGATGGTTATAATATCAAGACGACGTAACGACAATGATGACGAGGGAAGCGACCATCTCCCTCATATCCGTATGCATTATATACTATTACCTACTATAACATTTTTTCATTAGTATTAGCATGGGCATGGACCGACTTCTTTCCATTTTTTCTACCACTTTTACTTGTTACCCCTTTTTTCCATATGCTGCCTGTTCATTTTTCTTAGATAGTTAATCTCATTTGGATCCTTCTTTCAACTTCACTTCATGTTTTAACCCTTGTTTTTCAAAACATTGCAATTAACGCTACGCTCCTTAGCTATAAGCTTCCCCTTTCATTCTCTTTTTGTTTGTATGATGTGAATCGATGGCGACATGTGAAAGGTCGTGTAGGCGATGACGCAAAGACGAGATCCAAATTTGAAAATGTTAAAGGATTGAAATTTAAATTCTGTGTGTATAAGCTTGTATCTTGTTTATATATATATGCATATTACATAAATCGTCCTGAAGTCCAGACACTCCATTTCAAGAAATTATTTCCGTATTGGTAAATTTGCCTTGGTTGAAATTTCAAATCATAATTTCCTTCGTTCGTACTTAATGTATATACTGTTAACTACTTTTAACTGCCTTCATAATATGCTCTACAGCTTGTTGGTGATGGTTGAACGCATTTAGTACGGCGTGTCCCATCATCAAACGAATGGACACTGACAGCCATTCTTTGATGTATAATATATTCCGCTGAATATGATTTCCCGAAGGTCGGTAGTGCGCGGTCTTTGCAAGTTGGTGGAATTAGCGACAAGTCTCTCTTTACATATTGTCTGATATTATCACTTCTTACGTCGTTGTTATACCCTACAGTTGTACATCCCGTAGGGCCGTACTTACGTGTAACTACACACGTAAGGGCATAAAGCTCGGCGCGCTTACCTCTGTCGAATTTTCAGCATCACCTCGACATCACGGCATCGCACGGAGATTCTGGCAAAATGATACGGGAAGAGTGATGTAATGTACCACGTGCGCGGCCCACTCAATACCCCTTTTCTGCAACTTTTCGACCCGACTTATCCTGACCATCATCTTCCCTCTCCTCATTTATTTGGTCTAGCTATATGTCCTCAAATGCATTCAGAAAAATCAAAAAAGTCAGGGACTGATGCCTGGTTTCCATGGCTCAAACCAGCATTCCAATCAAGACGAACCGTCAAGACTTGGCTACGATGTTGTGTGGCTTTTGCTGCAGCGTTGATACTCATGGTGGCTACGAAGACTTCGAATACAATGGGGCAGGCAGCTTTTTTCTGTGTGTGAGTGTCTCTTTTGGCTTGGATTATACCTCAACCAAGGCAGTGGGATTTGGATTTTGAACCTGCTTCAAGTTTTATTAACACTTCGTAAATACAGAATCGTCGCAGTAATGCTACCTCCGTCGATGGCTCTTTCTGTGTTTATCATGGCATCTACGACGCTGCTGCTTGGTACTTCTTTATTTGTTCTTTCTGTTGATATTCAATTGACGAACAAATTTTTAATCAGGCATGCTTCTTGGTTGGGCCTGGGGAAGCGCCGCCATGGCATCTGCATTGTCTGTTAGGAGCTCCTCTTTATTAGCAAAACAGCAGCAGCAAGTACAGTCATCGTGAGTCTTCAACATGTTGCATATGTAGCAAGACGCTCAATGTCAGATCCCTTTTAGCTTGGACCCGAAAATCCCGGTTAGTCTCCAGATTCAGGTGCAGACGTTTCATGGTGCATTCCTTGATCCAAGGTAGGTGCGACAGGCTTTTGTTGATATGTGTAATGAACTTTATCGTTAGATCATCAGCTGTCTATGGTGTCTTCATATTTTTAGGCGCCTTTGGTTTAGGCACGCTTAGAGCATACCTACCCAATCTCGGTTTGCTTAGCATCTTTGGTACCATCGTCATTGACGTGATGTGCACTACAGGACCATGTAGGTGTCCGCTTGTTTCTCAAACAACAATAAATTTTACCAAGTTGCATAGTGATTCCCAGGGCACAGTATACCATCGCAGAATCTTTCTTGATTCCTGCAACCTTTTACGTTGCCGTTGCCATAGGATGCTTGGTGCTTATCTTCCCTGAGAGTTTGAGCCATGTATGGCTAACGTCCCTTGTCGATACATTCTGGACGGTAAGAGCCGTGCCTCTTCAAGAGAAGGCTAGCGCTTATAATAGAAATTTAGCCTACGCTTGATTTGCTTCGACTCCAAAACGAAACTTTATCCGCGAAACCTTCGGACAAGGAATCGTGGTCAGAGAGACTAGAACGCGGCAATACACTTCGAGCAAATTTGGTGAACGCCACTGAAGCCATCACAGCACAGATCAAACTCATAGATCTGGATTGCTCTATTGGACGCCTCGGACCCGGTGATTTGAAGAAATTCAATGCAGAATTGAAGTCGATAATGTTCCGTGTGGTCGGCCTTCACTCCTTCAACACTGTTGTGAATGACACGAATGTCGCAAAGGACGATGCCTACAACCAAACACAGAAACTCGACCGTTTCCAGGCTCTTCAACAGAAAATGACTGAGCGCGAGTTGCAGCACGGACACGATCTGGACTCTCTCGTTCCGATTCTTGCTTCTTCTTCTTTAGACCTACGAAATGCCTCGGAATCGGCAATTATAGGCGTCATGGAATGGACCCAAGAGTTTAATTCTCGCCGATGGGCAAACTTGTTTCATCCTTCTAGTGAAGAACAGATCAAACAACGTCATGAAAAATTGGCGACAGAATTAAAAAGGCTAGAAACTGCTTTGGAAGAATTCAGGACCATTCAGAGGATCAAGCTGATCAAACCATACGAAAGGTTTTTCGATCCTGTTACAAGGAAGCTTATAAGAGACTCTGAGATTTTTGCTTCAAGGTAAGATCCAAGTTTTTTTAAGGCAAATTTCAGAGATATATTCAACGACATTTAGGTCACTATATGTGTGCTTCGTATTTATCGATACCCTGGACGCCTTCGCCGAGTGTATGGTCAGATTGCTCAAACTTGTAATTGAAACCGATAGCCGAAGGAAGAAAGCCAAGTTCTGGTTCCCCGGGAGAATTTCCAAAGTGGCAGGAAATATCTCCAATGGAGATTTCAAAGGCACAGCAGGCCCATTCTCAATGGGTACAGCAGACGATCCCGCTTCATTTGACAGAATAGAGAGCCAGGACGGCTCATCATCGACTTTGGATGTAGATGATGACGACGAATCTGATGTCAAAAAAACGACCGAGAAAGAGAGGACAGCAGAAGCGCCAAGTAAGCTGTAACGAGGTTTATCGTAAGTTACAATGTACTGATCAAGTTCTGCTTCTTCAGAGAGACGCAATCCCGATGCGTTCCCACCGACTACTATGTTTGGAAAGGCTATACTCAAGGTCGCGCCTTTCTTCAGGTTCTTTAAATCAACAGAGGGTATTTTTGCACTCAGAATGGGTATCGTGTCTGTAGCTCTATGGGTTCCATCTGTATGCCGTTCGTCGGCATGGTTCTATTATGACAACAAAGGCCTTTGGGCGCTAATTATGGCTCAGGTATGTCGATCATTCTTGTTTGACATTGCCTTTTCTAAACTCTTACCTTTGCGTTCCCTCTAGATGGGATTGGCACTATATGCGGGTGACCAGGTGTGTGTATACGTTAAAACATAGATCGTATAACTAATTTCTTCCTCTAGATAGCTGGTTTTGTTGTCCGACTTTCCGGTACTTTGGTTGGGCTTCTATGTATGCTTGTCTACTCTTTCTTATTCGGAAACTTGTATCTCACCCGAATTCACTAGTTGGGATGGTTGTTTGGTACATAGGTGCTGGCTTAGGACATGGAAATCCATATGGAGTTGTTATTGCCACGGTGTGTACATTTCCTATTCCACCCACTTACTATCCTAGGCTATCTTACTGCAGTTAACGCATCCCTACCAGACCATCGTCATATCACCATTCCTCTTCATGCGTATAGCCGGTCCTCCACAACAATTAGCATTTTGGACCATGATTGGGGTTACTATTGTCTTTGGTATGGACTAGTCATCAAACAACATATGCTATGATCTTATATGTTCCTTCTCGTTCAAGTGGTTGGATATAGTTGGATTAACGCCAATCATTTCGTTCTCTCGAATCCTGGAGTCGGTGTAGCGTTAGGCTGGAAGAGAGCGTAAGTGCGTTCAGCTATGTTAATAATTTTTAAAGCTAACAGCAATTTCCAGGCTTCTTGTAATCATTGGTTTCACTGCTGCTGTGAGTTGGTGTGCTTTAACGAAGGCTTTGATCCCGCTAAAAGGTAGCAGTTCATTATCATGCTTTTCCCAAACCCTATATCATCTAGGGTTCTCGTCCGCAAAACTCTCGCCGCTATCATAGGAGAGACAGGAAATATTTTTGCCGGAGAAGTAGAAGCATTCCTTGCGGAAGAACAGAAGGCGAGAAACGGGTTTCACGAGAAGGTAGAATTTACGATATGTGCCGATGACGATTTGAAGGCTTCTCCGAAAGAAAAGCGCACTCGAAAGATTGGCAAAAGAGTCGTTGCTGTTTCGGTCAATTTTGATGTTTATATCCTCAAAAACTGCGGCTAATTTCATCGCTTTAGACGAGATTGCGCGACGTATACCCGTCCCTTACAACAGCGAAGTTTGAGCCACAGTTTTCGTAAGCCTTTGCTTCGCCGCTTATTTCTTGCTAGGCAATGAACTTGTTTTTGCTCAGCGGGAGATGGCCAAATGAAGAATATAAAAACCTATTCAGGATACAGTAAGCCGTAATTTTGTAATCGTCCATAAGGATGTAACTGAACCGCAGTATATAGGCAAAGAACTCTGGCTTCTCTTGCACTTCTGATCACCTCTTTCACGAAGCTTGACACTAAGTGGTGCAGTGCTTTGGTTCACCGAGTGAGTCCATTTGCGCCTTTGTTACAGCTAGCGGTGGCATCTCATGGACATCCTTCATTTAAAGACACCTTTTATGAACCCAAACTTCGTAAGTTACTGATAATTCGCCCGAAAAGGTTACTCTAACTCACCTCGCGTCTAGTTATCAGACGTTTTTACCACCCTTGCTATTCTTTCGAACTGTCTGATGCACGGGCAACCCTTACCTGCATACCTTCCAAAATTAAGAGATCGTCTAATGTATCATGAGTACCATGTTGGCAAACGGGCTCTACCGAATTTCCCTCGAATCGCGACCATCGGCTTACCCATACCGACCGAGAAAAGCCTCAAAGCAGACTCGAGTTCTGAAATAGATGCAAGGGATAAAGTGGCCGATGAAGAATTGTCTAGAGATGCCGGACCATTGAATGTAGACGGGTCCCCTATTGGAATCGAAGTCGACGATCTGAGCCTCGATCTGTTATTGGATGAACAATTGCCTGCTCATTCTACAGGTACGTTTTGCGTATTTTTTAAAGGCAGAGGAGCTCACACCCAAGGTTTGTGCTCCAGCCATCGTAGCGCTATCCGGCCTCATATCGGTACTTTTTTACTTTCCATATTATTAGCACTTCTCTGACATGGATTGCAGCGTGTTGACGAGACCATCGACATAGTCAGAAAGTTGTGCGGCGAGGCGACTTTCCGCGGCTATGAGTTGTTGCAGCAAGATTACCTCGAACGCGAAGAAAGAGCGATAGGTGGAGGCTACTTTGCAGACGGAGGTCGTGTGCGATAAGTTTAAAAGTACTAAACTATAGTGAATGGAAATGGAACGGGCATTACTGATATATTTCGCTGTATATATACTACACCACACGCTAGATACCACAATTTCAATAAATTATCTATTTAATACAAGTAAATGTATCGCACCATACTCTATATCACAGGAAACCTCCGCTCTTGCCGCTTCCAAAACGGTCTCCAAGACCCTTTGCTTCTTGGAGCATCTTTTTCCGCTTGTCGTCGTCCATCAGGCGACCACCCAAGCCCATATCCCGCGAATGGTCCCAAATGACCGGTGGACCCTCTTTTTCGGTAGATTTGGAAGATGAGCTTGCGTGCTGGTCTATTAGAGCAGCGCCACGGCTCTTGCGCTGCAGAAAATTGCAGATCGTCAGCATCTTTTCCATTGTTACAGAGAAAAAAACGTACTGTGTGCTCCTCGACGCCCATCCTGATCGCTTCTTCCTCCGCCTTTCTTCTCCTCTTCTTCGACGCACTAGTTTCGTCTTCGTCGACTGGTGCGTCTGTTACTCTGCGTTTCTTGCCTGAAACTTCGTCTGAGAGCCGTTGAAGGCGTTCAGTGGGTGTCTCTGTCCATAAAGACATATCGTTCTTCGAGTTGACCGGTGCAGTTGTACCTCGAGAGAATTGACGCGGTTTTAGTTTCGTTGGGTCCAAGTCTGCAACCTTGTTATAGATGATTATGAATATTGAAGTAGATATACGTACTTCCTAAAAGACCTGACGACGTGGGTGGTACCAGCATCCACTCGTCGCGCTTGGGTGCCTTTGGTTTAGCTGCTTCCTGTTCAATGTTAGCATACACTGTAGAATGGCAGCACGGCACGCACCTCAGCAGCTTTCCTCATCTTCTCCTCTCTTTCTAAGAACTCTTGGACCGCATCTAATTGCTGATGCTGCATGCCTGCAGGTAGGGGCTTAGGACCTATATCATCATCACTGTCGTCGTCATTGTAAGCAGCATTTGGGTCGTATGTCGGCGCGTATGTCGGTAAAGAGGGTCCTAGAACGCGTTTCCCATCGCTCCTTGACGAAGAAGCAACTGAAGGAGGTGGCATCGACGGTCCAGCAATTGGTCGTGAATTCGGCAATGAAGAGCTAACATTTGGAAGCACAGAAGGACCTACTGTAGCTGGCTTCGGACCTTCGTCGTCGTCGTCGTCAAAGACTTGCAACTTGGAACCCGAGTCTGCCTTTGCGTTCGCGTTAAGTAGGTAGGCCGGTATCTGTGGCCCGATATTCGTCGAAGCGGAGCTAGGTCTTTCAGTTTCCTCGTCGTCTTCATTATTTCTGGAGTTATTCGACTGCTTTAAGAGGTGTGGGGGTATTTGAGGGCCAATATTTGAAGACGATACGCTGGGTGGTTGCGGACCAGAATCTTCATCACTATCGTTATTATCTTCGACATTATTGGAATTCAGTTGTTTAAGAAGATGGGAAGGAATCTGGGGTCCTATAGACGACATTTTGTTGCCGTATACAGCTCAAAATGAAAGATGAAAGGCGAATTTTAATCAGAACAACTTGTTCACTCACTGAATTGGAGATGCTTCGGCGCTTGAAATTAGAGTAGCCGACGTAGCGGCATTGCAGCGGCATTTTATAAATGATCCAATCAGAGACTTTGTTTGCAAGACAAACATTCACCGGCGAAGAACGCCGGCTTGGGAAGTTGGAATTAACTACCACTTTGAATCACTAAGCTTCTCAGCTTTCGCGTTATACTTTTCAATGAAGCTTGTGGTTTAAGGTTTTCAAACTTGTCAATATTCCTACCCACGTAGGTCGTCGTCAATAGGACCACTGTGAGGACGGTACATAGATGTCGATTCATGCAATATGAATGGAATTGAATGAAATGAGGGTATCTAAAGCATTGTCAAGGTGCGTAGCACATATTGTCTTCACCTTTCGTTATATCAATACCCTTTTCGCGTGCAGCGAATGTATTGCTCCAGAATGTTGCCAGACATAAGCTTCTCGACTCCATTGTTTCCGAGAATAGGAGAGTCTATGTCAGGTTCAGGAATTTCGTCATATTCCCTCGGAAGCCATTCTCTGTTGGTGCCCCATAGTTTCACCAGCTGCGGGATCTTGCTCCTGTCTGTAAGATACAGATAGTTATGGACCGCACGCCATGCGCTATCCAATGCACCAACAACCCAACTGTGTAAATTGTAATTTAAATAACCGTCGAAAAGGAAGGGGGCTAAAGACGTACGCATGTCGGATACTCAGTGCTTCTCCAGCAAAGTGAAGCCTTCCATTGGCTGCTGGTCTGTTAAGGCTGGTGTATAGGTTTTCAAAGTTTCCGGGGCCAAACTCGGCAAATGCACCTACAAGTCGAAGTTAGTAAGTGTTCAGTATAAATATGAGAATTTTTACTTACCCATAGTAAATTCATAGTCGTTCCAGTCCCAGGCATGCATCAAGAGGAAGCGAGACTCCAAGTATTCGTATGTCACGTTGTGGACTGCAGCGAGATTCTTAAGGACGAGATCCTTCAGCTTTTTATTGTTAGTCTGATCTCCGCTTTGGAACCAAGTCCCTAGGCGCTCGGCGTCGCTAGTCCAGCAGTAGCTGGCCATCAGAGTCTTGGATGGCACATTGGTGTTCGCCCCATGCGAAGGGTAGACAATGGTACGGATAGGAAGATCTGTACTAGACTGGCCACCGACAATATTGAACGGCACACCGTCCTTGTCTTTACCAATGGTCCACCAGTTCTCAGTGAAGAGGATACCTATCTTGATAGAAGGCCCGTATTGCAGCTGGCGAAGTGCATTTTCTTGGATAAGGTCGAGCTTGCATTGCGTCATGTCGATCGTTCGCAAAACGGGAAGTGGAAGAGTTGATATAACGTGGGCATAGCTACGACGAGAGCCCCCCGAAATGACGACGATTGGAGAATCCGGTCTTTCCTGGTCTTCCAGATTAATGGATGTCACTGGCTCATTCATGATAATAGGATCTCTTCCGAGCTTATCCTTGATGCGTTTCGCCATGGTTTCTGGCAAAACCGACGACCCTCCACTGTGAAAAGGTTGTTTTAGCTGATATCTGACGTCAAAAGTCAGAATAGACCTACTCGATACATTTCCACTCGATTTTCTCTCCGTGGACGCTTCCAAAAGCAATCGCATCCAACACGGTCTCGGTGAACGCATTATCGTAGGACCCGGTACTGGTATCCATCGTTTCGAGCCAGTTGACCACATTCGTCGTAAGATGCTCGGGCTCCAATTCAAACTTAGAGCTAGGGATATACTTCAATGACATGTATGCCCTAGTCGAGTAGACATCGTTCCGCATCATCACTTTCCATCCTTTACCTTTGCCGTCTTTGTTCTCTTGTGTGTCCATGAGAAGGCGACGCGTGAATGGAGTGATGATATCTTCGAGGATCTTGTCGACTCCGACCTTGATGACGTCTGAGCCAATTCCGAGAGCAGACGCGTTCCAGTCAGAATCGGCATTGGCGCGTGCTCGTACGTTGTTGAATAATTTGAAGGGTGGTTCATGGTCAGGGTCGGAGGAGAAGTAATAAGGTATCAACTTGTCCTGCATGCCCAGGAAATCAAACAGGTTTCCGAGACGTTGCGATATACCAGTCTTGTATTTCCCGTCTTGCCCCCTTGGCGGCAAAGGGTAACGCATGGCTCCAAGGTCCTAAAGTGCAGCGCTTAGACATTGGCTGGCGACCAGAAGGAAAAAGCTCACATAATAGTCATATTTTCCTGCTTTGTCGTGTTTAAATTTATAGGTGTAGAGACGACCTCCAATGCGATCACTGCCCTCGATTATCTCGAAAGGAATACCCAAAGACTGAAGGATAAGCGCAGTGTACAGCCCACCGACTCCGGCTCCAAGAATTCCAACAACATCTGGCTTCTTTGCAGAAGCTGAAGTGTCATAAACGGGTGGGATTTGAGAGGGATGGTGGCCATCGTCCTTCAGAGCCTTGATATGCCGGGAAATAATGGATCGTGCATAATGCCGGAGAGTCAATTCGCGACCGTTGGGTAAATTCAGAATATCGTCTTCAGACCCAGCAGACATTCTGTACAGAATCTTTAAGAGATGAAAGTGAAGTATATGATTGTGCAATTGTCTACTTTTCCACAAATTACACCCTTTCTTTTATATTCACGTAGT
>Ga0247779_1000142_pt1 | contig 55953 bp, 50 predicted proteins | sample UWRJL221509R5_FD_179925 | JGI IMG/M metagenome (GOLD analysis project Ga0247779, IMG submission 179925) | Plant litter microbial communities from Arlington Agricultural Research Station in Wisconsin, United States - UWRJ-L221-509R-5 | ecosystem: Environmental > Terrestrial > Plant litter >... | reverse complement strand
GGAGTCGCTGCGCGTGCTCTACGCGAAGCTGGGCCACAAGGAATCGGAGGCCATGCGCGCCAAGATCGCCGAGTCCGCCCAGACGAAGCTCAGCGAGTTGCAGGAAGAACTGCGCCTGTACGACGAAGGCAAGGTCGAGGGTGCGCAGGAACTGCTGATGACGGACATCGGCCGCAATCACATGGAGGCGATCCGCACCAGCGCCGAAGCGCTGCTCGCCAACGAGAACCGGCTGATCGCCGCGGCCACCGCCAACGTGTTCGACACCTTGCTGCTCAACCGCGTTGGCGTGGCGGCGATGACGGCGATCAGTCTGCTGGTCGTCACCATGTTCCTGCGCCAGGGCCGCCAGCTGGAGCGACAGCGCGAGCTGCAGCAGGAGATGCTGCAGGCCGAGCGCGAACGGCTGGAGCGCGAGGTGCTGCGCCGCACGGCCGAGCTGACCGAACTGGCCCGCCACCTGCAGACCGCCCGCGAGGACGAGCGCGCACGCCTGGCCCGCGACCTGCACGACGAACTCGGCGCGCTGCTGACGGCGGCCAAGCTCGACGTGGCGCGCATGCGCCCGAAGCTGCAGAACCTGCCCGATGTGCAGCCGCGCATCGCCCACCTCGTCGAGACGCTGAATGCCGGCATCGCGCTGAAGCGCCGCATCATCGAGGACCTGCGCCCGTCCACGCTGGATCAGCTGGGCCTGGTGCCGGCGCTGGAGATCCTGTGCCGCGATGTGTCCAAGCAACTGGGCCTGAACGTCGAGCCGGAACTGACGCCGGTGAGCCTGTCGCAGAGCGGCCAGCTGAGCGTGTTCCGACTGGTGCAGGAATCGCTGACCAATATCGCCAAGTACGCCCAGGCCACCGAGGTTCGGGTCCTGCTGCGGCCCGAGGGCACCGACGACGCGCTGATACGCGTGACCGACAACGGCCGCGGCTTCGACGTGGCGCAGGTCGGCCGCGCGACCCACGGCCTGCTGGGCATGCGCTTCCGCGTGGAAGCCGAGCAGGGCGAGCTGCGCGTGCGCTCGGCACCGGGACAGGGAACGACGGTCGAGGCCTTGTTCCCGAACCACGCGGCGCCGGTAGCCAGCGTGCTCGAAGAGACCGATGCCGCCGCCGATCCGGCGGCCGCCGGACTGGCGCAGCCCGGCACGGTGACCTGACAGCCCCCTGGGCAAGCCCGCTCCCCGCGCACGGGCGTTCGGCGTAAAAGAAGCGTCCCATCCATGAAGGGACGCTCCGATGAGTACGACGCTCGACACCCGGCAGCCGATTCGCATCACCGTGGCATCCGCCCTGCTGCTCGCCGCCGGGGCCCTCCATGCCCAGGCCAACGGACTGAGCCGCACCATCGTCGGCCGCGCCGACGTCTCGGTGCCGGGCCGCGAGGCCATCGTCGCCCGCGTTGAGATCGCCGCCGGCGCCCGTGCAGCCCGCCACACGCACCCGGGTGACGAGATCAGCTACGTCGCCGAGGGCGAGGTCGAGCTGATCGTCGACGGGCAAGCGCCCCGCATCGTCAAGGCCGGCGAATCCTTCGTCATTCCCGCCGGCACCGTGCACGAGGCCCACAACCCCGGCGCCGTGCCGGTGAAGCTGGTGGACGTGTACGTGCTCGAGAAGGGCAAACCGCTGGCGACGCCCGCGCCCTGAAGCACGACAGCGCGCAACCTGTATTCCGTATTTGAATGGGGCGCCCCAAGGCGATGTGCGTGCGGGGTAGCCCGTGCAGGTATCGCCGTTCCCTCGGGGGACCGCCCAGACGGTCCGCGTTCAGCAGGACCGGCTGGGCGAGGGGCTCACAAATCCCCCCAGCCGCGGGGCAGCATCAGCTCGAAGCGCGTGCCGTGCCCCTGGCGCGAGCTGCCGATCAGCGAGCCGCCGTGTGCCCGGGCGATGTCCTGCGGGCCCTGCAGGCCCGCGCCGACCTGCGAGGCGGACATGCCCTCGATCGGCTTGCCGGCGCCGAACAGGTAGCGCGCCGCCGCTTCGCTGAGCACGCGGTCGAAGTTCAGGCTCAGGCGCATCGCGCGGCGCGCGGTGCCGTCGAGGTGGATCGTTACTTGAGCGTCACGCGCGTGGGTGGCGGCCTGCAGCAGCAGGTGGTCCACGGCCTCGGCGATCAAGCGTGCGTCGAAGTCGCCGATCGTGTCGCCCTCGCTGTCGAAGCGGGACGGCGACCACATCAGCGCCTGGTTGGCACCGATCTGCAGCCGCTGCTCCACCAGGCGCGCGAGGTCGCCGCGCGCGAGCACCGGCGACAGCTCGGTCTCGGGCATCCGCCCGAGGTTGACCAGGTGCTCCACCTGGCGGCCCAACATGGTCGTGGCCGCCTTCATGCGCGCAGCGGCCTTCTGCAGGCTCGGTACCTCGCTGCGGCGGACCATCATCTCGGCATTCAGCATCAGCACGGTCAGTGGCTCGCGGATGTCGTGCGACAGCGCCGCCAGCATCAGCGCATTGGTGCGCGCCAGGCGCTCATGCTCGGCGACGCGAGCGGCGAGCAGCGCGCGCTGGCGATGCAGGTCGACGAAGACGCGGATCTTGCTGTCCAGCACGCGCGGATCGACCGGCTTGTAGAGAAAGTCCACCGCCCCTGCCTCGTAGCCACGAAACACGCGCTGCGCCTCGCGCGCGCCGGCGGTCAGGAAGATGATGGGCACGTGGCGCGTGCGCTCGCTCCCCCGCATCAGCTCGGCCAGCGAATAGCCGTCCATCACCGGCATCTGCACGTCCAGCAGCGCCAGCGCGATGTCGTCATGCTCCAGCAGCAGTTCCAGCGCGGCCTGGCCGGAATCGGCCGCCAGCACGCGCAGGTCGGATTCGGCCAGCGCGGCCTCCATCGCCAGCAGGCTCTGCGGGTTGTCGTCGACGACGAGGATGCTCAGGCGGTCGTCCCCTTCGTACGATTCGCTCACCGGCTCCGGTGGCATGTTTGCGGTGGGCGGCGCTTCTACGGCGCGGCTCATTGTCTGGTCCATGACGACGTCCTCCTCCGGCCGGTCTTGGCGGCCAGGTTATCCGGCAGGCGCCGGTACAGCTTTACATCGGTGTGCCCGTCGATGGCCTCAAAGGCCCCGGCGTGCGTGCTGAACTGCAGTGTCTCGCGGCTGCCCAGGCCCAGGAAGCCGCCGCGCACCAACGCGTCGCGGAACAGGCCGATGCTGCGATCCTGCAGCGCCGGCGTGAAGTAGATCAGCACGTTGCGGCAGGACACGAGGTGCACCTCGGAGAACACGGCATCGGTGGCGAGGCTGTGGTCGGCGAAAGTGATCTGGCGGCGCAGCGAGCGATCGAAGGCGATCGCGTCGTAGGCGCAGGTGTAGTAGTCGGACAGCGAGCCCTTGCCGCCCGAGGCGAGATAGTTGCGGCTGAACAGCGCGGCGCGATCGCGCGGGTACACGCCGTCCTCGGCACGCTGCAGCGCCTGCGGGTTGATGTCGGTGGCGTAGACGATGGTGCGATCGAGCAGGCCGGCCTCGTGCAGCAGGATGGCCATCGACCACACCTCCTCGCCGTGGCTGCAGCCGGCCACCCAGACCTTCAGCGAGGGCCAGGTGGACAGCTGCGGCAGCACCTCCTCGCGCAGCGTGCGGAAGTAGGCGGGGTCGCGGAACATCTCGCTGACCTGGACGGTCAGGTACTGCAGCAGCCGCGCGAACACCGGGGGCTCGCGCAGCAGTGCGTGCTGCAGGTCGGCCATGCGGCGGTAGCCCATCTGCGCCATCGCCTGCACCATGCGCCGGCGCAGCAGGCCCGGCGCGTAGGCGCGGAAATCGTGCTGGTAGCGCAGGTAGATGGCTTCCATCAGCACGCGGATCTCCACATCGGCGAGGATTTCGGCGTCCAGGCCGGTGGGTTCCGTCGCAGCGGAGGGCATCGTGGCGATCATCGGGACGGGGGCGGTGGTGCTGCGGCTCATCATGAGGTGCGAATCGCCGACGATTCTGCCAAGGGATCGTGTCGCCACGTGTAGGTCGAAGCCTACAAATGGGCGCGGCGCGAACCGCTGTATCGGCGCCGGTCGCGGTCGGATGATCCGGCCATCCAACGGGAAGAGATCCAAGGGAGAAGCGCCATGACACTGTCCGCCCTGCTTGCCATGATCATGCTGGCCTTGGTTGCGCTGCCCGTCGGTGCGCTGGCGGCGATGGTCTGGACCGCGATCCCCACCTCCGGCATCGGCGACACCTTCCCGGATGAGCGCCTGCTCGAATCGATCGGCGCAACGCAGCCGAAGCAGAGGCTGTGGACCTGATCCATGTCAGCGATGCCATGCCCGGCATCCGGCGCGTGCGCCGCGGCCGGGGCTTCGCCTATCGCGGTAGCCAGGGACGCTGGCTGAACGATCCCGAGGAGATCGCCCGCATCCGCCGGCTGGCGATCCCGCCGGCCTATTCCGAAGTCTGGATCTGCCCGCTGCCCAACGGCCATCTGCAGGCCACCGGCCGCGATGCGCGCGGGCGCAAGCAGTACCGCTATCACCCCGACTGGATGGCCGCTCAGGGCGAGGCCAAGTTCGAGCGCCTGCTGGCCTTTGGCCGCGCGCTGCCGCGCATCCGCGCCCGGGTGGCGCGCGATCTGCGTCAGGGCACGGCGACCTTGAGCCAGAACCTCGTGCTTGCCACGCTGGTGCGATTGCTGGACACGACGCTGGTGCGCGTCGGCAACGACGAGTACACGCGCGAGAACGGCTCTTTCGGCCTGACGACGCTGCGCAATCCGCATGCGAAGGTGCACGGCCCGCGCTTGCGGCTGAGCTTTCGAGGCAAGAGCGGCGTGCCGCACGACATCACGATCGAGGATCCGCGTCTGGCGCGCGTCGTGCGCCGGTGCCAGGACTTGCCCGGCCAGGATCTCTTCCAGTACCAGGACGCCGACGGCGAGGTGCGGCGCATCGGTTCCGCCGACGTCAACGACTACATCGCCGACGCGGCGGGCGCGCGCTTTACCGCCAAGGACTTTCGCACCTGGCACGGTAGCGCGCTGGCGCTGGAGTTGGCATGCAAGGCCGGGGCTGCCGGGGACTGCGACGACAACGAGCGGCGCTTCCTGATCAAGCCGGCGCTCAGCGAGGTCGCGAGCCGGCTGCGCAACACGCCGGCGGTCTGCCGCAGCGCCTACATCCATCCGAAGGTGCTGGCGCTGTGGCAGCAGTTGGCCGCCGCCTCGGGCGACGAGGCCGTCGGCATCGTCCGCGCCATTGCCGTGCGATCGGCCACGGGACCGACCCGCCCCCGCCTGCCCGCGGCCGAACAGCGTCTGCTCCGATTCCTACGGACCGTCGCGCCGCGATCCCACACACGCGGCTTCACGCGCGCTTCATGATCGCTCCATCCCAGCTTACCGACGGAGACAACCATCATGAATGCCCCCTTTGCGGAACGCCTGCGGCCACAGGATGTGCCCGTGCTCGATGCCCCGAGCGCTACGGTCGCCCCGGCCCTGCATCACCATGAACATCCCATCTGCTGGCGCGCCGTGCTCGCCGGCGCCGCCGGTGCGGCATCGCTGTCGCTGATCCTGCTGGTGCTGGGCACCGGCCTGGGCCTGTCGTCGGTGTCGCCGTGGCAACAGGTCGGGATCACGGCGTCGAGCTTCGGCGTGGCGACGATCCTGTGGATCACGCTGACGCAGATCGCCGCTTCCGGCCTGGGTGGCTACCTTGCAGGTCGGCTGCGCCGCGGCTGGCAGCGCGCCTCGCTCGACGAGACGCACTTCCGCGATACCGCGCACGGCTTCCTCGCATGGTCCGTGGCCACCCTGGCGACTGCTGCCTGCCTGACGACAGCGATCGGCTCGGTACTGGGCACCAGCGCGCAGGCTGGCGGCGCATTGATGGGCGGTGCAGCGGCTACGGCTGCCACGGCAGCTTCAACAGGCGCGCCGAGCCGCTACTTCGAGGCTGCGCTGTTCCGCCCGGCGCCGAACGCGCAGGCCTCCGGCGAGCCGGTGCCTGCTGCGACGCTGAGCGAGATCGCCGACATCTTCCGCAACGCCGGTCGCTCGCCGACGCTGCCGGCGGCGGACCAGACCTACGTGGCACAACTCGTCGCCCAACACGACGGCATCAGCCAGCAGGATGCCGAGAAGCGCGTCGCCGACACCTACACCGCGGTGCAGGCAACGCTTCAGCGGGCTCAGGTCGCGGCCGACGAAGCCCGCAAGGCAGCAGCCTACGGCGCGATGTGGCTGTTCGTTTCGCTGCTGGCCGGCGCCTTCGCGGCAAGCCTGGCAGCCACCTTCGGCGGCCGCCAGCGTGATCGTGACGAGAGCCTGCTGATCGGCGGCTGAACATCAACACTTGAGGAGAACATCATCATGCGTTCACTACTGCTCTGGTTTCTCGGCGTGCCGATTCCGATCATCATCCTCATTGCGTTGATGTTTCATTGAAGGCACGGTGTTGGAGTAAGCATCGCGAACTCCAACACCCCACCACCTCAAGGCGCCAGGTCGAACACCAAGACCTCGGCGCCTTCGCCCGCTTCCAGCTTGACGGCAGTTTCCTTGGCGATCTGCAGCGCGTCGCCACCGGTCAGCTTCTGGCCATTCACCGTCAGGCTGCCACGCACCAGGTGCACATAGACCAGTCGCCCCGCCGCCAGCGGCAGCTCCGCCGACTCGGCCCCATCGAACAAGCCCGCGTACAGCTTCGCATCGGCGTGGATCAGCACCGACCCATCCGCACCGTCATTCGAAGCCACCAGACGCAGTCGCCCGCGCTTCTCATCCGTCCCGAAGTGCTTCTGCTCATAGCCCGGCGCGATGCCGCGCTGGTCCGGAATGATCCAGATCTGCAGGAAGTGCGTCGGGTTTGCCTTCGAGTGGTTGAACTCGCTGTGCATCACGCCGGTGCCGGCGCTCATGCGCTGGACATCGCCCGGGCGGATGACGCCCGCGTGCGCGCCGCCGGCCGTGCCGTTGCCCATGCTGTCCTTGTGGGCCAGTTCGCCGTCCAGCACATAGCTGATGATTTCCATATCGCGGTGGCCGTGCGTGCCGAAGCCGGTGCCCGCGGCGATGCGGTCCTCGTTGATGACCCGCAGCGAGCCGAAGCCCATGCGGCGCGGGTCGTGGTACTCGGCGAACGAGAAGCTGTGGAAGGAATTCAGCCAGCCGTGGTCGGCGTAGCCGCGGTCGGACGATTTGATCAGTTCAAGCATGGCGTCGTTTCCTTGTTGTCATCGATGGGAAGAATGTAGGTTCGCGCCCCCGCGCCACCAGTCGGCCGCGGCTGAAGAGATCGTTCAAATAAGATGAAGCGATGCAAAGCCCACCGCAAGACAAGCGCCGCGTCCTGACCCCCGAAGCACTGGCGATGATGGACACGATCGCCCGCACCGGCAGCTTCGCTGCCGCCGCACGGGAGATGGGCAAGGTGCCCTCGGCGCTGACCTACAGCGTGCGCCAGCTGGAGGACGCGCTGGACGTGCTGCTGTTCGACCGCCGCTCGCGCCAGGCCGAGCTGACGGCAGCGGGCCAGGAACTGCTCGTCGAGGGCCGGCGGCTGCTGCTGGAGATGGACGCGGTCGCAAACCGCGTGCGCCGCATCGCCACCGGCTGGGAGAGCGAGCTGACGATTTGTATCGACGACGCGATTGCACGCCGCGCGGTGTTCGACCTGATGGACGCCTTCTACCAGCAACCGGCGGGCATCGACCTTCCCGGCGGCCCGCCCACGCGGCTGAAGCTCCGCGTCGAAGTCTTGTCCGGCACCTGGGAGGCGCTGACGACCGGGCATGCGGACCTGGCCATCGGCGTCTCCACCCAAGCGCCGGGCGCCTCGGTGCACTGCGAACTGCTGGGCGACATGGAGTTCGTCTTCTGCGTGGCGCCGCATCACCCGCTGGCCGCGCAGGCGCAGCCGCTGCCGGCGGCGCTGATCGCGGAGCACCGCATCATCACCGTCGCCGACACGGCCCGCAGCATGGCGCCGGTGACCATGGGCGTGGTGCCCGGCCAGGACGTGCTGACGATGCCGTCGATGGCGGCCAAGCTGGAGGCGCTGATGAGGGGCCTGGGCTGCGGTTCGCTGCCCGCGCCGATGGTGCGCCGCCATGTGGAGGCCGGCCGGCTGGTGCAGCTGCAGACCTTCCAGGGCCCGCGCGTGTTTCCGAGCAACTACGCCTGGCGCAACACCGGCCAGCCACCCGGCCGGGCGCTGGCCTGGTGGCTGCAGCAGCTGCAGAGCGCGACGACGCGGCGAGCGCTGATCGAGCAGCACGAAGGCCTGCTGCTATAGCCTGCGGTGAACCGGCCGTGCGCAGAGCGCGCAGCTTCGGCGTTTGCCCTTACGTAAGTCCCACAAGCCCGCGCGCCGATCGTGGGGGGAAGATGTGTCCACACATGTTCATCAAAAGAACTGGAAGGAGACCGTCATGAATCGTTGGCAAGACGCCCTGCTCACCACAGCCGCCCTTTTGGGTGCCGCCGCTTCAGCCCCCGCCCAGGACATCGTGCTCGGCGCCTCGGTCCAGATCACCGGCCCGGTGGCCAACACCGGCCGCTACTACCGCGACGCCTACCAGCTCGCCGTCGACAAGATCAATGCCGCCGGCGGCGCCAAGATCGGCGGCCAGTCACGCAAGCTGGCGCTGAAGGTCTACGACAACCAGTCCGACGTGAACCTCAGCGTGCGCCAGTACACGCAGCTGGTGACGCAGGACAGGGTCAACCTGCTGCTGGGCCCCTTCGCCAGCAACTTCGCGCTGGCCGACTCGGCCGTCTCCGAGAAATACCAGATCCCGATGGTCCAGGGCGGTGGCGCCTCCGACCAGATCTTCTCGCGCGGCTTCAAGTACATCTTCGGCACTCTGGCCCCGGCCAGCAACTACTACGGCAGCACGATCGAGATGCTGAAGCAGTTCAAGCCGGTGCCGGCCTCGGTGGCGCTGCTGTACGCGGATGACGCGTTCGACGTCTCGGTGGCCGACGGCACGCGGCCCAAGCTGAAGGCGGCCGGCCTGAACGTCGTGATGGACGAGCGCTACAGCACCAACGCCACCGATTTCAACTCGCTGCTGTCGCAGATCAAGAGCAAGAACGTGGACGTGGTGCTGGTCGCCGGCCACGAAACCGAGATCCTGAACTTCGTGCGCCAGGCCAAGAGCCTGGCCGTGGTGCCGAAGATGTACTCGTTCACCGTCGGCGTGCCCAGCGAGGACTTCCGCAAGGCGCTCGGCAAGGACGCCGACTACGCCTTCGGCATGACCGCCTGGCTGCCGACGGCGACCTTGAAGGACCGCTGGTTCGGCGATGCCGCCGCCTTCGCCGCCGAGTACAAGGCCAAGTTCGGCTATGAGCCCGACTACCACGCGGCCTCCGGCGTCGCCGACGTCGAGGCGCTGGTCGAGGCAATGGAGAAGGCCGGCAGCACCGATCCGAAGAAGGTCCGCGACGCGCTCGCCGCGGTGCGCTTCCCGAGCATCTACGGCCCGATCGCGTTCAATGCGCAAGGCCAGATCGACCTGCCGCAGATCGTGATCCAGGTGCAGGGCTCGGAGCTGGTCGAGATCTTCGACAGCAACGGCCCTGTCAAGCCGGCCAAGTACCCGATGCCCGCCTGGAACGCCCGCTGAGATGGCGCCCCTCGCCCAGTCGCGCCTCGCTGAACGCGGGCGGGCCTGGTCGGTCCCCCGAGGGGACGACGAGGCTCGCGGCATCGAGCCGCAAGCCTCGCCAAACGGGCCGGCTTGGGGCGGCCCGGCGCTCGGCCCGGGAAGCCAGGCGTCCTCTCCAACGGCAAGCTACTGATCGGAAGACTACGTGGATCTCTTCGCGCAAGTCCTCGTCAACGGCATCCTGCTCGGCGGCCTCTATGCGGTGATGGCGCTGGGGCTGGCGCTGGTGTGGGGTGTGCTGAACATCGTCAACCTGGCCCACGGCGCCTTCATCATGCTCGGCGCCTACTGCTCCTGGTACCTGTACAACGACGCTCACATCGATCCCTTCCTCGGGCTGCCGATCACGGCGGCGGTGCTCTTCGTGCTCGGCTACGCGCTGCAGCGGGGCCTCTTGAACCTGGTCGTCAAGGCGCCGATGTTCAACACGCTCTTGATCACCTTCGGCATCGAGGTGGTGCTGACCTATCTGGCGCAGCTGGCCTTCTCGGCCGACTTCCGCACGATCAACCCGCCCTATGCCGGCAACAGCTGGCAGATCGGGCCGGTGACCTTGCCGCTGGCGCGTGCGGTGGCCTTCGTCATCGCGATCGTGCTGACGGTGGGCATGTGGCTGTTCCTGCTGCACACGCGGCTGGGCCGCTCGATCCGCGCGACGGCGCAGAACCTCGTCGCCGCGCGGCTCTACGGCGTGGAGCCGCGGCATCTGTATGCGATGACATTCGCGATCGGCCTCGCCTTGGCGGGTGCGGCAGGCGGCCTGTACGGCACGGTCTCGCAGGTCAACCCGTACATCGGCGCGTCGCTGACCGGCAAGTGCTTCGCGATCTCGATCATCGGCGGGCTCGACAACCCGCTGGGCGTGATCGTCGGCGGCCTGTTCCTGGGCATCGTCGAGTCGATGACGGCGCTGTACATCGGCCCGACCTTCCCTGACGTTGCCAGCTTCGGCATCCTGCTGCTGGTGCTGATCGTCAGGCCCAGCGGCCTGCTGGGGAAGACCGCATGAAGAACAACAACAGGCTCATGCTGGTCACCGTGCTGGTGGCCGCCGCGGCTCTGGTCGCCCTGCCCTTCGTCGGCTCGGACTCGCTGATCCAGTTCGGCATCAACACGCTGCTGCTGGCTGCGCTGGCGCAGGCCTGGAACATCATCGGCGGCTATGCGGGTTACGCCTCCTTCGGCAACTCGGTGTTCTACGGACTGGGCAGCTACGGCGTCGGCATCGCGATGGTGCAGTGGCAGTTGCCCTTCGGCGTCGGCCTGGCGATGGGCGCGGGCCTGGCCGTGATCTTCGCCTGCTCGCTGGGCGTGGCGGTGCTGCGCCTGCGCGGCCACTACTTCGCGATCGCGACGCTGGCGATGTCGCAGGTGATGACGGCGATCGTCTCCAATATCGGCATCGCCGGCCAGAACATCGGCCTGGTGCTGCCGCCGCTGAACAACGACCGGCTGTTCTACGCGCTGGCTCTGGCCCTGCTGGTCGCGGTGACCTTGACCGTGTTCTGGCTGACCCGCAGCCGCTTCGGCTTCGGCCTGATCGCGATCCGCGAGAACGAGGAAGGCGCGGCGGTGATGGGTGTCAACACGACGCTGTACAAGGTGCTGGCCTTCACCTTGGCCGGCATCTTCAGCGCGCTGGCCGGTGGCATCCACGCCTACTGGATCACCTTCATCGACCCGGCCAGCGCCTTCGACATCACGCTGAACGTGCAGATGATCATCATGGCCGTGTTCGGCGGGCCGGGCACCGTCTTCGGGCCGATCGTCGGCGCCTTCGTGCTGTCGGCGGTGTCCGAGTTCCTGTCCAGCGAGGTCACCACCATCGCCGGCCTGTTCTTCGGCGCGGTGATCGTCGCCGCCGTCGTGCTGATGCCGCGCGGCCTGGCCGACATCGTGCGCAACGTGCCGCGTACCGGCTGGCGCTATTTCATGCAGAACATCCGGGCGCACAAGCTATGAGCAGCCCCCTTCTCGAAGTCAGCCACGCGACGCGACGCTTTGCCGGCCTGACCGCCGTCAGCGACGTCAGCTTCACGCTGGCGCCGGGCGAGATCCTCGGCCTGATCGGCCCGAACGGCGCCGGCAAGACGACGCTGGTCAGCCTGATCAGCGGCACCTTGCCGCCGTCCGAAGGCCAGATCCGCTTCGAGGGCCAGGACATCCACCAGCTGCCGGCCTTCCGTCGCGCGCGCCTCGGCATCGGCCGTACCTTCCAGATCATGCGCCCCTTCCCCGGCCTGTCGGTGCTGGACAACGTCGCCGTCGGCGCGCTGTTCGGCCAGGGCGGCGGGCAGGCCAAGCTGGCGCTGGCGCGGGAGCAGGCGCGCGAATGCCTGGACTTCGTCGGCCTCGGCGCCTTCGCCGACCAGCGCGCCGATTCGCTCAGCGGCCCGGGCCGCAAGCGGCTCGAACTGGCCAAGGCGCTGGCGATGAAGCCGAAGCTGCTGCTGTGCGACGAGGTGATGGCGGGCCTGAACCATGTGGAGATCGACGAGGTGATCGCCGTGATCCGCAAGGTGCGCGACCAGGGCATCGCGGTGCTGGTGATCGAGCACGTGATCAAGGCGATCAAGAGCCTGTCGGACCGGCTCCTGGTGCTGCACCACGGCGAAAAGATCGCCGACGGCAAGCCCGACGAGGTGCTGGCCGACGCGACCGTCGTCGAGGCCTATCTGGGCAAGAGGCGCGAGGAATGACGACGACGAACGACGTTCTGCTGAAGATCGAGTCGCTCAGCGCCGGCTACGGCGAGCTGCTGGCGCTGCACGACGCGACGATGGAGATCCGCCACGCCGAGATCGTCGCGCTGGTCGGCAGCAACGGCGCCGGCAAGACGACGCTGCTGCGCGCGCTGTCGCGCGTGATCGGCATCGGCGGCGGCCGCATCACGTTCGACGGCCAGGATCTCGGCGCGCTGACCTCCGACGAGGTCTTCGGCCTCGGCCTCGTGCAGGTGCCCGAAGGCCGGCAGCTGTTCGACCGGATGACGGTGCGCGACAACCTGCTGATGGGCGCCCACCTGCGCCGCGACAGCGTTGCCGTGGCCCGCGACCTGGAGCGCGTCTATGGCCTGTTCCCGCGGCTGCAGGAGCGGCAGAAGCAGCTGGCCGGCAGCATGTCCGGTGGCGAGCAGCAGATGTGCGCGCTGGCGCGGGCGCTGATGGCCGCACCGAAGCTGATGATGGTCGACGAGATGAGCCTGGGCCTGGCGCCGGTCGTGTGCGAGCAGCTGATGGGCGTGCTGGCCAGCATCCGCGACGAGGGCGTGACGGTGCTGCTGGTCGAGCAGGACGTGCAGCTGGCGCTGGCGGTCGCGGACCGCGGCTATGTGATGGAGACCGGCCGGATCACGATCAACGGCACGGCCGAGCAGCTGCGCAACGATCCGGCGGTGCGGCAGGCCTATCTGGGACTTTGAACCCACGCATCGCAGAAACGACAAAGGGCAGCCGAGGCTGCCCTTTTGTCATTTGCGGAGCTGAACGATCAGACGCGTTTGCGGTACTCGTGGGTACGGGTGTCGATTTCGATCTTGTCGCCGTTTTCGACGAAGGACGGAACCGAGATCTCGAAGCCGGTGCCGACGAGGCGGGCGGGCTTCATGACCTTGCCCGAGGTGTCGCCCTTGGCGGCCGGCTCGGTCTCGATCTCGCGCACGACGCTGGTGGGCAGTTCGACCGAGATGGCCTTGCCGTCGTAGAACACGACTTCAACGCCCATGTTGTCTTCCAGGTAGGAGATCGCGTCGCCCATGTTCTCGGCCTCGACCTCGAACTGGTTGTACTCGGCGTCCATGAACACATACATCGGATCGGCGAAGTACGTGTACGTGCACTCCTTCTTCTCCAGGATGATCTGGTCCATCTTGTCGTCGGCCTTGAAGACGGTTTCCTGACCGAAGCCATTCAGCAGGCTCTTCATCTTCATGCGCACGGTGGCGGCGCCGCGGCCGCCGCGGCTGTATTCGGTCTTCAGCACGACCATCGGGTCCTTGCCCTGCATGATCACGTTGCCGGCGCGGATTTCTTGAGCGATCTTCATAGGAGTTCCTAAGCCTAAAGTCCTGTCCTGGGGATTTTCCGGAAGGGTTTGGATAGCTGAGCGAGCGCGCCAGCAAAGCCCGGTATTCTAGCCTGAAACGGCCAGCAGCCCCGTCGTCAGGTCGGCCTGGGCCGCCAATCGGTCACGCCAGCGCCGTGCCTGCGCGGCCCATTCCGGCGCGTTCGGCCAGGCCGGCGGCCAGTTGGCGAGGCCGTTCCAGGCGCGCCAGAGCGCGCGGGTCGGCGCGTCGAGACCGGCCAGCGCCATGTAGGCCTCCAGCTTCGGACCGTGGGCGCCATCGTCCTGCGGGTAGATGTGCCAGACGAAGGGCCGGCCGGCCCAGTGCGCCCGCACGAAGGAATCCTCGCCGCGGACAAAGTTCAGCTCGCAGGACCACAACAGGCGGTCGTAGTCGTCCTGGCTCATGAAGGGCACAGCCTGGCAGCGCAGCGCGCCGCGCGGAGCCGGCGCGGCCATGCCGCCGCAGACGAGCAGCAGTGTCGGTTCGCGGGCCAGGTCGTCGAGCAACTGCGGCAGCCGCTCGTTCGGATAGGCGAACAGGCTGACGAGCCGCTCGCCCGGCCGCCGCTCGATGCCCTGCCCGGCCAGCCATACGGCGGCGTCGAAACGCTCGCGCGCCGCGAGTAGCCCGGGCTCGCGCAACAGGCCGCCGGTCTTCGTCGTGAAGCCGGGATAGAAGAAGCGCTTGTCCAGGCCGACGCCGGGGCCGCTGGACTGCGGCGAGCGTAGGCCGTGGCTGCGCTCGACGTAGCTCTCGGCGCTGAGGTATTCGAGGTTCAGCCAAAGCGGAGCGGCCGGTTGCCGCTCGGCCATACGTGCGATAAAGGCCTCGGGCAGTTCGCAGCCGAAGGTCTCGACGACGACGTCTCCGCTGGAGTCTGCCGTCAGCGAAGCGTCCCAAGGCAGCACCTCGATGCCGGCCGGCACGCCCTCCGGCGCCATCCAGCGCAGCGCGCTCGCATCGTCGATGAACAGGCGCACGCGCCGCCCACGCGAGGCCAGGTCCCGCGCGAGCCGCCAACTGACGCCGACGTCCCCGTAGTTGTCGACCACCCGGCAGAACAGATCCCACTGACGATTCATCTCGAAATTATCGACGGCACAATCCCGTCCCATGTCCGAAGCGATCCCCGCCAATACCGCAGGAACCACCGATCCCCGCGAGCGCCTGCTCGCCGAAGTCGCCGCGCTGCCGCTGCTGCCGGGCGTCTACCGCTATTTCGATGCGCAGGACCAGGTGCTCTACGTCGGCAAGGCGAAGAACCTGAAGCGCCGCGTCTCCAGCTACTTCCAGAAGGACCACGGCGGCACGCGGATCGGGCTGATGGTGGGCCGGATCATGCGAATGGAAACCACCGTCGTGCGCACCGAGGCCGAGGCGCTGCTGCTCGAGAACAATCTGATCAAGGCGTTGAACCCGAAGTTCAACATCCTGTTCCGCGACGACAAGAGCTACCCCTACCTGAAGATCAGCGGCCACGAGTACCCGCGCGTCAGCTACTACCGCGGCGCGGTGGACCGGCGGCACCGCTACTTCGGCCCCTTCCCGAACGCCTGGGCGGTGAAGGAGTCGATCCAACTGATCCAGAAGGTGTTCCACCTGCGTACCTGCGAGGACACCGTCTTCAACAACCGCAGCCGGCCCTGCCTGCTGCACCAGATCCGCCGCTGCTCCGCGCCCTGCGTGCCCGAGGGCCGCACGCCCGAATACGCGCGCGACGTGCGCAACGCCGAGCGCTTCCTGCTGGGCGAGACGCAGGAGGTGATGGACGGCCTGCAGGCGCAGATGATGGCCCACGCGGAGCGGCTGCAGTTCGAGCAGGCGGCCGAGATCCGCAACCAGATCACCTCGCTGGCCAAGGTGCTCCAGCAGCAGGCCGTGGACGAGAACAGCGCCACCGGCCGCGACCGCGACGTCGACATCCTCGCCGTGCGCGTGCAGGGCGGCCGCGCCTGCGTGAACCTGGCCATGGTGCGCGGCGGCCGCCACCTGGGCGACCGCGCCTACTTTCCGAAGCACGTCGAGGAAGCGACCGCCGTGCTGCTGGACGACGAGGCGGACGGCCCGTCGCCCCAGGCCTCGGTCGAGCGCCAGGTGCTGGAGGCCTTCATGACGCAGCACTACCTCGACGCGCAGGTGCCCTCGCTGCTGGTCGTCAGCGAGGAGGTGGACCCGCTGCTGGCCGAGGCGCTCAGCGCCCAGGCCGGCGGCAAGGTGACGACGCAGGCGCAGCCCCGCGGCCAGCGCCGGATCTGGCTGGAGATGGCCTGCAAGGGCGCGGACCTGGCGCTGGCGCGCCTGCTCTCGGAGGAAGGTTCGCAGCAGGCGCGCACGCGCGCGCTGCTCGACGCGCTGGACATCAATTGCGAGGACATCGCCACTTTCCGCATCGAGTGCTTCGATATCAGCCACACGGCGGGCGAATCGACGCAGGCCTCCTGCGTCGTGTTCCAGAACCACCAGATGCAGAGCAGCGAATACCGCCGCTACAACATCGAGGGCATCACCGGCGGCGACGACTACGCGGCGATGCGCCAGGTGCTGACGCGCCGCTACTCGAAGCTGGCCGAGGCGGCGCAACTCGGCACCGGCCGGCTGCCGGACATCGTGCTGGTGGACGGCGGCCGGGGTCAGGTCTCGATGGCGCGCAGCGTGTTCGAGGAACTGGGGCTTGACCTGTCGCTGATCATCGGCGTCGAGAAGGGCGAAGGGCGCAAGGTCGGGCTGGAGGAACTGGTGTTCGCGGATGGTCGCGAGAAGGTCTACCTCGGTCGCGATTCGGCCGCGCTGATGCTGGTCGCACAGATCCGCGACGAGGCGCACCGCTTCGCGATCACAGGTATGCGGGCGCGGCGCGCCAAGGTGCGCACCGGCAGCTCCAAGCTGGAGGACGTGGCCGGCATCGGCCCGAAGAAACGCGCTCAACTGTTGCAACGCTTCGGCGGCGTGCGCGGCGTGGCCCAGGCCAGCGTCGACGAGATCGCCAGCGTCAAAGGAATCGGCAAGGAACTGGCGGAGGAGATCTATCGTGTCTTGCACTGAACGGCGTGAATGCCGTCGAACATCGTTGTCGGGGCTGTCGGGCCTCGGCCTGGCGGCACTTCTGGGCGGATTGCTGGCCGGCTGTGCGAGCGCCCCGCCGGCCGCCCCCAGGCCACCGGTCGTACCCGTTCGCCCCGCCGAGCCCGCGGCGCCGCAGCAGCCGGCTCCGTCGCCCGCGCCAGTGCGCAGCGACGTGCCCAAGCTGACCCTGCCCACGCCCAACAAGACGCTGGACGAGTTGCGCCGCCAGGCTGCGCTGCGCCTGGTCGCCGCCAATCCCGATCGCACCTACATGACCGATCCGCCCGCCGTGCTGCTGGCGATTCCCGTGCTGGAGATCGAGCTGTACAACAATGGCGCCGTCAAGCGGATCAACGTGCTGCGCAAGCCCGGCCAGGCGCCGGAGACGGTGCAGTTGGCGATCGATGCGGTCCACCGCGCCGCGCCCTTCGGCGACGTGTCGCGGCTGCCCGAGCCGCACAAGTTCTCCGAGACCTTCCTGTTCAACGAAGAGCTGCGCTTCAAACCGCGGACGCTGGACTGAGCAGTGCACAATCGCAGTCCATGTTCCTGACGCTCCCCACCCTGCTCACCTGGGCTCGCATCGTCTCCATCCCGCTGATCATCGGCGTGTATCAGCTGGATCTGCTGACGCCGACGCAGAACCTGATCGCCACCGTGATGTTCATCGTCGTCGCGCTGACCGACTGGCTCGATGGCTACCTGGCCCGCAAGCTGAACCAGGCCTCGGCCTTCGGCGCCTTCCTCGATCCGGTGGCGGACAAGCTGATGGTCTGCGCGGCGCTGCTGGTGCTGCTGTGGCTACAGCGGGTGGACGCGCTGGTGGCGTTGGTGATCGTCGGCCGCGAGATCACGATCTCCGCGCTGCGCGAATGGATGGCCCAGATCGGCGCCTCGCGCAGCGTGGCCGTTCACATGGTAGGCAAGCTAAAGACCACCGTGCAGATGGTGGCGATTCCCTTCCTGCTGTTCGACGGCAAGCTGTTCGAGATCATCGATACGCACATCTGGGGCACGGTGCTGATCTATCTGGCCGCCGTGCTGACGATCTGGTCGATGGTGTATTACATGCGCAAGGCGATCCCCGAAATTCGCGCGAAAGCGAAATGAAGCACCCCCGCCCGCGAGTACGCCGGCGGCCCCTCCGGGAGGGGCGCAAGCTCATGGCGGGGTGCCCCGCCATCGCGCTTGCTCAAGCCGCCCTTGGGGCGGCCCGGCGGGCGTCTTGAGTTCTCAAGACCCAGACTCTTCCACGTTGATCGCCGCGATGCCGGCGGTCTTCGTCGCGATCTGGTGCACCGGCTTCGTCGTCGCGCGGCTGGCCATGCCGCATGCGCCGCCGATCGGTTTCCTGTCCATCCGCTTCGCGCTGTCGGCACTGTGCTTCGGTGCCTGGGTATCCGCCTCGGGCGCACGCTGGCCCAGCGAGCCGGCGCAGTGGGGCCATCTCGCAGTGCTGGGCCTCACGACCCAGGCCGGCTACCTGATCTGCGGCTGGGCGGCCGTCAAGTACGGCATGGGCGCCGGCACGATGGCTCTGATCGCCGGCCTGCAGCCCTTGCTCACCGCCCTGTGGCTGCACACGCAGGGCGAGCGCCTGAAACCGCTGCAATGGGCAGGCCTGCTGCTGGGCCTGGCCGGCCTGGTGCTGGTCGTTCTGCACAAGCTCGGCGCAGGCGAGCTGAATGCGCTGAACATGGGGCTTGGCGCAGGCGCACTGCTGACGATCACTTTCGGCGGGCTCTACCAGAAGCGCTTCGTCAAGCCTAACGATGCGCGCACGGCGATGTTCGTGCAGATGGCCGTCGCGGCGCTCGTCAGCGCTCCGCTGGCGCTGCTGGAGCACGAGCCCATCGTCTGGCACCACGAGCTGTTCATCGCGCTCGGCTGGTCGGTGCTGGTGCTGACCTTGGGTGGCAGTTCGCTGCTCTTCCTGATGTTGCAGCGAGGCGCGGCAACGCGCGTCACGAGCCTGATGTACCTGGTACCGCCGGCGGCCGCGCTGCTGGCCTGGGCGCTGTTCGGCGACCCGGTCGGCGCGGTCTTCTGGCTGGGCATGGCGATGAGCGCGCTGGGCGTCTACTGGGTCGTCCGTCGCTGAGTTTCAGTGCCCCGGAACGGCACGCGCGGGCGCCTTCGCGGGACCTTTTGTATCCGGACTTTTCCCCTCCAGGAGCCCCTGGTGAATGGGCATAGAATCCGCTTCCCCGCGTGATTCGCGAGGCCGGCCCACGAGGGGCTGAGCCCCCTGCAGAGAGCTCGCGGCCTGACAAATCCTGCCTCGCGGCGCACCGCGAAGCCACCGCAACCAGTTGAGGGGATATCTACGTGAACAAATCCGAACTGATCGAGCACATCGCCAAGCAGGCCGATATTTCCAAGGCAGCGGCGGGCCGCGCATTGGAAGCGGTGATCGGCGGCGTCAAGCAGACGCTGAAGAAGAACGGCAGTGTCTCGCTGGTCGGTTTCGGTACGTTCACGGTCACCAAGCGCGCCGCTCGTTCGGGCCGCAATCCCCGCACCGGCGACACCATCAAGATCAAGTCGGCCAAGGTGCCGAAGTTCCGCCCCGGGAAGGCGTTGAAAGACGCGGTAAACTGATCGACTTTCCCGGGTGCTTAGCTCAGTTGGTAGAGCAGCTGCCTTACACGCAGCATGTCAGCGGTTCGAGCCCGTTAGCACCCACCAGATTCCCACGAGAAGGCGAACAGGAGTCGACAAACTCCGGTTCGCCTTTGTCATGTCTGCAGCGAGCCTGTGATCGCCTGAGGTTTTGATGTTTGAATTCGTTCGTCGCAATACGCGCCTGTTCCAGTTCCTGCTGCTGATCCTGATCCTGCCCTCGTTCGCCCTCGTCGGCATGCAGGGCTACACCAGCATGATGAGCGGCGCCAACGCCACCGTCGCCAGCGTCGACGGCCAGAAGATCACGCAGGCCGATTGGGACCAGACCCTGAGCGAGCAGACCACGCGCATCCGCAACCAGAACCCCAACGTCGACCCGAAGCTGCTCGACACGCCCGAGGTCAAGAAGGAAGCGCTGGACCTGCTCGTGCGCCAGCGCGTGATCCAGGCCGCGGCGACCCAGGCCCACTTCACCATCAGCGACGAGCAACTGAACCGCACCTTCTGGACCGACCCGCAGTTCGCCATGCTGCGCACCGAAGACGGCAAGGTCAACGACGCCGTGTTGGCCGCCCAGGGTATGAGCTTCGCCGGCTTCGCCGACCGCCTGCGCCGCGACATGGCGACGCAGCAGGTCACGCAGCCGATCCAGCGCTCGGCCACGGCCACGAACAGCAGCTCGGCGATCGCCTTCGACGCGCTGCTGCAGCAGCGCTCGGTGCGACTGCAGCATTTCGGTGCCAAGGATTTCGCCGCCAAGATCGAGCCGAGCGATGCCGAGATCGAAGCCTTCTACAAGGACGAGAAGAACGCCAACGCCTTCAAGCTCCCCGAGACCGCGCAGATCCAGTACCTGGTGCTCGACCTCGACGCGCTGAAGAAGGACGTCACGGTCAACGAGGACGACCTGAAGAAGTACTACGACGAGAACGCCTCGCGCTTCAACGTTGCCGAGCAGCGCCGCGCCAGCCACATCCTGATCAAGGCCGACAAGAGCGCGCCGGCCGCCGAGCGCGCCAAGGCCAAGGCCCGTGCCGAAGAATTGCTGGCCGAGGCCCGCAAGAACCCGGCCGGCTTTGCCGATCTGGCGAAGAAGAATTCGCAGGACGAAGGCTCCGCGCCGAACGGCGGCGACCTCGACTGGTTCGCGCACAACGGCACGATGGTCAAGCCCTTCGAGGACGCCACCTTCGCGATGAAGCAGCAGGGCGAGATCAGCAACATCGTCGAGTCCGACTTCGGCTACCACGTGATCCAGCTGACCGGCATCCGCGGCGGCGACAAGAAGAGCTTCGCCGAAGTGAGGCCTGAGATCGAAGCCGAGGTCCGCAAGCAGCTGGCGCAGAAGCGCTTCAGCGACGTGGCCGAGCAGTTCAACAACATCGTCTACGAGCAGGCCGACAGCCTGCAGCCCGCGGCCGACAAGCTGAAGCTGCCGATCCAGACCGCCACCGTCCAACGCACGCCGACGCTGGGTGCAACCGGCGCGCTGGCCTCGCCGAAGCTGCTGGAGGCCGTGTTCGCGAACGACTCGCTGCAAAGCAAGCACAACACGAACGCGATCGAGACCGGCGCCAACCAGATGGCCGCCGCCCACGTCACGCAGTACAACCCGGCGCGCGTGCCGGCCCTGGCGGACATCAAGCCCAAGGTCCGCGAGATGCTGGTGGCCAAGCTGGCCGCCGCGCAGGCCGTCAAGGCCGGCCAGGAGCGCCTGGCCGCGCTGCAGAAGGGCGGCGCCGATGCCGCCGGCCTGGAAGCGCCGGCCACCGTCTCGCGTGCGAAGCCGGGCGAGTTGTCGCAGAAGCTGATGGAAGCGGTGATGTCGGCCGACACGACCAAGCTGCCCGCCTACGTCGGCGTCGATGCCGGTGACGGCAGCTACGTCGTCGCCCAGATCGACAAGGTCGAGGCACGCGACCCCGCCGTCATCGACGCCAAGCGCGCCGCCCAGCAATACGGCCAGGTCTGGGCCGCCGCCGAGACGCTCGCCTACTACAACGCACTGAAGACGCGCTTCAAGGCGACGGTGAAGGTCGCGACGCCCAGCACGACGGGTACCGCGCCCTGATCGATCAGGAATCTTCGCAAAATCTTCATGATTTCCCGGAAGTGATCTGAAACTCCGGCTAGAATAGAAGGCTCAACACAGCGGTGGTTGTAGCTCAGTTGGTAGAGTCCAGGATTGTGATTCCTGTTGTCGTGGGTTCGAGTCCCATCAGCCACCCCAAGTAAACCGGAGAGCCCGAAGTCGCGAGACCTCGGGCTCTCGTCATTTGCGGCGAGCACCCGCATGGCCTACATCGGACGATTTGCGCCCTCTCCCACCGGCCCGCTCCACGCGGGCTCGCTGGTCGCCGCACTCGCGAGCTGGCTCGACGCGCGGGCGCAGGGAGGCCGCTGGCTGGTGCGGATCGAAGATGTGGACACGCCGCGCTGCCCGCCCGACACCGACCGCCTGATCCTCGACCAGCTCGCACGCTGCGGCTTGCTGCCGGACGAAACGCCGCTCTGGCAATCCGCGCGGACTGCGCGTTATGCCGAGGCACTGGAGCAGTTGAAGCAGCAAGGCTGGGCCTACCCCTGCGGCTGCTCGCGCAAGGACATCGCCGCGCTGGCCACGGCGCCGCATGAACGCCACGGCGAACTGGTCTACCCCGGCACCTGCCGCGATGGCCTGCACGGCAAGCCGGCGCGCGCCTGGCGCCTGCTCACCACGGCCGACCTGGCCCATACGCAGCCGCTCTCGATCGACTGGGAGGACCGCCGCCTCGGCGCGCAGCGCCAGTGCCTCGGCAGCGCCGTCGGCGACTTCGTGCTCAAGCGCGCCGACGGGCTCTGGGCCTATCAACTCGCCGTCGTCGTCGACGACGCCGATCAGGGCATCACCGACGTCGTCCGCGGCGAGGACCTGGCCGACAGCACGCCGCGCCAGATCCGCCTGCAGCAGTTGCTCGGTCTGCCGCCGCCGCGCTACCTGCACACACCGCTGGTGCTCGGCGCCGACGGCGAAAAGCTGTCCAAGCAGAACGGCGCCGCGGCGCTCGACCTCAGCGATCCGACCGAGGCGTTGCGACAGGCGGCGACGCAGCTGGGCCTGGCCTTGCAGGCGCACGGCTTGCCCGAACTCCTCTCCGAGGCCGTGGCCGCCTGGCCCGGGCAGCTCAAGCGGTGGCATGATGCCGCCCACTGAATATTTCACCTGAAGAAGAAGGACCCCATGAACACGAGCACCACGGCCAGCGGGCTGCAGTATGAAGACACCATCGTCGGCGACGGCGCCGTGGCCAAGTCCGGCCACGACGTCACCGTGCACTACACCGGCTGGCTCTACAAGGATGAAGCCAAGGGCGAGAAGTTCGACTCCAGCCTCGACCGCGGCGAGCCTTTCCAGTTCGAGCTCGATGCCGGCATGGTCATCGGCGGCTGGGACGAGGGCGTGCAAGGCATGAAGATCGGCGGCAAGCGCACGCTGATCATTCCGCCCGAGCTCGGCTACGGCGCGCGCGGCGCCGGCGGCGTGATCCCGCCGAACGCGACCCTGCTGTTCGAGGTTCAGTTGCTGGCCCTGGCCGGCGGCGACGAGCCCATCGAGCTGAACCTGCACACGACCAGCAGCGGCCTGCAGTACGAGGACGTGGTCGTCGGCAGCGGCGACGAGGCCAAGGCCGGCCAGCGCGTCACCGTCCACTACACCGGCTGGCTCTACAAGGACGGCCTGCGCGGCAAGAAGTTCGATTCGAGCAAGGACCGCCGCGATCCTTTCCGCTTCAAGTTGGCCGGTGGCGAAGTCATCAAGGGCTGGGACGAAGGCGTGCAGGGCATGAAGGTCGGCGGCACGCGCCTGCTGGTGATCCCGGCGGATCTCGGCTACGGCGCGCGCGGCGCCGGCGGCGTGATCCCGCCCAATGCGACGCTGCTGTTCGAGGTGGAGCTGCTCGCCGTGTGATCCTGGCGTGAGCACGCAAGCAACAAGGGCCCGCTCAGCGGGCCCTTTTTTCATTAAGCTTGTGTGACGATAAAAACGATGGGCGGAGGCGGGACATGCTTGCACTCGACCAACTGCAGCACTACTGGCTCGCCGATCAATGGGCAGCCAACGTGCTGATGTTCATGCACCTGCTCGGCGCGATGGTGCTGGGCCTTGCACTCGGCTACCGCTTCGCGCCGGGCTCGCTGAACATCGAGTTCCGCGAGCAATGCGAGGAATGGCGCTTCGTCTGCACCGCGATGGAGAACTACGAGGGGCAGACGCTGACGCGCTTCTCCAGCCGCTTGAACGAGCTTCACGGCCTCGCCTACTTCAAGGTCACGCACGCACGGAACCGAGCGGACTACTTCGCCCCCGTCTTCCTTACCAGCTTGATCTGGAACAGCTTGGGCCACAGCTTGCCGGTGACGAAGAGCCGCTTGGTTGCTGCGTCGTATGCGATGCCGTTGAGCACGTCGACCTGGCCGCTGCGGAACATCGGCGACAGCAGGCCGTTCAGGTCGATCCAGCCGAGCACCTTGCCGCTGGCCGGATCGATGCGGGCGATGCGGTCGGTCTGCCAGATGTTGGCGTAGATCTCGCCGTCCACCCATTCGAGCTCGTTGAGCTGCGTGACCGGCTTGCCGTCGGCGGTGACCTTGATGCGGCGCTTCTCCTTCAGCGTCGCCGGGTCGATGAAGCGCAGTTCGGCCGTGCCGTCGCTCTGGATCAGCTCCGTCTTGTTCTTCGTCAGGCCCCAGCCCTCGCCGGCGTAGCTGAACTTCTTGACGAACGAGAAATCGCCCAGCTTCAGCACGAAGCCCAGCTGGGTCTGCCAGGTCAGGCCGATGATCTGGTCGCCCCAGTCGACGATGCCTTCGCCGAACAGGTCCGACGGCAGGTTCGTGCCCTGCACCACCTCGCCGGTCTCCAGCCGCACCTTGCGCACCGACGAGCGCCCCTCGAGCCCGGTGCTCTCGAACAAAAAACCGTCCTTGAAGAACAGGCCCTCGGTGAAAGCCTGCGGGTCGTGCGGGTAGCTGCGCACGATCTCGAAGCCGTAGACGGGGATCTCGGCGCGTGCAATCCCCGGAAGCAGAACCAGGGCGAGCGCGGCGACCAGGCTTCGGAGTTTGGGGCCGCGCGCCGGGCCGCCCCAAGCCGGCCCGCGTGACGACGCTTGCGGCTCGATGCCGCAAGCGTTGGCGTCCCCTCGGGGGACCGACCAGGCACGCCCGCGTTCAGCGGGGCGGGACTGGGCGAGGGGCTCCATATCAACCATAGACGGATACCTCCGGGCGGCGGGCGAGCACCGCGATCGGCGGTGCCCAGCGCGCGCCGCGCGCCTTCTTGCTGGTGACCAGCGTGATTTCCGAGGGCTCGAAGACCTCGACGTTGTGCGTGATCGGCGTCGTCAGCAGGTACTGCGCGCGGGTCGAGCGCAGGAAGTGGCCGACCAGTTGGATGTTGCGCACGTCCAGGTGGGCGAAGGGCTCGTCGATGAAGACGAAACCGCCGGGGCTGTCGTCGTCCTTCATCAGCCCCACCAGCAGGATCAGGCTCTTCAGCACCTGCTGGCCGCCGGATGCCTCGCCGTCGTTGAGGCCCACCTCGCCCTTGCCGTCGAAGTTGAAGCGCACGAGCAGACCCGCCTGGGCCAGCACCAGATCGTCGTTGTCCAGGTGCGGCAGGTCGGCCTGGGCGAGCACGCCGGCCAGCTCGCCCAGCTCGGCCACGTTCTTCTTGTAGCGCCGCACGGTGGCGCGCAGCACGTCGATGTAGCGCTCGCGCGCATTGAACGCGGCGATGCGGGCCATCTCGTTGCTGGCGCGGCGGTCGTCGAGCTGGGTGCTCTGCTCCAGCACGGCGACGTGCATGCGCGCGTGGCGGTCCTGCACGGCGGCGTCGGTCTCCCAGTGGCCGGTCTCCAACTCGGCCTGCACGTGGCGCAGCGCGATCTCGGCCTGCTTGGCGTTCTCGAACTCGTCGCGCATCGCCTGGATGCGCGCAGGCTGGACCCAGCCGGCGGGAAATTTCGCGCGGGCCTCGTGCGAGGCCCGTGCCGCCAGGGCCAGGTCTTGCCGTCGGCCTTCGTGCTCGCGCAGCACGCGCTGGACGTTGTCCTCGCTGTTCTTCAGTCCGCCCTGCGCCGCCTCGTAGTCGCGCTCGGTGCGGGTGCTGTGGGTCAGCGCGCGATCGTGCTCGGCCTCCAGCGCGCTCATCCGCGTGGCGGCCTCGGTGCGCGCCTGCTTCAGCGCCGGCAGCCGCGCGCGGCCCTCGGCGAATTCGGCCGCGCGCTCGCTCAGCTCCTGCGCCGCCTTGTGGCCCTGGGCGGCGCGCTGCGCATCCTTCAGCTGGCGCTCGGCCTCGGCCTGCTCCTTGGCGATGCGGCCCAGCTCGACGTCGTAGCGGCTCAGCTCCTTCTCCAGCGAGGCGCGGCGCGAGTCCAGCGCCGAGGCGCCGAACTGATGGTCGCGTGGCTCGACCCAGAGGCTGCGCCCGCCGCGCCCGTCGCGGTAGTAGGCGTCGGGCGTGATCCATTCGCCGCCGGCCTGGCTGCCGGCCGCGGTGTCGCTGACGCAGCGGATCGAGCCCAGCTGGCGCAGCAGCCAGCCTGGAATCTTGGCGTTGATCTTGAGCGCGGCCAGCAGCGAATCCTTCGGCGCGCTGGCCGGCGCGTGCTCGGCATCGGCGACGACGTAGTGCCGGTAACGTTCCTTGGCGGCGAGGCCGAAGGCACGGCCCTCGTCGCTGGAATGCGCGAGCACGACGACCCAGCGCGAGGGCCGCAGCAGCCCCTCCGCCGCGGCGCGCCAGGCCTCGTCGGCGATGTCGATGCAGTCGGCCAGCACGTGGTGGGCGATGCCGGCGTCGTCGAGCGCGCGGCGGAAGCGCGTCACCTCGGCCGGCGGCGGCGGCAGGCGCTGGCCGGACAGCGCGTCCATCGCCGCCTGGGCCTTACGCGCCTGGTCGTTCGTGCGGGTGTAGCTCTCGCGCAGCGCGTGCTGGCGCGAGGCCAGCTCGGCCAGACGCTGAGTCAGCTCGGCGCCGTCGCTCTCCACGGCGGCCAGTGCCTTCAGTTCCTCCTCGCGCTTGGCGAGCAGCTCCATCGGGCGCTCGGCCTCGCGGTTCGCATCGAAGGCGGCGCGGGCCTGCTTGCGCTGCGCCTCCAGGTCCACGAGCTTCTGCTTGGCCGCCTCATGCGCCTGGAACAGCGCATGCAGCTCGGCGCGCCGCGCAGCCATCTGCCGCTTGTCGCCGGAGGCGAACAGGCGCTGGCGGTGCAGTTCGCGCAGCTGCTGCGCGGTGCGCTGGCGCTGCTCGGCCCATTGCAGCACCGGCAGCACTTCGGTGGCCAGGCGCTCCCGCTCCTTCAGCCGCAGCTGGTACTGCTGGTAGCTGTTGACGCGGTTGGCCAGGTCGGACAGCTGCGCCTGCGTGTGCGAGAGCTCATGCGTCGCCTGCTCCACTTCCTTCAGCAGCTGCTGCTGGTGGCTGCGTGCCTGGTCGTAGCGGTCCAGCACCTCCTGGTCGCCGAAAACCTCGAACACCAGGCGTAGCAGCTCCTTCGGCGACAGCTCGCAGAGCCGGTCGGTCTGGCCCTGCTCCAGCGCCAGCACGCGGCCGATCGCGCGGGTCAGGCCCGCGGCCTCGAGGCGGCGGCGCCAGGCCTCTATGCCCATCCAGTCCTTGTCGCCGCGCGCCATCAGCTGCTCGATGCTCATCGCACCGTCCACCATCGCGTAGCGGCGCTGCCAGTCGCCGCCGTGGCGCTCGATGCGGCAGGCCAAGGTCACCTGGTCGCCGTAGAGCAGCGAGCTGGCGAAGGGGCGCGAGGAGTTCTGGCGGCCGCGCGGACGGTTGTCGACCAGCGCGCGCAGCCAGGCGGTCTCGGCATTGGCGTGGCGGGCGTAGGTCTTGTAGGTGCGGCCACCCGAGCATTCGAGGCCCAGCAGGGTGCGCATCGCGTCCAGCAGCGTCGTCTTGCCGGAGCCGTTGGGGCCGGCGATCGTGATGATCGCGCCGTCCAGCGGCATCGTCACGCGCTGGCAGTAGTCCCAGTGCAGCAGTTCGAGAGATTGGAGATGGAACATCAGGCTTCGTTCTGCGGTTCGATGTCGTCGATGTGTTCTTGCTCGGCCTCGCGCAGCCGCGCGATCGCGGCCGAAGCGACCGGATCGGTCGAGCGGGCCAGCACGTCGCCCAGCGCGCCGTCCAGGATGCGCGGCGCCAGCGTGTCGTAGTCGAGCAGCAGGTCCAGCAGCGGCCCCTCGGCGATGTCCTCGCCGCGGCGCACGATGAAGCCGTTGCGCTCCAAGAGCTTCAGGTTGGTGTCCAGGCGCATCTTCTTGCCGAGCTGGTTGCCGAAATCGGCCAGCAGGCTGCGGTAGGAGATCGTCGGCGAGACGCTGGCGGCCAGCGGCAGCGGCTTGTCGGTGGCGAACATCTCGCCCTGCCCTTCCTCGGCGGCGTCGGCGCGGGCCAGCTGGCGCTGGCGCTTGGGCAGCACGATCAGCGACCACAGCACCACCAGCAGCGCCACACCGTCGCGCGGCAGGTCGAGGTTGTTGTTGGCCGCCAGACCCGTTTCGCCGAACACCGCCACCTCGGCCGGGCGCAGCATCGCCACCGTGATGTGGTCGGCGTAGAGGTTGTCGACGACGCGCAGGCCGACGGCGGCGAGTCGCTCATTCAGCCGCTGCCAGATGTCCTGGTCGATCAGCGCGCGGCGCACCAGCGAGTGATTGCGCGGCAGCCAGCGGCGCGCCAGAAGCTGCGCCGCGAGCTGCGCAGCCTCGTCAAATCCGGGATTCATTGTTCTTGGTCCTCTCGCTCTTCGTGCTGCTCACCCTGCTGCTCATCGCTCGTCGCGCGCAGCACGCCGCGGCTCATCCACTTGATGTGTTCGTCGTCCACTTCGCCCTGCTCGGCCGACCACTGCACGCGCCAGGGCTGGCGCGCCATGTCGCCGGTGGCGCCGGCCAGATGCTGCGCCTGCGGGTCGCCCAGCAGCGGCAGCAGCTGGGCGCGGTAGGACGCCCGGGCATAGCTGCCGCCCAGCACCGCGGGGGCCAGGTCCTGCTCGACCTCGCCCGCCTCGCTCCAGCGCGACAGCAGCGCCTGCATCAGGTCCATCTCGGGCGGCAGCGACATCACCGCCAGCTCGCCGTCCGGCGCCGCCTGCGGCACGGGCAGCGCCTCCTGCTGCGGCGGCGCGGGGCGATCGCGTTCGAACTCGGCCTCGGTGCTGTCCAGCAGCTCGTGCTGGGCCACCAGCACCGGATGCACGGGCCGGGAGAGCGCACCCAGCGCCAGGTTCTCCAGAAAATGCACGCCCTGCAGCCAGCGGCGCACGTCGGTCGTCGTGATGCCGGTCGAGCCCAGGGTGACGCGCTGGCGGTCGACCTGCTGCAGCGCGCGGTTGAACTGGCTGGCCATCGCCAGCAGCCGCGCCTGGGCCAGACCCAGCTCGCGGGCCAGGCGCTCCAGCCGGGCGTTGCCATCGGTCTGCGCCTGCTCGATCACCGCGCGCAGCACCTCGCTGGCCCGCTCGACCAGCTTCAGCGCGCGGCCGAAGCGTTGGCGCGCGCGCCGCAGGTGGAACTCGCTGCCGCTGGCGATCGCATCGGCGAACTCGTCGTAGAGCCGCGAGAGTTGCGCCTGCAGATGATGCAGTTGCGCCGGGTCCAGCGTGCCCATCTGGTGGGCGCCGGCCACGTTGGCCAGCAGCGCGGCGAGGTCCGCATCCTGCTCCCCGGCCTGGGTCAGCGGCGACAGCACGCCCATCACCCGCTGCGCCAGCGGCGTCACGCTGTACTGCTGGTTGCCGGCATCCCAGGCCAGCAGCTCGGCTTCGCGCAGGCGCTTCAGCACCAGCTCCAGGGCTTCCTCGCGCAGCACATGGAAGTGGCGGTTCAGCGCATCGCGCGGCACGCGCGAGTCGGGCAGCGCCATCAGCTCCATGAACACCCAGGTGCGCAGGCGCACCAGCGCGGCCGGGCCGTGGCACAGCGCGCGCAATGCGTTCAGCAGCGGCTCGTTGCGCTCCAGCTGCCACCACAGCAGCGCCTCGGTGGGCGCTGAGCCCTCGCGGAAATAGTCTTCGAATCGCAGCTCGGCATCCTGCTCGGAGCCTGGCGCTGCGATGGCCTCGTGTTCGGTCATGGGCGGCGATTATCCCTGGGGCGGCGGCGACGCAATTCGACACAATGCCGCTCCGGACGGCGCCTGCGCCGGCACTAAGCTGACGACATGAACGACACCCGAAGGATGCACCCGGCCACCTCGCTGGCCGCGCTCACGATACTCGCTGCCTGTTCGGCGACCCAGCCGCCCGCTCGGCCGCCCTCAGCCGCCCCGCGCCCCGAGCCGCAAGCCTCGGTCGACGCCAAGCGCCAGTCCGAGTTCGACCGCAGCCAGGACCGCTGGCACGGCGCCCCGGTGAAGGAGCTGGTCGGCAAGCTCGGCCAGCCGACGCTAAAGGCGCATCAGGCGGACGGACACGCCGTCTACGTCTATTCCAGGAGCACCAAACTGAATGGCCCGACCGGGCCGATCGATTTCCGCTGCGTGGTGCGCTATGTGCTCGATGACAAGGGCGAACGTGTCATGGGTCACACGATCGAGGGTTGCTAGAACCCGCCGCCTGGAATGTACTGCTAACTGCAAATTTCGACGGAGTCCAAGTCTCATGCAACGGAATCGCCTCTTCTCGATCCTGCTGGCTCTGCTGACGCTGGCCGGACTGCCCCGTTCCGCTGCCGCGCAGCCTGAAGACTGGGCCCTGTGTGGCCAGGAAGGCGAGGTCTGCCGCTTCAGCGGCGGCTCGGAGGTACTGCTGCGCTTCGGCGCCAACGGCCACTACGCTTTCCGCGTCACTCGCGACGAGCAGCAGGCCTGCACGGCCGACGCCTTCGGCGTCGACCCGGCTCCCGGCGCGCGCAAGCACTGCGACGTCTCCGTGAACTGGCGCCGTGATGCGCGTTACCGCAGCTGGCAGCCGATGGGCAGCACGCAAGGCGACTGGACCGTCTGCGCCAACGAGGGCGACGTGTGCCGCGTAGCCGGCACTGCGGTCGTGCGCTACGGCACGGATGGTCGCTACGCCGAGCGCAACACCGATCGCGACCTCGTCTGCAACAACGCGATGTTCGGCGACCCGACGGAGGGCATGGCCAAGCAGTGCGCCTACAAACGCGTGGCCAATGCAGCGCCTCCTGCTCCTGGCAAGCGCCGCAGCCTGCCCTGGGCACCCTGCGCGCGCGAAGGCGAGCGCTGCGAGTTCCGCGGCCCGGCGATCGTCCGCTATGGCGTCGCCGAGCGCTTCTTCTACGAGGAAGGCTACGACGGCATGCGCTGCGCCAACGAGAGCTTCGGCGAGGACCCCGCGCCCGGCCGCGAGAAGCACTGCGACATCCTGAAGATGAACTGAGTCGCGTCACTGACACGACAAGCGTCTAGGATGGGGCATGAGCACTGCCCAAGCCTTCGACGCAATCATCATCGGCGCCGGCCAGGCCGGCCCCGCCCTGGCTGAAAAACTCGGCGCCACCGGCATGAAGGTGGCCGTGATCGAGCGCAAGCACTTCGGCGGCACCTGCGTCAACACCGGCTGCATGCCGACCAAGGCGCTCGTCGCGAGCGCCTACGCGGCGCATCTGGCGCGGCGCGTTGCGGACTTCGGCGTCAGCATCGGCGGCCAGGTCGGCATCGACATGCCCGCCGTGAAGGCGCGCAAGGACGGGGTGGCGCTGACGGCGCGCGGCAATGTCGAGAAATGGCTGCGCGGCATGAAGGGCTGCACGGTGATCCAGGGCCATGCGCGCTTCGAGTCGCCGAACGAGCTGTCGGTCGCCACCCCTTCGGGCGAGTCGCGGCTGACGGCACCGAAGATCTTCATCAACGTCGGCGGCCGGGCACTGCGGCCGAACATGCCGGGCATCGACACGGTTAAGACCTTGGACAACGTCTCGGTGCTGGAGCTGGATCGCGTGCCGGAGCATCTCGTCATCGTCGGCGGCAGCTACATCGGGCTGGAGTTCGCGCAGATCTGGCGGCGCTTCGGCGCGCGCGTCACCGTCGTCGAGAAATCACCGCGCCTGCTGGGCCGCGAAGACGAGGAAGTCTCGGCGGCGATCCAGTCGATTCTTGAGGCCGAGGGCATCGCCTTCCGGCTCTCGGCGGAGTGCATCAGCTTCAGGCCGCACGGCGAGCAGATCGGGGTCGGCGTCAACTGCGAGAACGGCGAGCCCGAGGTGATCGGCAGCGACGTGCTGCTGGCCGTCGGCCGCCGACCGAACACCGACGACCTGGGGCTGGAGAAGGCCGGCATCACGCTCGACGAGCGCGGCTACATCCCGGTCGATGACGAGCTTGCCACGGCCGTCCCCGGCATCTGGGCGCTGGGCGACTGCAACGGCCGCGGCGCGTTCACGCACACGGCCTGGAACGATTTCGAGATCGTCGCGGCGAACCTGCTGGGCGAGGCGCCGCGGCTGGTCAGCGACCGGATTGACTGCTATGCGCTCTTCATCGACCCGCCGCTGGGCCGCGTCGGCATGACCGAGGCTCAGGCGCGCAAGGCCGGGCACAAGGTGCGCGTCGGGAGCCGGCCGATGAGCCGCGTCGGCCGCGCGGTCGAGAAAGGCGAGACGCTGGGGCTGATGAAGGTCGTCATTGACGCGGACAGCGATGCGCTGCTTGGCGCGGCGATCCTGGGTGTCGGCGGCGACGAGGCGGTGCACAGCCTGCTCGCCGCGATGGCCGCGCGGCAGACGGCGACCGGCCTGGCGCACACGGTCCATATCCACCCGACCGTCGCCGAGCTGATTCCGACGGTGATCGGCGGCGCCAGCTGAGCGATGGGTGTCCATCGCGCCTCCGTCGGGCTGCAGAGTTATGTTTTCGAAGGCCTGCGCGAGCTGCTCGCCAAGGCCTCGCCGATCCGCTCGGGCGACCAACTCGCCGGCATTGCCGCCGGCAGCGCGGCCGAGCGGGTCGCCGCCTGCATGGCGTTGGCCGACCTGCCGCTGACGCAGTTCCTGAACGATGCGCTGATTCCCTACGAAGAGGACGAAGTCACACGGCTGATCGTCGACGGCCACGATGCCATCGCCTTCGCGCCGATCGCCCACCTCACCGTCGGTGGCCTGCGCGACTGGCTGCTCGCCGCCACACCCGAGGCTCTGGCCGCATTGGCGCCGGGCCTGACGCCCGAGATCGTCGCAGCGGTCTCCAAGCTGATGCGCAACCAGGATCTGATCCTCGTCGCCAGCCGCTGCCGCGTCGTCACCCGCTTCCGATCGACGCTCGGACTGCCGGGCCGCCTGGCCACGCGCCTGCAACCCAACCATCCGACCGACGCGCCGGCCGGCATCGCCGCCAGCTTGCTCGACGGCCTGCTGATGGGCGCCGGCGACGCCGTGATCGGCATCAACCCGGCCAACGACAGCGTGCCGGCGCTGTGCCGCCTGCTGGCGCTGCTGGACGAGCTGATCCGCCGGCACGACATCCCCACGCAGTCCTGCGTGCTGGCCCATGTGACGAATACGCTGCAGGCGATCGAGCTGGGCGCGCCGGTGGACCTGGTGTTCCAGTCGATCGCCGGCACCGAGGCGGCCAACCGCGGCTTCGGCATCGAGCTCGCGCTGCTCGACGAGGCCCATGCGGCGGTGCAGTCACTGGCCCGCGGCGGCGAGCACCTGATGTACTTTGAAACGGGCCAGGGCAGCGCGCTGTCCGCCAACGCGCACCACGGCGTGGACCAGCAGACGCTGGAGGCGCGCGCCTACGCCGTGGCGCGGCGCTACCGGCCGCTGCTGGTGAACACCGTCGTCGGCTTCATCGGGCCGGAGTACCTGTACGACGGCAAGCAGATCACGCGCGCCGGCCTGGAGGACCACTTCTGCGGCAAGCTGCTGGGCCTGCCGATGGGCTGCGACATCTGCTACACCAACCATGCCGAAGCCGACCAGGACGACATGGACAACCTCGTCGTGCTGCTCGGCGCGGCCGGCCTGAACTTCATGATGGGCGTGCCCGGCGCCGACGACGTGATGCTGAACTACCAGAGCACCTCCTTCCACGACCAGTTGTTCGTGCGCCAGGTGCTGGGCCTGCAGCGGGCGCCGGAGTTCGAGGATTGGCTGCTGCGCGTGGGCATTGCCGATACCGCGGGCCGGCTGCTGCCCGGCGCGCAGCGCTTCGCGCTCGAATTCCAGCAGCAGGTGCTGCCGTGATCTGGGACCGCCTGCGCGGCCTCACCCCGGCCCGCATAGCGCTGGGCCGCAGCGGCGAAGGCGGCTTGCCGACGGCCGAGTGGCTGCGCTTCGCCGCGGCCCATGCGCAGGCGCGCGACGCGGTGCACACGCCGCTGGATGTCGAGGTGCTAACGCGTGAACTGAGCGCAGCCGGCTGGCCAGCGCCGCTCGTCGTGCGCAGCCGCGCCGCCGGCCGGGCCGAGTACCTGCGCCGCCCGGATCTGGGCCGGCGGCTCGACCCGGCCTGCACGCTGCCCGCCGGCGAGGCCGACCTCGCGCTGGTGCTGGCGGACGGCTTGTCGCCCGCCGCCGTGCAGGCCCATGCGGTCGCCCTCGTGCAGGCGCTGCGTGCAGCCCTGCCCTCGTTGACCTTGACGCCGCCGGTGATCGCCACGCAGGCCCGCGTCGCGCTCGGCGACGAGATCGGCGAGCAGCTCGGGGCTCGGCTCGTGCTGGTGCTGATCGGGGAACGGCCCGGCCTCAGCTCGCCGGACAGCCTGGGCGCCTACCTCACCTGGGCACCGCGACCCGGGCGCGGCGATGCCGAGCGCAACTGCGTCAGCAACATCCGCCCGGCTGGCCTGTCTGCGGAAGATGCGGCGCGGCGGCTGGCCTGGCTGGTGGAGCAATCGCTGCGCAGGCGGCTCAGCGGTGTGGCGCTGAAGGACGACAGTGCCAGCGCACTGTTGCCCTGACGCCTCAGCCCCGTGCGGGCCAGCTGTCCGCGGTGTCAGAATCGGCGGGCGACGAGCCTGAGAGCAAGACCGTCCGGGCCCGGTGCATCCACTACAACCCCGTCAGCCAAGAAGAGAGAGACAACCAAATGCGAACTTCGTCCAAAGTCCTTGCCTCCAGCCTTGTTCTCTTCGCCTCGCTCGCCGTCCATGCGGCGGATACATCCTCGTTGAAGGGCAAATGGGCCGGTACGGTCAACAACGCCAAGGGTGAGCGCGTCCAGGTCCAGCTGACCGTTGCCGATGCAGGCAAGGCTACCTTGCGCCTGGCCCAGTCGGAGGGCTACGTGACCCGCGACGAGTGCCTGGACCGTGACATCCCCGTCGTCGTGACCGCCCAGACCGCCACCGAGCTGACCGTCGACATCAAGGGCGAGTCGGTCCTCAAGGGCTGCATCAACGAGTCCGCCACGCTGAAGGTCATCGACGCCAAGACCCTGCAGAGCACGCTGAAGGACGGGCGGACGATGACGCTCAGCCGCAAGTAAGCGGCGTCTGAGCAGCATTTGAGTGAAGGGTCGGCGCCCGCCGACCCTTGCAAGCTTTTGAACGCAGCGCTCAAGCCTGCGAGTCTTTCGGGCGGGTGGGCCGGCCTAAGCTGTGATTCATGAGCACGAACACCAGCACCAGCACCAGCACCAGCACCCGCCTCCCCACCTACTTCCTCTCGCACGGCGGCGGCCCCTGGCCGTACATGGACGGCCCGTTCCGCGCCCACTTCACGAAGCTGGAAGCCTCGCTGAAGGCGATCCCGCACGAACTGGGCGTCAAGCCCAAGGCGGTGCTGATGATCTCCGGCCACTGGGAGGAACGCGACAGCTTCGCCGCGATGGCCTCGGCCCAGCCGCCGATGGTGTACGACTACGGCGGCTTCCCGGCGCACACCTACAGCGTGATCTACCCGGCCCCGGGCGACCCGGCGCTGGCCCAGCGCGTCCGCGGCCTGATCGCCGCCGCCGGCCTGCCCGCCAGCCTTGACGCCGAGCGCGGCTACGACCACGGCGCGTTCACGACGATGTTCCCGATGTACCCGGACGCGGACGTGCCGATGGTGCAGCTGTCGATGCTCTCGAACTACGACCCGGAAACGCACCTCGCGCTCGGCCGCGCCCTGGCCCCGCTGCGCGACGAAGGCGTGCTGATCGTCGGCAGCGGCCTCAGCTATCACAACCTGCGTGCCTTCGGCCCCGGCGCGAAATCAGCTTCGAGCCAGTTCGATGCCTGGCTGCAGCACGCGCTGCTGACGGCCTCACCGGCCGAGCGCAGCGAGCTGCTGCGCCACTGGAGCGACGCACCCGCCGCCCGACAGGCCCATCCCCGCGAGGATCACCTGATCCCGCTGATGGTGGCCGTCGGCGCCGCGGAATCGGAAGCCGCCACCTGCATCTATCACGAGCCCGACTTCATGGGCGGCGTGACGGCGTCGAGCTTCCGGTTCGGTTGAGGGCTTCGATACCTCAGCCCGAACGGAGCCTTTCGTTCGCGGCGAACCACGCAGGCCGTTCGCCCTGAGGTATCGAAGGGCCCAGGCTCAAGCCCAGCCGCCGCCCAGCGCCTTGATCAGCGCGATCGTCGACTGGTATTGCGCCGAGCGCACCTGCAGCGCCTGCCGGCGCAGGGCCAGCTCGCTGCGGCGCGCGTCGAGCAGCTCCAGCTGGCTCACCAGGCCGTTGCGATAACGCGAGTCCGACAGGGCCAGCGCGCGCTCGGCCGAAGCCACCGCTTGCGCCTGCACCTTCGCCTGCTCGTCCAGCAGGCGCAGCGAGGACAGCTGGTCCTCGACCTCCTTGAACGCGCCCAGCACCTGCTCGCGGTAGGCCGCGGCCGCACCGTCCAACTGCGCTGCGGCGCCCTGCACGCCCGCCTCGCGGCGGCCGCCGTCGAGCAGCGGCAGGTTCAGCAGCGCGTTGATGCCCCACAGGCCCGCCGAGCTCTTGAACAGATCGGACAGTTCCGGTGTGGCGCCGCCGCCGGCGGCAGTCAGCGACAAGGTCGGGAACCAGGCCTTCTGGGCGACGCCGAGGCGCGCCTGCGCGGCCTTCAGGCTCGCCTGCGCGGCGGCCACGTCGGGCCGGCGTTCCAGCATCTGGCTGGGCACGCCGGCGGGCACGGCGGGTAGGGTCTCGCTCCAGCGGCCCTCGGCAACGCTGAGTCCGCTCGGGAAATCGCCGACCAGCAGTGCCAGCACATGCTCCAGCACCGCGCGCCGGCGGTCCAGCTCCAGCGACTGCGACTGTGTCGTCGCAACCTCGGTGCGCAGACGCGCCAGGTCCAGCTCGGCAATGTCGCCAGCCGCGTAGCGGCGCTCAGTCAGCTTCAGCGTGCCCTGGTAAGCCTCGACCGTCTCGTTCATCAACGCGCGTTCGGCATCCAGCGCGCGCAACTCGAAGTAGCTCTGCGCCACGTCGGACTGCACCAGCAGCCGGGTCGACTGCAGCAGCGCCTCGCGTGCCTGGGCATCCAGCGCAGCGGCGTTGGTGGCGCCGCTCAGGCGTCCTACAAGGTCGACCTCATACGACGCATCCAGCCGCAACTGGTGCAAGGTGCCGGCCAGCGCCTGCGAGCGGTAGTAGTCGCCGCCCTGGCGACCCGAGGCGGCGCTGATGCCCAACTGCGGCATCCGAGCCGCATCGGTGTTGCGCAGCAACGCCCGGGCTTCGGCCAGGCGCGCGCCGGCCTGCTGGATGCTGGTGTTGTGTTCCAGCGCCTGCTCGGTCAGCGCGTCGAGCTGCGGATCGGCAAAGGCCTTCCACCACTGCGCGCGCGACACGGCAGCCGGGCTTTCGGTCTGCGGGCCCTTGAAGGCGGCAGGCACGGCAGGCATCGGATGCGGCTCGGGCACCGCGATATTGGCGCAGCCGGCCAGCACGAGCGCTGCGGCCAGGGGGATCAATGCATGGAGCTTCATGGTTTGTTGACTCCTTCTCAATTCATTCATCGTTGTGACGCGGTGCCGCAGGCAGCGGACGGGCGTCGCCACTGGCGCCGTGCAGCGCATCGGCGCCCGCGAAGGCCTCGAGGTGCGGTTCAGCGCCGTGCAGCTTCAGCGCCCGGTTGCCGGTCAGGCCGCGCAGCAGCACGTAGAACACCGGCGTCAGGAACAGGCCAAAGGCGGTCACGCCGATCATTCCGGCGAACACGGCCACGCCCATCGCGGCACGCATCTCCGAGCCGGCGCCGTGCGACAGCACCAGCGGGATGACGCCCATGATGAAAGCCATCGACGTCATCAGGATCGGGCGCAGGCGCAGGCGGGCGGCCTCGATCGCGGCCTCCAGCGGCTTGCGGCCGGCGAACTCCAGCTCGCGGGCGAACTCGACGATCAGGATCGCGTTCTTCGCCGAGAGCCCCACCAGCACCATCAGCCCGATCTGGGTGAAGACGTTGTTGTCGCCCTTGGTGAGCCACACGCCGGCCATCGCCGCCATCAGGCCCATCGGCACGATCAGCAGGATCGCCAGCGGCAGGGTCAGGCTCTCGTACTGCGCGGCCAGCACCAGGAACACCAGCAGGATCGCCAGCGGGAAGACCCACAGCGCGGAATTGCCGGCCAGGATCTCCTGGTAGGTCAGCTCGGTCCACTCGTAGCTGATGCCCTTGGGCAGCGTTTCCGCGGCGATGCGCTTGATCGCGTCCTGCGCCTGGCCCGAGCTGAAGCCCGGGGCCGGGCCGCCGTTGATGTCGGCGGACAGGAAGCCGTTGTAACGCATCGCGCGTTCCGGGCCGACCGAGTTCTGCACCGTCATCAGCGCAGACAGCGGCACCATCTCGCCCGAGCTCGAACGGACCTTCAGCTGGCCAATGTCTTCAGCGCGAGCGCGGAACGGCGCATCGGCCTGGACGCGCACGGAATACGTGCGGCCGAACTTGTTGAAGTCGTTCACGTACAGGCTGCCGAGGTAGATCTGCATCGTGTCGAACACGTCGGTCACCGCCACGCCGAGCTGGCGCGCCTTGGTGCGATCGATGTCGGCGTACAGCTGCGGCGTGTTGACCTGATAGCTGCTGAACATGCCCGCCAGTTCCGGCGTCTTGTAGGCCTTGGCCATGAAGGCCTTCACGGCCTGGTCCAGCGCCTCGTAGCCGAGGCCGCCGCGGTCTTCCAGCTGCAGCTTGAAGCCACCGGTCGTGCCGAGGCCCTGCACCGGCGGCGGCGGGAACATGACGATGAACGCGTCCTGGATCGCGCCGTACTGCTGGTTCAGCGAACCGGCGATCTCGCCTGCGGACAAGCCCTTGCCCGTGCGCTTGTCGAAGTCCTTCAGCGACACGAAGACGATGCCGGAGTTGGAGCTGTTGGTGAAGCCGTTGATCGACAGGCCCGGGAAGGCGATGGCGTGTTCCACGCCCGGCGTCTTCGTCGTGATGTCGGTCATGCGGCGGATCACGTCCTCGGTGCGGTCCAGGGTGGCGCCGTCAGGCAGCTGCGCGAAGCCGATCAGGTACTGCTTGTCCTGCGCCGGCACGAAGCCGCCAGGCACGGCCTTGAAGAGGCCGAAGGTCAGCACGATCAGGCCGGCGTAGAGCACCAGCATCGGCGTCTTGCGACGGATCGCGCCCTGCACCCCACCGCCATAGGCCTCGGAGCCGCGCTTGAACACGCGGTTGAAGCCGGCGAAGAAACGGCCGAACACGAAGTCCATGCCGCGGGTCAGCCTGTCCTTCGGCGCGTCATGGCCCTTCAGCAACACCGCGGCGAGCGCGGGCGACAGGGTCAGCGAGTTGACGGCGGAGATCACCGTGGACATCGCGATCGTCAGCGCGAACTGCCGGTAGAACTGACCCGTCAGGCCGGTGATGAAGGCCAGCGGCACGAACACGGCGACCAGCACCAGCGCAATCGCAATGATCGGGCCGGAGACTTCGCGCATCGCGCGGTAGGTCGCTTCACGCGGCGTGAGGCCCGCCTCGATGTTGCGCTCGACGTTCTCGACCACGACGATCGCGTCGTCCACGACGATGCCGATCGCCAGCACCAGGCCGAAGAGGCTCAGCGCGTTGATCGAGAAACCGAACAGGTGCATCACCGCGAAGGTGCCGACCACTGACACCGGCACGGCCAGCAGCGGGATGATCGACGCGCGCCAGGTCTGCAGGAACAGAATGACGACGACGACGACCAGCGCAATCGCCTCCAGCAGCGTGTGCACCACCGATTCGATCGAGGCGCGCACGAACTGCGTCGGGTCGTACACGATGCTGTAGTCCACGCCTTCGGGCATGCCGGCCTTCAGCTCGGCCATCGTGGCGCGAACCTGGTCGGAGATCTGGATCGCGTTGGAGCCCGGCGCGGCGAAGATCGGCACGGCCACGGCATCCTTGTTGTCCAGCAGCGAACGCAGCGCATAGCCGGAAGCGCCCAGCTCGATCCGGCCCAGGTCGCCCAGGCGCGTGACGGCGCCGCCGGCATCGGTCTTGACGATGATGTCGGCGAACTCTTCCTCGGTCGTCAGGCGGCCTTGCGCGTTGACGGAGAGCTGCAGGTCCACGCCCTGCAGGCCCGGCGAAGCGCCGACGACGCCGGCCGCGGCCTGGATGTTCTGGCTGCGGATCGCGTTGACGACGTCATCGGCCGAGAGACCGTGCTGCGCCACCTTCTGCGGGTCGAGCCAGATGCGCATCGCATAGTCGCCCGAACCGAACAGCTGCACGTCGCCCACGCCCTGGAGCCGCGCGAGGCGGTCCTTGACGTTGAGCACCGCGTAGTTGCGCAGGTAGGTCATGTCGTAGCGGCCGTTCGGCGACAGCAAGTGCACGACCATGGTCAGGTCGGGCGAGCTCTTGATCGTCGTCACGCCCAGGCGCTTGACCTCCTCGGGCAGGCGCGGCTCGGCCTGCGAGACGCGGTTCTGCACCAGTTGCTGGGCCTTGTCCGGATCGGTGCCGAGCTTGAACGTGACGGTCAAGGTCATCAGGCCATCGGTCGTGGCCTGGCTGCTCATGTAGAGCATGCCTTCGACGCCGTTGAGCGACTCTTCGAGCGGCGTGGCCACCGTCTCGGCGATCACCTTCGGATTGGCGCCAGGGTAGTTGGCGCGGACGACGACCGACGGCGGCACGACCTCGGGGTACTCCGAGATGGGCAGGCCTTGCACGGCGATCAGGCCGGCCAGCACCATCAGCACCGAGATCACGCCGGCGAAGATCGGCCGGTCGATGAAGAATTTGGATAGATTCATGGCGATCTTTCTGTCAGATCTCTCTTCAGATCTTTTCGTCCGTCTTGGCCTTGGCGGCCTGGACCTCAGGCTTGGCGTCCATCGCGACCGAACTCGGCGCCAGCAAGGCACCCGGCTGCACACGCTGCAGGCCGTTCACGACGATGCGCTCGGCCGGCTTCAGGCCGGCGGTGACGACGCGCAGGCCGTTCACCGAGGCGCCCAGCTTCACCTCGCGGTACTCGGCGTGGTTGTCGTTGCCGACGACCATCACGAAGCGCTTGCTCTGGTCGGTGCCGACGGCGCGCTCGTTGATCAGCAGCGCGGCGTGCTTGTTCACCTCGCCCATGCGCAGACGGGCGAACTGGCCCGGCATCAGCGAACCGTCCTTGTTGTCGAACACCGCGCGCACGCGCACCGTGCCGCTCTTCGCGTTGACCTGGTTGTCGATCAGCTGCAGCCGGCCTTCCAGCGGCGTGCCGTCCTGGCCCAAGGTGCCCATCTGCACCGGCACGCGGTCCAGCTTGCTGCGCTCGGCCAGGGCTCGGGCGACGACCTGCTCGTCGGCATCGAAGCTGGCGTAGATCGGGCTGACCGACACCAGCGTCGTCAGCAGCGGCGCGGCGGGGCCGGCGGCCACCTGGTTGCCGACGGTGATCTCCAGCTTGCCGGCGCGGCCGGCGACCGGTGCGCGCAGCTGCGTGTAGCTGAGGTTCAGCTTGGCGGCCTGCAGGCTTGCCTGCGCGGCGCGCAGGTTGGCATCGGCCTCACGCTGGGCGTTGCTACGCTCGTCGAATTCGCGCTGCGCAATCGCCTGCTCGTTCATCAGGCGCTGGGCGCGGGCCACGTCGCTGCCGGTGTAGGCGGCGCGAGCCTTGGCGGCGGCGACCTGCGCCTCGGCGCGGTCCACCTCGGCCTGGTAGGGCGCGGGATCGAGGCTGATCAGCAGGTCGCCCTGCTTGACCAGCGCGCCTTCGCGGAAATGCACAGCCTGAACGGTGCCCGGCACGCGCGGACGCAATTCGACGCGCTCGACGGCTTCGAGCCGACCGGAGAACTCCTCCCAGGTCTGCACGTCGCTGGACTGGACCGTGGCCACGGATACCGGCGTGGCCGGCGGCGCGGCGGGCGGGCCGGCCTCGGCCGGCTCAGTGGCGAAGAGCGCATAGCCGGCGGCGGCCATGGCTGCCGTCAGTGCGGTGCCGGCCACCCACAGGCGGCGGCTCGTTTGCGGAGTGATCGTGTGCGACATGATGTAGGAACTCCCGGTTGGATTTGTGAAGACAAAAGCGCGGCTCAACCTGGGCCGCGAACGGCAAGGCAGGAACAAGCGATAGGAAGAGAAGGCGGTGCCGGCGCGGCTAGCGCCTACACGGCGTCAGCGCCGACAGCGGCGATACTGCAAAGACGAGACAGACGGGGTCATATCGAACTCCTCATTTTTTCGTAATGACCGTTACGGAATAAGAATGTAGTGGGCTTGCATGACGTCGTCAAGACATTTATTATCGACCATTATGAAAATAGATCAGGCCGAGGCCTTCAAGCCCGCCAGAGCGCGCGGTCGGCCACTGTCCTTCGACCGAGACAAGGCGCTCGAACAGGCGATGCACGTCTTCTGGCAGCGAGGCTACGAGGCCGCCTCGATCGCCGAGCTGACCAGCGCGATGGGCATCACTGCGCCGAGTCTGTACACCGCCTTCGGTGACAAGGAGCGCCTGTTCCTCGCCGCCATCGAGCGCTACGCCAACGGACCGGGCGCTGGCTTTCCCCTGGCGCTTGAGGAGGAGCCGACTGCCTACGCAGCGATCCGCCGGCTGCTGCTCGAGGCGGCCGAGGAAATCACGCGCGACTGCCATCCGAAGGGCTGCATGATCGCCATGGCAGCCACCAACTGCACCCAGGCCTCCGCCCACATCCAGGCGGCGCTGGCCAAGCGCCGCGAGGCCGGCATGACCGGCATCCGCTGCCGGATCGAATGCGGCATCAGTCGCAACGAATTGCCTGCCGCCACCGACGCCGCCGCGCTTGCCAATTTCTACGCCACCGTCTACCGCGGCATGGCCCTGCAGGCTGCGGACGGCGCCACCCGCGAGACACTGGTTGGCGTGGCCGAGGCAGCTATGCGCGCCTGGCCGGGCGAGGTACCGAAGGACTGATCGGGACACTTGCTGCTGCATTGACGCTACTGTAGGCGTCGGTGCCCATCAGACGTTAGAGCGATCCTCGCCCGTCTTTGCCTGATTCTCGCCAGGGTCGACTGGCACGGAGAATGGCCTTGCGCGATTCTCTCGACTGTTTGCACGATCCTCCGGCGACGCCGCGAGGATGCTGCAATTGCGGCCGCCTGCCGCTAAGGTGACGCCCATGCTGACCGCCTTCAAACGCCCCGAACCCGGTGATCGTTCGGCCGAGCAGATGCAGATCACCGTGATGCGCGCCGAGCTGGCCGCGCAGATCGAACGCCACAGCGGCGGCGTCGACGGCATCTGCGGCACCGCCATTCCGCAGTTCAGCCTTGCCCGCCTGACCCAGGCGCCGCCGATGGGCCATGCGTTGCACCAGCCGGCGCTGTGCATCCTGGCCCAGGGCAGCAAGCGGCTGATGCTCAACGACGAGGTCTTCGTCTATGACAGCGGCCACTACCTGGTGGTCTCGCAGAACCTGCCGGTGGCCGGCCACGTGATCGCCGCCTCGCAGGACATGCCCTACCTCGGCCTGAAGCTCGAGTTCGACGCCCGCGAGATCGCCTCGCTGATGCTGGAGCTGCGCGGGCTGGACGACACGCCCGCCACCCGCCGCGCCCAGCGCGGCATGTTCACCGGTGAGTTGTCCGACACCTTGCTCGACGCCGTGCTGCGCCTGATGAAGCTGCTGGACACACCCGAGGACATCCCGACGCTGGCGCCCCTTTGCAAGCGCGAGATCCTCTACCGCCTGCTACGCGCGCCGCAGGGCTGGCAGCTCGCGCAGATGGCAATCACCGACAGCCATAGCCAGCGGATCAGCCATGTCATCGGGCGGCTGCATCAGCGCTTCGACCAAGCGCTCGTGGTCGAAGAGCTGGCGCGCGAGGCGCACATGAGCGTGTCCTCGCTGCACGCGCACTTCAAGGCTGTCACGGCGATGAGCCCGCTGCAGTTCCAGAAGCAGCTGCGCCTGCAGGAGGCACGGCGGCTGATGCTGGCCGAGCATCTGGATGCCGGCATGGCCGGTCACCGCGTCGGCTACGAGAGCCAGTCGCAGTTCAACCGCGAGTACGCGCGCTTCTTCGGTAACCCGCCGGCACGCGACATCCGGCGGCTGCGTGATGAGCAGCTCGGCCTGAGTTGAAGCCTAGAAGAGGTGGCCACGCAGCGGCGTGAATACCACCACAAATCCGAGCAGGTTCAGAGCAACGGTGAACCAGAAGATTCGCGTGAAAGCCACCTTGCTCGACTTGTGCCGCAGCAACTGCCGCGCCAGCAGCGCGCCCGGCCAGCCGCAGGCCAGCGCCAGCAGGTGGAGCGTCCGCTCCGACACGCGAGGGGTGTTGTTGCCGCGCCGGGCCGCCCGCTTGTCGCCCCAGTAGACGATGAAGGTCGCCAGGCTCATCGCCGAGTAGGCGCCCCAGACGGCCGGCCGCATCGGCCACAGCAGATCCACCCCCAGGTAGAACGCCGCGAAGGCCGGAACGAGCCAGAGCGTCGCACTGCCGCTGTTGCCGGACCGAGCCGGCGCACGCGGCGGGACGACGACCGGCGCGACCCGCCGCACCTCCAGCGCCCGGCGTTTGCCCTGCCCGTCGACCCCCGACTCATAGCTGAAAACCTCACCGGCGCGAGGCCGGCCGGTGCTCAGCGCGAAGGCCTTGATGTGGACGAAGATCTTCGCCCCGCCCTGGTCCGGCGTGATGAAGCCGTACCCCTTGCCCTCGTCCCATTGGCTCAATCGTCCCTGCTCACGCATGGGGCTGGACTGTGCCACAGCGCTTCAGACGCAGGTGTCGAGGTTCAGTCCGATCGGCGGTGGTACGACGCCGTAGGCGGCATCCGCGTCGCCGCCCAGCATGCGCTGACGGATCTGGCGGACCTGGCTGGAAAGCGCATCGATCTGCGACTGGCCGGCCAGCGTCTTGGCCGACGGGCAGTTGACGCAGTCGGCCAGCTTGTTCTCGATCTGCATCAGTTGGGCGTCCAAGGTCACGGGAATCCGGGCGATGGCGGCCTTGGCTGTGCCTGCCTTGCCTGCCGTCGTCGAGGCCGATGCGGCGGCTGCGGCGGCTGCCGTATTCGGATCGTGCGGACTGGCGCCCGACGGCGTGAACTGGGTCGTCTGCCCGCCTCCGAAACCACCGCCGAGCGCCGCATCACCGGCGGACGACGAAGGCGCGGCCACCGGCGCCGCGGGCGCAGGCGCGCTCACGGGGCTGACCGGAGCAACCGGGGTGATCGCGATCGTCGTCGATGAGCTGATGGCGCTGAACATGGCGGCCTTGACTTCTCCTTGATCGGGTTTTCGTCAGACCGCCCGCAGACTTGAGAACTTTTTTACAGATTTTTGGCGAGCCCCTCGAGGATCGGGCAATCGGGCCGTTCGTCTCCGCGGCAGCCCTCGACCAGATGCGCCAGCGTCGCCTTCATCTGCTCGAGTTCGCGCAGCTTGGCGTCCAGCCGGGCCATATGGGCCTCGGCCAGCGCCTTGACCTGCCGACTCGGGCGCTCACGGTCCTGCCAGAGGGCCAGCAGTTCGCGGATCTGCTCGATCGAGAAGCCGAGCTCGCGCGACTGGCGGATGAAGCGCAACGTGGCCAGTTCCCGCTCGCCGTACTGGCGGTAGCCCGAGCCGGTCCGCGCCGGCCCGGGAAACAGGCCCACGCCCTCGTAGTGGCGGATCATCTTGGCCGAGACGCCGGTCGCCAGGGACGCCTCGCCGATGTTCATCACGGTGCTCATCGACTGCTAACTCCTCATTTCCACGGAGCGCCGCAGCAGCAGCGCATTGGCCACGACGCTGACGCTGCTGAACGCCATTGCCGCGCCGGCCACCACCGGGCTCAGCAGGCCGAACGCGGCCAGCGGGATGCCCAGCACGTTGTAGGCAAAGGCCCAGACGAGGTTCTGGCGGATCTTGGCCGTTGTCCGGCGGGAAATTTCGATCGCCTCGGCCACCAGGCGCAGGTCGCCGCGCATCAGGCTGATGCCGGCCGCCTCGGTCGCCACGTCGGCACCGCCCGCCATCGCGATGCCGCAGGACGCCGCCGCCAGCGCCGGGCCGTCGTTCAGGCCATCGCCGACGAAGCCGATCCGCTCGCCGGCCTCGCGCAGCTTGCCGATGGCGACGGCCTTGTCGGCGGGCAGCAGCCGGGCCTGCCATTCGGCGATACCCAGCGCCGTGGCTACCGCGCGGGCGGCGCCCTCGTTGTCGCCGGTCAGCATCAGCGTGCGGATGCCCAGGGCGTGCAGCGTCTCCAGCGCCGGCTTGGCCGACGGCTTGATCGTGTCGCCGAAGCCCAGCAGGCCGAGGACTTCCGAACCTTCGCGCAGCAGCCAGGAAACGGTCATGCCCTCGGCCTCCAGCCGGTGGGCTTCGGCGGACAGCGATGGGTCCGGTTCGAGCGACGCTTCTTCCAGCAATCGGGTGCTGCCCAGGCTGAGCCGCTGGCCATCGACGCGCGCCTCGACACCACGCCCCGGCAAGGCCTTCGCCTCCTGCGCTGGTGGGATCGCGAGCGACTCGGCCCGTGCCTGGGCCAGCAGCGCCAGCGCGAGCGGATGGCTGCTGTGCTGCTGCAGGGCCGCCGCGTCGACCAGCAGCGCGCTGCGTTCGACGCCAGCCGCGGGGACGAGCGCCTGGAGCGTCGGCCGTCCTTCGGTCAGCGTGCCGGTCTTGTCGAAGGCGATCAGCGTCAAGCCGTGCGCGATCTCGAGCGCTTCGGCGTCGCGGATCAGGATGCCACGGCGGGCGGCCACGCCGGTGCCGGCCAGCAGCGCCGCCGGCGTCGCCAGGCCCAGTGCGCAGGGACAGGCGATCACCAGTACCGCCACCGCGTTGACCAGCGCCGTCTCCAAGGTGCTGCCGGCGAGCATCCAGGCGGCGAAGGTCAGCAGCCCGATCAAGAGGACAACCGGCACGAAGACCGCGCTGACCCGGTCGACCAGCCGCTGGATCGGCGCCTTGCCCGCCTGCGCCGACTCGACCAGCCGGATGATCCGCTCCAGCGAACTCTGGGCGCCGAGCGCCGTCGCGCGGACGATCAGCAGCCCCTCGGCATTCAGCGCGCCGCCGATCACCCGCTCGCCGACCGCCTTCGCCACCGGCAGGCTTTCGCCGGTGATCAATGACTCGTCGACATGGCTGGCGCCCTCGACGACCTCGCCATCGACGGCGATTCGGTCGCCCGGCCGCACGACGATCCGGTCGCCGAGCCGCAACTGGGCCAGCGGGACCTCCCGCTCGCTCCCATCGTCGCGCCGCACGCGCGCGGTGCTCGGCCGCAGCGCATTCAGCGCGCGGATCGCGTCGCCGGCCTGGCGCTTGGCGCGCGCCTCCAACCACTTGCCCAGCAGCACCAGCGTGATGACGACGGACGAGGCCTCGAAATACAGCCGGTGCTCGGCACCTCGCACCAGCAATTCGTAGACTGAGAGTCCGTAGGCCGCCGAGGTGCCGAGCGCCACCAGCAGATCCATATTGCCGCTGCGCGCCTTCAGCGCGGCCCAGCCGGCCCGGTAGAAGCGCGCGCCGAGCACGAACTGCACCGGTGTGGCGAGCAGCCACTGCAAGCCGCCCGGCAGCATCCACATCTGCCCAAACAGCCCGGCCAGCATCGGCAGCAGCAGGGGTGCGCTCAGCAGCGCGCCCGCCAGCACCGGCGCACCTGAAGGCAAGCGGGGCGGCGCCTGTTCCGGCGTCGGTTCGCTGGCCTGATAGCCCGCCTTCTCGACGGCGCCGATCAGGGCGCCGACGGCGACATCCGGCCGCGCCTCGATGCTCGCCCGCTCGGTCGCGAGGTTCACCGCCGCCGCGGCCACACCCGGCACCTTGCGCAGCGCTTTCTCGACCCGGCCGGCACAGGCGGCGCAGGTCATGCCTTCGATCTGAAGTTCGATTGTCATGCCCTCATTGTCAACCTTGACATCATGGCAAGGTCCACAATGAGGTCATCCTTCTTCATTCGAGTCTCCGGAAACCATCATGACGATTGCCTTCGAAATCCAGGACATGAGCTGCGGCCACTGCGCGCGCGCGATCACCGAGGCGGTGAAGACGCTCGATCCCGGTGCCCAGGTGGCCGTCGACCTGGGCACGAAACGGGTGCAGATCGAGACCACCGCCGCGCAAGCCGACGCGTTGGGTGACGCGATCCGCGAGGCGGGCTACACGCCGGTGCCGGCCTGATCGAATTGATCCTTCGTTGATATTCCAGGCAGGCTTGACGATGCCTGCCTCCACCAAAGCCCAAGGCTCGCACGCCCTGCCCGCTCCCAGAATGCGGGCATGACGACGACAACCCACAACCCCTACTGGCGCCGCAATCTTGCCGTCTGCATGGTCGGCTCGTTCACGACCATCGTGGCGATGACCTTGCTGCTGCCTTTCCTGCCGCTGTACGTCGAGCAACTGGGCGTCAAGGATCCAGCGGCGATCGTCCAGTGGTCCGGCGCGGCCTTCGGCGCCACCTTCTTCAGCGCCGCGCTGTGTGCGCCGCTGTGGGGGCGGCTGGCGGACCGCTACGGCCGCAAGCTGATGCTGATCCGGGCGAGCCTGGGCATGTCGGTGGCGATGGCGCTGATCGGCGTCGCACAGAGCGCCTGGCAGCTGGTGGCGTTGCGGCTGCTGGCCGGGCTGCTGGGCGGCTATGCCTCGGGCTCGACGGTGCTGGTCGCGACGCAGACGCCCAAGGACCGCACCGGCTGGGCGCTGGGCACGCTGGCTTCGGCCGTGATGGCGGGCAATCTGGTCGGCCCGCTGCTGGGCGGCGTGATGCCGCCGCTGATCGGCATCCGCGCCACCTTCTTCGCGGCCGGCGCGGTGATCTTCGTCGCCTTCCTCGCCACCGCCCTGCTGATCCGCGAAGACCACCGGCCGCCGTCGCCCAAGGCGCGTGGCGAGGCCGTCGGCTGGGCGTCCATCCCCGACACGCGGCCGCTGACTGCGATGCTCCTGACCGGCATGCTGCTGATGCTGGCGAACATGTCGATCGAGCCGATCATCACCGTCTACGTGGCGCAGCTGGTGCCCGATCCGGCGCAGGTGACGATGACGGCCGGCGTCGTCATGTCGGCCGCGGCGCTGGGCAGCATCCTGTCGGCCTCGCGCCTGGGCAAGCTGGCGGACCGGGTCGGCCACTGGAACGTGATCGTCATCTGCCTCGCCGCCGCTGCGCTGCTGCTGGTGCCGCAGGCGCTGGTCACGACGGGCTGGCAACTGGTCGCGCTTCGCTTCCTGATGGGCCTGGCGCTGGGCGGGCTGCTGCCCTGCGTCGCCAGCGTGATCCGGCATCGCGTGCCCGAGGGCATGGCCGGCCAGATGCTCGGCTGGTCGACCTCCGCGCAGTACACGGGCCAGGTCGTCGGGCCGTTGCTGGGCGGCTTCGTCGGCGGCCACATCGGCATGCGCGCGGTGTTCTGGGGCACCTGCCTGCTGATGGCCGGCGGCGCGGCGTGGAACTGGCGCGTGAAGACGTAAAAAAGCCCGCCGGAGCGGGCTCTCAGCGGGCTTCCCGGATCAGCGGCCGAAACCGCTGCGGCGCGGGCCGCCGGCCGGCGGGCCGTTGCGCTTGGGGCCACGGTCATTGCCGTTGTCGAAGCGCGGACGGTCGCCGAAGGCCGGGCGGCGCTCGCCGCCGGTGCCGCTGTTCTCGAAGCGCGGACGATCACCCTGGGCTTCGAAACGCGGGCGATCGCCGAAGGCCGGACGATCCTGGCGCGGCGCGAAGCCGCGGTTCTCGTGATGATGGCCGTGCGGCTTGCGCTCGAAGTGCTGCGGACGGCCTTCGAAGGCGCCGCCACGCGGCTCGTTGCCGCCGCGCGGCGCGAAGCCTTCGTTGCCGCCTTCGCGGGCGAAGGGCTTGCCGGCGTCGCGGTTGAAGCGCTCGCCGCCACCCTGGAACTTGTTGCCGCCGCCGAAGCCGCTGCGCTTGAAGCCACCACCCGCGCCGCCACCGAAGCCACCGCCACGGCGGTCATCGAAGCCCTGGCCCGCCGGGCGCGGCGGGAAGATGCGCGGTTCCTGCGTCTTCGGCTCGAGGCCGGCGACCTGCGCCACCGGGATCTGCTGCGTCGTGAACTGCTGGATGCGGCGGATCATCGACACGTCTTCGCGGCAGGCGATCGTGATCGCCAGGCCTTCGCGACCGGCGCGACCGGTGCGGCCGATGCGGTGAACGTAGTCCTCGGCCTTCATCGGCAGGCCGTAGTTGACGACGTGCGAGATCGTCGGCACGTCGATGCCGCGGGCTGCGACGTCGGTAGCGACGAGGACCTTCACTTCCTTGCGGCGCAGCGCCATCAGGACGCGGTTGCGGCGGCCCTGCGGCATGCCGCCGTGCAGCGGCGCGACCGCGTGGCCGATGTCCTGCAGGCGCTCGGCCAGCCAGTCGGCATCACGCTGGGTGCTGGTGAAAACGAGGGCCTGGTCGACATCGCTGCCGGCCAGGATGCTTTCCAGCAGCTGGTCGCGGTGGTTGTAGTTGTCGGCCCAGTGCAGGCGCTGGGTGATGTTCTCGTGCGTGTCGGTGTGGCCCGAGACGTCGACGCGCTGCGGATCGCGCAGCAGGTCTTGCGCCAGGCGGCCGACGTGGCCCGCGAAGGTGGCACTGAACATCACGGTCTGGCGTTCGGCCGGCGTCTTGTCGGCGATGAACTTGATGTCGTCGATGAAACCCATGTCCAGCATGCGGTCGGCTTCGTCCAGCACCAGCATCTGCACGTTGTCGAGCACGCACTTGCCGGACTGGATGTGGTCCATCAGGCGGCCCGGTGTGGCGATCAGGATGTCCAGCGGCGCGGTGAGCTGCTTGATCTGCAGCGGGTAGGGCATGCCGCCCAGCACCGTGCAGATACGCAGGCCCGGTACGTGGCGGCCGTAGGTCTGCGCGGCCTTGGCGACCTGCTGCGCGAGTTCCCGGGTCGGGGCCAGCACGAGCACGCGCGGGCCGTAGTTCTTGCCGCGCGGGCGGGCGGCGTCGGCCTGGCGGGCGGCCAGGATCTTGTCCAGCGCGGGCAGCACGAAGGCAGCGGTCTTGCCGGAGCCGGTACGCGAGGAACCCATCAGGTCCACGCCCTTCAGCGCGGCGGGAATGGATTGCGCCTGGATGTCGGTGGCGGTTTCATAACCGGCGTCTTTGACGGCCCGGACGAGGGCTTCGTGCAGGCCCAGATTCTCGAAACTCATTTCAGTTTTTCTTTCGGTAACACCATGCCCCGCCACCCGGAAAACGGAAGACGAAGACACGCACCCGCCTCGCAGATTGCTGCGAGAACGAGTCAGTAAAGTCGCTGGGAGATCTAAGGCCCTTATCGTGCGCCAGGGATGCCAAGCTCTATGCAAGGCGCGGCGCCGGTGGAACTTCAGTCAAAGCGACGGCATCGCCGCCGACCGAGCCACGAGGGATGTTCAGGCTGCCCGAAAGATCTGGGCATGAACGAGGTCAGAGGAGACGAACGAAACGATAGGTTTGCTGTCCCCACCGAAGCTGCGAGTCTAGCACGCCAGGGTTTTCACTAGCAAGCCTTGTCGAAAATTCTTCATGAGATCAGTTCTGCATCGATCCAGCCGCGCAGGCTGTTGATGAAGGCCAGGCCCTCGGCGCGCTCCAGATCACGAACGAGGATGCGGCCCTGGCGCAGTCGCCCCTGCGCCAGCAACTCCTCGCGCAGCACGCCGGGCAGCAGCCCGCTGCTCGCTGGCGGCGTGATCCACCAACCGTTCAGCTTGACGGCGATGTTGCCGAACGTGCATTCGGTCAGCTCGCCGGCGCGGTTCCAAAGCAGCACGTCGAAGCCGCCTTCGGGCTTGGCGTCGGCGAACGGCTGGTAGATCTCGCGCCGGGTCGTCTTGTGCTGCAGGAACTCGGCGGCCGGACCCTCGGTGTCGATCGGCTTCTTCGCCAGCGCGAGCAGCACGACGCCCGGCGTGGCGGGCAGCGGCAGGCATTGCAGCGCGATCTCGCCGGCGGCGGAGACGGTCAGTCGAACCCGGTGCTGACCGTCCGGTTGCTGCAAGGCGAGTTCGGCCAGCGCATCGCGCACCGCGCCGAGTTGCAGCTTGAGGCCGAAGTGCCGGGCCGTGCGCTGCAGACGGCCCAGGTGCCCGGCCAGGCGGACGAACTCACCCTGCTGCAGTCGCAAGGTTTCCAGAGCCTCGATCGGCTGCTGGGCCCGCAGCAGGAAGCGGGTCTTCGCGCGCCACTCGGCCACCTCGGCGGCAGGCGCGGAATCGAGCGTGATCGCGCTGCCGATGCCGCAGCGCAGGGCTCTTCCCTCTTCTATCTCGACCGTGCGGATCGGCACGTTGAAGGTCGCCACGCCACCCGGCTGCAGCACGCCCAGAGCGCCGCAGTACCAGCCACGCGCCTCCGGCTCCAGCTCCTCGATGATCTGCATCGCCCTCACCTTCGGTGCGCCCGTCACCGAGCCGCAGGGGAACAGCGCGGCGAACACGTCGCTGAGCCGCAGGCCGGGCCGGCCGACCGCCGTGACGGTGGAGGTCATCTGCCAGACCGTCGGCAGCGCGTGCAGCTCGAACAGCCGCGGCACACGCACCGAGCCGATCTTCGCGACCCGGCCGATGTCGTTGCGCAGCAGGTCGACGATCATCAGGTTCTCGGCCCGCTCCTTGATGCTGGTGCGCAGGTGGCCTTGAGCCGCCTCGTCTTCGACCCGGTCGCGCCCGCGCGCCGCCGTGCCCTTCATCGGCTGGGCGGCGAGCAGCCAGGTGCGCTCGGTATCGGGCAGCGGGCGCCAGTCGAAGAACAGCTCGGGCGAAACGCTCAGCGCTCCGGCCTCGCGCAGGAACAGCGAGAAGCCACCCGGCTGGTTCTGGTGCAGCGCGAGGAACAGATCGGCCGGATCGGCCGCTTGCAAACCGGCACGCAGCCGGGTCGTCAGGTTCACCTGGTAACAGTCGCCGGCGCGGATGTACTCCCGGATGCGCTCGATCTGCGCGCATTCACGCGAGTCGGACTGCACGTCGCGCCAATCGCTGGTCAGCTGAGTCGAGGCGTTAGGTGCGGCGGGCCAGGCCTCGGGCGGCTTGTCGTAGACGCCGAACTCGGCCAGCGGCAGTGTGCTCGCGTGGCCGGCCAGCGCCGGATCGAATGCACCGGCCGCCTCGTAGCGCAAGCCGCCGAGCACCCAGGCGCCGGCGCGGCTGGCCTGGTGGGCAGCGTCGATCACCGCCCGCAGTTCATCGGCGCGATGCGCTCGCAGCCAGCGCGCCGGCGGCTCGTAGTAAGCACCGCGAACGCGCTCGCCGTCCTCGCGGGCCAGCGGATGACGCGGGAAGTCGAAGGCCGCCCAGAGCATCGTTTACAGAGACAGGAAGTGCTCGCGGTAGTAGGCCAGCTCCTCGATCGACTCGTGGATGTCCGCCATCGCCGTGTGCGCCTGCGCCTTCTTGAAGCCGGCCATGATGCCGGGCTTCCAGCGCTTGGCCAGTTCCTTCAACGTGGACACGTCGAGATTGCGATAGTGGAAGAAGGACTCCAGCTTGGGCATGTAGTTGGCGAGGAAGCGGCGGTCCTGGCAGATGCTGTTGCCGCACATCGGCGACTTGCCGGCGGGCACGTATTGCTTCAGGAAGGCGATCGTCGCTTCGACGGCCTCGTCCTCGTTGACCGTGGAGGCCTTGACGCGATCGATCAGGCCGCTCCTGCCATGGGTGCCCTTGTTCCAGGCGTCCATCTTGTCCAGCGTCTCGTCGCTCTGGTGGATCGCGAACACGGGGCCTTCGACACGGGCGCTCAGCTGCGGGTCGGTCACGACGACCGCGATCTCGATGATGCGGTCGGTGTCCGGGTAGAGGCCGGTCATTTCCAGGTCGATCCAGATCAGGTTGTCGGGGCTCGGCGCGAGTGTCGTCATGGGTCAGGCTTTCGGGATCAAATGAATCGGCGCGATTGTCGCAGCCTACACTTCACGGATGAGTTTCCTGCCCCCCGTCAATCCGAGCGTGCTGAGCCTGGCCTTCGCCGCCGCGCTGCTGCTGTCGCTGCTGGCCAAGTTCTGGCTGAGCAGCCGGCAGATCCGCCACGTCGCACAGCACCGCGGCGACGTGCCGCCGGCCTTCGCCGGCACCGTTCCGCTCACCGCCCACCAGAAGGCGGCCGACTACACGGTCGCCCGCGGCCGCTTCGGCATGCTGAGCCTGGCCTTCAGCTCCGCCGTGCTGCTCGGCTGGACGCTGCTCGGCGGCCTCGACGCGCTGAACCAGTGGGTGCTCAGCGTCACGCTGCCCTGGGGCACGATGAGCTACCAGCTCTGCCTGCTGGCCGCGTTCGCGCTGATCGGCGGCCTGCTGGACCTGCCCTTCGAGCTGTACAGCACCTTCCGCATCGAGCAACGCTTCGGCTTCAACAAGATGACGCCCAAGCTCTACCTGATGGACACTCTGAAGGGCCTCGTCGTCGGTGCCGTCATCGGCCTGCCGATCGCCGCGCTGATCCTGTGGCTGATGGGCAGCGCCGGCAGCACCTGGTGGCTGTGGGCCTGGGGCGCGTGGATGGCGTTCAATCTGCTGATCCTAGTGCTGTATCCGACCGTGATCGCGCCGCTGTTCAACAAGTTCGAGCCGCTGCCCGACGAGGGCCTGAAGGCTCGCGTCGAAGGCCTGATGCAGCGCTGCGGCTTCGCCGCCAAGGGCCTGTTCGTGATGGACGGCAGCCGGCGCTCGGCACACGGCAACGCCTACTTCACCGGCTTCGGCCCCGCCAAGCGCGTCGTCTTCTTCGACACCCTGCTCGAGCGCTTGAACGGCCCCGAGGTCGAGGCTGTGCTGGCCCACGAACTCGGTCATTTCAAGCACAAGCACGTGCTCAAGCGCATGGTCACGATGTTCGCGATCAGCCTCGCGGGCTTCGCGCTGCTGGGCTGGCTGTCGAGCCAGGCCGGCTTCTACGCCGCTTTCTCGGTGCGGCCGAACATGGCGGCACCGAACGACGCATTGGCGCTGCTGCTGTTCATGCTGGTCGTGCCGGCCTTCGGTTTCTTCTTCACGCCGCTGGCCAGCCGCATGTCGCGCAAGGACGAGTTCCAGGCCGATGCCTATGCGTGCGCCCAATCCAGTGGCGCCGACCTCGCCGCGGCGCTCTTGAAGCTGCACGAGGACAACGCCGGCACGCTGACGCCGGACCCGGTCTACGCCCGCTTCTACTACTCGCACCCGCCCGCCAGCGAGCGGCTGGCCGCCATCCAGGCCCTATGACGATGAACCTGCTGATCGCCCAGTGCTCGCCGCAACGGGAGCCCCTGCCGAACGTCGATGACTGGCTGGCCCAAGTGCCCGGCTGGTCACCTGATCCGGAGAAGAAGCTGATCGCCCGCCGCTTCGCCTTCGCCAACTTCTACCAGACGATGGCCTTCGTCGACGCGGTCGCAGACATCGCCCATGCGCAGGACCATCACCCGGAAATGATGGTGAGCTTCGACGCCTGCACCGTCAGCTTCACGACTCACAGTGCCGGCGGCCTGACGATCAACGACTTCATCTGCGCCGCGCAGGTGGCGGCCTTGCCCGAAGCAAGCGCTGAATGACGAAATTCAACGCGCTGGACCTGGGCCTCGTCGTCCGCGGCCATGGCCGCCACTACATCGTCGAGGACAGCGACGGCCACCGCTTCGTCTGCCGTCCGCGCGGCAAGAAGAGCGATTGCGTCGTCGGCGATCAGGTGCGCTGGGCACCCGCCGGCGATGGTGAAGGCGTGATCGAAGCCATCGAGCCTCGCCGCAACCTGCTGTTCCGCCAGGACGAGTGGAAGACCAAGAGCTTCGCCGCCAACCTGGACCAGTTGCTGGTGCTGGTGGCCGTCGAGCCGGTCTTCAGCGAGAGCCAGCTGACCCGTTCGCTGATCGCCGCCGAACAGGCCGGCATCGCCACGACGATCGCGCTGAACAAGACCGACCTGCCCGGCGCCAACGCTGCTCGGGAGCGCCTGGCACCGTACCGCGCAATGGGCATGCATCTGATGGAACTGGCGCTGAAGGCCGATCCGCAGGCCTCGCGCGCGCAATTGCTGCCCTGGCTATCAGGCAAGCGCACCTTGGTCCTGGGCCCCAGCGGCACGGGCAAGAGCACGCTGATCAACCTGCTGGTGCCCGATGCCAAGGCGCAGGTCGGCGACATCTCCGTGGCGCTGAACTCCGGCCGCCACACGACGACGACGACCCAGTGGTACTGGGTGGACCCGGCCGAGCGCGAGACCGCACTGATCGACTCGCCCGGTTTCCAGGAATTCGGCCTGCACCAGATCGGCCCGCA
>Ga0247779_1000141_pt1 | contig 56477 bp, 47 predicted proteins | sample UWRJL221509R5_FD_179925 | JGI IMG/M metagenome (GOLD analysis project Ga0247779, IMG submission 179925) | Plant litter microbial communities from Arlington Agricultural Research Station in Wisconsin, United States - UWRJ-L221-509R-5 | ecosystem: Environmental > Terrestrial > Plant litter >... | reverse complement strand
GCTTGATCTCAGGCGCCAGCAGCGGCGCGCCGGTCAGCGCGGACACCTCGCGGGCGATGCCGTAGACGCTCAGCGCGTGAGCGAGGTTGGGCGTCAGCTTCAGCGTGAACAGCTTGTCGTCGAGCTTCAGGTGCTCACGGATGTCCTGGCCGATGGTCGCGTCGCCGGCCAGCTCCAGCAGGCCGCCGTGGTCTTCGCTGAGCTTCAGCTCGCGGGCCGAGCACAGCATGCCGAAGCTCTCGATGCCGCGCAGCTTGCCCTTGCCGATCTTGAACGGCTGGCCGTCCTCGCCGGGCGGCAGTTCGGCACCGATGATGGCCAGCGGCACCTTGATGCCGGCGCGGGCATTGGGCGCGCCGCAGACGATCTGTAGCGGCTCGGCGCCGCCTGCATTCACGGTGCAGACGCGCAGCTTGTCGGCGTTCGGGTGCTGCTCGGCCGTCAGGATCTCGGCGACGACGATGCCGGAGAACGGCGGCGCGACCGGGCGCAGCTCTTCGACCTCGAGGCCGCTCATCGTCAGCAGCTCGGCCAGTTCTTCGGTGTTCAGCGCGGGATTGCAGAAGCTCCGCAGCCAGGATTCGGGGAATTGCATGTTCGTGTTCTCTCTTGTCTGGTGATGGGCGTGCTTGCCTTACTTGAACTGGCTCAAGAAGCGCAAATCACCATCAAAGAACAGACGCAGATCGCCGACGCCGTAGCGCAGCATGGCCAGCCGGTCGATGCCGGAGCCGAAAGCAAAGCCGATGTAGCGCTCGGGGTCCAGGCCCATGTTGCGGATCACCTGCGGGTGGACCTGGCCGGAGCCGGAGACCTCAAGCCAGCGGCCTTTGAGCGGGCCGGAGCCGAACATCATGTCGATCTCGGCGCTGGGCTCGGTGAACGGGAAATAGCTCGGGCGGAAGCGGATCTCCATGTCCGTCGTCTCGAAGAACTGCTGCATGAAGTTCACGTAGACGGACTTGAGGTCCTTGAACGAGATGTTCTCGCCGACCCACAGGCCTTCGACCTGGTGAAACATCGGCGAATGGGTCGCGTCGCTGTCGACGCGGTAGGTGCGGCCCGGCGCGATCACGCGGATCTCGGGCATAGTCTGGCCGGCGTCGATCAGGTGCCTGTGCTTCTTGACGTGCTGGACCGCATAGCGGATCTGCATCGGGCTCGTGTGGGTGCGCAGGACGTAGCCGTTCTCGACATAGAACGTGTCGTGCATCGAGCGGGCCGGGTGGTCTTCCGGCGTGTTCAGCGCGGTGAAGTTGAACCAGTCGTTCTCGATTTCGGGGCCGTCGGCCACGTCAAAACCCATCGAGCCGAAGATCGCTTCGATGCGCTCCATCGCGCGGGTGATCGGGTGCAGGCTGCCGGTGCCGCGCTGGCGGCCGGGCAAGGTCACGTCTAGCGCCTCGGCCTTCAGTTGCTGTTCCAGTTCGGCATCGGCCAGCGCCTGGCGGCGAGCGTTCAGGGCGGCCTCGATGCCGGCCTTCAGCACGTTGATCTCGGCACCGCGGGTCTTCTTCTCCTCGATCGACAGCGCTGCCAGACCTTTCATCAATTCGGTCACGCGACCGGACTTGCCGATGAAACGCGCCTTGGCGTTCTCCAGGTCGGCGGGAGTCGCCGCGGCGGCGAAGTCGGCCTGGGCGGTCTGAAGCAGTTGATCGAGATCGTTCATCGCGGGAGTCGGAAAATGAAAAAAGGCCGAACACCAAGGTGTCGGCCTTGCAGGTACCTGCCAGGGCGGGCCGCAGCGAAGCGGCCAGCTTGTAGAGCGGGTTACAGCGCGGCTTGCACCTTGTCGAAGATGGCCTTGAAGCCAGCCGGATCGTGCACGGCGAGATCGGCCAGGACCTTGCGGTCGATGTCGATCTGGGCCTTCTTCAGGCCAGCCACGAACTTGCTGTAGGTCAGGCCCAGGCCACGGCTTGCCGCGTTGATACGGGCAATCCACAGCTGACGGAACACGCGCTTCTTGGTGCGGCGGTCACGGTAGGCGTACTGACCCGCCTTCATCACCGCCTGCTTGGCGATGCGGAAGACGTTCTTACGACGACCCCGAAAGCCCTTGGCCAGGGCCAGGACCTTCTTGTGACGGGCACGAGCGGTAACACCACGTTTGACGCGAGGCATGTTTTAACTCCTTGTGTAAACGGGGATTACAGGCCAGCCGTGGGCAGCATCTGTGCGATGTGGCCCATGTTGGTCTCGTGCACGGACAGCGTGCCACGCAGGTGGCGCTTGTTCTTCGTGGTCTTCTTGGTCAGGATGTGGCGCTTGAACGCTTGACCGCGCTTGACGGTGCCACCCGGACGAACGCGAAAACGCTTCTTCGCGCTGCTCTTGGTCTTCATTTTGGGCATTTGATGCTCCTTTTAAGAACGTCCCTGGGGCGGCCCCGATTCCTCGGTGCACTTGTTTGGCCTCAGGAGACTAATAAGCCCGCCGACGACCAGATCGACGGGCTGAATTCAAAAACCTACGCGCCAGACTTCAGCGCTTCTTCGGGGCCAGAACCATGATCATCTGGCGGCCCTCGAGCTTGGGCATGTTCTCGACCACCGCCACGTCGGCCAGCTCATCGCGAATACGCTCCAGCAGTCGCATGCCGATGTCCTGGTGGGTAATCTCGCGGCCGCGATAGCGCAGCGTGACCTTGCCCTTGTCACCGTCTTCAGCGATGAAGCGGCGCAGATTGCGCATCTTGATCAGGTAGTCGCCCTCGTCCGTACCCGGACGGAACTTGACTTCCTTGATCTCGATGATCTTCTGCTTCGCCTTGGCTTCCGCCGCGCGCTTCTGTTCCTGGTACTTGAACTTGCCGTAGTCCATCAGCCGGCAGACCGGCGGGTTGGCAGTGGCGGAGATCTCGACCAGATCCACGTCCAGATCGCCCGCCATGCGCAGGGCTTCCTGGATGCTCACGACCCCGATCGGCTCATTTTCAGGGCCATTCAGACGGACTTCGGGAGCCATGATTTCGCGGTTCAGCCTGTGCTTGCGCTCAGGAATCGCTCGACGGTCAGCAAAAGTAGCGATGGTGCGTACCTTTCAACGAGCCCCAAGGCGTGGAGGCTCCAATAAAAAACAAACGCGCCCTGGGGCCGGGAGGATCACCGAAAGGGGTCTCGTCAGACCCTCTTCAGAGTTTTTGGGTGATGTCGGCGGAGATCTTCGCAGCGAAGTCTTCCAAAGCCATCACACCCAGATCCAGGTTGCCACGGGCGCGCACCGCAACGGTTCCATTCGCCTTTTCCTTGTCGCCAACGACGAGGATGTACGGAACCTTTTGCAAGGAATGCTGACGGATTTTATACGTAATCTTCTCGTTCCGCAAATCTGCCTGGACTCTAAGCCCTTGTTTTTGCAGCGCTTTCACGATATCTGCCACGTAGTCGGCCTGGGCGTCGGTGATGTTGGCGATCACTACCTGCACCGGCGCCAGCCAGGCGGGCAAGGCGCCGGAGTGCTGTTCGATCAGGATACCGATGAAGCGCTCCAGGCTGCCGACGATCGCGCGGTGCAGCATGACCGGCGTCTTGTGCTGGCCGTCCTCGTCCACGAACTCGGCGCCGAGGCGGCCGGGCATCGAGAAATCGACCTGCATCGTGCCGCACTGCCACTGGCGGCCCAGCGCGTCCTTCAGCGTGTACTCGATCTTCGGGCCGTAGAAGGCGCCGTCGCCCGGGGCGATGACGAAGTCCACGCCCGAGGCGCGCAGCGATTCCATCAGCGCGAATTCGGCCTTGTCCCAGACCTCGTCAGAGCCGATGCGCGCTTCCGGCCGCGTCGCGACCTTGTAGATGATCTCCGTGAAGCCGAAGTCCTTGTAGACCTTCTGCAGCAGGGCCGTGTAGTTGACGCACTCCTGCAGGATCTGGTCTTCCGTGCAGAAGATGTGGCCGTCGTCCTGCGTGAAGCCGCGCACGCGCATGATGCCGTGCAGGCCGCCGGTGGGCTCGTTGCGGTGGCACTGGCCGAACTCGCCGAAGCGCAGCGGCAGGTCGCGGTAGCTCTTGACGCCGTGCTTGAAGATCAGGATGTGGCCGGGACAGTTCATCGGCTTCAGCGCGTAGTCGCGCTTCTCCGATTCGGTCGTGAACATATTGTCCTTGTACTTATCCCAGTGGCCCGAGGCCTCCCACAGGCTCTTGTCGAGCAGCTGCGGGCCCTTCACTTCCTGGTAGCCGTTGTCACGGTAGACGCGGCGCATGTACTGCTCCACCTCCTGCCAGACCGTCCAGCCCTTCGGATGCCAGAACACGACGCCCGGCGCGTGCTCGTCGATGTGGAACAGGTCGAGTTCGCGGCCGAGCTTGCGGTGGTCGCGCTTCTCGGCCTCCTCCAGCATGATGAGGTACTTCTGCAGCTCGTCCTTGGTCGCCCAGGCCGTGCCGTAGATGCGCTGGAGTTGCTCGTTACGGTGATCACCGCGCCAGTAGGCGCCAGCCACCTTCATCAGCTTGAAGTGCTTCAGCTTGCCCGTGCTGGGCACGTGCGGGCCGCGGCACAGGTCGGTGAATTTGCCTTCGGCGTACAGCGAGACATCCTGGTCCGCCGGGATGCCGGAGATGATCTCGGCCTTGTAGTCTTCGCCGATGCTCTTGAAGTAGGCCACGGCCTCGTCGCGCGGCAGCACCGAGCGGGTGACCTTCTCGTCCTTCTTCGCCAGCTCGCCCATCTTGGCTTCGATCGCCACCAAGTCTTCGGGCGTGAACGGGCGCTTGTACGAGAAGTCGTAATAGAAGCCGTTCTCGATGACCGGGCCGATCGTCACCTGCGCCTCAGGGAACAGCTCCTTGACCGCATAGGCCAGCAGGTGGGCCGTCGAGTGGCGGATCACCTCCAGGCCGTCGGCGTCCTTGTCGGTCACGATCGCCAGTTGCGCGTCCTTGTCGATCAGGTAGCTCGTGTCGACGACCTTGCCGTCGACCTTGCCGGCCAGCGCGGCCTTGGCCAGGCCCGTGCCGATGGACGCGGCCACGTCGGCCACCGTGACGGCCTGCGGAAACTCACGCTTGGAACCGTCGGGGAGTTGAATCGAGATCATGGGAAATCCTTGAAGACAAAACAAAAAGCGCGGCCTGTGCCGCGCTTTTGGAGTTGAAAAGACGAAAGCTGGCCGCGGCGACTAAACCCGAGTGGGGGTGGTGGTCGTAGTTCGCGGTGTCATAACCAGTCGTGCCTTTCTCGCCCTTGTGGATTGCGGATCGCGCGATTCTACAGTGGCAGCGCGTCGATGCGACCGCGCTCGCAGGCCGCGACGAATTCCTCGCGCAGCCGCTCGCTCTCGGCGATCGCGCGCAACCAGGCCTTGGCGCGCGCGCCGGTGTCGTCGCCGTAGTGCTTGAAATCGTCGCGGTCCGGCAGCTTGCCGCGCGGCAGCGTCTTCACCCATTCGGGGTTCGGCGCCAGCAGCACCACGTTGTCGAGGAAGGCCGTGGCCCCATGCCGGCCCTTCAGCGCCTTGTCGAGCCAGCCCGGGATCACCTGGCGCTGGAAGTGCGGATACAGCGCGATGCCGTCGCCGATCATCGACGCGTAGTCCAGGTGCAGGTGGTAGTCGGTGATGCCGCCATCCCAGTAGGCGCCCCTGGGGCCGCCCGGAATGTCGTGCACCGCCCGCAGCCAGAACGGGATCGAGCAGCTCGCCAGCACCGCAGGTAACAGGTTATGTGCAGTGAGTTCGACCTGACGGCTGCGGTAGTCGTGCAGCGGCATCGGCAAGGGGTCGCGCGGATCGGAGAACACCACGCGCTCCAGCCAGGCGCCCATCGCGCGGCGCGCCATCAGGTTGGCGGCGAAGGCGCCCAGATAGCCCGCCGGCGTGCGCAGGCGCCCTTCCCGCGCCAGCACGTGCCGGCCGCGCGAGGTGAACACATGTAGCCGGTAGCGCGCATGCGACAAGACCTGCTGCTCACGGCCGCCGAAGACCTCCAGCAGCTTGCTGCGGAAGCCGCGCGTCACGTCCTCGGCCGTCGGCATCTTGCCCGGCTTGCTGTCGTAGCGCTGGTGGACGTACTCGTGCGCCAACCGCTCGAACTCGAACTCGGCATCGCCCAGGCAGGCGGTCGCCATGCGCCACGCACCGATCGAGGCGCCCACCAGGTGCACCTCCTGCGTCGAGGCCCCGAGCCAGGGCCCGAAGATGTGCTGGTCCAGCGACTTCAGGATCAGCCCCTTCGGGCCGCCGGCCGCGCCGGGAATCACCCGCACGTCCTGCGCGCGCAGGCCGCGTTCGGCCAAAAGAGAACGAGCCCGAGGGCCCGCATGGATGTGCAGTGCTTGCATGCGCACCAGTTTATTGAATCAGAGCTTGGTCTCCCAGGTGACGCCGAACTGCGTGCGTGCCTTGCGATCGGTGAACGTGGAGCCGTCGCGGGTGAAGACCTCGCTCTGCGTGTCGACCGGCGCGAAATTGTTGGCCGAGACACGGATCGAGCTGGTCTTGCTGAGGATGTACTGCGCGAACATGTCCAGCGAGCGGGTACGCGAGACATCCGTCGACTGCACGTCCGTCTGCTGCGTCAGGTAGCCCGGCGTGTAGGCGAAGCTGGCGCCCAGGTTGATCGGCAGGCTCTTGGTGCGGTAGTCGAAGCCGACGTTGGCCGACCAAGGCTGCTGCGCATCCAAGCGATTGTTGGGGCCTTGCACCGCGTCGACGCGGGAGTGGTACACGTTCAGCGACGCACGCAGGTTCAGGGGCAGCTTGGGATCGAACCATGCCGGCATCAGTTCGCCCGCGCGACCCTTGATCTCCAGCTCCAGGCCCGCCGCCTGGGCGCGCGAGAAGTTCACCGGCCGGTTCACGTAGCGCGCCACCGGCGACCAGAACATGTCCGGCCCCGGCTGCTCCAGCGTGACGACGTTGCGGATCAGGTTGCTGACGCGGCGGTAGAAGCCGCCGATGCTGACCATGCCGCCGCCCTGCAGGTACTTCTCGTAGGCCAGGTCCAGGCCGGTCGCCAGCTCGGGCTTCAGGTTCGGATTGCCGATGTTGTCCGGCGACTGGTCGATATTGCCCACGGTCGGATCCGGGTACAGGCCCGACAGCGCCGGCCGCGCCAGCAGCTGGTTCAGGTTCGGCGCCTTGTAGCTGCGCGTAAGGCTGGCGCGGATCAGGTCGCGGCCCTTGGGGTCGAACTTGTAGTTCAGGTGCAGCAGCGGCGTCGTGACGCTGCTGGTGTTCACATGCTGGTCGCCGTCGTCGGTGGCCGTCTCGGTGCGGATGCGCTCGGTGCGCAGGCCGACGTAGGCGGACCACTGCGGCGAGATTTCCCACTCGTCCTGCACGAAGAAGGCCTGGCGATCAATGCGGGCCGAGAACGGTTGGCCGTCCACGCCCGGCAGCTGCAGTTGCCCGTCGACCAGCACCGTGCGCGTCTCGTCGCGGCGGCGCCATTCCAGGTCCCAACCGCCGGTCAGGCTGTGTGCATCGTTCAGGATCTGGGTGAACTTGCCGCCCTGCGTCAGGTTGCGGTCCTTGTTGTCGCCGTCGGACGAGCGCCCCGGCGTCGAGAAGGTGTCGTTGTGGAAGCCGCCGCCGGCATCCTGCGCGCCGGCCTTCAGCTCCAGGCGCTGCGTGTCGTTGAGCTGGTTCTGGTACTGCAGGTTGCCGCGCGCCATGTGCCAGTCGCCGAGGTTGCGCGTGTCCGAATCGAGGTAGGGCGCGCCCTCGGAGGCGAGCGTGTCGAACTTCGTGTTGAAGTGCCAGCGTCCCTGCTGCAGGAAGGCCGAGGCGTTCAGCGACTGATCGTCGTCGATCTTCCAGTTCACCCGCGGCGTGGCGTTCCATCCGGCGCCCCAGAAGTTCTGTTCCTGCGCCTGCTTCGCCTGCCAGGGCGTGCCGGTGTCGATGCTGCGTGTCGTCGTCGACTCGTTCAGGCCGCGCCAGCCGAACACCGAGATCGGCAGCGAGTAGGAGAAGCCGCCCTGGCGCTCGCCGTAGGTGAACGAGCCCGAGGCGCCCGGCCGCACGGCGCTATAGCTGCTGTTCAGGCGCAGGTCGCGCTGCGTGGTCTTGGGCGCGTCCTTCAGGATGATGTTGATCGCACCGGCCACGGCCTGCGCGCTCTGGTCGGCCGTCGGGCCCTTGGTGATCTCGATGCGCTCGACCTGCGCCGGGTCGAGCTGGCTCAGGTCAAAGCCCGGCGGCGCCGGGTCGCCGTTGATCAGGATCAGCGTGTAGCCGGAGCCCAGGCCGCGCATGCGCGGCGCGCCGGCAGACAGGTCGACGCCGGGCAGGCGCTTGAGCACGTCGGCCACGTTCGTGTCGCCGTACTTCTCCAGCTCCTCGCGGCCGTAGATCTGCTTGGCCACCGGCGACTTGCGGCGCAGGTCGGTATCGGTGGACGGCCGCGAGGTGACCTCGACGCGCTCCAGTTTCTGGCCGGCGCGCGGCTGCTGGGTGTCGGGCAGGCCGTCTTGCGCGAAGGCGGGAACAGTGGCGGCGGCCAGCGCGCAGGCGGCGGCGATCGGATGCAGATTCAAGAACACTCCAGCAACAGTATTTCCAGGGACGGGCGGCACGATACCCGTTTCCGATGACATTGCCGGACGTCATGCGACGCCTTGCGATATTCGGGGTGCGATTGGCGTCTCCAGCTTCCTCAGCGCAAGGCCAGCGATGCGCCGCTCCAGCCCGGATCGGCCCAGCGCTGGAATGCACCGAGCGCCTTCGGCTCCGTCGACTGGCGCTGCGCGCTCAGCGTCGCCAGGTCCATCTGCACGAAGCGCCGGCTCGCATAGCGGCCCTCGGCACGCGCTTCGCTGGCGACCAGGACCTGCTGGCCGCCCGGCACCCAGCCGGCGAACTCCGCATAGCCCAGGCCCGGCGAGGCGGCGGCCGGCGGCAGCACGTCGACGGTCCAGCCCTCCGGCGCTGCGCGCAGCACCCACAGCTCGCGCCAGCCGTCCAGCGGCTGCGCGGCGATGGCCAGCGCCGTGCCTTCGCGGTTCAAGGTGGCCGATGCCAGCGGGATCGCGGCGACGCTGCACTTGCGCAGCAGCACGTGGTCCTTGGCGTCGCGCAGGGTCAGGCATTGCTCGGCGGTGCTAAGGCCTGATTCAAGCGCCAGCTGGAAGCCGTTGCCGAACCGCCGCCCGGCTGGCTGCGGCAGCGCCAGCCAGCGCACCGCGTTGACGCGCATCGCCGCGTCGTTGTAGTCGGCCAGGTCGTCCTCGGGCAGTTCGGTGGCCTCGACGCGGGCGAACTCGGCCAGCGCCTGAGCGGCCAGCGCGGCATCGCGGTGCTCGAAGGCGCGGCTGGCGGCGACGCCGGCGCGGCGAAGCAGCAGGCGGTTCTTCTCGTAGCCGGCCAGGCCGTCCAGCGGCGCATGCTCCAGCACGCCGGCGCGCCAGTCGTCGCTGGCCTGCAGCTGTGCCGGCGTCAAGGTCGTCGGCCGGCAATCGGGTCGCGTGATCGCCAGCGCGGCACGCGCCTTGGCCGAGGGTGCCGCCGGCAGGCTCAGCACACGGCGGAAGGCATCGCCGTCGTAGCAGACGCGCACGCCGCCGTCGCCCTGCTCATAACTATCGAAATGCAGGCCATAACGCGCAGCCACGTCCAGCAGCCCGGCGCGCTTGGGGCCGGTGTTGGCGGCGATCCGCTCGCCGAGCCGGCCCAGCGCGTCCAGCACCTCGCCGCCCGCCGGGCCGGCCAGCTCCGCCGACGTGGCCGCCTGGATGTAGGCCGCCGCCAGTGCAAGACCGAGACCTTCGCCGCCGTCCTGCGGCAGCGTCAGCCGCAACTGCGCCAGCAAGGTCGCGGTGTCGCCAGCCACCAGCAGCCCCTGCGACTTGCGCAGATAGCCGCCGCGTTCGCGCCGGTAGTCCCAGACCTGCAGCCAGTCGAGCCGCTCGGCGCGCACTTCCAGCGCCTCACCGCGCACCAGCTGCGCCTGCTGCGGGCTCGAATCGCGCGCCGCGGCGCGCAGGCTGGCGCCGTCCTGCACGACGAGCACCGTCGGGTTGGCCGCGAAGGCCTGCACGGCGGCGGCAGCCAGTGCCACGCCGATGACGATAGCGATGGTCTTCACGGCAATCACTCCGCGCCTTGTTGCTGTTGCTGCGCGGCTTGCGCCTCCTGCTGCTGCGCCTGCGCGCCACCCAGCAGCCCCGAGCCTATGAAGGCACCGCTGGCCGAGGGCGGCGCGATGATCACCTGCACCTTGTCCGCCAGCTTGTCGGCAAGCGCCTTCTGTACCAGCAGCGGATGCTGGCTCAGCAGCACGCCCTCGCGAGCCATCCGCTGGGCGTCCACCTTGCTGATCTCGGCCACGCGGTAGGCCTCGGCATCGGCCAGCGTCTCGCGCGCCTTCGCCTCGGCCGTGGCCTCGATCTGGCGAGCCTTCGCATTGCCCTCGGCGAGCTTGATGCGCTGCGCGTTGGCGGCCTCGGCCTCCAAAGAGCGCTGTTCGATCTGTTTCTGCTTCAGCGGCAGGATGTGCTTCATCGCCTCCTCCTGCGCGCGCGCCGCGATCACCTGCTCGCGCTCGGCGGCCTCGGCATCGATCTCGCGGCGCGACTTCTGCGCCTGCGCCTCCAGCTCCGTCTGCTTGACCTGCTTGGCCTTGAGCTCCAGCGTGTACTGCATCTTCTCGGTCGCCAGGCCCTCGGCCAGCAGGCCGTCCATGCCGCGGCGATAGTCGGCCGGCAGGTCGACGTGGCCGATCTGCAGGCCGCGCAGCTCGATGCCCTGGGCCGCCAGCCGCGTCTTCAGCGAACCGGCAATCGCCTGCTCGATCTCGCCGCGCTTGCTCGAGAAGATCTCGCGCACCGTGTGCTGCGAGACCACCGGGTAGACGCTGGCCTGCAGCGGCGGGCCGATCAGGTCGCGCTCGATGTTCTCCGGCAGCCGCGAGGCGATGCCGGGCAGTTGCTTCGCGTCGACACGCCAGGCCAGCGTCAGGTCCATGCCCAGCGACAGGCCTTCCAGCGACTGCAGCGCGCCGGCGCCGTCAGCGCGGGCCAGCTGAGTCGCATGGAAGACCTGGTCGCGCATCGGCAGGCTGCGCACCTCGTGAACGCCCGGCAGCGCCAGGATGCGCCCCTCGTCGAAGCGCGTCGGCTGACCGCTGAACAGGTTCGTGCGCACCGCCACCTCGCCGCGCGGCACAGTGTACAGCGGCGGGTGGCTGACGACGGCATAGACCGCGGTCACGGCCAGCATGAGCAGCCCAAGCCGCGGCAGGGCACGGCCGGCGCGACGGAGGCGGGGAAGCTGGTTCTTGAACGATTCGCGGAGATTCATCATGGGCTCCTGTTGAGGTGAAGCGATGATTCCGCCGCAGCCCGAGAGCGCTCAATGCCGCGCCCGGGCCGGAACCTTCCGCGGCCCGGAAGAAATCTTCCGAGCGGCACTGCCCATAATCCGCGCCATGACGCTGCGCATCGCCCTGATCGAAGACGACCGCCCCACCAGCGAGCAGCTCGCCGGCTGGATCCGCGCCGCCCGGCCCGAGCTGCGGATCGACCAATGGTTCGACCGCGACGCCGCCGAGGCCGCCCTCGCCCGCGAGCGCTACGACCTGGTGCTGCTGGACATCGAGCTGGGCCGCGAGCGCCACGCCGGCGTCGCGCTGATCAACGCGATCAACAAGCTGCACCAGGGCACGCCGGTGCTGGTCGTCTCCGCGATGCCGGCCGCCATCTATCGCGGCATCATGAAGGCGCTGGACGCCTGGGACTATCTGCAGAAAACCGCCTTCAGCGAAGACGAGTTCATCGACACCTTCCTCGACATGCTGCGCGCCGCACGCCACCGCGGTGCAGCGCCGCAGGCCGCGGCGGACGAACTGCAGCTCGACCCGCTGTGGCAGCGCTCCGCCGTCTGGCGCGGCCAGCGCATCAACCTGCCGCTGACCGCGCAGCGCATCCTCGCCAAGCTCTACCAGAAGCGCGGCGAGGTGGTCGGCTACGAGGATCTGTTTGACGTGGTCAAAAGCGGACGCAGCAAGGACAACGTGCGCAAGCACGTGTCCGCGATCCGCGAGGCGCTGAAGGACGCGGACCCGCACTTCGACGCGATCGAGAACGTGCCGATGCGGGGCTTCCGTTGGCGGAGATAGGCACCAAGGTCCGGCTCGGCATCGCGGGCTGGCGCAACCGCATCGTCTTCCACGCCGTCTTCCTGCTGCTGGCGCTGGCGACGCTGGCGCTGGCGGTGACCTTGCTGCGCGAAGAGAAGGCCCGCGCCTACCAGCGCTACGCCCAGGCCTTCCCGCGCGCGCTGGACACGCTGGCCGCGCGGCTGCGCCACCCGACCGGCCAGCTCGCGCTGCTGAACCCAGAGCAGGGCGAGCGCGCGACGCCGCTGCTGCTGCCCTTCTCGGCGATCGACTTCGATGACCCGCAAAAGGCGCGCAGCGCCGTCGAGATGTCCGGCTGCGCGCGCCAGTACGCCGGCAGCAGCGCCAGCCTGTGCCTGGCCGTGGGCAGCAATGCCTATGCCGGCGGCTTCGTCTACGCCGTCGGTGCGCTCGACGCCGGGCCGCTGACGGCGCGTGGTCGCGGTCAGCTGGACCTGGCCGGCGTCGACCGCCTGCGCGTGCGGCTGCGCTATCACGGCCGCGCGCAGACCTGGCTGGCGCCCTTCGAGGCGCTGGACGAGCAGGGCTTCGCGCAGCGCGGCCGGCTCACCGGTTTCGCCGAGGTCGATGGCGACACCCTGCCCGCCCGCGCCCGGCCGGAGCGCGACTTCCGCGGCTGGCTGTGGCGCGAAGGGCCTTGCCTTGCCGGCGATGGCGAGGACTGCCCGCGCCGCACGCTGTTCTCGGTGCGCCTGCCGGTGAACGCGCTGCGCGAGGCGCTGGCGCAGCGCACGGCCGGCCTGCCCTGGCCGCCGCCGGACCTCGCGCAGATGGGGCTGCGGCTGGAACTGCTGGGCCCCGGCGGCGCAGTCCGCTTCGACAGCGCCGCCGGCCAGCCGCAGGCCACGCTCACCCTGCAGGGCCTGGCCGCCGAGCTGCAGACCGGCGAGGTCCTGCGGATCGAGCGCGCGGGCCGGCTCGTGGCCGAGGTGCGCGGCCATGCGGAGCCAGCGGACCTGCCCTCGCCGTGGCTCGCGCGGCTGATCCGCCGGCTGCCGCTGAACGACCCCGAGCCGGTGCTGCGTGCGCAGGATCACGTGACGACGCCGCTGGGCCGTTTCGATCTGAGCCTGGCCGGCGACCTGCGCAGCGTCGACCGATCGCTGAGCGCCGGCGCGGCGCGAGTGTCCTGGCTGGTCGGCTCGATGCTGGGCGCAATCTTCGTCGCCTGGCTGGTCATCGCGCTGGGCTTCATGCGCCGCGTCGCGCGGCTCACGCGCCGTGCCGCCGCCGTCTCGCAGGGCCTCAGCCAGGCCGAGCGGGCCGATGCCGAGCTGATGACGCGGCTCGACGTCGCGGACCTGCGCGGCAGCGACGAGCTGGGCATCCTCGCCGGCACGATCTCCGAGCTGCTGGACCGCGCCAAGCTGGCGCTGCGCCGCGAGCAGTTGCGTGCGGAGCACGAGCGCGACATGTGGCATGCGGTCGGCCACGAGATCATGTCGCCATTGCAGTCCCTCCTGGCGCTGCATGGCGGCGAATCCGATGAAAGCCGGCGCTACCTGGCGCGGATGCAGCAGGCCGTGCGCGTGCTCTACGGCACGGCCAGCCCCGGCGAGGCACTGGCGGCCGCGCCGCTGAACGCCGAACCGCTGGACTTGGCCGCCTTCGCCGCCGCGCTGGCCGACAACGCCGGCCATGCCGGCATCGACGGCGTGCAACTCACGCCGTGGAGCGAGGGCCCGCTGGTCGTCCACGCCGACGAGTACGCGCTGGAGGACGTACTCACCCACGTGCTGCGCAATGCCCAGCGGCACCGCACGGCCGGCACGACCATCGTGCTGACGCTCGCCCGCGAGACGGGCCAGGCGCTGCTGTCGATCCACAACATCGGCGAGCCCGTGCCGGCCGAGCTGATCGAGCGGATCTTCGACTACGGCGTCTCCACCGCCGAGCCGGCCGAGGGCCAGGGCCGCGGCCAGGGTCTGTTCGTCGCGCGCACCTACCTCGCGAAGATGGACGGGCGCATCGCCGTCGCCAACGAGGCAGGCGGCGTGCGCTTCACGATCGCGTTGCCGCTCAGCCCCTCGTCTGCCTGAGGTCGACGCTCAGCGGCAGGGAGCCGCCTGCATCCGGTGCGGCGCCAGCAGCGCCTGCAGCCGCCCGCTGCGGCACAGCGCGCCCAGCGCCTGGTTGAAGCGCTCCACATCCGCGGCGCGGCGGCGCGCCAGGCCGAAGCTGTAGTTGAAGCGCGCCGCGACGCCGACGGTGCGCAAGCCGTCGAGCCGCTGCCCGGCGATGAGCTCCTCGGCCACCCGCTCGTTGGCCAGCACCAGGCCGTTCGCGCCGTAGCGGCCGGCCTGCAGCTTGCGCAGCGCGGCCGCGTTGTCGATCTCGACGGCCATGCTCGCGTTGGTGCCGGCCGCCAGTTCGGCCAGGATGCGCGAACTGGCCGAGGGGCCGTAGACGCCGACGGTGCGGCCGTTCAGGTCGGCCGGCGCGCGGTAGACGAAGCTGCTGGGCGCCTTGGCGAAGAAGCTGTAGCGCGCCTCTACGACCGGCGCGGAGACGATGAATTCGGTGTGGTGTTCGGTCCGGTCGACGATGCTGAACACGCCGTCGACCTCGCCGCGCTCGCCCTCGGCAAAGGCGCGGCGCCAGGGCAGCACCTCGATATTGCATTCGACATCCAGCCGCGCGCAGACCTCGCGCAGCACATCGGCCATCGGCCCGTCGGCGCGGCCGTCCTTCTCGTAGCTGTACGGCGCGAACTGCTCGGTGACGAAATGCCAGCGCACCGCCGCCTGCGCCGACGAACTGCACGCGGCGACGAGGGCGGCGAGCAGGAGATGGCGCAGCGTCGGCATGAGCTGATCGTAGCGTGGCCAATGCACGCCCTGGCGCTCCGTCAGCGCTTCAGTTTGGCAAAGGCAGCCGCCATCGCGCCGCCCGCCGGCGCCTGCGGTGCCGGGGCCGCGCCGCGCGGGCGCTCGCCGCGCCCGGCCGGCCGGTAGCTGTTGTCCGCCGCCTTGCCGGCGCCGCGCTGCTGCGGCGCGGCATCGAGCTTCATCGTCAGCGAGATGCGCTTGCGGGCGATGTCCACCTCCAGCACGCGGACCTTGACGATGTCGCCGGTCTTGACGATCTCGCGCGCGTCGTTGACGAACTTGTTCGACAGCTGGCTCACGTGGACCAGGCCGTCCTGGTGCACGCCCAGGTCCACGAAGGCGCCGAACTGCGCGACGTTGCTGACCGTGCCTTCGAGCACCATGCCTTCGACCAGGTCCTTGATGTCGTCCACGCCATCGTTGAAGCGGGCCACCTTGAAGTCCGGGCGCGGGTCGCGGCCGGGCTTCTCCAGCTCGGCCAGGATGTCCTTCACCGTGATGGCGCCGAACTTCTCGTCGGCAAAGGCCTCGGGCTTCAGCGCGCGGATCACGTCGCTCTTGCCCATCACCTCGGCCACCGGGCGGGCCACCTTGTCGAGGATGCGCTGCACGACGGGATAGGTCTCGGGGTGCACGCCGGTCAGGTCCAGCGGGTTATCGCCATCGCGGATGCGCAGGAAACCGGCCGCCTGCTCGAAGGTCTTGGGGCCCAGGCCGCTCACTTCGAGCAACTGCTTGCGCGAGCGGAACGCGCCGTTGGCATCGCGCCAGCGCACGATGCTCGCGGCCACCGTGCCCGACAGGCCCGAGACCCGCGCCAGCAGCGGCGCGGACGCCGTATTCAGGTCCACGCCGACCGAGTTCACGCAGTCCTCGACCACGGCGTCCAGCGTCTTGGCCAGGCCGCTCTGGTTCACGTCGTGCTGGTACTGGCCCACGCCGATGCTCTTCGGATCGATCTTGACCAGCTCGGCCAGCGGATCCTGCAGGCGGCGGGCGATGGAGACGGCCCCGCGCAGGCTGACGTCCAGCTCCGGCAGTTCCTTCGATGCGAACTCCGAGGCCGAGTAGACCGACGCGCCGGCCTCGCTGACGACGACCTTCTCGATGTGCGTGCCCGGCGCGATCTGCTGGATGCGCTTGATCAGGTCGGCGGCGAGCTTGTCGGTCTCCCGGCTGGCGGTGCCGTTGCCGATCGCGATCAGGTTCACGCCGTGCGTGACGACCAGGCGGCCCAGGGTGTGCAGCGAGCCTTCCCAGTCCTTGCGCGGCTCGTGCGGGTAGACGGTGTGCGTGTCCAGCACGCGGCCGGTGTCGCTGACCACGGCCACCTTGACGCCGGTGCGGATGCCCGGGTCCAGGCCCATCACGACACGCTTGCCGGCGGGTGCGGCCAGCAGCAGGTCGCGCAGGTTCTCGGCGAAGACCTTGATGGCCACAGCCTCGGCGTCCTCGCGCAGGCGGGCGAACAGATCGCGCTCCAGGCTCATGCTGAGCTTGACCTTCCAGGTCCAGGCCACGGTCTTGCGGATCAGCGCATCGCCCGGGCGGTTCTGCAGGCTCCATCCGAGGTGCTGGGCGATGCGGCCTTCGGCCAGGCCGGGCTTGCCGGCGACCACTTCCTCGTCCAGCGCCAGCTTGGCGTCGAGGAACTCCTGCGCGCGGCCGCGGAACACGGCCAGCGCGCGGTGCGAGGGCACGGTGCGGATCGGCTCGTCGTAATCAAAGTAGTCGCGGAACTTGGCGATGTCGGGGTTGTTCTCGTCCTTGCCGTCCATCAGCCTGGACTTGAACAGGCCTTCCGCCCACAGCCACTCGCGCAGCTTGCCGATCAGCAGCGGGTCTTCGGCCCAGCGTTCGGAGAGGATGTCGCGCACGCCGTCGAGCACGGCAAAGGCGTCGGCAAAACCTGCCTCCGCGTTGATGAACGCGGGTGCCTCGTTCATCGGGTCCAGCGTGGGGTCGGCGAACAGCTTGTCGGCCAGCGGCTCGATGCCCGCCTCGCGGGCGATCATGCCCTTGGTGCGGCGCTTCTGCTTGTAGGGCAGGTAGAGGTCTTCCAGCTCCTGTTTGGTGGGCGCGGCCTCGATGGCGGCGCGCAACTCGGGCGTCAGCTTGCCCTGCTCGTCGATGCTCTTGAGCACCGCGGCGCGGCGGTCTTCGAGCTCGCGCAGGTAGGAGAGCCGGGCCTCGAGATCGCGCAGCTGCGTGTCGTCGAGGCCATCGGTGGCCTCCTTGCGGTAGCGGGCGATGAAGGGCACCGTGGCCCCGCCATCCAGCAGCTCCACGGCTGCGTTGACCTGTGCCGGGCGAACCTTCAGCTCGGCGGCGATTTGAAGCAGGATCTTGTCCAAGACGGCTGGAACTCAGGAAATACTCAGAGCGCGGGAGTGTAGCGGTGCTGGCATGATCCCTGCGTGCGCGCCCGCACCCACCCAAGGCAGCCTCCAATGATTCCCACCCTCAATGATGAAGTTCGCGAGAGTTCAACCATCCACCTGATCGGTGGCGAGAAGGGCGGGGTCGGCAAGTCCGTCGTCGCCCGGCTCATCGCTCAACTGCTGATCGACCGCAACATCCCCTTCACGGGCTTCGACACCGATCGCTCGCACGGCGCGCTGATGCGCTTCTATGCCGACTACGCGAGCCCCGTGGTGATCGACCGCTACGAGGCGCTGGACGCGATCATGGAAACCGCGGTCGAGAAGGCGCCCGGCCACCGCGTGCTGGTCGACCTGGCCGCACAGACGCACGAGCCGCTCACCCGCTGGATGGACGACTCGGGCGTGCTCGACGTGGCCGACGAGTCCGGCGTTGTCATCCGCTACTGGCACGTGATGGATGCCGGACGAGATTCGGTCGACCTGCTGCAGAAGCTGCTGGATCGCTTCGGCAGGCGCCTGCAGTACGTGCTGGTGCTGAACCAGTTGCGCGGCAACGATTTCTCGCAGCTCGAGGCGTCCGGCCAGCTCGCGCGCGCGCTCGAACTCGGCGCGCGCGTCGTCAAGCTCCGGCACCTGGACGACACCGTGATCCGCAAGATCGATGCGAGTAACAGCAGCTTCTGGGCCGCTCGCCACGCACCAGGAGGAGACGGGCCGAAGCTGGGCCTGCTGGAGCGCCAGCGGCTGAAGCTGTGGCTGGCGAGCGCGGTTGCGGAGATCGGGGCGGCGGGGATCTGACCCACCTTCCTCGACTCCTACACGCGCACCTCGCCGACGCTGGCAGGACGGCGGCATCCCGCTCCCTACACTCCGTTCGCCGGTTCAGCCGGACTAAAAAAGGGGAGAAGCGAACGATGCGCGTGCCGACTGCTCGACACCCGATCCACCCATTAGGCCTGCTGGCGCTGCTGGCCACTGCCACACTGCCGGCCACCGCGCAGACCGCGCCTGATGGGCCCGCACTGGCGCGCTGCGCCGAGATCGGCGCCCCGGCCGACCGCCTGATCTGCTACGACAAGGCCATGGGCCGCGCGCCCGCGCCGGCGGTGCCGCCGGCCGAGGCCGAGAACCCCGCCGGCGGTGCGCCACAAGCTTCCACATCGCTGCTGGCCCCGAAGGATGCCGTGGTGCCCGTGGCAGCCAAGACGCAGGACAAGCAGGAGACACCCAGTCTCTTGTCGAAATACTGGGAGCTGGACCCGCAGGACAAGCGCGGCGTCTTCAACTTCGTCGGCTACAAGGCCAACTACGTGCTGCCGCTGCACTGGACGAACCGCATCAACCGCGCGCCGCAATCGCCCACGCAGGCTGCCGTCGAGCTGCCGAACTATCGGCATGAGGAGGCCAAGTTCCAGCTCTCGCTGCGCACGAAGCTCGCGCAGGACCTGCTGCTGCCGGGGGCCGACCTGTGGGCGGCCTTCACGCAGCAGGCGTTCTGGCAGATCTGGAACGGCAAGGACTCCAAGCCCTTCCGCAACAGCGACTACGAGCCCGAACTGATCTACATGGTGCCCACGCCCGAGCGCTGGCGCAGCCTGCCGCTGGGCTGGCAATGGCGCTTCGCGCAGCTCAACCTCACGCACCAGTCCAACGGTCAGTCCGACCCGCTCTCGCGCAGCTGGAACCGCGTGACCCTGGGCGCCGGCTTCGAGCACGGCGACTGGTCGCTGATCACCCGCTACCTGAGCCGCCTGAACGAACCACTGGCCACGGACAACAACCCGGATCTCGTCAGCTACCGCGGCCACGGCGAGTTCCAGTTCAACTGGGTCAACGGCAAGTCCACGGCGCAACTGCTCTACCGCACGACCTTCAAGGACACCAAGTACGGCGCCCTGCAGTTCGAGTGGACCTACCCGGTCTTCAAGGACCAGCCCAACGGCCTGCGCTGGTACCTGCAACTGTTCCGCGGCTACGGCGAGACGCTGACCGACTACAACTTCCGCCAGACCAGCATCGGCGCCGGTTTCTCGTTCCTGCAGTTCTGAACGCTCAAGTCACGCGGGGAAGGCACGCTGCAGCAGCGCGTCCACGTCGATGCCCCGTGTGTCGATGCCGCCGGCCACGCGGCCCCAGCGCGGGTCCAGCCGCGTCGCGATGAAGGCCTGCGAGACGAAGGCCGGTGCATCCCGATGCAGCAGCACGGCCATGGCGGTCAGCACCAGGCGCTCGGCGAAGCGGCGGCCCAGGCCTTCGAGCTCCGCCGGCGGCGTGGTTCTCAGCAGCGTGCGCAGCGCGTCGGCCTCGGCGGCAAGGCGCGGCTCGCCGGCAGCGCCGCGCTGCAGCTCATCGAGCAGCGCGAAGAAGCCCTCGGGCTCGCGGGCCACGGCGCGCATCACGTCCAGACACATCACATTGCCCGAGCCCTCCCAGATCGAATTGACCGGCGCCTCGCGGAACAGCCTGGCCATGATGCCGTCGTCGATGTAGCCATTGCCGCCGAGCACCTCCATCGCCTCGCCGGTCAGCTCCACCGCGCGCTTGCAGACCCAGAACTTCGCGGCCGGCGTCATGATGCGCATCCAGGCGCGCTGCGTGGCGTCCTGCTGGTTCTCGTAGCCCTCGCACAGCCGCATCATCAGCGCGACGTTGCCCTCGCTCTCCAGCGCCAGGTCCGCCAGCACCGCGCGCATCAGCGGCTGCTGCACCAGCAGCCTGCCGAAGGCCTTGCGCCCACGCGCGTAGTGCAACGCCTGCGCAAGAGCCTGCCTCACGATGCCGGCGCTGCCGACGACGCAGTTCAGTCGCGTGTAGGTGGCCATCTCGATGATGGTCGGGATGCCGCGGCCGGGCTCGCCGATCAGCAGGCCGTAGGCATCCTCGAACTCCACCTCGGAGCTGCTGTTGCTCTGGTTGCCGAGCTTGTTCTTCAGGCGCTGGATGCGCACCGGGTTCTTCGTGCCGTCGGGCTTCCAGCGCGGCACGAAGAAGCAGCTGGGGCCGCCATCCTCGGTCTTGGCGACGACCAGGTGCGCGTCGCACATCGGGGCGGAGAAGAACCACTTGTGGCCACGGATCCGGTACTCCCGGCCGCGGCCCTCCTCGCCCACCGGCGTCGCCGTCGTCGTGTTGGCGCGCACGTCGGAGCCGCCCTGCTTCTCCGTCATGCCCATGCCCAGCAGGATGGAGGTCTTCTGCGCCAGCGGAACGTCGCGAGCGTCGTATTCAGTGGAGAACAACTGGTCCTTCAGCTGCGCCCACAGCTCGGGCTCTTTCTGCAGCACGGGAATCGAAGCCTGCGTCATCGTCGCCGGGCACAAGGTACCGGCCTCGACCTGGCCATGCAGGTAGAAGCCGGCGGCCCAGGCGGCGAAGCGGCCGCGGTGCTCGTTGTCGAAAGCCAGCGAGACCATGCCCTGGCGGCGGTACAGCTCGGCCATCTGGTGCCAACTCGGGTGGAACTCGACCACGTCGATGCGCCGGCCGCGCTTGTCGAAGAGCTTCAGCTCAGGATGGTGCCGGTTGGCCAGTTCTCCAGCCTCGAAGCTGTCGGCGCGGCCGAGTTCCGTACCGTAGGCGGACAGCGCAGGGACGAAGCTCGCCGCGCCGGCGCGCTCCAGCGCTTCGAGCAGCGGCCGGTCGGTGTCCAGCAGCGGGTAGTCGCGCAGTTCGTCGACCTGATTGGCGATCTCGTGGGTTTGCCAGTTGTCCATGCGGTGTCTCCGTGGGAATGCCTCGGAGTCTAGGCCGGACGTACCGCCACGTAACTTTGCAAAGCCGCCCCAATAGAGGGTTAACACCAATGACTCGGGCCGACCCGGCTGCTTCAATAGCGCCACTTTTGGAAACGGTTCCAATCCGGGTTTCCAAAAGCAGACAACAACAGCAGTACAAGGACAGAGACAAGATGTCATCCCCGCGCCTTTCCCCGCCCGCCGCGCTGGCCGGCCCCGACTTCCTCTGGGGCGTCGCCACCGCCTCGTTCCAGATCGAGGGCGCCTGGGCCACCGACGGCCGCCTGCCCTGCATCTGGGGCACCTTCTGCAACACGCCCGGCAAGATCCTCAACGGCGACACCGGGGAGGTGGCCTGCGATCACTACCACCGCTACGCGCAGGACGTGGACCTGATGGCCGAACTGGGCGTGGACGCCTACCGCCTCTCCACCGCCTGGGGCCGCGTGATGGACGAGCAGGGCAAGCCCAACCACAAGGGCCTGGACTTCTACAAGCGCCTGCTCGACCGCCTGCAGGAGAAAGGCATCCAGCGTTGGGTGACCCTGTACCACTGGGATCTGCCGCAATACCTGGAAGACCGCGGCGGCTGGCTCAACCGCGACACCGCCTACCGCTTCGCCGAGTACGCCGACCTGATGAGCCGCGAACTGGCCGGCCGCGTCGACGGCTGGATGACGCTCAACGAGCCCTGGTGCTCCGCCTACCTCGGCTACGGCAGCGGCCACCACGCGCCCGGCAAGACGAACATCGCCTACGTGCGCCCGGCCATGCACCACCTGCTGCTGGGCCACGGCCTGGCGCTGCCGGCACTGAAGGCCAATGATCCGGGCGCCAAGCGCGGCATCGTTGCCAACGTCGGCCGCGGCACCTCCGACAGCGCCGCCCCCGAGGACCAGGACGCCGCGATGCTCTACGAAGTCCAGCACAACAACTGGGTGCTGGACCCGCTGCTGAAGGGCCACTACCCGAGGGCGCTGGAACGCCTGTGGCCCGAGAGCCGCCCGCTGGTGCTGGAAGGCGACATGGCCACGATCAGCCAGCCGATGGACTTCCTGGGCATCAACTACTACTTCCGCACCAATGTGCGCAGCGACGGCAAGGACGGCTTCGTCGATACGCCGCTGGCCGATGTCGAGCGCACGCAGATGGGCTGGGAGGTCCACCCGCAGGGCCTGCAGGACCTGCTGGTCGGCTTCAAGGCCCAGTACGGCGACAAGCTGCCCCCGATCTACATCACCGAGAACGGCATGGCCTCGGACGATACCGTCGGCGCCGACGGCCAGGTGCACGACGAGCAGCGCATCAGCTTCCTGAACCGCCACTTCGAGGCGCTGGCCGGCGCGAAGGCCAAGGGCGTCGACATCCGCGGCTACTTCTGCTGGTCGCTGATGGACAACTTCGAATGGGCCTTCGGCTACGAGCGCCGCTTCGGCCTCGTCCACGTCGACTACGAGACGCAGAAGCGCACCCCGAAGGACAGCGCGCTGCAACTGAAAGAGTTCCTCGCCGCGCGAGGCTGAACCGAGCTTTTCCCAACCAAGCCCTAGAACCCCAAGAGGAGACAACGATGAACCAATTCAAAGTGATCGCCGCCGCAGCGGCGCTGGCATTGAGCGCCGGCGCGCACGCACAGAAGGCCGAGGTGATCCACTGGTGGACCTCCGGCGGCGAGTCCGCTGCCGTGAAGGAACTGGCGGCCGCCTACACCAAGGCCGGCGGCACCTGGGTCGACAACGCCGTGGCCGGCGCCGACAACGCCCGCGCCGCGATCAACAGCCGCGTGGCCGGCGGCAACCCGCCGACCGCCGCGCAGTTCAACACCTCGCAGCAGTACCACGACCTGATCAGCGAAGGCCTGCTGAACGACGTCGACGCCGTCGCCGCCAAGGAAGGCTGGGACAAGATCCTGCCGAAGCCGGTGATCGACGCGATCAAGATCAAGGGCCACTACTACGCGGTGCCGGTCAACATCCACAACCCGACCTGGTTCTGGTACTCGAAGGCTGCGCTGGAGAAGGCCGGCGTCAAGGGCGAGCCCAAGACGATCGACGAATTCTTCGCCGCGCTGGACAAACTGAAGGCCGCCGGCCTGGTGCCGCTGGCGCTGGGCGGCCAGGCCTGGCAGGAATGGATCACCTTCTACGCCGTGCTGCTGCACGTGGGCGGTACCGACACGTACATGAAGTTCTTCAAGGACCATGATCCGGCCGTCGTCAACACGCCCAACTTCAAGAAGGCAATGACGACGCTGAAGCGCCTGCACGACTACGTGGACGCCGGCTCGCCGGGCCGCAACTGGAACGACGCCACTGCGATGGTCATCACCGGCAAGGCCGGCTTCCAGATCATGGGCGACTGGGCCAAGGGCGAGTTCAACAACGCCAAGCAGACGGCCGGCAAGGAATACGGCTGCTTCGCCGGCTTCGGCGCCAATGCACCGTACATGGTGGCCGGTGACGTCTTCGTGTTCCCGAAGACCAGCGACAAGACCGCCGTCGGCGCGCAGCAGAAGCTGGCCGCCGTGTTCACCGCACCGGACACGCAGGTCGCCTTCAATGCGAAGAAGGGCTCGATCCCGATCCGCACCGACGTCGACACCAGCAAGATGGACATCTGCTCGCAGGCCGGTGTGGCCGCGATGAAGACCGCGTCCCGCCAGGTGGCCAACCCCGACGCGCTGATGCCGCCGGACATGGTCGGCGCCGTGACCGACATCGTCAGCAAGTTCTGGAACAGCAACCAGTCCGTCGACGACGCGTCGAAGGCGCTGGCTGGCGCGTTGAAGCAGAAGTAATCGGCTGGCAGCCCGGGCCCGTCGCCTGCGTGGCGGGCCCACCCCCTGATGTTTTAGGAGGCCCGCAATGGCCAGTACCACCCTGCCCGGGCCTTCGCCGCGCGCCGCAAGCGCACGGCGCCCGTGGCGTTCCCTGGGCGCCCAGATCGCGCTGCTGCCGATGGCGATCACCGTGCTGTTCGTCTACGTCGGCACGCTGCTGTGGTCGATGCGCATCTCGGTCAGCAGCTCCAAGGTCTTTCCGCGCGACGACTTCATCGGCCTGACCCAGTACCAGCGCCTGTTCGAGACCGAGCGCTGGAACATCTCGCTGAACCACCTGGTGATCTTCGGCGTACTGTTCATCGGCGCCTGCCTGATCCTCGGCTTCCTGCTGGCCGTCTTCCTCGACCAGCGCGTGCGCGGCGAGGACGTGTTGCGCACGATCTTCCTGTACCCCTACGCGATGTCCTTCGTGGCCACCGGCCTCGTCTGGCAGTGGATGCTGAATCCGCAGCTGGGCATCCAGGCCACCGTGCGCGCGATGGGCTTCCCCGATTTCAAGTTCGACTGGATCGTCGACCAGAACATGGTGCTTTACACCATCGTCATCGCCGCCGTATGGCAGGCCTCGGGCCTGGTGATGGCGGTGCTGCTGGCAGGCCTGCGCGGCGTGGACGAATCGCTGTGGCATGCCGCCCGCATCGACGGCGTGCCGCGCTGGCGCTACTACGCCTCGATCGTGATGCCGCAGCTGGCACCCGCCTTCGGCACCTCCTTCGTGCTGCTGTCCGTCGGCGTGGTGAAGGTGTTCGACGTGGTCGTCGCGATGACCCAGGGCGGCCCCGGCGATGCGTCCGAAGTGCCCGCCAAGTTCATCTACGACTACCTGTTCAACCGCGCCAACATCGGCCTGGCCTCGGCCGCTTCCACCGTGATGCTGCTGACCGTGCTGGCCCTGCTGCTGCCCTGGTGGTATGCCCGCGCGCTGCAGGCCAAGAAGGAGGCCAAGCGATGAGCGCCGTGGTCACGAGCCCCTCGTCCAGCCTCGCCCCGCTGAACGCGGGCGAGGCTAGCCGGTCCCCCGAGGGGACGGCGATGCATGCGGCATCGAGCCGCATGCACATCGCCAGCGGGGCCGGCTTGGGAGCGGCCCGGCGCTCGGCCCAATATGCGGCGCCGAGTCGCGGAGAAGTGCAATGAGTACCGTCATGGTCAATCCTGGCTCGCAGAGCCACCGCCAGGTAGCTCCCCGCAAACGCAGCGCATTCACGCCCGCGCGCATCGGCCTCTATGCGCTGCTGATCACCTCGGCGATCTTCTTCCTGATCCCGCTGTACGTGATGGTCACGACCTCGCTGAAGCCGATGGAGGAGATCCGCCTGGGCAACCTGTTCGCGCTGCCGAGCAAGCCCAGCTTCGACGCCTGGGTGGAAGCCTGGTCCAGCGCCTGCACGGGCCTGGAGTGCCAGGGCATCCAGGTGGGCTTCTGGAACTCGGTCAAGATCGTCGTGCCCAGCACGATCATCTCGATCTTCTTCGGCGCGCTGAACGGCTACGCCCTCTCCTTCTGGCGCGTGCGCTGGGCCGGCTGGCTGTTCGGCATCCTGATGTTCGGCGCCTTCGTGCCCTACCAGGTGATGCTGTACCCGCTGGTGCGCACCTCGGCGATGCTGGGCATCTTCGGCTCGCTGACGGGCATCGTGCTGATCCACACGGTCTTCGGCATGCCGGTGATGACCTTGCTGTTCCGCAACTACTACGCCGGCGTGCCGGTGGAGCTGTTCAAGGCGGCGCGCATCGACGGCGGCGGCTTCTGGCGCATCTTCATCCAGCTGATGCTGCCGATGTCGCTGCCCATCATCGCCGTGGCCGTGATCATGCAGCTGACCAACATCTGGAACGACTTCCTGCTGGGCCTGGTCTTCGCCGGCCGCGAGAACCTGCCGATGACGGTTCAGCTCAACAACGTCATCAACACCACCACCGGCGAGCGGCTCTACAACGTCAACATGGCCGCGACGATCCTGACCTCGCTGGTCCCGCTGACCGTCTACCTGGTCTCCGGCCGCTGGTTCGTGCGCGGCATCAGTGCCGGCGCAGTGAAGGGTTAAACAAATGTCCAACGTCTCCATCGAAAACCTCGGCATCCGCCTGACCGGCCTCGACATCCTGAAGGACCTGAACCTCGAGGTCGCCGCCGGCGAATTCCTCGTGCTGCTGGGCCCCTCGGGCTGCGGCAAGAGCACGCTGCTGCACAGCATCGCCGGCCTGATCGACGTGCACGAGGGCAGCATGGCCATCGGCGGCCAGGACGTCACCTGGGCCGACCCGAAGGACCGCGGCATCGGCATGGTGTTCCAGAGCTATGCGCTGTACCCGACGATGTCGGTCGAGAGGAACCTCAGCTTCGGCCCGCGCATCGCCGGCGTCGCCAAGGCCGAGATTGCCAAGCGCGTCGATCGCGCGGCCAAGATGCTGCATCTCACCGAGCTGCTGAACCGCAAGCCTTCGCAGCTCAGCGGCGGCCAGCGCCAGCGCGTGGCAATCGGTCGTGCGCTGGTGCGCGAGGCCTCGGTCTTCCTGTTCGACGAACCGCTGTCCAATCTCGACGCGAAGCTGCGCGGCGAGCTGCGCCGCGAGCTGAAGCAGCTGCACAAGGATCTCGGCGCCACGATGATCTACGTCACCCACGATCAGGTGGAAGCGATGACCCTGGCCAGCCGCATCGCGGTGATGAAGCAGGGCAAGATCCAGCAGATCGACACGCCGGCCAATGTCTACGGCAAGCCGGCGAACATGTTCGTCGCCGGCTTCCTCGGCGCACCGAGCATGAATTTCATCGAGGGCACGCTGCAGGTCGCCAGCGACGGTGAACGCACGGTGCTGTTCGTGTCCCCGACCTTGCGCGCGGACGTCTCGGGCTACGGCTTCGCCACGCCGCCGAAGGGCGGCGAGCGCGTCGTGCTGGGCATCCGCCCCGAGCACATCAGCTTGACGGAGGCGGGCAGCGAGCGGGCCAACGGCAACGCGCTGGTCTCGCTTGTCGAGCCGATGGGCGCGAACCAGGTGGTCTGGCTCGACGCGCAGGGCGTGTCGCTGGCGGTCGACGCCGATGCGCAATTCACCGTGCCGGCACTTGACCGCAAGATCGGATTCGCGATCCAGTCCGCGCAGGTGTCCCTCTTCGATCTGCAATCCCAAGAGCGCCTCTAAAAACCGATGGCCACCATCAAGGACGTCGCGCGCCTGGCGGGTGTCGGAGTCGGCACCGCGTCGCGGGCGATCTCCGGCAACGGCTCGGTGTCGGCCGACGCCCTGGCGCGGGTCAACGAGGCGGTGGCGGCGCTGAACTTCCGGCCCTCGACGACGGCACGCGCGCTCTCTACGCGCTCGGCCGGCATGATCGGCATCTACGTGCCCGACTTCGCCGGCGACTTCTACGGCCCGATCCTGCACTGCGTGGACCGCGAGCTGCGCGCCGCCAACCGGCACATGGTGGCGGCCAACGGCTGCGGCCCCGCGGACATCAGCATTGACGACATGGAAGCCCACCGACAGCAAGCGCTGGACGGCATCGAGTTCCTGATCGAGCGCCAGGTCGACGGCCTGCTGGTGATGGGCGACGCATTGACCGATGCCGACTGCGACGCGCTGTGGGAGCGGGTGCCGCGGCTGGTGCTGCTGAACCAGGTCAGCCCGTCCAACCTGCTGCATTGCTTCTCCAGCGACCATGAACTTGCCGGCCGGCTGGTGGCGCGCGCGCTGCTGGCCAAGGGCCACCGCGACATCGCCTGCATCTCCGGCCTGCAGTACGCGCACGACAACGCCTCGCGGATGGCGGGCTTTCACAGCGAGCTGGCGCTGCACGGCGTGAAGATCCCGAAGAGCCGCCAGATGGTCGGCGACTTCAGCTTCGACGGCGGCCACGCCGCGGCGACGAAGCTGCTGAAGAAGGGCCTGAACTTCACGGCCGTTTTCTGCGCCAACGACATGATGGCGATGGCCCTGATCTCCTGCTTCGGCCACGCCGGCGTGCGCGTGCCGGAAGAGGTCTCCGTCATCGGCTACGACGACAGCGCGCTGGCCCGCTACACCCACCCGCGCCTGACCACGCTGAGCATCCCGATCCAGCGCACCGCGATCAGCGGCTGCCGCTTCCTGCTGAACCAGTGCTACGGCCTGAGCCTGCCCGTGGAACGGGAATTCCCGCCAGAGGTCGTCTGGCGGGAATCCTTGCTGGACGGGCCGCACGCGGGCTGAAGCCGCGCGTGCGCTTCGTCAACGATCAGCTCTTCTTGCGGCGGCGCGCGACCAGCGGCGCAACGAACAGCAAGCCACCCGCCAGCAGCATCGCCTCGGACGGCTCCGGAACGGCGGCTGCGATCACGTCGGTCGTGAAGTAGAAGCCGGTCTTCGGATCGACCAGCGCGGGAATGCCGATCGCATTGCCGTCGTTGTCGATGGCGTAGGTCTCCACGGCGAAGCGGCTGTCGAAAATCTCGCCGTTGAAGTCGGTGGTGGTCAGCGAGTAGGTGTAGTGGTTCGGCGAGATCTGGATCAGGTCGCTGCCTTCCACCGCGAAGTACTGGCTCACCGCACCCGACACCGGCACGGCCATGTCCATGTGGAAACCACTGGCATCGAAGCCGTCGGGCAAGGTGAAGTCCACCAGCACCGTGGCCGAGGTGATGTGCGCGCCGGCCAGGCTGACGAAGTTGCCGTCGGCGTCGGAATAGCCCATGCCGCGGTACTGCATCTCGATGCCGATGATCGGCGGCAGGTAGGACACCTCGACATTCGCGGCAGTGGCGGGCGCGGCGGCAAGGACGAGGGCGGAAGCGGCGAGCGAGGCGCCGATCAGGCGTTTCAGGGTGCGCGAGAACATGTCGAGGGTTCCTCTGTTGTGCTTAGGTGACCCCAGCATAAAAGCGTGAACCTTGTCACGGTTGGCCGACTTCTGCCATGGCAGAAGCTGGCCGGAACCTGACCCGGGCCTGCTAGCGCTATGCGAGGGGGTCGCGTTGCCTCGCAAAGGGGCCGGATGCAATGCGCACGCACGCAGCAAGGCCCGCGCCTTGCAAGTGCGTGCAACGCCGCAGGCGGTTCCTTTGCGAGGCAACCCGAAGGGAAGCTCACCACAGTCCGCCCTTCGTTGTTGCGCTCCTGGTGCGTGCAGACGCACGCACTTCGTCGCGCGCCTAGATGGGCGGGCTGTGGTGAGCTTCGCGACCCCCTCGCATAGCGCTAGCAGGCCCTACCCCTCACTCCCGCCATTCATCATGTGTAAGGCAGCCAGCCACCCGGCCTGGAAACGGGATCGCGCATTGAGCGTCTGGTACAGCGTGTCGATGCGGCGCATCAGCGTGCGCTCCGAGATGCCCAGGCGCTCGGCCGCGACCTTGTCGTTGACCCCGGCGGCCAGCAGCGGAACCATCGTCTCCAGCTGCGGCCCGAAGGCGGCCGCGGTGCCGATCGTGAAGCTGTTGTCGCCGGCGAAGCTGATCGGCACCGCCTTCATCCACAGGGTCTCGAACAGCTCGCACAGCGCATCCAGCACGGCCGAGCGGCGCAGCAGCAGCATCGGTCCGCGGGGCTCGCCGACCTTCAGCGGCAACAGGCCCAGCTCCCGGTCGGCCACGATCATCTTGAACGGCACTTCCGACAGCAGCCGGATCTCTTCGCCGGCCTCGTAGTCCTGCCGCAGGATCTCGGGCCAGCCCGGCAGCGCCAGCGTGTCCGGATGGACGATGTTGCGATAGCGCACGCCGCGCTTGCGCGCCTCGGCCCGGGAATCCTCGCCCTTGTTGGGCGCCGACACGAGGAAGGGCGGCCTGATCAGGCACAGCACCTCCTTGACCGCACGGCTGTGGCTCTGCGCATAGGGCTGGGCCTGCGCGGCCGGATCGGCGTCGATGATCTCGACCACCGGATTGCCGTCGGGCGTGCTGATCTGCTCCCGCTGCAGCTCCGCAATGGCCAGGCGCGCCATCTGCAGTTCCTTCTGGCGGAGCAGCAGCAGCGACTCGATGGCGATGTCCGGCGGCGAGGGAAAGAGCCGCGGCTCCCGCTCGGGCGCGAAGGTGGCAAAGCCCTTGCGCTCCAGCTCGCCGACGGCGGCAGCCAGTTCCGCCATGGGGATGTTCAGGCTCGCGGCCAGCATCTCGGCGGTGCTGCCTGGCGCACGCAACAGGCGCCGGTAGACCGTCTCCTCGATCGGCGTGATTCCTAGAATTTGTAGCGACTGTGGAACGGTTGGAGTTTCAACTGACGGATTCATCGTGACTCGAAGTAACTGGACGTTGCCCGACGGACAAACTTTTAGTCCCGCTACTGTGCAGGAACCGTGCCCAAGCGGCATGCCAATCCGATGCCGGACCATGGCATGGAGCTATGGGGGCGATGTCGACGCCCCGTCGTCAGAACAAACAAGGACGAATCAGAACGGATCGAAGGCGATGCCCTGCGCGCTCAGGCGCTTGAGCAGCAGCGCCTTCCACGGGCCCTGGGGCGTCCATACCTTGGAGACGGCCTCCCAGGCCAGGTTCGGGTCCGTGCCCTCGGCCAGCGTGCGGTAGAGAAAGGTCAGCGCCGAGGCACGCATATTGACCTCGCAATGCACCAGAACCTTCTTGCCGCGCAGCGCCTTGAGCAGAGCCGCGAAGCTCTCGTAGTCGGCATCGACCGGGCTGCCGAACTTGATCGGCAGGTTGGCCCAGATCAGCCCTTGCCTGCCGACGATCAGCGGCTCGTCCCGCACCGCATCGTCGACCGTCGGCGGTGCCAGGTAGATCACCGCTTCGTAGCCCTGCGCCTTCAGTGTGGCGAGCCACTCGGCGGAAGGCTGGCCCGCGGTGGTGAGCCTGGCGTCGATAACGATCAGGTTCGGCGGTGCCGCGGGCGCACCAAAGGCGGTCGACGAGGCCAGCGCAAGGGCGGCAAGGAGATGGCGCATCAGAGAGTTCATTCGTTCGTTCAGGCGGGACGCTTGGCCAGCAGCGCCCACACGCCCGCGGCCGATAGGAGCGAGCCGCCCAAGAAGTTGAAGCGCCGCTGCGCCCGGGCAGACGACAGGAGCTTGCGCGCCGACGCGGCAAACACCGCGTAGAGCCCCGCATTGAGCGTGGCCATGACGATGAAGGTGACGGCCAGAACCCAGAGCTGGCGCGTGACGTTGGCAGCCGGGTTGATGAACTGCGGCAGGAAGGCGACGAAGAACACGATGCCCTTCGGATTGAGCGCCGTGACGAGATAGGTGTTCGCGAACAGCCGCCAGCGAGACTTCGGTGCGGCGGGCTTGAGCACTTCGGTGGCCGATACCCCGGCGCGCAGCAGCTTCACGCCCAGGTAGATCAGATACAGGCCGCCGGCCCACTTGACCGCGGTGAACCAGAAGGCCGACGTTGCCAACAGCGCGCCCAGGCCGAGCAGCGACACGACCAAGGCCGTCGAATCGCCCAAGGCGACCGCCGCGACGAGCGGGACATTCGCGCGACGGCCATGGGCCATCGAGTAGCTGATGACCGTCAGGATCGTCGGTCCCGGGATGATCAGAAGGACCGCGGATGCGGCGACGAAGGCGAGCCAGAGTTCGAAGGACATGGGATGCTCCTGGAGGGTTCAGCGTCAGGCCGTGCCGCGGGCTAGCAGCGCATCGATCACATGGATCGCCTGGTCCGCACCGCCCGCCATCGACGGCGAGGTCACGTACCGGCCATTGATCAATAGCGACGGGACGGAGCTCAGGCCGGCAGCTCCAAACAAGGTGCTGGCACCTTGGCACCGAGCCTGCAGGCCGAAGGACTTGTACATCGCCGCGAACTTGTCTGCGTCGCCGCCGAGTTTGCGAACCAGCGCCTGCAGCGCCGGCAGATCGTTCAAGCCTTCCGGCTCCGATTGCACGATCGTGAAGACCTGGGCATGCACTGCATGCTCCATCCCCATCAACTCCAGCGCGAAGAACAGCTTCTGATGTTCACGGCTGGCGCCATGGATGATGGTCGGGATACGCCGGAACGCCACCTTGGCCGGCTTGTGCGCCTCCCAGGCGCTCAAGGTGGGATCGAACTGGTAGCAGAACGGGCAGCCGTACCAGAAGAACTCCAGCACCTCAGGGCCTTGGCCACCGGTCGCGACCGGCGTCTGCAGCCGCTGGTAGTGCTTGCCCTCGACCCAGGTCGTCTGCTGCGCCTGCACTGGCGCGGAAACCCCGCTCAACAAGCCGATGCCCGCGGCTGCAGTGCCTTGCCAGAACGTTCGACGCAGCATGAGTGAGGACTCCATAGATATTGAGTGCCGTCCAGTTTACTGAGATGAAAAGTCTTCGATCAGTTCAAGTACTTGCCTATGCAACGAACGCAGGGTCGCGGAGGAAGACCCTTGGTCGTTCGCCTCGGGATGTGGGCGGGGGCGGCCACGGAAGTAAAGGAGGAGGCCGCGCAGCGGCCGGGGGACATGGAATGGGCGCCCCCGCCCGCAGCTCGAGGCCCCGCCGAGCTCATGAGGTAGCCCTGTTTCATGCACGGCGGGTGGCGCGTAGCGGAATGGACAACTGACGCGAGGCCGTAAAGCCCGAGTGTCCCTTCACCCCTCGTGGCACACCGCCTCGATGTTGTGCCCGTCCGGGTCGCGCACGAAAGCGCCGTAGTAGTTCGGGTGGTAGTGCGGGCGCAGGCCCGGCGCGCCGTTGTCGGTGCCGCCTGCGGCCAGCGCGGCGCGGTGGAAGGCATCGACCTTGGCGCGCGAATCGACGCGGAATGCGATGTGGATCGGCGGCTCGTTCGGTACGCCGCGGTGGATCCAGAAGTCGGGCTTCGGCGGTTCGCCGAAACCGGCGACGTCGGTGCTGCCGGTGACGGCGGCCGGGAACTCGACGAGCAGTTGGTAGCCGATCGGCGCCAGCGCCGCGGTGTAGAAGGCCTTGCTGCGTTCGTAGTCGCTGACGCTCAATCCCGTGTGGTCGATCATGGGCTCGTCTCCTCGGCCAGAAGGCCGTTGTTGTCGGCGCGCATTTCCTCGATCGCCCGGGGCGACAGCCACAGCAGCGTGTTCAGGTAGTCGTCCAGGCAATCGACGAGCGCCTGGCGCGGCCCCTCGCGCCAGGCGGCGGACGAGTAGAACGCGTCCTGCTGCGCCACCAGTTGTTCGCGATCGTCGAACGCGCGGATCAGCCAGAAGCTCTCGTGCTCATGGTCGGAGCGGCCGAAGGCGACGACGTCCATGCCGCTGCTCCGCACCAGCGGCAGCGCGGCGCGGAACGCATCGACAAAGCGTTCGGCGCTGCCGGGCTTGAGCTTGTAGCTGCGGATCTCGACGAGCCGCCGCATCACATCTTGAAGTTCACTTCGATCGCCACCGCGCGAGGCGCCGTGACGTTGGCGGTGCGCGAGCCCACGGCCGAGCCCAGCGAGCTGACGTAGGCGACGTACTGCTTGTCGGTCAGGTTCTGCACGATGGCGGCGATGCCCCATTTCTTCTGCGGCGCATCCCAGCCGACGCGCAGGTCGAAGCGGCTGGTCGGACCGCCGACGCGGAAGGCCGGGAAGCTGCCGCAGGCGTACTTGTCGCTGGTCTCGGAGTTGCAGCGCTCGGCGCTGCTGTAGGCCCAGTTCAAGGTGGCGCTGCCCTCGCCGCCCAGCATGCCGTAGCGGGCGTTCAGGCCCAAGGTAGCGGTGACGCGTGGCGTGCCCACCGCCTGGCCGGCCATGTCGAAGCTGGTGTCCGCGTCCTTGATGTAGGTGTAGCGCTTGTAGGTCTGGTTGATGAACTCGGTGGCGCCGGAAAGACGCCAGTTCGGGTTGATCTGCCAGGCGCCTTCCAGGTCGAGGCCGGTGGCCTTCTGGTCGGACACGTTGACGACATAGGTCAGGATGCCCTCGGAACTCTTGCTGGTGCCGATCGACTGCAGGTTGTTGAAGTCGTAGTGGAACAGCGAGGCGGTGTAGAACAGGCCCGCATCTTTGAAGCTGCCCTTGATGCCCAGCTCGTAGTTGGTGATCGTCTCGGGGCTGAAGGTGCTGACGCCTTCCTTGTAGATCGCGTTGAAGCCGCCGGCCTGGTAGCCGCGCGTGACGGAGCCGAACACCATCGTGTCCTTGTTCAGGTGGTGGTCGATCACCAGGCGCGGGCTGGTGTTGTTCCAGGCCGCGCTCTTGCGCACGACGGCGTTGGTGGCCTCGGGGCTGTTGAAGTTGATGTTGGAGTTGATCACCCCGCCGAGCAGGCTGCCGAAGCCGGCCGGCACGGGCAGTTGCCCGACCGACTGCAGGTAGTCGATCGAGTCGAAGAAGCCCATGCCGGTCACGCCGGCGGTGGCGCCATCGAGCCCGACGATCGTCGCGTCCAGCGCCGACGCAGTGCGCGGTGGGTTGTACCAGCTGAAGCTCTTGCTGTCGTGCGTGAAGCGGATGCCGCCGGTGACGTTGGTGTCCTTCGTCAGTTTCCAGATCACGTCGCCATAGGCGGCCGCGGCCTTGTACTTGCCGGTGTTGAACATCGACTCGGTCCAGGGCATGCCGACGACGTCGACGCCTGGGATGCCGATGCCGGCGGCCAGCTGGTTGATCGTGGCGAACGGGAACAACTGGCCGCCGCTGGCCTGGCCCACCACGAGGTCCACCGTGGCGGTGTTCGAGTACAGCGCGGTCTGCTGCTTCGCATCCTCGTAGTAGGCGCTGACGCCGGCCACCCAGTCGAGCTTGTCGGTCGTGCCGTTCAGGCGGAACTCCTGCTGCCAGCTCTTGTTCTTCTCGAAGTTGCCGGTGGACAGCGAGGTCTGGAACACGCCGTTGCCGTCGTTGTCCTGCACGTTCTGCGCGGTGAAGCCGCGGTAGGCGGTGGTGCTGGTGAAGGTGGCGAAGTCGAGGTCATGCGTGAGGCGCAAGGTCACGCCGTCGAAGCGGCGCGACTCCAGCGCGAAGGGGTAGTTGTTCGTGAAGGTCTTGCGGATCGGGTTGACCCAGGTGGCCGGGTCTTCGGGGAAGGGGTTGGTCGCGAGCTTCTCGTCGGACGGCAGCGCGATGATCGCGCGCGGCTTCTGGCTCATGCTCTCGTGTTCCCAGGTCAGCAGCGCGGTGGTGTTCTCGCCCACCCACTTGACGGCGGCGCGCGTGCCCCAGCCGTCGTCGCCGCCCCACTTGCTGCCGTCGTAGAGGTTGGTCTGCCAGCCGTCCTTGTGCTCGCGCACGACCGAGAAGCGGAACGCGGTGCTGTCGTTGATCGGCGCGTTGAACAGCGCCTCGCCATGGCGCTGGCCCTGGTCGCCCAGGCGCAGCAGCACGCTGGCCTCGCGCTGCTGGCCCGGCTCGTTGCTGATGATGGACAACGCGCCGCCGGCGGCGTTGCGCCCGAACAGCGTGCCCTGCGGGCCCTTCAGCACCTCGATGCGCTTGACGTCGTTGAAGTTCAGCAGCGCGCCGCCGGTCTTGCCGGCATAGACGCCGTTCAGGTAGATGCCCACCGGCGCGTCGGTGCCGATGCCGAAGTCGCCGCTGCCCAGGCCCCGCATCGTGTACTCGGGCTGCGTCGGCTGCGAGGCCTCGATCTTCAGGCCCGGGATCAGCCCGTCCAGCCCCGCCATGCTGGTGGCGCCCACCGCCTTGATCGTCTCCGCGCCGAGCACGCTCATCGTGATCGGCACTTCCTGCAACTGCTGCACGCGGCTCTGACCGGTGACCTGGACGACGCCGAGGTTCTGCACGCTGCCCTCGTCCTGCGCGAAGGCCGGCGCTGGCGCGTTGATGGCGGCAGCGGCCGCGAGCGCGATCAGGGTGAGGCTGGCTTTCATCGTCGGTGTCTCCTTGGCGGTTTGTTATGGGCTCAGGACTTGCTGCTCTCCGGCCCGGCCGCCTCACAGGCGCCGGGCATGGCCTTGATCCATTCGCGGATCAGCTTCAGGCCTTCGTCATGGACGGTGCTGCGGCCGAGCTCGGGCATCATGATCCCGCCCTCGGTCGAGGCCAGGCGGAAGCTCATGATCGACTTGTCGGGCTGGCCCGGCACGATGCCGAAGCCGCGGTCGCCGGTGCCCTTGCCCGCCGCCACCGGCGGCTTGCAGACGCCCTGCTGGCGGCCCATCGGCAGGAAGGGCTCCAGGTTCAGGCCGGTGTTGTTGGCCGCACCGACAGGGTTGTGGCAGTGGGCGCAGTTGATGTCAAGGTAGGCACGGGCGCGCGCCTCCAGCGGCTGCTTGGTGTCGCGCCAGTCGGCGTTACGCGGCACGCCGCTCATCTGTTCACCTGACGGCAGACCGCTCAGGTAGCCGGTCCTGACCAGGTGCTCCAGCTGGTTCTCGGTCGTGCCATCCGCATAGGTGAACGAACGGTTCAGGTGCCGCGCCTTCAGGCCGATCGGCTGGATGTCCTTGCCCTTGATCTTCGCGACGTGGCAGCTCGCGCACTGGTTCTGGTTCGGCACGACGTAGGTGAAGGCGTGCGAGCGGCCTTCGTCGTCCTTCAGCGTCATGGCGATGTCGTCGCCGGTGCGGGACAGCACGGCCTCCGTCTGCTCGGCGTTCCACACGTAGGGCAGCGCGACCCAGCCGTCCTTGCGGCGCACCAGCAGCCGCGTCTCGACCAGGCGCACGCGGCTCAGGTCCAGCGCGCGGCCCTGCTGCAGGTCATAGGCCGCGCTGGCGGTCTGCAGCAACGAGCCGTCGGCCTTCGGGTAGTAGAAGGTCTTGGTGATGACGGTGCCGAGGGGGAAGTCGAAGGTCTCCTTCTCCGCGTAGGTGGCCGACACGCCGCCGGGCATCCAGATCGTGCGCAGCTTGTGCGCGTTGTCGGTGAACAGCGGCGTGTTCAGGTCGTAGGGCTGCACGCCGGCATTCACCTCCAGCTTCATGCCGCCGGTCTTCAGCAGATGCCAGGCGCTGAGCTTGGCGGGCGCGCCCTCGGCGATGAAGTTGACGGGTTCGGTCGAGTTGCAGGCGGACAGCAGGCCGGCGGTGAGCGCGAGGGCGCCCAGGGTCTTTACAGCGTTGAACAGCACTTCTTTGTCTCTAGCTTTCTATTTTTTCTAGCGGCCGCGTTCAGGCGGTTCTGCCCTTGAGTTCAACCGCCGGCAGCCGCGGCAGTTCGCAGTCGTGCGACTTGGTGTCGACCTTCGGGTCCTTGTACTTGTTGGGGCCGTCGGCGTTGAGCACCTCGGCCTTGCCGTTCTTCACGCAGATGCGTTCCTCGGCGACGTTGGCGCGCTTCTCGTCGCGGTAGCCGTCCCACACCACGTCGGGGAATCGGCCGTTGATGCCGAACATCACCGTTTTCAAGGTCTTCAGGTCCAGGCCGTCGGGCGAATCGCCGCCGCCGCTGAAGCGGTTGTCCAGCACGTAGATCGCGCGTGGATAGGGATCGTAGTCGGGCTCGGTGCCGCCGGCGGTGAAGTAGCCGGTCGAGTAGTAGCTCGACACGATCACGTTGGCGGTCTGGTTGTCGGCGATGTCGTTGTCGAAGATCTCGACCTTGGAGTTGCTGTTGATCACCACGCCCGAGCCGGCAGGCACGCTGGCCACGGCCGTGCCCTTGGCGCCGAAGTTGCCGAGGTTGTTCTTGACGGCCTTGTTCTTGTAGACGCGCGTGCCGTAGCCGTGCTGCGTCAGGTTGGGCATGTTGAACACGAGGATGCCACCGGTGTTGCCGGTGGCGACGTTGTCGTAGACGTCCGCGTTGATCGTGTTCTCGATCTCGATGCCGGCGACGTTCTGCTCCGCATGGCAGCGGCGCACGATCACGTCGCGACTCTGGCCGACGTAGATGCCGGCGTCTGCCGCGCCCCAGGCCTCGGAGTCCTCGATCAGCACGTTTTTCGTCTTGACCGGGTAGATGCCGTAGGGGCCGTTGCTGGTCTTGGGGCCGCCGGTCCAGCGCACACGCACGCCGCGCACGGTGATGTTCTCGCCGTCGTTGATCTTGACGCCGTCGCCCTTGCTGTCCTCGATCGTCAGGCCTTCCAAGGTGAAGTCGCTGGCATAGACGATCAGGCCCTCGGGGCCGCTCGTCTGGTCCTTGAACGAGAGGATGGTCTTGTCCTTGCCGGCGCCGCGAATCGTCACGCCATTGGCGCGCAGCGACAGGCCGCGGTCGAAGTGATAGCTGCCGGCCGGGATCTCGACGACGGTGCCCGGCTTGGCATCGAGCAGCTGTTCCTGGATCTTCTTCTGCAGCTCGGTGTCGACCTTCAGGTCACCGGCGAGGCCGCCGGGGGATCCACCCGCCGGCGCGGCGTCCTGCTTCGAGCAGCCGGCGAGTGCTGCCGCCAATGCCGCGGCCAGCACCAGGCGTGACATGGCCGCCAATGTCTTCGTTCCCATAAGAGCGTCTCACTCCAGATGACTTGTTTTTCCCCGGCAGGGCGACCGGGGTCTGGAGGAAATATAACGATGGCTAGCCGTATCGCCCGCTAGTGTTTGCCCCGCTTAGTCGGTATTTCCGCTCTCCAGGAAAACCCCGGCGCCGTGCCCCGCCGCGCGGCCGCTGGCCATGCTGGCAGTGAGCAGGTAGCCGCCGGTGGGCGCCTCCCAGTCAAGCATCTCGCCGGCGCAGAACACGCCCGGCAGCGCGCGCAGCATCAGCCGCTCGTCCAGCGCCTCGAAGCGCACCCCACCGGCGGTACTGATCGCCTCGGCCACCGGCCGCGCGGCCGCGAGCGTCAGCGGCAGGCGTTTCAGCGTGGCGGCCAGCACGGCCGTGTCGTGGTACTGCTCCTTGCTGAGCAGCTCGTGCAGCAGGCCGGCCTTCAGGCCCTCGATGCCGAGCCGGCTCTTCAAATGCGTGGACAGCGAGCGCGAGCCACGAGGACGCGCGCATTCGGCGGCGACGAAGGCGGCATCGCGATCCGGCAGCAGGTCAAGATGGATCGTCGCGCTGCCGAACTCGGCGATCTCGTCGCGGATGAGCGCGCTGGCCGCATAGATCAGCGAGCCTTCGATGCCGGTGGCGGTGACGACGAATTCGCCGCGGCGATCGAACTTGCGCAGCCCGCCCTGCCCTTCGAAATGCAGCGCCACCGGCTTGATCGGTTGGCCGGCGAAGCGGTCGGCGAAGTGCGCGGTCCAGGGCGTTGCCAGGTCGAAGCCGCAATTGGACGGGCGCAGCGCCGCGATGTCCACGCCGCGCGCGGCCAGCAGCTCGGCCCAACTGCCGTCGGAGCCCAGTTGCGGCCAGGACGCGCCGCCAAGCGCGAGCACGGTGGCGTCGGGTTTGACCGTTATGTCCCCGTCGGCACCCGCAGCACCCGCAAAATGCAGCGCGCCGTCCTGCGTCCAGCCCAGCCAGCGGCGGCGCATGTGGAAGCGCACGCCCGCTTCGCGCAGCCGGTGCAGCCAGGCGCGCAGCAGCGGCGCGGCCTTCATGTCGGTCGGGAACACGCGGCCCGAGGTGCCGACGAAGGTGGCTATGCCCAGGCCCGCCGCCCACTCGCGCAGCGCCGGGCCGTCGAACGCGCGCAGCAGCGGCTCGATCTGCGGCGCCCGCGCGGCGAAGCGGCCGAGGAAGGGTTCGAAGGGCTCCGAATGGGTCAGGTTCAGCCCGCCCTTGCCGGCCAGCAGGAACTTGCGGCCGACCGAGGCCATCGCGTCGTAGACGTCGACCTCGACGCCCTGCGCCCTCAGCACCTCCGCGGCCATCAGCCCGGCGGGGCCGCCGCCGATGATGGCAACGCTGCGGGCCGCGCGATTCGAGGAAGAGGTGTTCGTCATGGCATAGCGGGGCGGGCGTCGGGGTCGGCAGTGTAGGGCCTTGCCCTGATAGCCCACCGCTGCGTTGGCACGATACTGGGCGCCGCCCCGGGCCAAGGAGGACCCCCTGCATGGCCAGCGTCACGATTCAGGCAGTTACCAAGAGCTTCGGAGCGACGCCGGTGCTGCACGGCGTCGACGTGGACATCGCCGACGGCTCCTTCACCGTGCTGGTCGGCCCCTCGGGCTGCGGCAAGTCCACGCTGCTGCGGATGATCGCCGGCCTGGAGCCGATCGGCGGCGGCGAGATCCGCATCGGCGCACGCCGTGTCAACGAACTGCCGCCCAAGGAGCGGGACGTCGCGATGGTGTTCCAGAACTACGCGCTGTATCCCCACATGACCGTGCGCGAGAACATGGCCTTCGCGCTGGTGCTGGCGCGCCTGGACAAGGCGCAGGTGCAGGCCAAGGTGGCGCACGCCGCCGCCATCCTGGCGCTCGACGCGCTGCTGGATCGCTACCCGCGCCAGCTCTCCGGTGGCCAGCGCCAGCGCGTCGCGATGGGCCGCGCGATCGTGCGCGATCCGCAGGTCTTCCTGTTCGACGAGCCGCTGTCCAACCTCGACGCCAAGCTGCGCGTGGCGATGCGCAGCGAGATCAAGGAGCTGCACCAGCGGCTCGGCACCACCTCGGTCTACGTGACGCACGACCAGATCGAGGCGATGACGATGGGCGACAGGATCGTGGTGATGCGCGACGGCCGCGTCGAGCAGGCGGGCAAGCCGCTGGAGCTGTACGACAGGCCGGCCAACCAGTTCGTCGCCGGCTTCATCGGCTCGCCGGCCATGAACTTCCTGCCGGGCACGCTGCGGCACGACGGCGGCACGGCACATGTCGAGTTAGCCGACGGCACGCGGCTCGACGCACCGCCGGGCGTGGGCGGCATCGACGGCCAGGCCGTCGTCTACGGCACGCGGCCGGAGCATCTGATGCTGGTCGGCGACGGCGATGGCGGCATTGCCGCGCGCGTGGCGGTACTGGAGCCCACCGGCATGGACACCTTCATCGCCTGCCGGCACCATGGCATCGAGCTGTCCGCGGTGTTCCGCGAGCGGCACGAGTTCGCGCCCGGCACGACGATCCATCTGCAGCCCGACCTGCAGCGTGCCCATCTGTTCGATGCGAGCACCGGGCAACGCCTGGCAGCCTGAGTTCCTACAACGACGCACAGGAGACAAGACCATGAGCGACCGCAGGACCATTCTGAAGGGCACGGCCGGCCTCGCGGCCGCAGGGATGCTCGCGCCTTTTTCGCAAGCACAGGCCCAAGCGCAGACGATGAGCTTCAAGCCCGAGAAGGGCGCCAAGCTGCGCGTGCTGCGCTGGAGCCGCTTCGTGCAGGGCGACATCGATGCTTACATGGCCAACGTCAAGCGCTTCATCGACGCGACCGGCGTCGAGGTGCGCGTGGACAACGAGGGCTGGGAGGACGTGCGGCCCAAGGCCGCCGTCGCGGCCAACACCGGCGCGGGGCCGGACATCATCCTGTCCACCAACGACGACGCGAACCTGTATCCCGAGAAGCTGCTCGACTGCACCGACCTGGCCGAATACCTCGGCAAGAAGTACGGCGGCTGGTACCCGGCCGGCCAGGCCTTCATGCGGCCCGACGGCAAGAAATGGCTGGGCCTGCCGCTGGGCGCCACCGGCTCGCTGCTGGTCTACCGCGAGAGCCACGTCAAGGCGGCCGGCTTCGACGGCATCCCGAAGAACACCGACGACTTCCTGAAGCTCTGCCGCGCGCTGAAGGACAAGGGCACGCCGCCCGGCATGGCCCTGGGCAACGCCACCGGCGACAGCACCTGGTGCAACTGGCTCGTCTGGGCCTTCGGCGGCAAGCTGGTGGACCACTCGAACAAGGTCGTCATCGACAGCCCCGAGACGCTGAAGGCGCTGGAGTACGCGAAGGAGCTCTACGCCACCTTCATCCCCGGCACGCTCTCCTGGCTGGACCCGAACAACAACAAGGCCTTCCTGGACGGCCAGATCTCGTTGACCAACAACGGCATCTCGATCTACTACGCGGCCAAGAATTCGCAGGATCCGAAGATCAAGGAACTGGCCGCCGACATCAACCACTCGGTGTTCCCGATCGGCCCGGTCGGAGTGGCGACAGAGTCCCATCTGTTCTTCAACCAGATGATCATGAAGTACACGAAGTACCCGAACGCCGCCAAGGAGTTCCTGCGCTTCATGATGGAGAAACAGCAGTACGACGCCTGGCTGCTCGGTGCCGGCGGCTACGTAGCGCAGCCGCTGCGCGCCTACGAGAGCAATCCGGTGTGGACGATGGACCCGAAGCACCTGCCCTACCGCGATTCGGTCAAGAACCTGCGCCCGGCCGGCTATGACGGCCGGCTCGGCTATGCCTCGGCCGGCGCGGCGGCGGATTTCATCATCGCCAACATGGTGGCCGAGGCTGGCAGCGGCTCGAAGACACCCAAGGAAGCGGCCGAGCGTGCGCAGAAGCGTGCCGAGCGCTATTACAAAATCTGATGGCACTGCTCGCGCGGCTGCAGAACAGCCGCAACGCCCTCGGCCTGTTGTTCATGCTGCCGGCAGCGCTGCTGCTGGCGCTGTTCCTCAGCTATCCGCTGGCGCTGGGCACCTGGCTCGGCTTCACCGATGCCAAGGTGGGCCGGCCCGGCGAATGGGTGGGGCTGGAGAACTACCAGTTCCTGTGGGGCGACGAGGTCACGCGGCTGGCGCTGTTCAACACGCTGGTCTACACCAGTGTGGCCAGCGTGCTGAAGTTCGGCCTGGGCCTCTGGCTGGCGCTGCTGCTGAACCGCAACATCCGGCTGAAGACCTTCTTCCGCGCCGTCGTGCTGCTGCCCTACATCGTGCCGACGGCCCTCTCGGCGCTGGCCTTCTGGTGGATCTACGACGCGCAGTTCTCGATCCTCAGCTGGGCGCTGGTGAAGCTGGGCCTGATCGATCACTACATCGACTTCCTCGGCTCGCCATGGCACGCGCGCATCGCGGTGATCGTGGCCAACGTCTGGCGCGGCGTGCCCTTCGTGGCGATCACGCTGCTGGCCGGGCTGCAGACGATCTCGCCGTCCTACTACGAGGCCTCGGCGATCGACGGCGCCACGCGCTGGCAGCAGTTCCGCCACGTCACGCTGCCACTGCTGACGCCGATCATCGCCGTCGTGATGACCTTCTCGGTGCTGTTCACCTTCACCGATTTCCAGCTCATCTACGTGATCACGCGCGGCGGCCCGCTGAACGCCACGCACCTGATGGCCACGCTGTCGTTCCAGCGTGCGATCTCCGGTGGCGCGCTCGGCGAAGGCGCGGCCATCGCGATGGCGATGCTGCCCTTCCTGCTGGCCTGCGTGCTGTTCTCGTACTTCGGGCTGCAGCGTCGCAAGTGGCAGCAAGGCGGAGGTGATTGAAATGCAAAGACTCAGGCTTTCACGGAGAGCGCAGGGCGAACGAGCGGTGGACTGCCTCGGGATGTGGGTGGGGGCGGCCACGGAAGTAAAGGAGGAGCCCGCGAAGCGGGCGGGGGACATGAAGTGGACGCCCTCGCCCGCAGCCCGAGGCTCCGCCCGAATGGCGCGTCAACCCGCATGAGCCGACTGCGTCGCCAATCGGACCGAACCGATGCCGTCGGCCTGGCCTGGCTCGACTCGCCGCCGCGCAAGCTCGTCACCGTCTACCTGCCGCTGCTGGTCTTCGTGATCGTGCTGCTGTTCCCGTTCTACTGGATGGCGATCACCGCGGTGAAGCCCGAGGCCGAGTTGCTGTCCCGCGAGGGCAATCCGTTCTGGGTGCTGAAGCCGACGCTGGCGCACTTCCGCCGGCTGCTGATGGAGACCGAGTACCCGCAGTGGCTGTGGAACACGCTGCTGGTGTCGGTGGTCTCGACCTTCGTCTCGCTGGCGGCCTCGGTGCTCGCCGCCTACGCCATCGAGCGGCTGCGCTTCAAGGGCTCGCGGCAGGTCGGCCTGGCGATCTTCCTGGCCTACCTGGTGCCGCCGTCGATCCTGTTCATCCCGCTGGCCAGCGTTGTGTTCAGGCTGGGCCTGTTCGACACGCGCTGGGCGCTGATCCTTACCTATCCGAGCTTCCTGATCCCCTTCTGCACCTGGCTGCTGATGGGCTACTTCCGCTCGATTCCGGTGGAGCTGGAGGAATGCGCGCTGATCGACGGCGCCAGCCGCTGGCAGATCCTTGTGCGCATCGTGTTGCCGCTGGCCGTGCCGGGCCTGATCTCGGCCGGCATCTTCGCGTTCACGCTGTCGTGGAACGAATTCATCTATGCGCTGACCTTCATCTCCAGCTCGGAGGTCAAGACGGTGCCGGTCGGCGTCGTGACCGAGCTGGTCCAGGGCGACGTCTACCAGTGGGGCCCGCTGATGGCCGGCGCGCTGCTGGGCTCGCTGCCGGTCGCCTTCATCTACTCGTTCTTCGTCGACTACTACGTGTCGGGGCTGACCGGTTCGGTCAAGGAGTAGGCGCCGGCGGCCGGTGTTCCGTTGTGCCTAGCGGACGATGCGTCGGCGCCTCAGAGCCACCATGCCCAGCAGGCCCGCCCCGGAGAGCAGCATCGCCACGGGGTGGGGCTCCGGCACCGGCGAGGCCAGGAAGGCCGTGCCCGTCGGCGCGGTGATCACGGCGCTGTACGCACCGGCCTGGTTGTTGGAATAGCCGGAGACGACGAAGAAGTAGGTCACGCCGGCCTGCAGGCTCACATTGGTGAAGCCCGACTGCGCGTCCGTCCCGCCCGCCAGCCGGTCGTTGCCCAGCATCACGTTGCTCAGCGGCTTGCTGGCATCGAAAGAGTCCTTGTACAGGAAGGTGAAACTATCCCAGCCGGTCGGCGCGCCCGAGGTGGCGATGAGGCTGAAGCTGTCGTTCCGATCGACCTGGAAGGCGGTCACTTGGTAGCTGACCTTGTTGGCCAACGAAGGCGAAACCACGGTCGGCGGCGAACCCGCCAGCGGGCGCGCCCACAGCGGGCCACCCACGGTCGAGCCATCGAAGCTCAAAGCACCGGCAAGGGCGGCCGAGCTGGCGCAGGCGGCCACGGCGGCGAATGCCAGGGAGCGAACGAAGGAACGGCGCATGCGCATGAAGGGTCTCCAGAAGGGAATCCAGGAGCCTAATCGCTGCTGCCTCTATCACGGGCCCGCTCGAGTCACGGGAGACAGCTTCAGGTTTCCCCCGAGGCTGGCGCCACTCGCAATTCCACCGTGAAGCGACTCCCCTCGCCGGCCTCGCTGCTGATCGAGATCGTTCCGCCCATGCGCTCCATCAGCTGCTTGCAGATCACGAGGCCGATGCCGGTGCCTTCCATGGCGCTGCGGCCCAGGCGGTTGAAGGGTTGGAACAGCTGCGACTGCTGCTCGGCACTGAGACCCAGACCACCGTCGGCCACCTCGATGCAGTAGCGCTCGGGGCCGCGCGTCCAGGCGCGCACGCGGACCCAGCCGCCGGGCCGGTTGTACTTGACCGCGTTCGACAGCAGGTTGTGCATCACCTGCTCCAGCCGCACCGGATCGGCCACGGCCAGCGGCAGGTTCGGCGACGGTTCGAAGCTCAACGAGAGGCCCGCCTCGGCCGCGGCCGGCTCGGCCAGTTCGACGCAGCGGCGCACAACCGGCACCGCGTCGATCGGCCGCGGCTCCACGACCAGGCTGCCGGACTCCAGGCGCGAGAAGCTCATCATGTCCTCGATCAGCACCAGCAGGTGGCGCGCCGCGTCCTGGATCCGCGAAACGCGCTCGCGCTGCGTTTCGTCGATCGGCCGGACCGGATCGCTGCTGAGCAGTTGCGAGAAGCCCAGCACCGCGTTCAGCGGCGTGCGCAGCTCATGGCTGGCCTGCGACATGAATTCGGTCTTGGACTTGTTCGCCAGCTCGGCCAGGGCGCGCGCATGGTCGGCGTCCTGCAGGCGGCGCCGCTCGGCGAGCTCGTGCCGCAGTTGCTCGGTGTGAGCGATCACCTGGCGCCGCAGCGTGCGGTTCCAGACGAACATCAGCGTCAGCGTCGCCACGCCCAGCGCCAGCACGATGCTGCCGACCACCAGCGCCCGGCGCGACAGCGTGCCGGGCGGCCGCATGACCGCGATCCAGCGGTCGGCGATCGACTGGCGCTCGTCCGGACCGATCCGGTCCAGGCCCTTCTGCAGGATGCGGCCGAGGATCGGCCAGTCGCGCCGGTAGCCGATGCCCATGTCGTAGGCGAAGCCCACGTCGGCAACGACGCGGACATTGCCGATGCCCTCGGTGCGCATCAGGTAGGTGGCGCCGGCCATGTCCACCACGCCGGCGCTGATCTCGCCGCCGGCCAGGCGGCGCAGCAGGCTGCGGTCGTCGGCTTCGACGGTCTGCGGGTTCTCGGGAAAGCGCTCGGCCAGGAAGGGCCCGACCGCGTAGTTCTGGCTGACCGAGACCTTCTCGCCGGGCTGCAGTTCGCCCAGCTCGCGCACCGGCCGGCTGTCGTCGGTGCGGCGGCGCAGCAGCACCGCCGGCACCGAGATGTAGGGCCGCGTGAAGGACATGAACTCGCGCCGCTCGGCCGTCTCGCGCAGCGACATCATCATGTCCACGCGGCCGTCCTGCAGCGCCTTGATCGAGTCGGCGAAGGCCATCGGCGGCGCCATCTCGAGCTTGAGTCCGGTCAGCGCGCGCAGGCGCTCGACATAGTCGATCGACAGGCCGCGCAGCGCGCCCGTCTCGTCCACGAAGGTGAAGGGGCCGTAGCTGCGCGAACTCGCCACGCGCACGACCGGGTGCTCCGCCACCCAGGCGCGCTCCTCGGGGGTCAGGCCTACATCCTGCGCGGTGGCGCCCAGCAGCACCAGGCCCAGCACCACCCCGGGCATCCAGCGGGCCGACCGGTAGCGGCGGAAGAAAAGTGCAACGAGGGATCGCGCAGCGGCCATCCCCCATTGTGGAGGAAGTAACTAGTTATGTGAGTGGCGTCGGCGAGAGACTCAGAGCTCTCGCAACGCTGCCTTCAACTGCTCGCCGACCTCGGACCTGTTGATGAACGGCGAGCTCGGGTTGCGCAACTGCATCACGTCTTCCATCCGCGTCTGCACGCTGGTCAGCGACCGCGGGTGGCTGAACACGTAGAAGCGGTCGGCGTCCATCGCGTCGAACACCATGGCCGCCACTTCGACGGCGCTGACCTTGCCGGAGGACACCGCCTTGTCGCTCATCGCTTGGCCGATCAGCTGGCTCTTCGTCGGCTTCTGCGCGGCCAGATCGGCCGGGCGGTTGCGCTGGCTCTGGCTGATGCCGGTCGGCACGAAGAAGGGGCACAGCACCGAGCAGTGGATCTGGTCGCTGACCAGGGTCAGGTCTTGATACAGCGTCTCGCTGAGCGACACGACCGCATGCTTGGACACGTTGTAGACACCCATATTGGGCGCATTGAGCATGCCGGCCATCGAGGCGGTGTTGACGATGTGCCCCTCCCAGCCCGGGTCCGCCTTCGCCGCCTCCAGCATCATCGGCGTGAACAGGCGCACGCCATGGACCACGCCCATCAGGTTGACGCCCAGCACCCACTCCCAGTCCGCCAGCGAGTTCTCCCAGACCAGGCCACCCGCGCCGACACCGGCGTTGTTGAACACGAAGTGCGGGGCGCCGAAGCGCTGCTTCACGTCAGCCGCCAGCGCCTCCATCTCGGCGGCCTTGGCCACGTCGACACGGCGTGCCATCACGGGCACCTTGCCGTCGAACTCAGCTGCGGCCTTCTCCAGCGCGTCGGCCTGGATGTCGCACAGAACGAGGTTCATGCCGCGCGCGGCGGCGATGCGGGCGACTTCGAGGCCGAAGCCAGAGCCGGAGCCGGTGATGACGGCGGTTTTGCCTTGGTAGTTCTTCATCTTTGCTTGTCTCCGTTGGTCTGTATTGCTGCTCGGTTGTTCGTGTGAGGTGCCGGGGACTCGCCCCCGGCGGGCGACTCACTTTCTTTGCTTCGCCAAAGAAAGTAAGCAAAGAAAGGCGACCCTGGCTTCGCCGCCCTCCGCTGCGCTGCGGGTTCCCTGCGATGCTCGCGACTTGGGCCCCGCGCCCAACTCACTTCGCTACGCTGCGTTCAGACAAGGGGCGCGAAGTCAGTGCACGAGGTTCGCTGCGCTCACGGTCCCAAGCCGCTGTGCTTCTCGGCGGCTGCACAAGGGGCCCGAAGCCTGTTCGGCTCGCTGCGCATCGCCTCGATGAGCGCACGCGAAGCGGCGCCCCTGAAGGCGATGCGTAGCGAGCCGTATCGTGTTCCCCTTGTGCAGCCGCCGAGAAGCGCAGGAGCCCGAGGCGCGAGCGCAGCGAGCTTTGTAGACATGTTTCGCACCCTTTGTCTGAGCGGAGCGTAGCGCAGCGAGTTGGGTGCGGCCTCGGGTTCCGAGCATCGCAGGGAACCCGACCAACGGGAGGGCGGCGTAACCAGGGGCGGCTTCTTTGCTTACTTTCTTGGGCGCCCAAGAAAGTGAGTCGCCCGCCGGGGCGAGTCCCGGCACCGTGGCGAAAACAAAGTGCCCCATCAACCTGCTCTCAACCAATCGCCTTCACCGCATACCCAACCCGCGGGAAATGCACATGCACCGTCCCCGCACGCTCATCAGCACGCCGCACCGTGACCCGCTTCGTCGACAAACCGACCAACACACCCGCCACCGGATCCTGCGCATAGTCCGTCGGCGTCACCGTGACTTCGTCGCCCGCCACAAAGCCCAGGTCCACCTCGACCTCGACCGGCACCGTCGTGCTCGACGCCGCAAGCGCAATCGCCTCCGCACCGCTCATCTTCGTGCTCGCCCCATGTCCGAACGCAGCCACCCGCTCGTACCAGGCCGCCAGCCGCGCAAACGGCCCCAGCACACCCGCCACCGGCGGCGCCCGCCGGATGAACCAGACGCTCTGCGCCACCGAGAAGTCCGCGATGCTCGGCTCTCCACCACAAAGGAAGGAACGGCCATCGGAAAGGCTCTGCTCCAGCCAGTCGAAGTAACTCGTCAGCTGCGCGGTGGCGTCCCGCGCCGTCGGCCGCTTCATGCCGGCCGTCATCGCCGCCCGATCCGCGGCAAAGGCCTGCAGCACCGCCGGCGGCAGGCCGCCCATGATGGCGGCGAAGCCGGCCGGCTGCATCGTGTGGGCGATCATGGCCCAGAACAGGTCGGTGTCCGCCCATTGCGCGAGCACGCGCGTCGCAGGAGCGCCGAACAATGGTGGGGACGGCTGCGCGGCATCGATCGCCTCGCACATCAGCGCCGAGTCGCAATAGACGTCGGCGCCGACCTGCAGGAAGGGCGTGCGCCGGTAGCCACCGGTCAGCGCGACGACGTCGGGCTTCGGGCAGATCACCGGCACGTCCACGCTGCGCCAGGCCAGTTGCTTGAAGCCGAGCACCAGGCGCACCTTCTCCGAGAACGGCGAGCTGGCGTAGTGGTGCAGGATCAGTTCGCTCATCGGGGCTGCCTTCTCATGTCGATATGCAGGATGCCGTCCTCGTCGTACGGCTCGGAGGTGACGGCGAAGCCCTGTCCCTCGTAGAAGCGCTGGAGCTGGGCCTGGGCGTTGATGTCGATGCAGAAGCCCGGCCAGCGCGACTCGCACTCGGCAATGGCCCGTTGCATCAGCACCGGGCCGAGGCCCGTGCCGCGAAAGGCCGGGCTGCTCACCACGCGGGTGATGCGCGGGTTCGGCTGGTGCGGGCCGCGGCAGTTAGGCGCCAGCAGGCGGGCATAGACCTGCAGTTCGCCCGCCGGCCCGTGGCCCAGCAGGTGCAGCGCCCCCTCGCGCGGGTCGTCGCCATCGGGGTCCAGGAACACGCAGTTCTGCTCGACGACGAAGACCTGTGAGCGCAGTGCGAGCGCCTCGTACAGCGCACGCGGGCTCAGCTCGTCCAGCGGTGCGCAGGTCCAGCGCAACGGTGCCGGGGACGACATCAGATCAGCTTGACCAGCTGCTTGCCGAAGTTCTTGCCCTTCAGCAGGCCCAGGAAGGCCTCGGGCGCGGCGGCGAGGCTGCTGGCCACCGTCTCGCGGTACTTCAGCTTGCCGGTGGCGACCAGGGTGCCGAGTTCCTTCAGTGCCTCGGGCCAGACGTCCATGTGCTCGCTGACGATGAAGCCCTCGATCTTCATCCGGTTGACCAGGATCAGCTGCGGCGCCTGCATCGGGATCGGCTCACCGTTGTAGCCGGAGATCATGCCGCACATCGCAATGCGGCTGAAGGCATTGGCGCGCAGCATCACCGCGTCGAGGATCTTGCCGCCGACGTTCTCGAAGTAGCCGTCGATGCCGTTCGGGCAGGCGGCCTTCAGCGCGGCCGACAGGCTCTTCACGTCCGGGTGCTGCTTGTAGTCGATGCACTCGTCGAAGCCCAGTTCCTCGACGACATAGCGGCACTTGTCGGCGCCGCCGGCCAGGCCCACCGCGCGCGCGCCGCGCACCTTGGCGAGCTGGCCCACCGCGCCGCCGACCGCGCCGCTGGCGGCGCTGACGACCACCGTCTCGCCGGCCTTCGGGTTGATGATCTTCACCAGGCCGTACCAGCCGGTCACGCCGGGCATGCCCACGGCGCCGAGGTAGGCGGACAGCGGGATGTGCGTGGTGTCGACCTTCTGCAGCACGCCGCGCTGCGTCGCGTCGACCAGCTGGTACTCCTGCCAGCCGCCGTAGCCGACGACCTTGTCGCCCGCCTTGAAATGCTCGTTGCGCGATTCGACGACCTCGCCGACGGTGCCGCCGATCATCACCTCGTTCAGCGGCTGCGGCTGCGCGTAGCTCTTGCCGTCGTTCATGCGGCCGCGCATGTACGGGTCCAGGCTCAGGTAGTGGTTGCGCACCAGCACCTGGCCCTCGGCCAGCGCCGGCACGGCGGACTCCACGAGCTTGAAGTTGTCGGCCGTCGGTTCGCCCTGCGGGCGCGAGACCAGGTGGATCTGGCGGTTGGTGGTGGTGCTCATCGGGGGGTCTCCTGATTGGCTTTCGTTCATGTCCTGCCGCGCATTCCAACACGGCAAGCGGGGGCCCGGCGTCTCTCGGGCGACAGAATGGCACGGTCGTGCTTTTTTGAGCCGCAGCGCGCACGAGCACGCCGGGCGCTTCACAATTATTTGCCTGTGACAGCCTGCTGCCGGCGCGCTGCTTCATACACTAACAGTCGATATCAACGGGCCGGCCAACGGCCCGAATTTTCGAGGGGAATCCGCGTGACCGCCGCCACCGCCGCCGACCTCAAGGCTGCCCAATCCACCGTGCCCGATCCGCTGCGCGACTTCGGTTTCCTGCTGCGCGACCTGGCGCGGCTGAACACACTCAATTTCGAGCGCCACGCGGCCGCCGCCGGCAGCACGCTGACGCTCTCGCAATGCCGCGTGCTGACCTACCTGCAGCGCAACGAGGGCATTTCCAAGGCCCGCCTGGCGGAGCTGACCGGCACCGACCCGATGACGCTCGGCCGCCTGCTCGCCCGGATGACCGACGACGGCCTGGTGGAGCAGCGCATCGACGACACCGATCGGCGCGCGCACCGCCTCTACCTGAAGCCGGAGCGCGCGCTGCCGCTGCTCGACGAAATCTGGCGCAGCGCGGACAAGTGCCGCGCCGAGGCGCTGCTGGGCCTGGAGCCCGCCGAGCGCACGCAGCTGATGACCCTGCTGCGACGCGTGCAGGAGAACCTCGATACGCTGATGCCAGGCGAGGCCGACCGCGGCACGCCGGCCGCCAAGAGGGGATAAGCAGCATGCTCGTCGGAATCGTTCGCGTTGCGCTGCAACGCCCTTACACCTTCATCGTCGTCGCACTGCTGCTGCTGGGCATCGGCCCGCTGGCCGCGATGCGCACGCCCACGGACATCTTCCCGGACATCAAGATCCCGGTCATCGCCGTCGCCTGGCAGTACACCGGCCTGCCGCCGCAGGAGATGGCCGGCCGGATCTCGACCTTGTTCCAGCGCTCGCTGACGACCACCGTCAACGACATCGAGCACATCGAGGCGACCAGCTATGCCGGCGTGGGCATCGTCAAGATCTTCTTCCAGCCGGGCGTCAACGTCGCGGTCGCCAACGCGCAGGTCACGGCCATCGCGCAGGTGGCCGTGCGGCAGATGCCGCCGGGCATCACGCCGCCGCTGATCCTGAACTACAACGCCTCGACGGTGCCCATCCTGCAGCTCGCGCTGTCGGGCAAGGGCCTGTCGGAGCAGAACCTGTTCGACCTGGGCGTCAACACGGTGCGCACGCCGCTGGTGACCGTGCCCGGCGCGGCCATCCCCTTCCCCTACGGCGGCAAGCAACGCCAGGTGCAGATCGACCTGGACCCGGCCGCGCTGCAGGCGCGCGGGCTGTCGGCGCAGGAGGTGTCGCTGGCGCTGGCGGCGCAGAACCTGATCATCCCGATCGGCACGCAGAAGATCGGCGAGCAGGAATACACGCTGCAGCTCAACAACGCGCCCTCGGTGATCGCGGACCTCGGAAACCTGCCGATCAAGGTGGTCAACGGCGCGACGATCTACATCCGCGACGTCGCCCACGTGCACGATGGCAACGCCCCGCAGACCAACATCGTCCACGTGGATGGCGGCCGCTCGGTGCTGATGTCGGTGCTGAAGAACGGCTCCACGTCGACGCTGGCGATCGTCGACGGCGTGCGTTCGAAGATCGCCGCGATGAAGTCGTCCTGGCCCGATGCGCTGAACGTCGTGCCCATCAACGACCAGTCGATCTTCGTGCGTGCCGCCATCAGCGGCGTGGCGGTGGAAGGCTGCATCGCCGCGGCGCTGACCAGCCTGATGATCCTGCTGTTCCTCGGCAGCTGGCGCTCCACCGTGATCATCGCGGTGTCGATCCCGCTGTCGATCATGGGCGCGCTGATCGGCCTGGCGATGCTGGGCGAGACGCTCAACATCATGACCCTGGGCGGCCTGGCACTGGCGGTCGGTATCCTGGTGGACGACGCCACGGTGACGATCGAGAACATCAACTGGCACCTGGAACAGGGCAAGGACGTCGAGACCTCCATCATGGACGGCGCACGCCAGATCGTGACGCCGGCGCTGGTGTCGCTGCTTTGCATCTGCATCGTGTTCGTGCCGATGTTCTTCCTGACCGGCGTCGCACGCTTCCTGTTCGTGCCGATGGCGGAAGCCGTGATGCTGGCGATGCTGTGCTCCTTCCTGCTGTCGCGCACCCTGGTGCCGACGATGGCGAAGTACCTGCTGAAGCCGCACGTCCACGCCCATGAGCGCGAGGCCACCCGCAACCCGCTGATCCGCTTCCAGCGCGCCTTCGAGGCCCGCTTCGAGCGCATTCGCGGCGGCTACGGCGGCCTGCTGGCGCTGGCGGTGGGCCACCCGAAGACGGTGATCGCCGGCTTCGTCGCGGTGATCGCGGTGTCGGCCTGCCTGATCCCCTTCCTGGGCAGCAACTTCTTCCCCTCGGTGGACGGCGGCCAGATCCTGATGCACGCCCGCGTGCCGGTGGGCACGCGCGTCGAGGAGGCCGCGGCCCGCTTCGCGAAGATCGAGGACGCGGTGCGCCGGATCATTCCGCCGGACGAGATCGCCACGATGGTCGACAACATCGGACTGCCGCCCAGTTCGATCAACCTGACCTACAACAACACCGGCGTGATCGGCACGCAGGACGGCGACGTGCAGATCGCGCTGACCAAGGAGCACAAGCCCACGGCCGACTACGTGCGCGAGCTGCGCGAGAAGCTGCCGCGCGAGTTCCCGGACACGGTGTTCTCGTTCCCGCCGGCCGACATCGTCAGCCAGATCCTGAACTTCGGCGCGCCGGCGCCGATCGACCTGCAGGTGCGCGGCAACAACCTGGAGGCGAACTTCACCTACGCCAACCTGCTGCTGAAGAAGATCCGCCGCATCCCCGGCGTGGCCGACGCGCGCATCCAGCAGTCGAACAAGTCGCCGGTGTTCAACGTCGACATCGACCGCACGCGGGCGCAGGAAGTGGGCGTGACCGCGCGCGACGTGACGAACAACCTGGTCGTCAACCTCGCCGGCAGCAGCCAGGTCTCGCCGACCTTCTGGCTGAACCCGGTGAACGGCATCTCGTACTCGATCGTGATGCAGACGCCGCAGCACAAGCTCGACTCGCTGGCCGACCTGGCCAACTTGCCAATTGGTGGAGGAGGCGGCGGCAGCGGCACCAGCTCGCAGGTGCTGGGCGGCGTGTCCACCTTCACGCGCAGCAACTCCAGCGCCGTGCTGAGCCAGTACGACATCGCGCCAATGGTGCAGATCAACGCCGCCACGCAGGACCGCGACCTCGGCTCGGTGGCCGCGGACATCCGCAAGGTGGTCGAGGAGACCAAGGCCGACCTGCCCAAGGGCTCCAGCGTGGCGCTGCTGGGCCAGGTGCAGACGATGGAGCGCTCGTTCTCGGGCCTGCTGTTCGGCCTGCTCGGCGCGATCGTGCTGATCTACTTCCTGATCGTCATCAACTTCCAGTCCTGGAGCGATCCCTTCGTCATCGTCTGCGCGCTGCCCGCGGCGCTGGCCGGCATCGTCTGGATGCTGTTCGCCACGCACACCACGCTGAGCGTGCCGGCGCTCACCGGCGCCATCATGTGCATGGGCGTGGCCACCGCCAACAGCGTGCTGGTGATCACCTTCGCCCGCGAGCGGCTGGTCGAGCTGGGCGACGCCACGCAGGCGGCGATGGAAGCCGGCTTCGTGCGCTTCCGCCCGGTGCTGATGACCGCGCTGGCCATGATCATCGGCATGCTGCCGATGGCGCTGGGCCTGGGCGAAGGCGGCGAGCAGAACGCCCCGCTGGGCCGCGCGGTGATCGGCGGCCTCGTCTTCGCCACCATCGCCACGCTCGTGTTCGTGCCGGCGGTGTTCGGCCTCGTTCATCGGCGCGAGGGCAGCAGGAAGCAGCCCGGCGCCACCCCCGTTCTCGGAGAGAGTTATGTCGTCTGATCCGCACAGCATGCCGGCCGAGCCGGCCACCTTCTCGCGCCGCAAGCTGCAGCTGAGCGCCATCGTCATCGCGCTGGCGGCCGTCGGCATCGCCGCCTTCGGCATCATCGCGCGCCGCTCCGACGCCGCCATGCTCGACCAGCGCGCGCAGGACATGGCCGTGCCGACGGTCTCCGTCATCGCGCCCAAGCCCTCCAGCGGCGCCACCGCGCTGGAACTGCCCGGCCGCATCGAGGCCTTCGCCCGCGCGCCGATCTACGCCCGCGTCAGCGGCTACCTGAAGAGCTGGAAGGTCGACATCGGCGCACCGGTGAAGGCCGGCCAGCTGCTCGCCGAGATCGAGACGCCCGACCTGGACCAGCAACTGCTGCAGGCCCAGGCCGAACTGGCCAGCGCCAAGGCCAATGCCTCGCAGGCCGCGACCACGGCCAAGCGCTGGCAGTCGCTGCTGGGCAGCGACTCGGTCTCGCGCCAGGAGGTCGAGGAACGGACCAACGACCTGACGGCCAAGAACGCCGCCGTCAAGGCCTCGCAGGCCAATGTGGACCGCATCCAGTCGCTGAAGACCTACACGCGCATCACGGCGCCGTTCGACGGCGTCGTCACCACGCGCAACACCGACGTCGGCGCGCTGATCAACGTCGGCAGCGGCGCGCCGGGCACGGAGCTGTTCGTCGTGTCCGATACCCGCAAGCTGCGCGTCTACGTGACCGTGCCGCAGACCTACGCGGCGGCCATCAAGACCGGCGGCAAGGCCCGCCTCTCTGTGCCCGAGCAGCCGGGCAAGAGCTATGCGGCGACGGTGCAGACGACGTCCCGCGCGATCTCGGCAGGCTCCGGCGGCATGCTGGTGCAGCTTGCCGTGGACAACTCGGCCGGCGAGCTGCTGCCCGGCGGTTCGGCCCAGGTGAGCCTGGACCAGCCCGGCCTGTCCGGCACGCTGGCGATCCCGCCCGGCGCGCTGATCTTCAACAAGGCCGGCCTCAGCGTCGCCACCGTCGGCGCCGACAGCAAGGTACAGCTCAAGCCAGTGACCGTCGCTCGCGACCTTGGCTCGTCGATCGAGGTCGCGACCGGCCTGGCCGCCGGCGACAAGGTGATCGAGAACCCGCCGGACGGCGTGAGCAGCGGCGACACCGTGCGCGTGAACGCGAAAGGTGGCTGAGGTGGCGTCCAGATCCACGCTTCTCTTCGCCGCCCTCGTGCTGGCCGGCTGCGCGCAGATGCAGCCGCCCGCCAAACTGCCCGACATCCCGGCCGTTACCGCCTTCAAGGAAGGCGTGCCGCCCTGGACCGCCGCCCAGCCGGCCGACCACGCGCCGCGCGGCGACTGGTGGACGCTCTACGGCGACGCTGACCTCGACGCGCTGCAGGCCAAGCTCGTCGCCAACAGCCCCGACCTGGCCGCCGCGCTGGCGCGCTACCAGCAGTCGCAGGCACTGACCGAGCAGATCCGCGCCGCGCAGCTCCCGACGGTGAGCGGCTCGCTGAACGTGCAGCGCGACCGCCAGGCCGAGCTGCGCCCGCTGCGCGTGCTGGGCCCGACCTCGCCGGATACCTATTCGTCCAATACCGCGGGCCTGGACCTCGAGTACGAGATCGACCTCTGGGGCCGCGTGCGCCAGCAGGTCGCCGCCGGCGTGGCCGCCGACGACGCGGCCCGCGCCGACCTGGCCTCGGCCCGGCTGAGCCTGCAGGCCCAGCTCGCCGACAACTACATCGCGCTGCGCGGCCTGGACCGCGACGGCGCGCTGCTGGCCGAGGCCGTCGAGGCCTACAGCAAGGCGCTGAGCCTGATCCAGAACCGCTTCCAGGCCGGCATCTCGTCGGGCCTGGACGAAGCCCGCGCGCAGGCGCAGGTGGAGGCAGCACGCTCGCAGCTGCGGCAGTCGCAGGCGCAGCGGGCGCTGATGGAGCACGCGGTCGCCGCGCTGGTCGGCGAACCGGCGTCCAACTTCAGCCTGGCGCCGAAGGTGATCGACATCGCCCTGCCCGACGTGCCGGCCGGCCTGCCCTCCACCCTGCTGGAACGC
>Ga0247779_1000140_pt1 | contig 56568 bp, 62 predicted proteins | sample UWRJL221509R5_FD_179925 | JGI IMG/M metagenome (GOLD analysis project Ga0247779, IMG submission 179925) | Plant litter microbial communities from Arlington Agricultural Research Station in Wisconsin, United States - UWRJ-L221-509R-5 | ecosystem: Environmental > Terrestrial > Plant litter >... | reverse complement strand
CACGAGTGATGGTAAAGTACTTTGTATTTGTTTGCTTCCAAGGTTCTAGCTTCTGTTGGCGGAAAGTCGAAAGAAATACGTTCATTTCAGTGCATTTTGGACCGGCGTTCTCTTTCACATACGACGTTCAAGCATTTTCTAAAAATGCCGTCTGTAGCACAAAAGCAAGCCTCAGTGGAGGTACTTTCTTCGTACTTTCCTTTGACTTTTCCTATACCGACACCTACGACTCATCCGGACTTGATCACGACTCAAGACTTACATCGTGAAGAGGACTTACTACGAAACCCAGATTCATTCCGAGCATGGTGGACAGCAATCAACAATATGCGTGAAGGCTATAATGCTCAGCAAAAGTTGGAAGCTACGACCTCGACACTGCCTGAAGAAATTACCAGCACCCTCGGCCCACTCGCGTCACCATTGGCGCGTCTGAGTCTTCAGCGGTTAACTTATATTTACGAAGCAGCCTTGACACAATTTCCAAATTCCTTCAAGCTGTGGAAATCTTATCTGAACATGCGCATGTCTTTTGTTTTGGGCAAACCGGTGGTTAAGAAGAGGGCTGGAGGCCGCAAAAAGCTTCCAGAGATGAAGGACGCGCTCGAGGAAGCTGTTGAGCACTTGGATGAATGGGATACGTGTCTTGACCCTATCGTTGGCTGGGAAGAATGGAAATCGTTAATTGCAACGTTTGAGCGTGCTCTTATGTGGTTGCCGAAGGTATGCCTTTAGTTGAGATCGCATCCACTGTTCCTCATTCTTTTGTAGCTTCCCCGCCTATGGCTGATGTACATCAACGTCTTCTTCCATCCACGATGCCCCTCTCTTCTGTCGTTCACACACGCGAGGAGAACATTTGACCGCGCGTTAAGGACACTCCCTCCCTCGCTACATTCGCGTATCTGGAGTCAATATCTTCTTTGGGCTGAAAGGAAGGGAGGAGAAACAATGGTTGCTGTTTATAGGCGGTATCTCGCAATAGACCCAACCTTAACGGAAAGGTATACTGCGCTCCTTCTTTCTCCTACTAACTCTGCACCTCGACCACTAGAAGCAGCCAAATTGCTTTTATCTTTGGCACGAAAGGCCTCCAAAGGAGAATACAGCAGTCCGGAAGGCAAGAGTCCATATCAGCTGCTGGAAGATTGGATAGATGTAGTGGAAAAGTTCCCTGAGGAAGTTGGTTTGGACACAGACGATACCGATACATCGAATGAAGCTATAGCTAAGGCCGAAGCAGATGCCGAGGCAGCTAAAGCAGAAGCATCCACCTCCGACGCATCCGCCTCCAACGGCTCGCTTATCAGAATAGGAGGACCTCCTGTTCCTGTTAAAGCTGACGGTAAACCTTCTGCACCTTATTCTGAAGATGAAGATCCGTCCAGTCAACGAAAACTCAATATCGAAGATATTATTCAGAAGGATGGCCTGTTGGTTTACAAAGATCAAGCCGGAAGATTATGGACAGGGTTAGCAACTTACTGGATCAAACGAGGCGAATTTGATCGTGCCAAAGACACTTTTGAACGAGGGTTCAAGGCCGTTCTTACACTTCGGGACTTCACCCAAATTTACGACTCTTATGCAGAATTCCAAGAATCTATGATTAGCGCTTTAGTAGCCGCTTTGGAGGATGCGGAAGATGAAGACGCCGCAGATATGGAAGAAGAAGTAGATACCCGAATGAAGGAACTTGAAGACCTTACTGATCGAAGACCTTTCTTAACGAATGATGTTATGCTAAGAAGAAATCCCAATGATGTTCAGGAATGGGAGAAACGTGTCGCACTTTGGGGAGACAATGACGACGAGGTATTTCTGGTCACTTACGTCTGCACCTGCTGCTAATTTTTTGTAGGTTATCAAAACATATACCAGGGCCATAGAAACTGTAAACCCACGGAAAGCAACAGCTAACCTCCATCGACTATATGTTAATTTTGCCAAATTCTATGAAGAAGGCGGTGTATCTGGGGAAGCGCAGTCTGACCTCAACGGCGCACGAAAAATCTTGGAGAAGGCAACCAAGGTCAATTTCAGAGCTGTGGATGATCTGGCCGAAATATGGTGTGAATGGGCAGAGATGGAACTACGACACGAGTAAGAAACCTTTTCATATTATGATCATATACTTGTTTACACTTTTCTCAGTAATTACGATGAAGCAATCCGCGTCATGCAAAGAGCAACTGCCATTCCCAAGAATACCAAAATCAACTATCACGACCAGGTATGTAAAGTTTTTGTTGAATGCATTACTTTTGTTCAATGTCTCCGCAGGCTCTTTCTTCACAAGCGCGTCTCTTCAAGTCATTGAAACTTTGGTCCTTCTATGTCGACCTCGAAGAATCAATAGGCACAGTACAGTCCACCAAGGCGGTTTATGACAAGATTCTTGAATTACGGATTGCAAATGCGCAGATTATTGTCAATTATGCAGCGTTCCTGGAGGAGAACGATTACTTCGAGGATAGCTTCAAAGTATGTCATTTCATTTTTATCGTTGCTGTCCCTTGTTCACTGTTGGTAGATATATGAACGAGGTGTCGAGCTATTCACTTTCCCCGTGTCATTCGAAATTTGGAACATCTACCTCTCTAAATTTGTTAAGAGATATGTGAGTCGTTGAAAATAACTTTATTTTCACTTTGCTCATTTTTCAACAGGGTGGCTCAAAATTGGAGCGTGCTCGAGACCTGTTTGAGCAGGCTCTCGAGAAATGCCCACCGAAGTCATGCAAACCTCTATTCCTCATGTATGCGCAGCTTGAGGAAGACTTCGGGCTTGCCAAGCGATCCATGGCAGTCTATGAGCGAGCAACGCAAGCTGTTGCAGACGAAGATAAATTTGAGGTAAGCTTGGCTTATCCTGTCCGATATAAAACTAGATCTCAGGCCTTTCCTCAGATGTTCACCATCTACATCGCGAAAGCGACGGCCAACTTTGGTCTTCCAGCAACCCGGCCAATCTACGAACGGGCCTTAGAAGGTATATACTCATTAATATTCACACAACTTTTGCGGCTAACTGTGTCTTAGTTCTTCCCGATCGCCAAACGGCTGAAATGTGTCTGCGCTTCGCAGCGCTGGAACGCAAACTTGGTGAAATCGACAGAGCACGTGCCATCTACGCTCATGCATCTCAGTTCTGTGATCCCCGTGTCAATCCCCGCTTCTGGAACGAATGGAATACATTCGAAATCGAGACAGGTTCCGAAGATACGTTCAGAGAAATGTTGCGCATCAAACGAAGTGTTCAAGCACAATTCAACACGGAAGCTAGTTATCTATCCGCGCAAGCTATTACTGCTCGCGAAGGCGCTCATAAGGCCGACGATATTACACCTCCTGCAGATGCTATGGCGGCTGCCGATAAACAGGCGCATAATGGCGCTAGTGGGCCTGCATTCGTTGCTGCGGCTGGATCAAAGTCTCGTGTTGAGGCGAAGGCTCCACAGTCGAAAAATGATGAGGAGATTCAAATATCCGACGACGAGGATATGTAGGATGGCAAGTAGCGTAGTGTGTGTAATTTAATTGTGTATTTCTATTGTACCGTCACGAACGGTTCCAGCCTTCGACTTCAGCCTCACAGATGTCTTCCCAAGCTGCTTCCCATCCCGCACTCTCCAGCCATGGTTGTGCAGCCCACTGGTTGATAATTTCACGCGACCTTTCGAAGCCTATTGAATGTTTGCGGAGTTTATCGACTAGTTCGATGTGCAATGCTAGGGAACGATGATATGGCCTGAGGATCTCTGGAATGCGGGTAACTATTTCAACTTGAAGAGTTAGCTTTTGTTGCGAGGATGAAGGAACAACTTGCCGAAAGCCTCTAAAGACCATGTTACCCATAGCGGCTCCTCATGCGCCCATTTCCATCCTTTGACCTTTGAAGCATCTATCAGCACCATCTCTAAATTTTCTATGACACTATTCATCTTTTGAAATTGCTTTCTCTATAACAGAATTTTTAGGGTCAATCTAAAGCAATCACGGCATTCAGTTTTCCTCACTAGTTTCGCGACCACCGCGTCTAAATTTTGAATGCACTCGTCCATTGTTGATAGTTTTGCCATGACCATATGTTTTCTTGGTTTCTTGTCTGGGATCAACTTTAGATCATTACTAATAACCAACTCATTCATTTTTCAAAACCGTTGAAGATCAGACATATAAACACACACTCCAGGTCTGTTCGTGTATTGACAAGCTCACGCGCTGCCTTTAGCCCATCAATAAGGACCAGGTCGTCCCATGTATCCGCAATAGACCGTAACTCTTGCAATAACGTCCGTGTTTTGCGATGAAATGTGGATTCGGGTGGGGTTGCGCGCGAGGGAGAAGCAGGTGAGTTGGGATATCTCTGAGGAGCTGCTGGCGACGTTGTTGGGGTTGAAGGGCCTCGAAAAGATGCTAATCGACTGCTCATTTGTGTGCAAGTAGTAAGTATGTCGCTAATTTAAATCAGTTGCCGGGTGCAATTGCACACATATTTGGCATGATGATCTATGCCAAACATAAAATCCTAAATTATCTTTTTTCGTAACAACACCGAGAGACCTTCACAAACAAAATCATGGCCCGCAAACGTAAGAATAGGACCCATCTCAAAGGCGGCGAAGCCAAAGAAGCTAGCACAAGCAATGTCCCAAAATCAATCATCATCAAACATGGACAGGTCGGTCACTCGCTCGCCCAACTTGTTCGAGATATGCGTAAAGTTATGGAACCCAACACTGCTTCGCGCCTCAAGGTAAGTTTTGCTGCTTTCTGCACCTTTCAAATGTGTCTTGATATATTTACTTTATGTAGGAAAGGAGTCGTAATAAACTAAAAGATTTCCTTACTATGGGACCTGCTCTACAAGTCTCGCACTTACTCGCCTTTACGTTGACCCCGGTAGCACCTTCATTACGCATCGTCAAGCTGTCCGATGGACCAACGCTTAGCTTCCGAGTAGAAAGATACAGTTTGATGAAAGATGTCTTAAACACCTCACGGAGAGCACGCAGCGTTGGAATGGAATATCTCAGTCCTCCTTTGGTGCGTACAGTCCATTTTATACAAGCCTTTTGAACTTATTATTTTTTCTTCGATAGCTCGTGTTAGCATCCTTCCCCCCACCCTCTCCTACAACTCCACCCCATCTACCACTTCTCATGAAATCTTTCCAATCTTTATTCCCGCCTCTCTCGCCGCATACTCTAAGTCTGTCCTCGGCGCGTCGTGTCGTTTTGATCTCCTACAATGCGGACCGCGGCACTGTTGATTTCCGCCACTATATTATCAAAGTCAAGCCATACGGCGTGTCAAAACGTGTCCGTCGAGTGCTCGAAGCTGCAACATCGTCCTCTAAAGGTGCCTCTGGGGTACTCGACCTAGGGAACGAAAAAGATGTCGCCGATTTCCTGCTCAGAAAAAGAGGCGAAGCGGGACCTGATGGTGGTTATGAGAGTGCTGCTTCATCTACAGAAAGCGTAGCTGGTGACGATGGAGATGCAGTGGATCTAGCAGAAGATTACGTCGGTAGGAACAACAAGAAGGGACAGAGAAGGGCAGTTAGGCTGGATGAAGTGGGTCCCCGAATGGAATTGCGCCTGATCAAAATCACCGAAGGCGTACCGGGCAAAGAGGGAGCTGTGATGTATCACGAATTTGGTGCGTGCCGCTTTTTGCCTCCTTGTTTCATGATTTCTTACGTTCGCGAACAGTCAAAAAATCAAAGAAAGAGGTTTTGGCTCAGAAAGCTGAACATGCGGCCAAAGCAAAACTCAAGAAGGAAAGAAGAGAGGAACAAGAAAGGAATGTCCAGCGGAAGAAGAAAGCAAACGCCAAGGATGGAAGCGCTGACGAGGACGAAGACGCGGAACTGGACGATGAAGGTGAGGAAGAAGATGTTAACGAGAACGAAGACGGTCTTGGGGTATGGGATGACGAAGAAGATATCAGTGATGATGAAGATGAGGAAGAAGTGGTATCAGAAGCTGAAGAGAGCTCAGAAGACGAGCGTCCAGCCAAAAAGGTTAAAGTCAGAGAGAAGAAACGTTAGTGGTCTCTTGTTGCTCGATGACTTTGGTGTATATATAATTATATTGCAAAAAGATTTTATGATGATAACGACTGTAAAACAAGCTGACAAAGGGTAAATACCTTTGTGTTCGTCACCGCCATAAATTCTCCAATCTCATTTTGATACCCTCCCAACTATCTAGTGCAGGTCGAACGTCAAGATAGAAAGATATGTTCTCTGCAAATGGGCCACCAGAATGACCAGTATAAAAGTCAATGATGTATCGCATACGCGTACCACAGCGGTCGACCACCCAGTCGTGTCTGTCAAATGGCGCGGCGTATCTGTGGCACGCGTCAATGCAGAAAGCAGTGCTAGTAATAAAGGAGACTTACCCAAGAAGCATATTCCATCGCGCTTTGGGGCTTTTATCGTTCGGTCTTCCCTTGAAATTCACCAACTTGACCCCGCCACATGCTTCACCACCTTTGCCAGCTTCCCACTTCAATATTTCACTCCAAGCGCGTTCGTTGACGGCGTTGTGAATGGGAATAATGGTCTTCATGTCCGCGGCCTGAGGGTTGTGGTTCTTGCGTGCCATGGCAGCAAAGAACTGCTGTTCCGAGGGATAGACCCATTTCTCATCATTAGGTTTTGGTATTGAAGATATTTCACGTTCTTGGGAGAGAGCAGCAGGGGCCGTCGATGAAGAACCAGAAGACATAAACCGACTCCAGGTTGATTGGGACGATGTATGGTCTACCGGACATGATTGGGCGTCTGACGAGAGGGATTTGTGGTCAACAGGACATTTATCTGCGGACGAGGACATGGTGGCCGGTCTTCAGTCCATTTTTATTTTCCACAAAAACATATTTGATTATGTAAGCAACGTCCTTGTCCGCGGCATTCATCATTATTGATTCATTTACCGGCAAGAAGGTTTGCCAGCCCGGACAGGCTGTTGGGAAATGGCAAGTCGACACTATAAAGCTACGACATTTGAGGCGCATACTCCTACTAACCTCTTTCGCATTCTCATTCACCTATGCCTTCCTCCTCACCAGTCTTTTCTACGCCCCTTACCAGGTTGTTCAAGATCAACCATCCGGTAATGCTTGCGGGGTAGGTACGGTGTGGGGAACCTCTATGACATCAATTCTCACTATGCGCTTTCTGCAGCATGAACGTTGCTGCTGGTCCTAAGCTCGCAGCAGCAGTTACCAATGCAGGTACGGTTGTTTAATTATAATTTCAGTTCTTTTCGCGACTGACATGATTCCACAGGTGGTATTGGTGTTATTGGTGGTGTCCGACAAAGCCCCAAGTTCTTGCAAGGTTCTATTGAAGAGCTCAAGAGTCATCTCGAAGACAAGAACGCGCCATTTGGTGTCGATCTCCTTATCCCACAAATTGGCGGCAATGCAAGAAAGACCAATGTATTTTTCTTTATGAACTCTTTCATTTTTATATAATTCTTATGAGCTCCTATAGAAAGATTATACGTCCGGACAGCTCCCAGAACTCATTGATGTTATTATCAAAGGCGGCGCTTCTTTATTTGTCTGCGCCGTTGGTGTTCCACCAAAATGGGCTGTGGATAAATTACATGCCGCAGGCATTCCTGTGATGAAGTAAGTCAGTTCCAAATTACCAATTTCCATATCTTTTTAACGAGAAATGTCAAAAGCATGGTCGGTCACCCGAAGGTAGATTAATGGCATACGTTTTTTCCTGAAAATGAAAATAAAAATTGACCTATGCCCAACTGTTCAGCATGTTCCCAAGGCTCTCGCTCAAGGTATGCATCTTAACAATCCACATGTCAGTGAATAGTTTCTCATGAACTGTGTCAGGCGTCGACATTATCTGCGCACAAGGCGGAGAGGGAGGTGGCCATACTGGAGACACGGCCTTCTCGATTTTGATCCCAGCTGTAGTAGATCTCTGTAAGACTGCCAAAAGCCCACTGACAGGTGAACCCATTCTCGTGGTTGCCGCGGGAGGGATCGCGGACGGTCGCGGTCTGGCTGCTGCTCTTTCGTAAGTAACTTCAGATTGTGAAATCATATAATTCAACGACTTAAACGTACAAACTCTCTTTAATCGTAGATATGGCGCTTCCGGTGTATGGGTTGGCACACGATTCGTCGCAAGCGTGGAAGCGGGTGCACCTAAGGCGCACAAGGATCTAGTTCTTAGTGCAGGATATGACGACGTTATCCGCACGCTAATATACTCTGGCCGACCTATGAGCGTTAGAAAGACCGCTTATGTGGAAGAGTGGTAAGTGCTTTGATTTTGATCATACTCAATCCGCTTTCTGGCTGTATCTCGGGACATACATTCATTTCGCTTCTACAGGGAAACGAAGAGGAAGGCGGATATCGAGAAACTAGTCACCGAGGGCAAAATACCGCACGATGTTGAACTCCAGAATCATCCTGAAAAATCGCCTCAGGGCAGATCATGTACGTCTAATATGTTTTTAGTCCAGTATCTCAAAATTTATTACCGCTGGCTAGGGCTTATGGGCCGAGTGGCTGGGTCAATTCACGACATCAAACCCGCAAAAGAAATGTGCGCCTGTCTGCTTTATTTCTCGCTGTCTACCCGTTTGACATCTGATTAATTTAGTGTTGACGAACTTGTCAACACGGCTGCAAAATCCTTGAATGCTGCAGTCTCTTTGCAAATTGCAAAATCAAGGCTTTGACTTGTAAATCAACTGACGAGCAAGTTTGGTTACCCTTTGGTTCAGTGAAAATAAAGTGGAACTTGGAACTTCTACTGTATTTGTATGCATCTATCCTGTGCGGATCTGTTTTAGCTTGCTCATATATACCTTTTTACTAATAGCTACTCAATAAAAATGTACTTCCCTCATTGATAACGGATAGTGATTTATTTCTCTCATGATATGTAAATTTTTCGGTGCAGCTTGCATCTAACTCATTGTTTTGTGTATCCTCTGCCTGAGCTACTCATCCATCATTTCTGCAAGCTCCCGCTCTTCTTCTTCCGTCAAATCGGATTGCAATGGTGAAGGCTTTTTGGGCTGGACAACTTTCTTGGGAAGCGGCGGAGGATTCAATAATTCTACGGATATATAATGTTAGCTTCTATATAAAAATTGCATGTCGAAGTGACTCACCACTCAATCTCCATTTACGAATCGTCTTATCCAGACTAATGGTGATAATCCATGGCTCGACGCGTGTTGCCCCATCTTTGCCCTTTGTTTTCCGTATCCATAGTTTAATGGCTGTGATATCGTGCCAATGCGCGTCGACTGTACCGAGAAGTTCCGGTACTTCAAGTTGCGATACGTCATACGTCCTTAGCAGATCTCCAGCTGCGGTGATCAAATATGGCTCGCCAAGGTCGGTTAATGACAGAGGCAATATTGCGCGGACGGCCACGGGATGCGCTATAGGTTTAATTTCTTTGACTATGGTCTCCGTTGTATTCGATGCATTAAAAAGCCGGACGCGAACGGTTTCATCAGCGGAAGCTGTTTATTTAAGATCGAACATTGGTTAGAAAAAACAAGATATCATGCAGACTAAGTACTCGCCTGTCCACAATTGTCCGTTTTTATAGACCAGTTCGTTGACTCTTGTTCTATGATGATTGATAGTGTCCTTCAGGGTAGCATTCCATCTAGGCGGGGATCCGCTATCTTTCACCAGCTCCCATACCTTGATGACGCCCATGGTGTCGCCAGTAAATAAAATCGCCGAATTATCGGATAATGCCTGGCCATCCAGGCATTCAACCGGCCGCGTATGTGATGAAATCGATCCGAGACTTTTCAAAGGAGCAGGATTTTCGGGCTCTGATATATCCCTGCGCGTATTGCAGCATAAGTCTTTAATAGACCAAAATGTGCATAAACACGAACCAGAAGCGTACTATTTTATCTGAGCTGCCAGATACCAGAAGGTTGAGTGTTGGGAAGACATGGAAGCTTTTGACGAAATCAGCGTGTGCGTTGGGTGTAGTAGATATTTGTTCTTTGGTCTGTTGAAGAGTGAAGAATCAGTTTAACGTGATTTTGCAGCCCTGTCTTGATGAACGCACGCGAGTATCCCAGAGCCTGATAGACTGTACGAAACCATGTTAAGTACACGAATAGAAACAACTGAAGGGACATACATTATCCCAAGAACCTGAAATTAAGACCTCTTTGTCTCCTGTACCTGGTCTCCTATCACAAAATGCGAGGCTAGTCACAGGTCCAGTATGTCCCTTGTATAGTTGCAGCGTTTTGCCTGACTTAAGTTACGAAGGCTGATCAGATCCACCGACATTCCGAGCCCGTAGAGAGTTTGTAGACAGACAAACCTCTAGATTCAGTTTTCGCACCACCGATGTGTTCTCTGCGATCCACGCAACCTGATCCTGGATTTCTATGGCCAAAGCTTTCCCGTTAAGTTCGATAGGTTCACCCAGGGTTTTGGTCCTTTCAGCTTTGTCTTTTCTTGCCTGTATTAATCAAGATGAACAGCAAGATCAATCATGCTAGTTGGAATGTTGATTACCTGCTCGATGGCGAGCTGAGCTTCAGTTATGATGAGGTTATCGGTACTCATATTCCTCCGCCGATGTAAATCGATCAAAACAAGTTCCAAGATGTATTTGGACAGTCATTATTATGCAAGCAACTGCCTGATATTACGTCCTTGATATAATGCGGAACCGCAGAGATCTCTTGAATGAATCGACATAACGAAGCCGTGGGGTTGGAGAGGTGTCAAAGGTGACTTGGTTCCAATAAATTTATTCGGGCAGTCCAAAATATTCAACGTAATATTACGACCCAATACATCATTTAAAGTTGTCTCTAGTAAATTATGAGGCTCCTATGAACATGAACACGAGTTCAGACAGATGGTTTGGTCTTGAAACAGATAATTTATTGCGAGGAACCTTGACAATGAACTATTTGTTCTAAAGGGGTGTAAATGGCTGTCCATACCGCTGATGGTGACGTTGTAAGGATACACGAGTAAAAGGAGAGAGAGATAGTACGAATGTGGCTACACCAAAATAACACAATGATGCGTGTATAGAGAAACAAAGGCAGACTACTTGCAAGAAATATAGGTATGGAATCGAGAACAGAAATATATACAGTGGTGGATCGAAAACCAAGGGAGACGAGCCGAAGTAACGCATAGCAGCGGTCGAGGCAGAGGCAAGATACAAAAGGTCAGATAGGAGCATGAAGATATTTAGGTGAGATAGTATAGGGTAGGGTTTGTCGAATGTAAAGGCAGTGTTGATACAGAGATTCTGGGGAGGTGGTATCGATGCTAGCTGAGAGCAGATTAAATCCAGAATGGAGATAGCTGAATGCAGGAACTGGAAAAGATGTGAACGAATGATAAGGTGATGGCATATAAGATCATCATCAAAAGGTTGGTATATAGATGAGAGAAATAAGGAGTGTGGCGGGCGTATCGATACTCAGAATTCGAGGAACTGGTAAGCGATAGGGTCAAATCTTTGCTGGAAGGTCGAATTGCGCTCTTGGCCGGTCAAACCAGGAATTTCTTCTGGTGGGGGAAGAGGTAAATGCAGGAAATGGCGTGTATCGTCGACTGAAGAAGTGCGGGGAATAATGGGAGCCTAGTAAATAGAAGATTAAGCAATAGTTTATAGGACAATATTTGAGTATCAAACTCACGTTGATTTCGCGACGTTCAAGTGCCTCCCAGTCCACACCTCTGAACCAGGGGTGATCCAGAATATCTTGGGGCCCTCCAATCATATTACCGAGGCGTTTGGTACGATCGGGATTGAGGAATGCCTTGATAAGATCACGTGAGAGTCTATCGATGGTTCGTGGCCAATGTATTTGGCCATTTAAAATTTTTTCGTATATGCCATAGGGTGATTCGTCGAAGAAGGGTGGGTAGCCGACCAACATTTCGTAACAGAGAACGCCGCATGCCCACCAGTCAGCTGCTTTACCATGGCCATCGGATTGGATGATTTCGGGTGCGAGGTATTCTGGGGTCCCGCAAAGTGTCCATGTACGATCATCGACTATCTTTGCAAAGCCAAAGTCTGTGAGACGTAGATAACCACGAGAGTCTAGAAGGAGATTTTCAGGTTTGAGATCGCGATAGATGATATTAAACGAATGTAGATATTTGAGTGCGAGGATGATGGTGGCGAGATAAAAGCGAGTAACATCCGGACTAAAACGGTGAGCGCGACGAAGATGTGTGAATAACTCGCCGCCGGGTACGTAAGACATCAACATGTAAACGTTGAGACTGTCCTGAAAAGTGGCAAAGAGATCGACGACAAAGGGATGGTGTACGCGGGAGAGAATATAGCGCTCAGCATTAACATGCTCAACCTGACGTAGGCGTACGATTTCAGTTTTGCGGAGGACTTTCATGGCAAAGAAGTTTTGGGTATTTGCTTGTGAACCTCTATGACGGACCAAGAGAACTTTTCCAAACGTGCCAGTGCCTAGAAAAGATGAATGAGTACAAAGAGAAAAAGTGCTACCAGATCACGAACCCAGTGTTCCTCGAACCTCAAAATCTGATAGGTTTATCCCAGAGTGCTGAAGATGAACTTTCTCATCTTCCAGAAGACGCTGTGGTCGAGGAAGTGGATTGACAGGGGAGTCCGCCTCAATGGTATCTGTGTCGACATCCATCAAGTCTGGGGAAATTTGGGAGATAACTGGTGCAGAAGGCTGAGGATTTAAACATTCTTCTTCGGTACTTTCTGAAGTGGTATGAGGTTGTTTAGGAGACAATGGGGGAGTCAAGGGAGCATCCGAGCAGACAACCGAGCAAGAGATCTCAGTGGAGGAAGGAGGAGAGAGGAGGAGAGAGGAAGGCATGGATAAATTAGCAGAGCGCACTGCGCGGGAGGGAACGACTGATGAGCCTCATCATCATCTCTAAATACTCTACCAACCGTCACATCATTTATGTCACACCCGTTTCATAGTGATCATTTCATTCGCTTATAATCCAAAGACAAACGATCCTAAACCGTACAAATCGACAATTGTCTTCACCTTTCCTTCCTCCCCTGCACCCCCCGCAACATACAGTGGCACAAAGTGATCTTCCCGTGGGTGCATCGCTCGGAATCCTGGGTGTTGTGGCAACTTGAACAGCTTCTCTCTTCGTTCTTCAGCCTGTAGGAACAATTAATGTTGCTCATCATATATATCTCTAGTACTCACTGATTCAACACCAATGGCTTCGTGAATTGCACGATCAAACTCCTTGTGAACAGGACGAGCCGTATCAGGGGCAAACGATGTCCTATCTCGAAGGTTGTGCGCAGTCAATCCTCCTGAGAGGATCAGGATCCCTTCCTCTCTGAAGATCATATACAGATTAACACCAAGGCGACGGACATTCATACATGTCTACGAGCTTGGTTACAGACGTACCTCAGTTGCGCCACAGCTTTACCGATTTCCCAATTCTTCTTTGGGTCGAGGCTTGAGTCGATTGAAACTTGGACTATAGGAATGTCGATGAATTCCTCCCCAAACATGATTCGGAATGGTACGAAGACACCATGGTCCAATCCTGGGCCTAGGAATCCGCGTCCGTCTTCACCGCGGCTCTCGTTGACGGATGTGGTCCTCGCTTTATAACCAGCCTACATAAGTAAATCATGCATTATTAGTTGCGGCTTTTTCGGATATAAGAAAACTCTCTTCTGGGCGCCTCCTTGCCTTTTTGTAAAGATCAACGACGCGTTGTGAGAGTTTTGAATCTCCTTTCGACTTGAATTTTAAACGGTACAACTCTGGCGGGAAGCCATAGTAATCCATTAGCAACGGGTTCTCAGGGTAGTCGGTCACTGTAGACCCGTTTGACATTTAGTATTCACAAGCACATGCAGCAATGTCAAAGAATCGAAAGACAAAATCAAGTCTCACCTACGCGCTCCCCATCGGTTTCCCAATGGGCACTGAACACAACTATTCCCTTGGGCTGGTATTTCTTCAGCAACGCCGGACCAAAGTCAGCCAAAAACTTTGCCAATGGACCGTTTGGTCCTTGGTAAGAGAACATCCCCCCCGATGCAGTGTCCCCCGAGGGATACGCTAACATGGGAGATCCATGTGCGAAAAAGAAGGCAGGGATATTCTCCGGTGTAGAGGGAAGTGCATCAAGTGCTTGACGGCAGTTTGAAACGGAAGACATGACAGGTAGCGGAGACTGTGAAGCAAAAGGCCTAGCGAGGGACTTAAATAGTTTTGGTCCAACTCGAAATGCTGACAGCTTTACATCACAGTAAGAGAATACGAACGCCGTAAATAACGAAACTGCAACGATTTGTAGGGCTTTTGTGGTGTGTTCAGAGAGACCAAACATGCAAGGAACAGGGCTGGAAAGAAATTCTTTTATTTCTGGATGATGTTGCGTCATCCCTGTTTGCACATTCTGATAAGATTTGAAAGCTGCTGAGTAATTGAATATGACAGTCGGTAAATCAATGCAAATTGCAAACCATGTTACCGAATGACATTCCAGACAATACAGTCAAATAATTCTGAAACCGTTACTTCACAGGTGTAAGTCATCTATTGCGCAGCTGCTGTCAGTCTGTGTCATCTCAGACGGTGGAAACAGTGGGAGTTCGAGAGGTTCGCACTATTCCAGGATCGTGGGGAAAATGTCTAATTACATGATGAATCGGCTAGTAGCAGTCCTTTAGCATCGTGCTACATGTTATAATGTCAAATCGACCGGGTACTGGAGGTTGGCTGCAGGGAAAGACAGTGCGAAAAGGCGGAGGCGCTCTATCGAGCTCGCACACCCGTTCTTCCACTCCCCAAGGAGTCCAAAGTACATCCACAACGGTATTCGGTGGTGGTGTTAAAGATGCATCTGGAAGAACCTCAGAATATTTCGTGAGCTGGAATTCCTCATCACATAAAAAGTCGACATGCTGATTCACTGCTTTAGTCAATGGATGACCAGTGTCCTGTGTGTAAGAGTGACAGATATCTGAATCCTAAGCTGCGCCTTCTCGTCAGCTCGTGTTACCATAAAATGCATGCATTTCTTTTGTTTCGTTCAATGAAAGTTTCTCATCTCATGATCTAGGTGCGAATCATGCATTGACCGATTGTTCACCTTGGGTCCAGCACCATGTCCAGTCTGCAGCAAGATATTGAGGAAACTCGCTTTCACCCCGCAGACATTTGAAGATCTTACTGTGGAGAAAGAAGTAGCCGTTCGGAGAAGAATCGCTAAAGAGTATGTGCTCATTTGTAATATTCGGACTCATTACTTGATGCTATTGATAGATTCAACAAACGTCGAGAAGATTTTCCTACTTTACGTGCATATAATGACTACTTGGAAGAAGTCGAGGACATCAGTACGTGATAACTTCTCTTCCATGCTGGGTTTCTTCCATTAAATTGTTTAATAGCGTTCAATCTCATAAATGAAATTGACATACCTCAAACTGAGGCTCGAATAGCAGCATACCGAGCAGAAAATGCTGCTCTTATTGAACTCAACATTCAACGAGAAGAGGCCTATGCACAAACGCTTAAAGAGCAAGAGGAAATAGAACGGCGAGAACGGGAACTACGTGCGTCCCAGCTACGTCGAGAGGAAGAGGAGGAAAGAGAAGAGAAGGAAAAAGAGAAGCGCGAAATTATCGACAAGTTGGAAACGAGCGATAAAGATGCCATGAAGCTTATTGCGAAAAGTAGAGCCAACGCTGCAAAACGGTCATCTGCGCGTGCTGCGTCCTCATCAAATAGCGTCATTCAGAGCAACGCAAGATTATTGAGGACAAGAGCAGCAATTGATATTCCCGATGTTCCGCATATTCCCTTCAACGACAATTACGACTGTTACGAAGACAAGTACCAGGTGAGATCTAGCGGCTACGTTGACTTCTTCAGCGAGGCGGTGAGGAAGGATCGGGAGGGTATAATGAGGGCTGGTGGATACAAAGTCGAAGAAGCTTGGGATAGGGCGTTGCGATTTGCCGTGGCTAGTCTGGATCTACCTCCCATTAAAGATTCATCTACCGATGCAGGCTTTGGTTCCTTGACAAAGGACTCATCTGGAGACATCATTATGGCTGCAGGATGATATATATTATTATTACATCCCGTATTGTAATTATGGATAGAGTTGTATATTATACATGTCATGATGGTATGATAATAAAAAACTGGTATTACACACTGATATAAATACTACTTAGGATATCTTTGTACTTCTAACCTGCCTTTTCTGACGTTTTTCGTAGTCTGTCAGAGGAGCAGTCATAGGGAAGTAGAGGATTTGGTATTGTTTCTTTTTACTAGAACAAAAGGTTAATATTTGGAAGATGAATGTTTGTTGAAAACGAACTTCAATTTCTTGGGGTCTAGACGACACCTTTTAACCACGTCGCATGTATCCAATTCTTTCCTTTTGCCTAGGCTTGCGCTACCCTTATCCACTTCGATGCCATTCTTGCGCGGGGTCAAAGGCTTGGAAGTCGAACCCGTCGGCGTTCTGCCACTTTCATCTCTTTGGTCGTTCTCGTCTCGAGAAGTTTTTGAGAGTTTGCGTTTCAGAGAAGGATTTGAAGTAGTAGAATCAGAAACTTTAACAAAAACAGGAGTTACTACAGGCATGATATCAATGATAGTTCTGTTATTCACCTTGTGGATGCGATGAAGAGAATTCCGCTAAAGAAGCGGCGCGTACATTGGCATCTGGTCGACTATTGTTATCATATGACGTTAGTTCAGATCCTATCGTTCATAGAAGACAACTTTACTATGAGGGATCAAACACCAAAAGATTGATCGTGCCATTCTTGTCAATTTCGTACCCTACCACAGTCCTCGAATGACCATTGTGTTGCAATATGAGTGGCATTTTGTCAGTCATACTGATCGATGACGCTTTCATAGATTCGAAGATATTGGTCGGCCTGCTTAAAGTTGATTTCGGCGTGAAATATTCAACCACCCAGTTAATCACTAGCTCAGAGGCTTTGGCTTCAAGACGTAAGTAATACAATCATTTCACGGACAACAAAAAGCATTTATTTTTTACCTTGACCGTGTTTTGTATAATCAAAGTCGACAAGCTCTGCGCTACAAGGATAAATACAATCTGTCAAATTAATGCTAGTGGGGCTGGAAACGTGAGGTACCTACGGTATACCACGGTAGATAAACGCAACCCAAAGGTCTACCTTTGCTTTAGTGCGCATATTAAATGCTATTTTCGGGGATCGTACCAGCTGTCCCAACCCACTTTCTTGTATTTGTTAGCTTCTTTAGTTCTCTCTGACCTTCTGGATCGTATCCTGAACAGTTGTCAGACAGTTTGATATACTAAATGGTGAAATCCCAACCTTCATTCCACGCTGACTCTATCCACCGTTGCAAATTTCGTATACTGGGAGAAAGGGGACAATCCAGGAGCGGAAAATATAATGGTTGTGTTGTTTGGGTCATCAATCCCGCACATGCCATGAGGAAATTGCGATATCTGTATTAGGCTGCTTAGTTTGCTATAATCAATGCAATTAGAGAGGAAAGTACCCGCAACCCCAGCTGGCATCCCAGGACTGAGTTCCAATGTGAACGGCACCTCCGTAGCACAGCGCAGCTTTTCGTACCAAACCCCGAGTGTGTCCTTTGAGTAAACCCTTTTTTAGGACCTGAATAAGTCCTAGAGCATCGCTAAAGTCAGTTAGAATATCAGGTATACGAATTGATGATAAAATACCTGGTGTGAAATTAGACGGCGGATTTGCCGCTTGGGCAGCATACCAGAAATCATCAGTTTCCTTCTGGCAAGGAAATATCTTCTTGGAACCATTTTTGGAAGAGGGTGCCGGACTAAAATCCGAAAATTGCTTTGGTTTGCTTAATTTTAAATCGTCAAATGTATCATCAATGACAATAGGTTTCGTCGGTGAGCCTGTATGATGCCAATGAGTACGTAGGGGTGCTTTAGGTGAGCATTTACTTACCTTCCACGGTCTGTTCATTGCCATCGCCCAGATGACAGTCATAATGGGATTGTCGTTGAGACACTGAGAAAGGCGTGAGATCTTCATTGCAATACATACACGACATTGGTTGCGAGAGAGGATCGTCCTCCACGATTGCGACTGACTGGCTTTTATCTCTGAGTGGCATGACGATAGGAGTCCAATTTTCCAGAAGCAAGACGTGAATATCCGATTCTGGGACTGCTCCTACAGTTTTATCCTCCTATATACAAAGAAGTTGACGTGAAATAGGACGGAAGAGTCGTGTACTGAAGTGAGCAGTGACAGTAGAGAATGAGTTTCAAACTAATTAAGCGGAACGTACAAAATTAGTTCATCAATATATGTGATCATGTGATGCAATGGGTAGTGTAACCGGACGCGCGTTCAGTGAAGCAAAAGGATACTTTCTCTTCTACCTAAATCATGTCCAGGTCATACGATCGCGGTATGCTCTCTGCTGTACCTACAGCGAAATAACGCACTGAAAGAAAAGCTTATATTAGCTCTCACTGTCTTCTCGCCTGATGGCCATTTATTCCAAGTGGGACTCCTTCAACTCTATCCCTAATTCAAGATCACTGAATGTACTTGGTTGAATAAAGGTCGAATATGCTCTTGAAGCAGTGAGGAAGGGGACATGCGCTGTAAGTCGCTCGAGTTCTGTTTTCCATCATAGTTTTGGAACCGATATCTTCCCCATAGGTTGGCGTACGCGGCAAAGATGTTGTTGTTCTCGGTGTTGAAAAGAAATCTATTCTTCAATTACAAGATCCTCGAACAGTGCGCAAAGTTGTTATGCTTGATGACCATGTCTGTCTTGCTTTTGCGGGTTCGTGCCTCCATCAAATGCCATCGATTCCTCTCACCTCTTTGAACAGGGTTAACTGCCGATGGACGAGTTCTAATCGACAAAGCGCGTATTGAATGTCAGAGTCATCGTCTCACTGTGGAGGACCCTGTGACAGTTGAATACATTACCAGACATATTGCTGGAATCCAACAGGCAAGCATTGATGCTGCTGAATACTTGCGAAAGCTGATTGTTTTGATCCCTTCCAGAGATACACACAGTCCGGTGGTGTCAGGCCATTTGGTATTTCCACCCTTATTGTTGGGTTTGACCCTCACGACACAAAACCCCGTCTATATCAAACTGAACCCAGCGGCATTTACAGCGCATGGAAGGTGCGACTTTGTTGAGTTCACTTAATCTAATGCTTTACGAACTTCACTCCACAGGCAAATGCTATTGGCAGATCCTCAAAAACTGTCCGCGAGTTCTTGGAGAAGAACCACAAAGATGATATGGCAAGAGAAGAGAGCATTAAACTGACAGTGAAGAGTTTGCTGGAGGTGGTACAGACAGGTGCTAAAAACATCGAAATAAGCGTCATGGAGAGCTACGGCAAAGTCACAGTAAGCGGAACAACCCGTATACTGAGGCCCTCATATCTCATCGGCTTTTCTAGAATCTCGAACTCTCAGAGATCGAAGCTATTGTGTCTGATATCGAGAGAGAGAAGGAAGCTGGTTCGTGGAATTGTTCTATCATTACCCTTATTGCTAATTTAACGACTTTCCCTAATGCAGAGGCGGAGAGAAAGAGATCTCGTTTGGCTGCAACCGCGGCGGGTCAGGCAGCTATGACCCAACGTGCAGAAGGGGCGTAATTCTTGGACTGATACTTTCTCTGTTTTGCTTGTTGTATAATATACCTATAAATGTGAACATATGTTGATGAATCAATCTTCCTGCAATTCAAATTAATATGGTATACCATTTCTCTTAAGATAATACATATTAATACACCGCTATTATGGGCATATGTCAAGATTCGATGGCATTAAGGATCTTCGGCAAGTAGGTCTTTCACCTCATCTTCCGAGTCTCCCTCAGAATCTATAATTGAATCAAATGTTGTTTCCCCTTCCCCTACACTCGAAAAGCCTACACTTGGTCCGGCGACTGAGTCGTCATGTTCAACCTTCATTGCGCGATACCGTGTCCTAAACGAAAGTCAACAACCCTCTCAGAATTTTAAGAGAACAACTTACATTGATTTTTGGGTGTTCGCCGAAGTTTCTGGCTCATCCTCGCTGTCAGAACTTATGATAATGACTTCTGATTGTTTCCTAGCAGCTCTATAATAGGTATACTGAGCGTTTGGTTAGATACAACGAAAGCAGAGAAACTCACGCTGCCCTCTTAGGTACTCTACGGGTGGGTACGTGTTCTAAACGGGAAGTGGAATCTCCCTCCATTGGTTCTTCATCGTCGGAAGCGGTTGAAAGACGGGGTCGTCTGGCAGAGAGAGTTGGTCAGCCAAGGCATTGAAAAGTGGCATCATAAGATTTACTTGGCTCGAGATCTGGATTTTTCTGGGTCTGGTGAAGGAGAATTAGCCCGGTTGTCACTAGTAGCTGTCGCCATACTACGGGAACGCCTGGTTTGGCCTAGTGAGCAGATAATAATGATAAAAGAAACCTAGTGTACCGTTTCTTATTTCTTCTTGGGACATCGACATCAAGTAGTTCATCATCGTCCAAAGGGATAATACTGTCCAAAAATTCAAAAATTTCCGTCAATTCAGCGAGTTTCCTGTACTCTGCTTCGCTGAAGCCTTCAAGCTGATTTTCGAACTTCTTGGAAATCATGCATTCGAATCTCGTAAGTGCATTATGACTCGTAACATCACGGAGGGGACGGTGCTGGTATGCACATTAGCACAATACAATCGAGAAGCTTTAATGCGTAGATAAAGCGAGAAACTGACCAGCTTGAGATTGTCGATAAGTAACTTGAGTGACCGAATTCTATGGTCATCCACAGTATCTGGGATGTGAAGTCTATTGAGGACTTGACACAGTGCCCTTTTATCTTCCTCTGCGCCACTGATGAGAAGTAATTTGAATGTGCATAATAGCGGAGCGTACTTTCGATTTTAATTTTGAGGTCTTTCTCGAAGAGGAGACGAAGAATATCTTCCGCCATAGTGAGTTGAGCAGAATCGTTGACTGGTGTTTCATCGTTTGCATGTGCCTTCTTCCTGTGTTAAGAATGAAGACTTGTCACGACGTCAATCATAGTCAAGACTTACGAGGCATCTTCGAGGCGAATAGGATCGGTCCAATCACAAAACATATTTGCTAGGTGAGTGGACGATACGTATTGGGAGTCGTCATGCGAGCCCTTGGCATCTTTCCTATCCTCACTATTATCCAGAAAAATAGGCACAAAAATCTGAGAAAGAGGAGCGTCAAGAAGAAGCATCGACATTACATCCAATCTTACATTGCACATCCGCTTCTGGTTCTCGAAGGAAGAGCAACCATACATTGGAAAAAAGAAAGAAAGACACTGTCGCAGTTCTTGATTATCAGCTGTTAGAGGGGAGAGATAAGCTTTCATAAGTGTTTGCAATGCCTATAAAATTTGAAGGAAGCTGTGTGTCAGTTGAAAGGACATAAAGAAAGACGGATAATTCACAATGAGGCCTGTTATTATCCCAGAGAGAACGAGTTTGGATACCCCTACACAGAGCGATGCTTTGATTTTAGGATCTTGTTCTTCCAACATTTGATCCAGGAAAAAGTCGGTAATTTCTTGCAACTGATGCAAGTATAGTCAACATTCTGTTGGATACAATACTGTGGCCATACATTTATCTTGGGATTTTCATATATATATTTCTCGTGCTTCATTAAAATGTCAAAAAGGGATTGCAGAGCAGCCAATTTGACAGATGATTTGGACGTGGATGCCATCTTTTTGAAAAAGTCGAACAATTTTAGAGCACGGCCCTGCCAACGAATATCGAAAATTATTCGCCGATCAATTGGATAAAACAAAACATACCACATCTATTAGACAACAAAGTCCTAACGCACGTAATCCTCGTTCCACAAAAACAGGATCTTCTGTCCGTTGAAGGGAAGGCAAAATGAGTTGTTGCGAGACACCATCCAACGTGCTATTTTCTTGAAAAGTCTATTTTCGTAAAACTTTTAGAAAGTAGACAAATGTGTCAAAACATGAACTGACGCTGTTCACTAATTTGAGTGTTTCGATACACAACGCAAGGCAAGTTAAGTCGGTTTGATCGACAACTGCTTTCTGCTCTTCGTTCATTTTCTCTCGCGAAGGTCTGGAGGAGACTTGTGTTGAATGTGCTTCGATACTAGTATCATCTTCATCGTCTAATAGCTAGATTACAGCAGTGGAATTGAAAAAAAAAAACAGTATACAAACAAAGCAGATCAACAAACCGTGGGATGTTCCGCGGCTTCATCAAGTTCACCATAGGCGCCGTCACGTAGTTCTCCGATTGTTTCCACGACCATCCTGATGAGGTCTCGCTCATCACGAGCCAACTTCCTGAGAACCTCGAGGCATTTTGCAGTTACGTCTTCTGGCAATACGTTAGCCTTGAGTATGTCACCTAAAATCGATGGAGCTGAGGTTAGTTGCCTCGACGATAAACAAGCTAGACAGACACATACGGACGAGCTGAAAGACCTTCCTTCTCCCGATTTCGTCTGCGTAATCGAGGTCAGCTGCCATCTTCAGAAGCTCTGAGATGATAGATTCTTTGAGAAGCCTTTCATCGTCTTTTCTGGCATACTCGGACTCGTCTATGTCTTCCTTCCTTAATTCGGTATGAACTTCCACGAGGTCGTTATAAATGCTCTCGATGCGGAATGCTATACATGTTACGACAGGAATACTGGCTTCTAGTCGGGTTTCATCTTGTTTTTCCTTGCAATATTGAACAAAAACCCTGGCCAGGAAGGTTTTCTCCACCGTCAATTGCTTCCAGTAGTCCTCTATAATGTTAAAAGTTAGGTAGTGGTTAAGAAATACACACAAAACCAATACACCACCTTCGAAAGAGATTTTGTCGAAGAGCACAGGCCTTGTGGTGAACAAACTTAGTAGGGCATTTTCAGCAAATTTTTCATTCGCCTTTACTGCATATCTTTCACCCCCCAGATCGAACAATTCGAGAAACTTGAGAACTTTCTTCTTTTCAATTTCGCCGATAGAGTCATCGGTGTTTTCATCCTTAAGTTCAATTGCATCGACCCATGTTGCGATGAGTGTCGCTGCGACGGCCCTTACAGAAGGCTCTCGATCGCCGAGTCCAATTTTTACAACGAGTTCTCTTTGAGAAATTGTTAGTGCCCTGGGATGCGTTGGGCCTATCGCGACATTTCCGGAATCGTCTTTAGTTGTGCAAAATCTCTTGAGCACATCTGTGAAAACAAGTTTCCGGACGCTAATGTCTCGATCGGTCATGCGATTAAGAATGGCATTGATCGACTCCTGTTGTATAGGAATGTTCGCTAAGGTAGCGCGTCTGACATCGCTGAGAAAGTGTCAGCGAAGAGATACTTCAACGCGTCTGAGCTATACTGGTACTTACGGCGATGGATCATGGCTTAAAGTGTCTAGCATAACGTCGAGAATGGACTGCTCTCCATTAAGGTCTTCCTCTTCTTCAGAAACGTGTAGTTTGGCGAGGGATAAAATTGCCTGTGTTCGGATTGTTGCTTCTTTGTCAAGCACTCGCTCGATGAGGTAGGCGCGGAGTTTGATGAATACGTCTTCCCTGTAAATATGTCACTACTTCAAGTAATACATTTCTAGAGATTGAATACTCACTCGACAGAGCCAAGATGTGATACCATTCCTACCATAGTTTGTAGCACTCGAAAGCGGATGATTTTGTCTTTGGCATGAAAGCCTTCTAGCAGGAATTTGACTACGTATATTGTGAAACGTGATTCCGGTGTATCGTCGTCATCTTCTTCTGCAGATGAATCTCCATTTTCATCATCTTTTGTGAGCCTTTCATTGATAAATTTGATATATCCACCAATAAACTTTATGACGTTCTCGGCCGAGGCTACTCCTTTCTTCACCTGGAGGATTCTAACGTACATATTCTGGAACATATCTCGAAATTGACGTTCGCCAGTGAGCTTGAAGTCTCTCCCATTATTCACAACCTCCTTTCTTTTTGCGCATTCGCGATGGATCTTCTGTAAGGCGACGTAATTTTTTGAATGATTAGTTGTGCTCAGTTGTGCTTGCTCGAAAATGTGGGAGACTGCCTGCAGTTCATCTGGTGTCGTTTCTCTGTTACGTGAAGGCATTGAGATATTAGATGGTTTTTTTATAATAGGTGCATCTACAGAGGATTTCGGGAAGGGCTAAGATCGACTGTGATGGAGGACAAAGGGTTTTTGGCTACGGTTTTGCCAAGTCGCGTCAGTGACACGGTTTTTAATTTGGTTCAGTCTTTGTTCTTGGTCACAGTCACGTGGGACGCGTGTAAGTAAACCGCGTACCGGCAATTCGGTCCGGAACAATCAGCTTAGTTAAGCTTAATTAGTCACTAGCGCTTATCAGTTTTTACCTGCGCATAGCCTGTTAATGATGACTACCTTCACCGTGTCCAACCACCTGAGCAGATTATTATTTTCAATTTACAAACGACAATACTATAGAACGTGCCTTCCATTATATATTTTCTGCTTTGACCAGCTTTATACCAAAGTCACTTGATGGTTTAAAAATGAGGAACCACAATCTGTAACACTCGAACGTGTGCAACCTTATCTTTGGCATTAAAATCTTCCAGGAGAAGGTGGATGCAGTTCACCTATAAGTAGCTACAGTCAAACCATGGCGACCAATTTCAAGTTGCTTTGCACTTTCTAGATGAATCTTTTTAGGGCGATATATTCCTTCATATGAAATTTGGAGTCGGATAGGAGCTTGTCATGAGTTGGGAGATAAACAGAAATTTGGAGGCAGAAGATATGCAACGGCACGTCGCGTCAGTCACGCTTCACGTGATGACAATGTTTTCGTCCAAATTGAATCTTGATTCTTGATGTCAATCGATGATCCTCAAAGTTCACAGTGCTCCAACTGCACATACGAGTTGACACCTTCAAATATGACATCGACTTATTTGCCCATCCTCCACTTCAATGATGTTTATCGAGTAACTCCTCAGAAGTTATCCCCTAACAAATCAGAAACCATTGATGTTACCCAATTCGCAGCATTAGTGGATGACATACGGGATCAATGGCCTTCTCGATCTGAAGGACAGAAAGATGGACTGCTGCTCTTCTCGGGGGATGTGTTTTCTCCTTCTGTAGAGAGCTCTGTCACTCGTGGAAGTCATATGGTGAACAGAACGGGCTGGATCATGATGCTTGCTACTCACATCTGCTGTCGTATTTAGGTCCCCGTATTGAATCAATTAGGGGTAGATGTTACTGTTACAGGTCAGTCGGCGAATGTTTGAGCAGTCTGGTCGCTAAATTTATTTAATACGATTTCTCAGGCAACCATGACTTTGATTTTGGTATTCATCCGATTTTCTTGACATTCAAACTATATCTGACTTCTATCAGGTTACCCCCACCTATGTAAACTCATTGAAGACACCCACTTCGTAAGTAACTAGCCACGGGTCAACAGATAGCTTCGAGGGTTTCAAATGCTCATAAGACACAATAGCCCTGGCTATTGAGCAATATTATTGATACCACTACTTCTCGCATTCCAGAGAAACTTCGCGAATATGTCGTAATCGAAAGAGCAGGGATTCGCATTGGATTTATTGGTCTCGTAGAAAAGTTTGTCCACTAAACTAAACTTTTCTATCTGAAGCCGGATGATCTCAAAGGATTATTCACTAGGGACTGGATAGCGACAGTCTCATCATGGCCACCTAACTTTATTTATAAGTCAATGAGAGATACTGGACTCGAACTATCAAGAATTCTTCGGGATCCAGAAGGCGACCATCGATGTGACTTAATCATAGCGTTAACACATGCACGGTAAGCCATGTCTGTACTATTCTCGAAGAGCTGAGGATCATTCATAAATTTCTCGTCAGATTGCCGAATGTAAATTCAAACTTTCTTTTTGACTGTCAAAAGTTGATAACTTTATCTCGTCTATAGGATATCCAACTTGCCAAGGAATTGCTGGCGTTGTCCCCTTCTGCACAGAAAAATAATTCCATTGTCTCAGAACATGGTGTAGACCTCATACTTGGGGGACACGACCACATGTATTTTGTGGGTAAAGGCGCTACTGCATGGGACAATTACGATTTGCAAGAGAAGGTCTTAGGAGGAGGAGCGGACCACGGGGACATACTGGTCGTGAAAAGTGGCACCGATTTTCGTGATCTCAGCGAATTCACCCTCAGACTAACCTCGACACCAGAGGGTAGTGTTAGGAACATGGTAATAACTGAAATAATAGGCAAGTGCATTTATATATATGTTCCAACTCTCGTATATATAGTAATCCACTCTCTCAAAGGAAAGCGACACAACATCAAACCTGGGTTCAGATCATCTGAAAACATGACTAGAACTCTCAAGGATCTATTGGATTCCGTGTCTTCCTCGCTGAAAGCTCCAATCTGTAGGACAGAAGTGATGCTTGACGTTCGTTCCTACTATATTCGCGTGAAAGAGGTTAGTTATTTCTTAACTTTGCATATCTAAAGGTTTCAACGTTGCTACTTAGTCACCAATCGCCAATTGGTTTGCAGACATATCTAGGCACACCTACGACGCTGCTTTATGTATGAAAGGGTGTGGTGGAGCCGATGGAGTTCTGCTATGTGCTGGTACCTTCAGAGGGGACTCGACATACGGCCCAGGTTTGCCTCAGTTTGGCGGGTTTTGCGTAATTTCTGAACCATTTACCACAGGGTTCCTGAGTATTGGAGACATTCTCGAGATATTGCCTTTTGAGGACCCTATCGTCGCCATTGAAATAGACGGCGAAACGCTATGGGAAGCGCTAGAAAACTCTCTTAGCGCATGGCCTTCTCAAGAAGGGTTCGTCCTCGTAGTTAAAAGCTTGCGTGCCCTGCTTACTTATGATGTTATCTAGTCGCTTTCCAGCAATATCTGGTTTCCGTGTCTCATGGGATTCGCGAAGGGAGCCAGGGAATCGCGTTTTGGGCATCTGGCAAATATTAACTAACGGAATCCAAGAAAATTCAAACAATCCTTCGCAACACTTGGAAGAGCCTGTTAAAAGAGAAGTAAATGGAAAGAAGTACATAGTGGTGACTCGAGAATACATGGCTCAAGGGCACGACGGATTCACTGCCTTGACAAAAGGAAAAATACTGATAGACGATGAATGTGGCCAGATGTTAAGCACCATCGTTAGAAAGTATCTCCTTGGTACGTACGAAGACCATCCTGTTCGGTCCGTGCTCTCTAACTGTATTCCAGGTTCTCAATTTGTGAACAAGGTGATACGCTCCAAGGCGCAACGAGCTGTTTCTTTCCTTCAAGGACAGACAGAGTCCAACATCGTCAGGCTGGAACATGAATCAATAGAGAGAGATAATTATACGCCAAATGTCTCAACACTCTGGAAAAGAGCTGCTTCCTTAGTTGTGAAACACGCACGTTCTAAATTCCATTACCAAGCTCATCTCAAGATCTCCGAGACGGAACATATGACAGGAGTCGATGCTTTTGACGGTGCAAAGGCTCGAAAAGGAGAAGTATGTAGTGACGTTTCTGCAGATGCAAAAGGAAGCACCGATTTGTTGGTGATCCATCCAGTAGTTGATGAACGTTTGAAGGACGAGGCCGAGCAATAGAGATAGAGTCAAGACAGAGTACATATCTGCCGCTCTGGCGTTGAATATCAGATTGTTATTTATAGGAGTCGAGAAATCATTAGTACACAGTTGGTTTGGACCTTGATGAAACATGTTTTCTGCAACACGGTCATTCTTGGGCTGGAGGGATAATTTCGACTTTCGGCGGTTTGTCTCCAGATAATGCCCTGCCATAGTGTACCAAAAGACCTACGGCACCACCTAAACCCGCACCCCCCAGAACAACTACGAAGGAATATGCATCCACGCTGCTAGCTTTCCTATATGAGGTATTCAAAACTCACCATTAATAATAGCAGCACGCTTCCACATAATAGCTGGGGAGATGACAGCTCCCAAAACACCTCCAATAGTTGCGTGGTCATTCCGTCGTAGAGTCTCAGCCTTCCAAATGGGGTTTTAGTCTTAATACTAAATGTAAATCATTCAAATAAGGAACGTACATCGTATACCCTTTCTATTCTTTTAGATCTGACAAACTGCTCACTTGAATACGCATAACGAACATACGCAGCACCACCAGACGCCACCGCACCTGTAAGTAAGCGTCATATTAAATGTTGTAACGATATAAGAATAAAAAGATTTCCGCACCAGCAAATCCGCCTATCCAAGTAGCGCGCAAAACTCTGTTAAGAGATAGATCACCACGACCTCTTCTTGCAAGGACATAAGTGATGTAAGCCGGAGGAATAAGTAAAGAAGACCATTGATAGCCCGAGTTCATGGCTCCCCTCACAAGGTATTCCGTGTCCACTGCGTGAGCGGATGATATTTCCATGTCGGATGAAGCTTGTGACGGTTAAACGTTAGACTTAGCTGGTCATGAATAACTAGAACTTGTGATCAACTTGTGAACCCAGTTCCCCTCCTGCAGTAATTACATTATGTCAGCTAATTTGATGGGGTTACCACCCTGTGATCAGAGACGTGTTAATGCTACGGCCACGCTTGAGGGGCCAAGGGCTACCACGTTGTACATAATCATAAGTCGCGTCTTTCTAGACTGGCAATCGCTTCTCTGAAATGGCGCACCTTCAGCCAACGCATCCCGCGACTCCGGCGTTATTGAAACATGTAATGCTCTCAGAAATTCTCTCAGTAACCTCTACAATGCGCAAGAACTCACGATGGGCCTCATCGTCCTTGGTCATGACCGTTAGGGATTCTCCAGCTCTAGGCACAAATATGGGACTACGAATATCGTCTCCGGCTCATCAAACGCGAGTCTCTGGCAGGGGGAGTCGGGAGGCAGAGCTTATGGCTGGATTTCTCGAACTGAAAAGAGGCGTGAAGGATATGCACGGTCTGCAGCTTTTATTTGCGACAATCAAGCAAACAAGCGTCTTACTGTGTTAATAGATATTCGACAAGCCAACTTAACAGATCTATTGGCGCCATTCTTTTCCATCTTGCGCTCGCCGCTCTCTACGGGTCCGATTACATCTTCCGCACTTTCAGCTCTTCATAGCTTCTTCGTCTGTGGGCTCATCACCCCCGATTCTGAGGGCCTGGATGCAGCCCTTATAGAGTTGAGCAGCACTATATCTCATTGTAAATTCGAAGCTAGCGACTCTTCTGGAGATGAAGTCGTGTTACTCAAGATTATGACTGTAATCCAAGATTGTTTATGTGGATCCGTTGGAGGAGGTCTAGGGGATATTGAAGTCTGTGAAATGCTGGAGACCGTGCTAACTACGTGTTGCCAGATGCGCCTGAGTGGTAAGTGTTGTTATCTTCGGTGTGTTTCCTGCCCTCATTCGAATCTAGAGACTTTGAGGCGGTCGGCCGAGACGACTATGCATGCTCTTGTTAGAGTCGTTTTCTCGAGGCTACATACTCTTGATGCAGACGAGGAGGAGGCCAAGATATTGGCAACAACGGAAGATGACGTCGAAACCGAACTCCGAATGTCTGTTACGGCGAAAGATGATTCCTTGTCTTCACAAGAAGATATTGTTACAGATAAAGAAGCGTCACAGACAGAAGGCAGTCGGACACTGGCAGAAGGAAAGGAGGCACTGGAACAAACTCTCCCTCCAACCCCTAACTTATCCAATAGACCTGAATGTGAGTTCCGCCTATTTCACTCAATTTCCTATTCTTTTGTAACGCACTTATTCCAAGTCGGACTTCCCTCGATTCTTGAATTATTGCGTGTCCTTGTCAATGTACTTGACCCCAACGATCAGCAGCACACCGATTCGACACGCTTGATGGCGCTAGGAATTCTTAACGCAGCCTTTGAAGAGTCAGGTTCTACTTTGGCCCAATTCCCATCCTTGAAGGCCATCGTAATTGATACAGGATGTAAATTTCTCTTCCAACTCGCCCGGTCAGAGAATAACATGGTCCTGCACTGGGCATTGCGCACAATCTCGACAATTTTGGATACCATGCGTAAACATTTGAAGCTGCAGCAAGAACTGTTTCTCATTTTCACAATTGATCGGCTAACACCATCTACTCTGACTAATTCAATTAAAGGCGGCACTCCCTTGCTTTCCAACGCGAAAACTAGATCGTACTCTCCGTCACCAAAGCCGGGAACACCAGTTACCAGTAGTCCTTCATTAATGCCAGCTGACAAAAACGACGCTGAAAGCACATCTTCACCATCTAGGCTATTGGTTCCTCCTGCCCGCGGAGAAACGCGCGATATCATATTGGAAACTCTTAGCAATATTGCAGGTCATCCTAGCTTCATGGTAGACCTCTATACCAATTATGACTGTGATATCAACTGTGAGAACCTGTTTGAAAGGCTTATAGAATTTCTTACCAAGGTACCACTTCGTTTTCTCTTGTTCAAATAGTCACTGATCTGTGTGGTTAAGGCTGTATATCCAACACCGCATGCGGGTAATTTAGAATCACAAAGAAATGTCCAGTATATCTGTTTGGAGCTTCTTTTGTCTTTCGTAAATGATATGGCTGCTAGAGCGAATACAGTTGGTTTTTTCTTTCCTTTTTGCTATCTCGTCATCTCATTACATCTAAAATTTCTATCCTATAGGACAATTTCTCTTCGGCCTGGCCATCGGTAGGAAGCACAAGGATTTAGCCTGTCATTTGCTAAAACTTTCTACAGGAATATCCAAGCACAGAGACTTTGCTGCAAAAGAAATCAAAGAAACAACTTATTTTAACAGGAGCGGCACGCTTTAACAGTAAACCGAAAACTGGTCTAGCATTCCTTGAGGAGAACAAATTGATATACGCCGATCTTTCTGAGAAAATATCAAAATCACGGAGCTTGGCCATCTTCCTCAAAGGTTCTAATCGAATTGACAAACGCCTCTTGGGAGACTTCCTTTCGAAACCAGACAATATCGACCTCTTAAAAGAATACATCAGCTTATTTGACTTCAAGGATGTAGGTCGTTCTCTATGTGAGCGTCTTATACTGATACTGATGTTAAGTATTGGAGAAACCTATTGCGGAGGCCATCAGGGAGCTTCTGGAAGCTTTTCGATTACCCGGAGAATCCCAACAAATATCTCGGATTGCTGAGACATTTGCAGCAGCTTATTTCGGAGCAAAACCCGGTAAATTTGTTTTGTTTTCTATAACCATCAAAGGGATTTAATATCTTTCCAGCTGAAATCAAATCAGAAGACGCGACTCATGTGCTTACATTTTCCATAATTATGCTCAATACTGATCAGCACAACCCAGTGGTTCGAGTAAGTGCATGTTAGCTTTCTATTTTAGATGGCCGTACTTAGGATAAACAGAAAAGGATGACGATTGATGATTATAAGAGGAATCTCAGAGGTGTCAACGATGGGTCTGATTTCTCTGATGAATTTCTTGTAAGGGACTGTTTAAACATACCCTTGTTCTCTGACCGGCTAATGCATCTTGTCTAGCAAAATATTTTTGACTCCATCCGCAAACGAGAAATTATCATGCCAGAGGAACACACTGGACAACTTGGGTTCGAATATGCTTGGAAAGAACTCCTCACTCGCTCCCGCCAAACTGGTTCGTTTTTAAAAAAATAAAAAATAAACACAACTTATCGCATATTAATCATCCTCTTCTAATTTAGGCGAGTTCATTGTATGTAACACCTCGGCCTTCGACGTAGACATGTTCAAGGCAGTTTGGAGGCCTGTCATATCCGCAATAGCATACGCCTTTATAACTTTCGAAGACGACTACATTATTCAACGAGCAATTGCGGGATTCAGACAGTGTGCAACATTGGCAGGCCATTTTAGGTTGCCAGACGTTTTTGACTTTGTAGTTGTATCACTCTCGCAGGCAACGGGCCTTTTGTCGGATCCAGTATCGACGCAGGTCCCTAACTATCCTGTCATAGATATCGAAGGGCAGTCTGTCACAGTGTCCAGGTTGTCCGTGGAGTTTGGGACTAATTTTAGAGGGCAATTGGCTGCTGTTGTGTTGTTCAATATCGTCAATGGAAATGGAAATGCTCTTAGAGAAGGGTGGACTCAGGTTTGCTGCTTTGCTGTTGTTCTCTCTGTTGACTCCCATTGATCGCCCTGTTAGATTTTCGAGATGTTCCAAAACCTCTTTTTGCATTCCTTGCTCCCTACAAGAATGTTGCAGATGGAGGATTTTCTTGGAGGAGTCACTATGATTCCTCTTCGCGGAAGCCAGCCCTCAAAGAACCCTGTTCGAAGCGATGGGGGACTTTTGTCTGCTTTATCCTCATACCTGATGACCCCTTATAGTTCCGATCTGAATGTCCCTGACGCAACAGAGGCTGATGTTGAGAACACGTTATCAACAATAGATTGCATTACGTCTTGCAGATTGGATGAATTGTATAGTCAAATAATGTGCGTAACTTCTTCTTCTTCCTTCTTTTATCACTTAGGAAGTTGTAGACAGCTTGAACCGGATGCATTGGTAGCGGCCATTCGTGCCCTCGAGGCTCTTGCTCACGAGCGAACTGTCGCCAAGCTTAAAATACATTCTGATGATATTCCACTCATCGACGATCAACCTTACCAACTTCCGTATGATCCAGCTTCTGTATTTCTTCTAGAGATTATGGTCAGCATAACGAGTCAGGCACCTCAATACATCGAAGAATTATGGTAAGTCATACAATCAAATAAGGTCAATTACATAACTCATTGCTTATGCAGGCCTGTCGTATTCGAACATTTGTCAATGCTTCTTAAATCATCTTCACAGTACAGTATACTTCTAATTGAGAGAGCCGTCGTATGTCTTTTACGACTTTGCCAAATACTAGCACAGAAGGTGAGTCAATTCCTTTTGACCCCCAAGTTTCTCTGCTGAATGCGAACAAACAAGCCGTCATTGAGAGACCAAGTCTATGTCGCCTTTGACCTGTTAGCTGGCTTGCCCCCCAACATATCAAACTTGGTCGGCGAACAAGTTATCGCTGGCCTAATTCTTGTTATAGACAAACATAAGGATATTATCCAGTATCGTTACGTTTGGTTTTCAATTCTGATGAGATACTGATGTCATTTTCAGATATCAAACAGAATGGAACGTAATTTTCGCATTGATACGTTCCACCATGTCTCACGCCGAAGCCGCCCGGATGTCATTTGATCTAATTGAAACCCTTACTGCTGAAGGACCGGATAATGCTGTTACTGTTGATAATTTCATAGGGTTGCTTACTGTGTGCGACGATTTTGCAACCTTCGCAGGCACCCTACAAGAACATCATCAACATCGTGGTCGTCGAGCAGAACCATTAACAACAGCAAAGTAGGTTGCCTTGTTTTTGCTCAATAAATCATCCTGAAAAGCAATCTAGCTCTCCTATCATCTCTCGAGGGAAAAAGGCGGTTGATTTACTGCCTTGTCTTCACAAGAAATTAGTATCATTCGTTCAATCTACCCACATAGAAGAAAATCAAGGTAGATCTACCTTGCTTCTCCGCTCCTTCTGTTTAACATATAAGTCCTTTAAGCATGGAAAAACATGGCTTTGCCGCTACTAGGAATACTTGGCCGTCACTCAGCACACCCCACAAGAGAGATTAGGCATAACTCCATCAGCCATTTACAGCGCATTCTCTTAGGATCGCCTCTCACAAACGACGCGGAGCAGAAGAAAGTTGAAGAAGTTTTTAATCGAATTCTTTTCCCGCTTGTCGATGAGCTTCTGAAACCTCAAGTTGCGCTCAGAGATCCGCAAGGGATGCCAGAAACACGGCTCAGAGGTTCAGCCTTACTTTGCAAAGTTTTCATGCATCTTGAGTTGCGCGAAAGTAGAGCCAAGACAGACTTCAGGTTGCTCTGGATCCAGGTTTTGGATCTTCTAGACAGACTAATGAACGTTAACAGGGGGGACCAATTAGTAAGCTTCGCGTTTCCTCTTCGAAAACTTTCTTAAAATATAACCTTCTTGTTTTGTCAGTACGAGGCGATTCCCGAATCCTTGAAAAATGTCCTTCTGGTGATGAACGCCGTCGGCATACTCGTCCCTCCTGGGTCTGGCGAAGATGACCTCCAAAAAACTCTCTGGTCGAATACGCACGAACGAATGGAACGCTTCCTCCCAGGGTACTTGACTGAAGTAATTCCCATACCTTCGGCTCCAACCACGCCGTCTAGTACTGCTTAATTAATTTATACCACTACGGGTGGTCACGTACAAAAAATACCGCTGTATGCTATTTAGACTTACAAAAAAAGAGTCATTATTAATCTTATTAGTTCCTGAATTGCATTTTTGATGTCCTGTTTTTATATATAACAAATGTTGTCAATCAACGTACACTATGAAACAAGTGATTATCTTGGAAACCCACCTGATTCGACGGTATACACCCGCCAATATGGCAACAGGTGCAACGGTGTATGTGCAAAAGCGAATGATCCAAATTACGTTCTTGGAGCCCCACGACGACCACGCCCCGCCTAGGTAAACGGTGACGAGCATTAAAGGGAATAGGATGTAACCCGACAATCTTCATGGAGTTGTTAATGTATAGAAAATTGAAACCGATTCATCTATCTTACCTATGGTATTTCCACAACATCTTTGCTTTCATACCGCCTCCAAAAAGTGCACCATCAAACCATACACTTCCTGCACCTAAAAAGACCTGCAAGAACAACCATATCATGCATATAATGCCAAAAGTCTAGGAACTCCAATTTAACGGAAAACGAATGCAACAGAGATACAATCGACTAACCCCATGCCAGGTGGTGAAGTGATTAACCCCTCTTAGCCATTTATTATACGATACTGCCATGGTTCCCAGAGTAATCAAAGGCAAGCCAGCTACAAAGACAAAAATTTGGTGGCGCAGTAGACCGGCTGCTTTGGTTTTTGGCTGGTTGGTCGGCTGAAGAGTGATGATCCCTTTGTGCATACCGCGTCAGTAACTAGTAGTTTCTATACTTTCATGTCGGTCAGCTCGTACCAAAGGTGAACAAAAGTACAGCTAGCGTTTGTAAAGGTGGGTGAAATGCGAACCAACCCATGCTTAGAGGACCGTTCATTAAGACAGCCGTCCAGGTAACAGCCATTACAACCTGCCAATAATTAATAAACATCCAAACGCCTACCTAAACCAGTGCACACACCGAAGCTGAGATCTACGAATGACATAGGCTCAGCAGATCTTGCAATATCTGTAGTAAATCACATACCAGGGCAATCTGACGAGAAATTCTATCGAAAGGGCGGCCTTCTGTCTTTAGTTGTTGATCAGGACCCATAGTAATGCGGGGCAAATTTCCTTCAGCGTTGCTTGAGTCCGTCGGAAGTAGTTCGTAGTGAGAGTCAGCAGAAGGGTCGTTCGAAACTGACGTGGACATGCTTGGTGACAAGTTTTATAAGAGACCCGGCTTATTGCAACAAAATTCACTCGGAGGCGGGTAAGCAGATGTTTCGAGCGGATCTATCTCATGATCGTGGGTCCTCTGTAGATCGCTAACACACAACTTGTAGTATTGCCTGGGACTGCTCACAGTGTATAGGTCCGAGTGTATAGTGAGAAGTTGTAAATAACAAGAAATGGATCAGGCCTTTTCTCATGCAATGATCCGGTCTCCGGTCACTAGTACTGTACGTATATCCGACTGTCCGACAGTCACTTGTCGACACGACGTCTATGCACTGAGCAAAAAAGAAAGACACAAAGATATAGCTGATATGTTCTTGTGAAATCATATATTTCGTTTGTACCTGTTGGTAGACGAGAATACTAGCATGCGATTCCAATTTCCGATTCGCCTGCCCTAGCCTGCCCTGCGCACTCGCCACGTGACCTGTTATGATGATGATCTTTAAATTGCGCTTGAAGTGATCGAATACTAGCACCAATTTATCGACAGATTGGTCCTGCACGCCATTGCGCAGGAACTTTACAAGGTCTTATCAACGACCCAACTACGGGGCTTAAATCTTCTCGAGACAACGTACCCAGACCAGCTTCACTTGACATGGCAGACTCACATACCAGACGATTATGCGTTGAAATTGTGCACTCGCAATTCGGCCCCTTGACAGCAGTAAGTCGCGTCGTTTCCGTATACAAGGCTTTCTCATCAGTTAGTTAGAAAGTAGCTTCAGCTTTGCTTGTACGAGGACGACTGTCCTTCTTTCAGCTAATGCAGTTTTCTGGACTGAAGCCACGAACCGTCAGAGCGTGCATACTGGTCCTCGTTCAACAAAATATTCTATGGCATACCAAAGGAGACGATGAAGTGGAAATGTTTGAGATTAATGTTGAAGACTGCCTCACTCGTCTGAGATTCGGCAGATTTGTCTGGCTTGCCGAACGAATGCACGGAAAAGAGGTCAGTTGATTGACATATAGCTCTGTACGAGCATTGATGTCTTTTCAGGCAGCAGAAATTGTCCAGGTGGTGTTAGATCATGGAAAACTTTGCGTCCCTGAAATCCTGGGCGCGCTGTCTGTGCATGATTCGAAAAGTAGGTACACCGGTTGCAAACATACTGCCAACTCTAATCCGAGTAGAAACGAAGCAATATAAACAAGTTCTTCTCAAACTCGTATCGGCATCTTATCTGAAGCCATCTACCATCCTTTCACATCTTTCTCCAAGAGATAAATGTATACAATACGAAGCTGAAGAAAAACGTAAAATCATTGGTTTTCCTACTGCCAAGGAGTTACGAGAAGCAAAGGAAGTTGCCCAAGCCAGGCTCAAGAGGGAAGAGGAAGAGGCAGAACAAGTCGGACTGGTAAGGACACAGTCCAAGTCGGATTCATGAACCTTCTTGGAATAACTCAGCCGTCAGAAACGGAAAGCCAAGGATCAACCTGAAATGCGAAGTAATAAAGTGAGTTTGATTTTACCGTAAACTAAACGTGAGTATAACTGAATATCTGTTTTGCAGCGAAAAGCGTCAGATGACGAAGATGTCGTTGATGTGAGCTTGATTGGCAAACATTTAACTTCACTGGTTTCTCATTTCCTCGAAGGATTCTGTTCATTTCCGAGTTAACTACGAAAGATTTAACGTGCATATTCGAAACTCGGTAAGTGTACTGCTTCAAGCTTTATTGGTTGCCTGTGTCGACTGCTATGCGCAGATAATCGAGAAGGCCGTGAAAGACCGGTTTAATGCGAGTGCTTCTGTGGTAATCCGAGCAATCCTAAAAGCCACAGAAAAAACTCAGCTTGATCTATCGGAATGCCGCTCATGTACGTTTCTCGAACGAAAACTGTCTACAACTTTGACCTCAGTCACCGATAGCTCCAACATCTGTCGCAAATATTTCCATGAATATACCAGAGGAAGTCGATCTTGCCAGTGGTTTAGTATACCCGTCAAGAAAGGTATCAAATATAATATGCGTCAAAGACTATCTGGGCATGCTAGCATCCGCCGACAATCCTACTCCTGAAGGACGTGCTGCGTCGTTTATCTCTTATTCATCATCAAAAGTACAAGTCGAATTCGAGGTAATCGCGAAAAGATTACAGCAGAATATTCTAGAATCCGTTGCCCTTGATAAACACGGACCCGAAGGTCTTAGGATATTGCGATTGCTGTGCAAATCTGGAAAGATGGACGAAAAGCAGGTATAACTTATCGCTGGATTTTTATTTCTGAGTATCTGATAGCATTCTCTTTTGCAGATATCAAAGATTGTCATGTTGGCTGCTAAGGATGTCCGGCCCCTTCTTGTGGCCTTGTCTGCTGATTCACTTATCAGTACCCAAGAAGTTCCTAAAAGTGCTGACAGGAACCCGACAAGGACGTTTTATCTGTGGTGCGGTGAAGAATTTTTTGAACATGGTAATATCAACTAATATACAATCAAGGTATGTCGACTTTCAGAAAGCCTATCAAATGATACTTGGAAACGTCTATAAGACACTTTACAATATAAAAGCTCGATGTCGAGCGGAACAGGAAAGTGGCGATGTCGCCGCTGTCCTTCAGAAAAGAGAGCGAAGCGACGTCAGTCAAGACGAAAGCTTGCTCACGCGCATTGAGCGGGAGGTGCTAGCAACTTGGAAAACAAAACAAGAAAAATTGGCCGTATTAGAGATGCGGGTCGAAGAGATTGTCTTCATAATGAAGGATCTCGGCAAAGCTCATAGCATTGCTGAAGATCCATAATTATCGCTCAATAAAACGATATTAATATCAAAGATTGAATATACTGAGACCTAAAAAATGCCATTACACTAGGTTCAGCGCTCAAGCGCTCAAAGCTCAGTCGGGTCCGAAATTCGAATACCCCTGAATCTGAATCTTCTGAATTATGTTGAGTCACGTGTGTAAATTCATTTTCATACTCCGACAAAATGAAAGCTTATGCAATTAAGCATGAAGCGCGTTTATACAAGTTAGCCAAGTAGCGTCTCCTCCCTCGACGCGTTGTTGTTTCATCTTGCCACCAAACATCCATGGCAGACACGCAATTAAACAAAACTGTTTTCTCAGCTCGGGTCAAGCGGATCTACGATTCATGGGCAGTCAGTGCTGTTTTCATTTTTTCTGTATGCAGTTTTGTTGAAGTCCTTCCAATCAGGCTGCTCGAGACAACGAAGATTATGAATCGATAGCAGACGTAGATGCCCTTTTTCTGATAGCAGGTGACCCCACCTCTGATGATGAACCAATGCGAAAAGGTTCATGTTTCCAAGTGAGCGTTGCATTTGCTATCGAAAAGAGCTATGCTTAAAGAAACGTGTTAGCAATGGCTGCTTGGTTATGAATTCCCGTCGACTCTCTTCCTTTTCCAGAAAAATAAAATTTCTATCCTATGCTCAGCATCTAAAGGTATGCCGTTTAGCTTGTGTCGGATGTTAGTTTTAACGCGCATCATGTATCTTCAGCCAAGATCCTTTCCCAAGTAGAAAATGCGGCGAAGAACGTGACAGTAGAAATCTTTGCAAGACCTAAGGGAAAAGACGCGACAAACGACGCACTTCCAAATTTCTTCGCGCAGTATATAGCGTCAAAGCGTGTTGGTTCCCTCGTAAAAGAAACGCCTTCCGGTAAACTTGTCACTGAATGGCAAGCCCTCGTGAATGAATCATCAACAAAACCGGAGCTCGTTGATATGGGCCCAGCTATATCAGCCTTCATGTCAGTGAAAGATGAAGAGGAATTAGTAGGCGTTACGTTATTCTACGTCTATATTCTTGCTGACATCTCTCCAAGAAATGGACACAAACGGCTGCAGCTCTGACATCAACACTGCTAAAATACCACGTAGCGCCAAAGTTGGAGTCTATACTCGATAAAGAATCCAAAATCACGCACGACATGCTCGCCGCTCAAATCGAAGCACGTCTTGGGTCCGGTGAAGGAAGTACTGCCAAAGGACCCGATATGAAGGTTTGGAGTAAGGGCAAGAACTTGGAAAATGTATGTTACGTTAATTCTTGTGTCGGACGTTTCCTGATTGCAGAAAAGATCGATTGGCCTTCCGTTGAGTTTTGTTACCCTCCTATCATCATTTCAAAGTCGTCGAAATCAGGATACGATCTACGCTATACCGTTGAGTCCTCAGATGACAATATCGCACATAAAGGCGTATTTCTTGTTGCTTTTGGCATTAGATACAGATCATACAGCACGAATATTGGGCGGACGTTCATTGTCGACCCGAACCAGGTACAGTGCTTTATCTTTAAATATGCGGACGACTTTTTGAATAGGTATTGCAGGAACAAGAGGCGCAGTATAACCTACTACTATCTTTACAGGCAGAAATGCTGTCATTCATGAAAGACGGTGTTTCGGCACGTGACGCTTACCAGCATGCATTATCATACGTTAAAAGCAATATGCCAGACCTAGAAAAATCCTTTGTTAAAAACATTGGATTTGCGGTGAGTTTTCCTCACGATGTTTTGAGTATACATGTCTTAACAACCATTCAGACTGGGATAGAGTTCCGCGATGCCAGTTACATCCTTTCTCCAAAGAACAACCGATTACTCAGAACAAATATGGTTATCATCTTGAGTCTGGGTTTTTCAGGCCTTGCCGACGGCTCCAATCAAAAGTTCGCCTTTGTTCAGCTTTTTTTTTGGCATCCAAAAAATGTTCTAATTACACATTGCAGATACGCTCTTAATCTTGTTGACACAATCAAGGTAGAAGCAGGAAAATCAACTCTATTAACGGAAGGCATCAAGTCACCAAGAGAAACGCTGTTTTTCCTGACTCCGGAGAGTGAGGAGGAGAAAGAAAAAAAGAGTGGCCGAAAGCCTCCAACCGCCCCTACGAGAAACGGTTCACCTGCTAAAGTAAAGACAGTTGGCGGGAAAGTCCTGCGCAATCAAACGCGCCGCGCAGTTCAGGATGAGGTTCACCAAACGGCGTTAGCCAAACTGATCGAACATCAACGAGAACTTCACGAAAATTTACAGACACAAGGATTAGCGAAGTATTCGGAAGATGGTGGAGGTTCAAGTGGTAAAGAAGGCAAGGGCTGGAAAAAGTTCCAAAGCTATAAAGGCGAAGGGGCCCTGCCTTCCGAGGTTGAGAGATTACGGGTATGTTCAAACCCACTATCCTAGGAATAAAGCTTGACGTTTTTCTAGATCGTCGTTGACCGAAAAGCACAAACGGTGGTGCTTCCGATTCACGGGTTCGCTGTGCCATTTCATATCAATACTATCAAGAACGCTAGCAAAAGTGACGAGGGTGACTTCACTTATCTCCGAATCAACTTCCAAACTCCTGGGCAACTAGCGGGAAAGAAAGAGGATACGGTACGTCACTCAAATTGATGATTAGTTGAGATAATAATATCTTCTTAGCCTTTCGAGGACCCTGATGCTACTTTCATTCGTTCAGTCTCGTATAGGTCCCCTGACGGACATCGTCTCGACAATATCGTCAAGCAAATTAATGATTTGAAGAAAGAAGCAAACAAGAGAGAACAGCAAAAGAAAGAGATGGCAGATGTTATTGAACAGGGCAACCTAGTTGAAATCAAGGGTAGACGACCGACAAAGATGACAGAAGCTTTCATTAGGCCGGCATTGGATGGTAAACGCTTACCCGGTGAAGTTGAAATTCATCAAAATGGTATTCGATACCAATCGATGGGTTCTCAGAAAGTTGGTATGTGAATGCATAATTCCTAAGATTTCCCTACCTCATTGTGTTTAGACGTTCTGTTCAGCAACATTAAGCATCTCTTCTTCCAGCCTTGCGATCACGAATTATTGGTCATTGTCCACCTTCATCTTAAAGCCCCTATCATGATCGGCAAAAAGAAGGCGTTTGTATGCAAAATGTTCCATTATTTCTTCTTACAGGAATTGACTCTTTTTTTCTAAGGACGTGCAATTCTTCCGTGAAGCTACAGATGTACAATTCGATGAGACTGGAAATCGCAAGCGCAAACACCGTTACGGTGACGAGGACGAAATTGAGATGGAACAACAGGAAAGGAAACGACGGGCCGCTCTTAACAAAGAGATCAAAGCATTTGCAGAAAAGGTAGCTGAGGCGGCTTCGACTTCGGTGTGTTTTCTTATATGCATCACTTGAACCCTCAGACAGAGGCTTACCTCTTGCAGAACGGTGACACCCTGGAACTTGACATTCCATTCAGAGAATTATCGTTTGAAGGTGTACCATTCCGAACAAGCGCCCGCTTGCAACCAACGACCGAGTGTCTAGTTCATCTGACAGATCCACCTTTCCTTGTTGTCACTCTCTCCGAGATTGAAATTGCGTCATTGGAACGTGTGCAATATGGTTTGAAGCAGTTTGATTTGGTATTCATTTTCAAGGATTTCACGAAGGCCCCTCTTCACATCAACTCAATCCAAAGTGCGCAAATGGACGATGTTAAGAATTGGCTGGAGTATGTCACTTCATTTATCCGTTCAACGAATGACTTCGTAATCTCATCCTTTTGCATCAGTTCTGTGGATATTCCAATGAGTGAAGGACCGGTCAACTTGAACTGGGGTCCAATCATGAAACACATTAACGAAAGTCCGTTTGAATTCTTCCAACAAGGTGGTTGGAGTTTCCTCGGAGGTGCCGGCGGTGTTGAAGTATGTTTACATGTTTTGCATTCATATACATTGCTGAACACGTTTTCTTTTTTAACAGAGCGAGCACTCAGAAGATTCAGGCTCGGAATCTGTCTTCGAAGCAGACTCAGAAGAACTCGCCGCAAGTTCTAGTAGCGAAGACGAAAGTGATTATGGCGACTCCGACGGTGGTAGTGAAAGCGGCTCAGACTTTGGTGAGGATGAGAGCGATGACGGTTAGTTTCTTTCATAGTTCATTTTGTTTCATTTTGTTATTTATCTCTTTCTCGCTAACAAGGTGATGATTGGGACGAGCTTGAAAGGAAAGCGGCTAAATGTAAGTCAATATTTGCCGGATTTATCATGCATTAGAATAATATGTTGGTTTGCAGCTGATCAAAAACGTCGAGACGATAAGAAGGCAGCTGGATCGGATGATTCGGATGACGAACCCAAGAAAAAGTCCAGCAAAGCTAACGGGAAGAAGTCTAAACGCTAAACGATTGTTTTTATTTGAATTTGCTCTGTTTTTCTTGCATTTACTTCTGAGTCCTAAATACCATTGTTGTATATAATTCATCTCTTTTATTTTCTAAAAATCCAATGTGCGGTATTTTATTTTACATGACTTATATAACTTTTAACTGTTTAGCAAGTTGGAAACCTGAGATCAAATGAGAGAGACGTGAATCGATTACGAAGCCCTAATATCAATGTCAGCATCCGTGCTACGAAATTTGCCATTCGAGAAAACCTTTTTATCGTAGTCTGTTGCAACGTGCATGAGCGCCGTGATATATACTATAAGTGGGGGGGGGAACTTGCCATCCATCGTAGCTTGCAACTTATCTATTTCTACCACCTTTGTGACGATATGTTCTCCGGGGTCAAGCTTAGGCTCCGGGGTCAATAGTTCATCTTCAAGAGTGACGTCAATGACAACAAGTTGCATATTCGCGTTCGTCATCCCTGTCAGAGAAACATCATCAACTTTTTTTTTTTTTGCATCTTAAGCGATTATACCAGGGTCGCAGACAGTAATTGGACTGATCTGAAGGACTTGGCCAGCAGTATAACCAGTTTCTTCATGAAGTTCTCGCTTTGCAGCTTGTTCGACTGTTTCACCTTCGTCGACCAGACCGGCAGGAAGTTCTGAGGGAAATCAGCAAAGAAAGCAAAGAAACAGCGATCAAAGGTGTACTCACCAACAATAAACTTGTCTATGGGGGGCCTGTATTGTTCGATAATGACAGTCGAGACCGGGAATGCATTGCTCTTTGAACGCAGCACGGCGAATACGGCAACGCCTGAGCAAGTTATTTCTGAACTATGCAACGGAGAATCTGGTGGCTACAAACCATCTACACCTGTTGATTTACGCGTTTTTCGTTCAGCCGACTCCCAGACGCGCTTGGAGTAGGAATCAGTAAAGGGAAATATCAATCAACCCGCAAGTTTTGATGAACCTGTGTCCCATCCTGATCTGCGTATTTGATCTTCTTCAGTGTTATCCATTTGGCCTCTGAGGTGGGCATCTCGGATGTGGAAATAATTCTCGGAACATTGTGGGCCATCCTGAAGGATATAGGATTGAAAACTTTTGTAGTGATGATTGTGGAAAGGGAATGGAACAGCATTGCAGAAGATGGCTAATCTCCTGATTCGGTAGGTGACCTGCCGGATATCCGCGGTGTCATCTTACGACCGACATGAACAAGATTTAGTATAGTAAGTCCCTCTAGCTCTGACCACCACCATGACCAACAAAACTACAGGTCGAGGCAAGTTGGCCCCTCTGTGCTTTGATTTTATTTAACAAAAAATATATATGTTACAGGTCTTCTACTAGCTCTGCTGGTATTTCCAGTCATAACTGCGCTAGCATTCTCTGTGATATTTGGTCGTTTCAAGGCCGCTGGTATGGATATTCAGCTGAGGACTCATTGTAAACCACCGTCACAAGGTTCTACAATAGCCTCTTATCGTCTGGACTATACCGGCGTAGATGGATTAGACAAGCTTCTATGCGCCCTTGTCACCTTCTTCCACAACATCATGGATTCTAACCCTTCGCGGTCCTTTCTCTCGTATGCTATTGGGACCAGTGGCCCTTTGGTTCTGCTTCCCAGCCTAGAATCATTTAGAATCGGTCAACACCGCGCTCTTTCATATCCTGTTTTTTGGGGCTTCCTCATGCAAACGGTCACAGTTGGCATTACGTTTCCCCTCTACTGGCTAGTTTTTATATTGTTCGAAGGGGTAAACAAGCATCATAATTTTAGTATCCGAAAAATCCCTCAATCTCAAGCGGAGGCCATCATTTTTGGTCTCATCGCCGGAGCAGTTATTCCATCTGTGGCCATGCTTACCATGGATGATCCCAAGGTCACCGCCATTTGGCAGGCGTATCCTGTATACGTATCCATCGCTCAAACAGCGCACTTGCTGGTTAGGCCTGCCTCAAAACACGCCCAGTCTGGCTTCCGCACTATACAAGCGCTGTACATCGCTCTCTTCATCCTTTCATCCTCCATCCATATACACAACGTCTGGCCTATTCTCAGCGATTTTGACGCCATCAAATCGCTTTTACTGCCCTCTTTAACCCCTCTTCCGGCATCCCACCCTATGAATCAGCATCTTCTTCAATTCTTGAAATGGGATGTCTTGCTGGCCTACATAGCAACATCTTTGGCTATGCTCTGGTTTGCCAGAAACTTGAAGCAAGTTCTTGCCATTGTTTTGTGGTACTCTGTCGCCATTCCTATCTTCGGTTTTGGCGCAGCTGTTATGGGCGTTGCTATTTGGAGAGACGGTGTCCTAGCGTAGGCAATAAGCGGTGTCGAAATCAAAACTAAGTACTGAGATACTGACGACTGAGAATTGTACAAGAAGTCGCGATTTATATAGCATATGTGTATACTCATAGTATAGAATCGATCTATAATGATGGGATATACTCTAATGACCAGCTTTCTTTGCCTTGGTGATGTGGGCGCGTAGCTTTTGTTGTTTATCTCTTAGAGATGCCTTCTTTTTTCCCCTGACAGCGCTACTGCTAAGCACCATCATAATAGGTTTGTTCCTGGCCTTCTCCCTGTTTGTTGAACTACTAGGAGCAGCCTTATTTTGCTTGCCCTTTCGAGAACCAAATTTCTCTCGCCCTTCACGGCCTTTCTGGATTGACGCCATACGCTCTGCGTAATCAGCCTTCGCTTTTTTGCGGGGCCCTAGAATGTCATTTTCGGAGATGAACTCGTTTTCTTCGGTCTGATGGACCTTGGCAGCCTCCAAAGCAGCGAGTTTGCGTTTCGCTTTGCTACCACCAATGGTTTCCACATCTTTGGCTGCTGCTTTGAGACGTAAGTCGTTAAGAAGGGCGAAATCCGCAGGTGTTAAAATCTGGTGAAGTGAAGATTTAGTTAGTATGATACATACTGAAAATGAATAGATCCAAAATAAAATATATACCTTGGTAGTGGCCAACGTCGATATCCGCGTGATAGCTGATACCTCAGATTCGGCATTTTTCGTCGTTTCTTCCTTTTTGTCTTCCTTTTCGTCTTCGCTATCACTGATGACGAGATCATCATCATCATCTGAGTCGACGTTATGCCATTCATCCGAGTCAGAATCAGATTCTTCAGAGTCGATGTCCCACCCGTTCCACATGGCATCGTCATCATCATCTTCTCCTAGTTCTACACCATCTTCCTGACGAAGTTGTTGCAAGTGATCTTCAAGAAGCTGCGGAATAAAATCAACCGTTAGCACATGAAGAAGAAGGTAGGATTAGATTGTATCTCTTACCGACAATCCTTCGATGTCAATGGCAGCGTCAGCACTGTGACCATATGGCAATGGTGCACTTCCGCTCGCCAGGCCCATACTGGCTGTTTTGCCCTGAAAACAGATGTTGAGTAAGGGTAACAATAAAATAGAAGGGATGGTCCTACTCGTTCTCTCCTTTTAAGCATGCTGGGATTAACCTCACGGTATAGTCTAAGCAACCCACGGGCTGCCGCGGTCACAGCTTTGTCCTTACTCTTCCTATATTCTATCAAATCTCCCAACAAGTCTTCCTCCATGGCCCAGGGCTGTCGTCGACTAACCTCTCGAATGGCATTGAGCCCAGCGGCAATGACTTCGCTTGCAACACCAGGATGAATAAATTCTTGGGAAAGTTTCCGAATAACAGGAGTCACCGCATCGGGAGGGGTCAAATCGTGAACAGATTGTGCAAGAGCGACAAGGATACTCGGTACGCGCAGCTGTCGGTAGAAAAGATATTTAATAATGTACGTGTAGAATCCAAGGACACAGAGTTTGTGTGAGCCCATGACGCGCGAGAGGAGTTGCATGATGAGAATCTTATGATCCAAGGTAAAGCGTTTGTCGTACGTGTTGAGTACATCATAAAGCTTTTCACCGAACGTCTGAGGGTCATGCAAAAGTTGAATAGCAGAGAAGTTTGCTACGGCGGGAGCTTTTTGTTGAGATTTCTGTGTTACGGTTAGACACACAAAAAAAAGTGGATAAATACAAGAAGCCACCTTTTTAGCTACTTTAAGTTGCTTTCTCATTTTTTTGTCGCCACTTCTTGTCTTTTTGTTGATCTCCCTCCTATGGTGGAGAGATTTGACGTCAACTGTCTGTAACAAGATTCAGGAAATGCGGATCATGAAAAAGGATATCCGAAATTACCTCTTCGTCTTCTGATTCGTCGTCTTCTTCTTCGCTACCAAGGAAAAAATGCAGCGAGGCACTTTGAACCTTTGTTACTGGGTGGAAGCAGCCTTGAGCAACAATGGACACTGTTTTCGCATCTTTCCTAAACAAAAGTTAGACACTGATGTGGTAACAATTTATGATCGACATACCAAACACCTTTTTTCCACAGTTCCTTGGTAAGAACGACAGCCCACATCGCTTCTTCTGTATTATGACTGTCCCGATCGTTGGTTGGGCCGTTTCCTGCTCTCAGTTTACCCTTGTCTCCAACGACTTCTCCTCCCATTCCACGATCCACCATGCCAAAAAGCATCGCTTGTACTGCACGGTTTAGCTTGTGGTTCTGGGCACGCTGATTGGCAACTTTAATTTCGGTAAGAATAGTTTTTCGTATGTAGGATCGCAGGGCCGTAGATGATGTGCGAGGAAGCAAAGGAAACAGAGATTTCAACAGCCTAGATATTGTCTCAAGGAAATGTTAGAGAAGAAGTTGTGGAAACATACTCTATTGAAGTTATGACATCCTTGTTGCGAAGCATCACTAAATTCTGAACCAGAGTCTTCCGAGTATCAGGGGAAAGAACACCATAGCTCTCGAGAAGAAGTGTAGATATCTGAGAGGGAAAATCTGCCGTCTCTTTGGGATAACATGTCGCTACCTGTGTTGAATCTTGAGGAAGAAAACTCAGTGAAATATAAAATAATAAATACCTGAGAAATAAAACAAACGAGCTCTCTGTAGTGCTGGGCTTGTTCGTCAGGATTTATCTTGAAGATTTGGCGAATGCTGTTATAATGGTTCCATTGCTGTAGAAATTCCTCCTTGTAAGCGATAGGATCCCGCTTGATTAAGTTTTGTAGCTGGGGAAGATTGGAGGTCAAAAGAACGCCGCGACCCATAACGAACGACTGTCGAAGGAGAGAAGGGACAAAAACGGGGAGGAGGAGACAAAGTCGACTCTGATTTTGCTCTAATGAACCACAGCTGAAGAAAAGTGAAATCTTAATTACGTAATTGATAGCCGGAGACTGAACGCAAAATCAATAACAATTCAAGTTCTTAAAAGATCTTAAGCTTAAGTCCGATTCGTTGTCCCTCTGTCATGAAGTCGCTACTATAAAAAAATTCATCCATTGATTTTGCACCAATAACATGCCAAAATCGAAGAAGCGAAAGCAGCCTATCGTTTCCAACTCTGCTCTAACCGTGCAAACTTCTGTTGCAGCCCAGTCATGTCGTCGAACTATCCGCCAATTTCACGTCCTATTGAAGCGCCGCAAGCAATTCGAAAAGGAAGCGGAAGTGAAGGAAGAGATATTGAAAGAGATAGATCGTGAAATAGAAGCTTTGGGAGGTCTTGAACGATATCAGCAAATGTCGTCTTTAGGTCAAGATGAGGAACGCGGAGGAGGCAGTGAGAAAATATTCATTAAATGGATGAAGGAGTTCGGCCTTCATGATGCAACGACGAGACCTCATAAACTGCAGTGCGTATAACAGATAATGTCCCTACACTGAGTTGTTGATTCACTGGAAAGTTTTTCTGCTATATATCAGGCTGTTGGAGGTGGGGGCGCTCAGACCTGATAATTATAAAAGTGTATCCTCCTGGATTGAAACGACTCCAATCGACTTGCGGTCCCGCCATCCTAGCATTATGGAACAAGATTTTCTGCTGTTGGATAGGAACCAAAATCAGCACAAATGGAATGCGATAAGTCTGAGTTTAGTGCTGAATTTTGTCCCTACTCCGGAAGATCGAGGTAATGAATTTCAATGTTGATGCTTTGATGTTGGCACACCTGTATAACACCGAAAATATTTAGGTCGTATGTTACAACTAGCTCATGAGTTTCTGGTCACAGACGGCCTCCTGTTCCTTGCTGTGAGTCTCCATGAAGTTCTTAATATTTACTGGGCCTAACACAGCTTATACAAGCTTCCTCTTCCATGTGTCGCGAACTCCCGTTATCTCACTTTCGAACATCTAAAATCACTCATGGAATCCCTCGGCTTCGTCGAAGTTCGAGAAAGGTGGCGAAAAAATGGGAAAATGGGGTATTGGCTCTATAAGAAGAACACGCCTTCGCGATCGATGTCTAACTTCCAGAAGAAAACGGTGCTACGTCAAGGTCAAAGGAATAACTTTGCTGTACTGCTCGACTTTTTAGTTTAGCACTCGTGACACAACGGTGCACAGGTATAACAATCGACTACCATGTACAGAGGCCTCGAGTACAGTTGCAGGGTGTGCCATTGTGGAATACCCAATTACTTCTATTCCTTGTTTATCGTATCAAAGGAATGGAGCGCGATAGCCTGAAGACAGTAGAGCGACAGATTCCTTCAGCCTCAAAAGCCACCATCCACGCATGGGAAACTGATTCTGGTGCTATTGGCAACACGTAATGTGCGGGTCAAAATTCCATTGTTGACGAATATCAGGTGGATACGACAAAAAGTGTACGGTAGTCACAGGCGCTATTGTACACTCGAGTAGTTAGATTTACAAAATTACCCCGCAGTGGGAATTTCCGGTCCGCCCCACAGAGTAGCCGAGTACCATTCAAGTGACTCGTGCCCTCTCGTGCCACCCATGAACTGGCCGGAACTTGGCACTTTCATAATGACCTGTGTCTGCTTAATTCCACAGCCCTTTATTTTCACAGTGACTTAGACAGAGCTATGCAAATGGCATTTCATGCGATCTCGCGCTCGAAGAGTATGAGCTTCATTGGTCTTGGAAAGATGGGATACCAAATGGCCTACAATTTATTTTCGAAGCAATATGTTCAGGACAATGACTCTCAGTTTGTCGTTTGCGACACGAATCTCGACACTGTCCAGTCATTCGGCACGACCTTCATCACTCAGTACCCTTCTGCCCATATAACTTACGCAGAAACTCCCGAAAAGTTAGTCTATGACATTCCCCTTCAATTCAATAGTCATCTAAAACTTGCAATAGGGCAACTTTGTTGTCTAGTCGAATTATAACCATGTTACCGTCTTCTCCTCAGGTCAAGAGTGTTTACAACGGGTCGATTATACCAACACTTCAGAAATTGCATGGAGAGTCTCCGCAGGAATCATTCTGCATTGATTCAACTACATTGGATGTGGATGTTGCTCGGGAGGTCGCATTGAATGTTGCTAACACTGGAGCAACAATGATAGACGCGCCGGTGTCTGGAGGTGCGTTCTTGTATTCACGCACTACTATGTGTGAGTGCTTGGCTGAGGTTATTTCTCTCCAAACAAGGAGTTGCTGGCGCGACAGCTGGCACATTGTCATTCTTGGTTGGTGGCACGGAGGAATCTTACATGCTTGCGCTACCCATCTTGTCTCTTATGGGTCAACGTATTATACACTGTGGGCCATCTGGCTCCGGTTTAGCCGCGAAGATATGCAATAATGTAACGTTTGCAAATTTGTAGGCTTATTCATATTCTAACCTCGGTTTCAGTTGGTCCTCGGAGTAGAGCAGATCGTAGTTGCTGAAGCGATGCTGCTTGGTCAAAGTCTTGGATTAGATCCTGCCATCCTCGCTTCCGTTATTAATAGCAGCACAGGCGGTTGTTGGGCATCTTCGGTCAATAATCCTGTTCCATTCTCTCTTCCAGGTAAATCTCCTCCATGTGAGAGAGACTACGAAGGCGGCTTTGCAACGAATCTTATGCTAAAGGTCAGAGCACTTATGTTGATAAGCCAACCTTTTTTTGTCGGCGCTAACATGGGCCGGTAGGATATGGGCCTTGCGAATAACGTTGCAGAGAAACAAAGGACACCCTTGCCTCTGGGCTCGGCTGCGAAAGACATCTACGCTAATATCATCCAGGAACAACCTGAGCTATCTACAAAGGATTTCTCTTCTGTATACCGCTACTTACAAAGTCGGAGGGAATATTAAAGTACTTTTCTGAGGCTTGTCTGCAGAACGAGCGACGACTATTGAGAGTGAAAGCAACAAGGACCGATCTATGCGGTGTCTTTTTTTTAAAAATGTGATGACAACCTCCTACTACTTAATGTTGGGACGGGAAACAATCCTGAAATGGAGGATTTTGCATCCGATTACATAAGTGGCTGATGGATACCTAAAATGTGTCGAGTTTTTGTGCGAAAGGACACAGCTTGAAAGCTTCCACTTTATATCCTTCTTTTCCATTCAACAGATCAGGCAGCAGAGCCTTCATGGCCGCCAACTCCACAAAGCCCTCAGTTCTGATCTTTGGTTAGTTCTCTTTATTGTTCCTTGGATACTACAACTCAACCCCTTCATCTTATCCAGGCGGGTTGAACACATGTTCTCGAGCTCTGGCAACCTTTCTGGTACCGTTGAATGGAGAGTCTAAAGTCGAGGTATGTGTCTTATGACGATCTCTGACCTTACTCTGAGCCATGCTGCAGTTTCTCCGCATCGTAGACAAATATTCCGTCCGCCCTGCAACAACGTGGGTCTTATCCATCTTTCTGATTTCTACCTTGACAAACCTTGACCAAACTTAACTGTCAGATATATCGGTCCCGAATTTACAAAGCTTCTCGACAGTCCACTTGTAGAATATCGTCAAGCCAATCTAACCGTTGCATGTATGTCGCAAGTTGAATGGTCGATCACCAGTCAAGCTCATGTTTATCTGTAGCGGCAATCTCTGCTGCGTTCGACACACCGACAGGAGTTGCAGCATTCGATTATGTTTTCGACTTCACTGGAGAGGTCAGGAATGACCGAAGCGAAATGGTAGACTTGACATTCATATGTCATTTGTTTTGCTCAAGCTTATGATCATCATCAGATACAAATCAGTACCACTTTTGCGACTGCTCGGCTATTGGGGGTTGAAGCTGCGAAGCGTAAAGTAAAAGCTTATGTCAGGGTACAACAGCCTTTTTACGAAACCTCGGCCAAGCATGCTGCGAGCGAGGCGGATGATGTGAAACCTGCGGAAGCCATGGGTGTCTGGTGGCATGAATCTTTACGCTTTCTTGCGTCTATTAAAGAGTAGGGCATTGTTTTTAAATTGTATCATTGATAACTAATGTGCATCCGCAAGTCTCAATCTAGTTGTCCTTCGAATCGGTTTTGTGTACGGACCTTATACTACCTTCGGCAATGGTAGGTTATACTTTTTTTTTACTTTTTTGTTTTGTTTTATTTTATATCTCATCAATGAACCCACTGCTATAATAGTCATTTCTGCAATTACTGTCGCCTCTGTATATGGATATCTTCAAAAACCCATGAAATCAATGTGGGTTGTTGCCGATATATAAGTTGATGCTTGATATTGACGACAAAGCAGGTGGTCCCCTGGTAAGAATCCGACTAATACAGTCCATGTAGACGATGTGGCCGGTGGTGCTTGGGCTTGTGCCAACTGGATCGCCGGGCTTGGTCGAAGCGCTGCAGATCAGGCCGCTGGAGTCAAAATCCCCTTCCATAATGACAAAGCCAAGGTCAAGGAGGTGGAGGGTATGTTGCGGCACGACCAGATTCCCATTGCTCCGTTATTCAACTTGGTTTGATATTTACTTCTTTCACGTTGATACCATGCTTACATATTAATATTCTCTCCTTAGGTGGATGATTCGCGTAGTACCCTTGTCAGCACTGGTCAAACGATATCCGCTGTTTTTAAAACTTCATTCGAATTTTTCAATATCCTAGAAACCACCGTTTTCAAGGTATATCTCTATACATAAACATAATGCAAACCTGTTCTTATCGAATCTCGCTTGTAGCTTTCTGATAATCTTGAAGATATCAACGAACACCATGTGGCAGGTTGGACAGAGATGCTTATGAACTCTAACCCGCCTATCACAAATACCCCTCTCTCGGCATATATGGATAAATATACCCTGGACAAGCATACGGTTTCCTTCGACAATTCCAAAATCAAACAAGTTATTGGCTATCAATTACTGCGACCGGAATTCAACCGTGACAACATCCAATACTTAGTCGACAAATGGAAAGAGGAGGGCCTGTGGCCCAATGTGGCATGATGATGCTGCCAACGCTTTAGTGAATGCTACCGGTCATACCCAACGAATTTGCTCTTACGTTCCTAATGCTGTGATGATTGTCTCAGTGCTTTTCCTGCTTTCATGTTAATGTAATTTTCTTTGTTCGCCTTATTTTTGTTCTCAACGTTCCCTATTTCCCCCATATAACTTAATTGTACATTTCTCCGCAATATCATCTACTTATTTCTACAGTATATACAATTTGCCACTTACATCATAATTCCACTGATACGAAACCTTTTTATTTTCTCGAAAAGCAATAGAAATACGAAAGTACGATCCAGGAAGAGCGTATTACATAATTATCTCCTGGCATTACTCAGCGATGAGGTCAACCGACCTGGATGGTACAAATGCAAGGAACATCAAAGACAAGCTATAATGATAGAAATTATAAAATGACCGAAGGACAAAAGAAGGCCTGGTATAGAATTGAGAAATGTGAAGAATAAAATATCGGTACACAACCTAGGAAGCAGTCCAAGAGGTTATTTTTTTGTTTTGTTTTTGTTGTAGAACCCTCTAACTTTCAAGAAAGAGCCTGGTTTCCCTATGAAGTCAGTCAAAGAAAAAAGAGGGGGAAAAGTCAGCAGTAACACGTCGGCTAAAAGTACTTAGACCGTATAACTTGACCTTTTTCTGGCCTGTGAGTTGCCTGGAGAAGGCTACGCTGACGAAGCGAAAGACAACGACAGCACATGATGCATGGGCCAACTAGTGAATGCGTGAACGTTTTGACTCTGAAAAAATGGATAATGGATAAGCAAATCTCGCCAGCCTTCAATTTTAAGGGTGGCATCGCGTACCAGGTGAACTCGGAGGTGACCAATGGTCATCGTGCTTGTCAAACCCTTCACCTCCGTTTTCAAATTCGTCAAAACTCCGCTTAGATGCTTTGCTCGATAAGGTTACAGAGCTGTTATTTGAGCGGGCCAATTCATTGTCTTGATCCTCGTCCCATGGCGCTTCGGTATCAAAATCTCCGTCAATGTCACCTTCCCAATGACCTTCCGCAAAAGCCTGAGAATCAATTTCGGAGACTTGATCCTCGTTATTGTCAAGTTGTTGTCCAAAATCTTGATCCGGATATTCGATATCTTCTGTACGTGAAAGGGAATCTGATAAAGAATTATTGACTTAGTAACAAATGAGAGGGAAGAATACCCACCACTTGTAGATACTTCTTGTCCTAAGTTGTCGTGATCCAAACCAGGTGGGACAACAGCAAAGCTTTCAGAACGTTCAGGAACTGATTTATTGACATTATTTAAAATGAGGAATTAATATTTTGAAATTTTGCTGCATACCGGAATCATTGCTTTGATCGTTCACATCCTCGGAATGGGCTGGTTCCAATATTATTTCTGTTTCTTGTTCGACGCTTTCCTCACTCTCTTCTATAAATATTTAGTATATAATTCTTTGAATTATGCGTAAACCTCATCTTACCTTGAACCTGGTTAGCAACTACTTCGTAGATATTATCGGTTTCTTCATTAGTTTCATATAAGTGACTCGTTCTTTCTAGATCTTCTTCCTCTGCAGCTCCGAAGGTTTCTTCATCGTGCGGATACTCCTCCAAAGTTTCAAGGCTGATGACATTGCCTTCGTCGTCAAGGATTGCATTATCATCATTGACAGTCGATACATGATCGGAAATTTCACTTTCCTCGTTCGTAGAGAGATGGTCTTCAGAAACTTTTTGAACGAAATTATGCTCGAGAACTTCGCCTGTGCCTTGTAAAGATTCTGCAGGAGGAGGAGGCAATGAATTCTCTTCTGAATCTTCATCCTTTCCATCATGGGGTGATACGGCATCTGTTAGCCCAACTTCCTCGTCGTGACTATTCTGTTCTTTGAGATCGTCCGTGGAGGTCTGCTCCTCCTCAAAATTTCTGGTCTCTTCATGGGGGTCTCTGGGATGTGAATTGCTGGAGCGTATCGAAGTTTCTGTCTCTAATGAGATAATGAGCTGTGATATAAAGAATATATCAGAATAATGCTTACCGTGACCTGGCAAACCCGTCGTTTCATCGCTGTTCTGCTGATTATCTGTCGGATATGTCTCCGACCCTTCTCCCTCATGTACTACGTTTGCAGTGTCCGCAGCCGATTCATCCAGTGTTAGCCTACTGACATGTTCTTGCAAATACTGATAACGCGTAATGAATCGTGGGACGGAAGAATGCAATCTCATGCGCAGCAGTCCGCTTATTCCAGAAACATCATGAAGAACGTTGAGATCGTGGAGAGTTACTTCACGAGAATATATATTATCCTAAATGATGATAATCAGAAACATATCCGGATATAAGTTGAACGGAAACGTGCCTCACTGAGAGTTAGTTCTAGATCGACGGCTTCTAAAACTAACTCACTTTCAGACGTTCCAAAATGGGCTTGAATAAAATGGTCCTCTCGTAAAGCCTCAAAAACGCTTGAGAGTGGCTCGTAATACAGTGTAGGCATGTGGCGAAGAAATACCCGTTCGGTCAAACTGTCTGACCCAGAAGATGCCTTTGACTCGTCAGAGTCGTTGAAGAGAGAGTGATCAAACTGATCTTCGGAAACAAGAGAAAGAAGAACAGGTGGTGGCGGGTCAATGTAGACACCTTCTGATATTTCATGGGGATCACCCGATGTATTGGCAGAAGGTGAATGGGCCACATCTGTTTGATTGTTATGCTCTTGATCGTGAGCAGATAGATGATGCGAGGCATTTTCTTCGTCCTCTCGAGGTTGCTGGATGTTATAATCAACAGGCTCCTGGGGTGGATACTCGGGAGCCACTTCCTCTGCGTGTTCTGTGAGATCAAAAGCGGTTTCTGTTGTGCCACTCGAGTCCTGAGGCTCTATAACGGAATGATGGTCCAGTTCCACATGCTGCACCTCTTCTTTATCTGCTACGTGTTCGGCGACAGTTTCGGGCAAGTGCGATGACGCTGTCTCTATCACTGATGCTTCATGCTGAGATGTATGTACTGTAGTTAGATCCTCTGTCAAGGAAATAATCTCTCCAGCAAAGTCGCTCGTATTCCCAACTATCGGAGTGTCTGGAGGCTGAAAGGATTCGGGTAAAGCGATAGTTGGATTTTCGGAGGGAGAGGTATGAGTGTGTAGTTCATCTTGTTCGACAGAGCTTATATATTGAGTATGATTTTGTGCCACTTCAAAAGTTGTCATGGAAGGCGTTTCTGTTAAAGAGGCATCATGAACTTCTATATCCAAGGTTTCTTCTCTGGACCCGCTGTATAAATCGTCATCTTGCATTTCGTATTCATCATTGTCGTGGTCATGAAAGGGCTCCATATCAACCTCAATATCGGTACTGATATTCCCTTCGGCATAATTATCCGCCGTCATTGACAGTAAGTCTTCCTCGTTTTTTGCATCTGAAAAATTTTCCGATTTGAAAACAGGGCCATCCTCCTCCATTTTCGACTCGTCTGGAAACCACTGATCAGAAGAAGAGGGATGCATTTGAATGTCATGGTCGGTAGGATAATCGAGCATTGTCATGTCGAATGTCTCCAGCATCGCAGACATTGTGAAAGTATGTGTAATATGGTAAGGCTGCAGACAGCTGGAGTGGCAGTTTCGATGAATGA
>Ga0247779_1000139_pt1 | contig 56666 bp, 64 predicted proteins | sample UWRJL221509R5_FD_179925 | JGI IMG/M metagenome (GOLD analysis project Ga0247779, IMG submission 179925) | Plant litter microbial communities from Arlington Agricultural Research Station in Wisconsin, United States - UWRJ-L221-509R-5 | ecosystem: Environmental > Terrestrial > Plant litter >... | reverse complement strand
ACGGGTGTGTTTGCCATCAAAGTAAAAAGATCAATGAGGCTTGTTAGGATGGGTTTCTTTGCAGAGGTAGGCATTGCAGTGAGATTCACTGTCTGGCACTGCTATTATGGGGAGTACTCAATTACGTCATAGCAAAATCCGAAAAAGGCAACCGTTTCCGGTCGCGTCTCGATTGCCCGGATCATTGCATCTTCACCTCCAACGTTCAAGACGGTTGAGCTTTTCCGATGATATTCTCCAGAGAAATTGTATTTGTCAACAACTCGATAGTCACACAAGGTAAAAATGCTCACTACTCTGACAGGCTCAATGTATTAATATTATGTCCGTGAATATCATCAAATGTTGTGGCTAATCAAGTTATTTAGAGGTCTACATATATGGAACAACAAGGTTAAAGGTTATTCAACGCCGTTGTCTTGGGAGCACTGAATATAATAATTTCGCTACGTCGTTCTTTTGATTCATCTTCACAACATGGCCTAAAATCCATGTGAGCGAAAAGAACAAGCCAAGTGATCCTTGTGTAGCGTTGTTTTGACGCGGATTGTCTGGCAACTCGATTCCTTTCAAGTCTGACAACAACAAAAACAAGTGTAACAAACATATCGCTTCCTGGAATATTCCAGCAATCCACCGAGAGCTCACGGTCACGGTGTGTCATCCCGTCGTAAGAGTTTCCGTATCGCCTACAATTACAATACATGTACTATTGAGAAACGAACGACCGCCGTATAATAAGAGACAATTAGCTGGCTGTTGAGGGATTCCAAGACGGTGTTTACCAAAAGCGGAAATGGTGGCACCCTCAATTAGCAGTGATTGAGGGACCAGGCTCGGCAGGCGGTCCTTTAACTTTGCTTAACTCACACCACACACCACCATATACACAACACACCAGTCTTCACCTTTAACCATGACAGAGGACTTGTCACCTCTCCCTCTCAAGTCTATCGACGCCGTCTTCGAGCCTTCCTTGTCGTCGACTCCATCAAGCTCATCTAGTTCTAGCTCCTTGAAACGTAGGGCTTCGTGCTCGTTTGATTGTCTAGACGAGGGCATTCACAAGAAGTTGAAAGAAAACCACGAAAAGACCGGTGAGAGCAATGTAGATGCACCGACAGCAACAAGAACGACAGAAGAAGAATCCTCCGCCGCGGTCAGCAAAGCGGTAGCTGCATTTGCAGATAACATGGCAGAAGAGCTGCAATGCGGATGCTGTTCTGAGATCGTCTATCAGCCTGTCCTCGTCTTGCCTTGTCAGCATTTCTTCTGCGGAAGGTAATGTAATTTCGTTATCAATGCGCGTCTTTCAATTACAATGCTGATTTACGTTGTCGACTCTCCAGTTGCGTCGTGCTGTGGGTCCGCGTAAGTCATTTGCTATTTCTGTGTATAAATAACCGATTTCGCTGAGGAGCATAATTTTGCATCTCTCATGCCATCCTCTACGCATATATTTTGGATTTTGATATTTTTTCTGACATGGTTACTTCGTTATCTAGAACGGTGGATCTGTGTGTCCGACTTGTCGAGGAACGTCAACGGTTGCGATGCCATTTAGGGCACTCCAGCCGATTGTCGATGCCGTCATTCGTAACGCTCCTCATAAGATACGCGCTGAACGTGAAAGAGAACAAGCGGACGAAGTTTACAAAGGCGGCTTGTCTATCCGAGTACAATATATCCCTCGTTTCATCACCGTTAAAGCTTATCAATCTTCTAGATCCCCCCTCCAAAAGAAGCGTCACCCCCTCCAGATGTAAACCGAAGCACAGAATATGTTCATCCATGCCCTCATTGTCTACTTAATAATCCATATGATTGGAGATGTCCTGTACCCATTCCAGATCCTACTACTGATCTTGAGCATGCGTGGCACGTAGATGACGGCGTTCCCCCTGGCCATGGTAATTGTGGTAATTGGTATGTGCCTCGATCTATAGAAAAAGTCAAAATGCTGACTATATGCTCCAGTGAGAATTTACTAGCTCTACGAGCACCCACTACAACAAAGTGTGATCTATGTTATATCTCATTTTGCGGGATTGGCGTGCAAGATCGCTGTATAGCTCTTCCGATGCTCTCGCAACATCCGCATAATCTGTCAACGCACGCCGACCTGATTTTGTCCGCTGAGGTATATGACTGCTTTGAGGGCAACACCGTTGAGGCGGAGATCATGCTTGAATATCTGAATAATAACGGAATTTCCCCGCGACATATTTACCGAGACGTATGCGACTGATTCGTCCACGGAAAAAGTGAATGTCTGACTGACGACTACATTTTGTCATTTGTAGATTGTGCACCACGTGCAGAAACAACCTCGAGGATTTTCAGCGCTTATTGAACTTGAGCTCTTTAGTGATATCCATTCTGGAGGTGCTTTAGAGCCTCTTAATATTGATGCACCTAGGTCCAGAGCGTGCAGGATGTGCGCCGCTGAGATATTCCTTTGGGGTTTGAAAGAGTGGTGGGTGAGAGAGCGACAGAAAGGTTTCCTTGAGGAATGTTATGCGAACCGCAAGGATTGCCCCGATGCTGAACAATGCGCACGGCAGAAAAATGATTTGGGTACGCGGTCTTTCATTATTCCTATTTATTTATCAAGTTGATCTCTTATCCTCTCTCTTCTTAATAGCTCATGCTAAAGAATGTAAGAGTCTGTTCATTACATGATGCCATGCGACTTGACTGATTCATACGATAAAAACAGTTAACCATATTCTCCCTGCTCGTGTCCATGATGAACCAGATATACCCGAGCCTACACGTCAATCTGACGCTCCTCTTAATCCTCCTACTGCTATTCTTGCTCCTGAACCCACAACGGCAAGCACATCGACGATAACAACAGAACCAGAATTAACAACACGAGTATCTTCTGAAATCCCTCCACCTGAAGCAGCGCAGGTCCACATGCCTCCTGAAGTCCAAACTGTGGTTACTGCGCCTGCATCAACGACTCCAGACTCGACACTTACTACACCTTCACACTTGACATATGTTTATAACTTTCGTGTCGACGATAACAATACTGGCAAGACTCCTGCTCCTGCTGATATGCTACCACAATTCTTTCCAACCTCGCCTGATGCAGAATCAGCTATGTCCGTTGACGCTTACGACGCGACCTCGGATAGAGCCATGTCTATCGATGCTAATTGAAGAATGTCCACTCTTTCCCCCCTATAGTCGCTTCCTATCGAATTGTTTTCCTGCACATAGCATCCAGCTTTTCTTTTCTTTTCTCCACTACTTCCATTGTCCGTTCTTTTTCATTGAAATCTGATGACCAATCCTGAATGCAACACAAAGTGATACAGCGCATATGTATTTTATAACATCGACTCTTTAAAGATAAAGGTATGTAGATAAATAATACAGGGTCTGCGAACAAAGAACACATACATACACGCAACAGTTCCTCTTTCCCTCCACGTAATAAGTACAGAATACATAAACATCGTCAATAAACAGAGGTCCGATAAGTTAGGATAATTGAACTGAGAGGCATATAAGATAGAAAAAAAATGTCACTACTAGAGTGACGAGTTTACTAGAATAAAATTTGAATCCGCAAAAGGGATTTTTACATTGCCATTCCACCTAAAACGGCGATTGGATTAGAGGATTGATCAAGAAGAGCTCGAATCTTGGCTTCTTTCTTCGGGCGCTTACGTTCTTCCTCCTGTTGAGCGATGTGATCTTTAAGATCTCCAAGAGTGGAGTGGAGGGAAGCTATGGGTCTGTCTGCGGGCGCTGAGGTCTGTGGTTGCTCATAGACAGACATCGACACCCTCTTGTCTTTGTTCATCTGTCGTGAAAGGAACCCGGGTGCCTGAGATGTAGATGGGCTGTCTGTCTGCGAGCGCGGGAATTGTGGACGAGATATCAAGGGTACGGTACCACCACTCAGAGCCTGTGGCGAGGTAAGTGATTGTTCCTTGGCCTCTGCTGGGTTTGGTACAATCCACCGAACGTTTGTAGGCTGCTTTGGCCAGCTAGATTTATTATTATAGATGGTGCTGTCTGAAACGATACTTGAATTATCATTTCCGTTGGTGTGTCCGTATGGATGACGCTCTTCGTCTGTTGACTGTAAGTCACCTTGATCACTCGCGACGACAGTGGTTTGCGATTGACTGAGCGCCTCTATGTTCCGGGAGAAATTCGGGGCACCAGGAGTAAAAGCAGTAGGGGTCACAGACCCAGCTGTTGACTGCGATGCCGCACTGTTCCTGTTGAAGCCTTCACCCTGGGAACGCGATATATGAAGCGGCTGCGTGGGTGGTGGCGCCTGTGCACGGCTCTGATTTAAACGTAAACGAGCATCGGCCCGAGGAAGATTGGCGTTCATCTGAGATGCTTCTTTTACCACGCCTCGTCGGCCAGCTGCAAGCGACGACGGCAGCCCTTGGCCCTCCTCGTCGGTTGTCGCACCAGACGACGTCGTGTGAATTTCGTTACTTCGTGAGGAACCTTCACAAAAAAAAAGCAAGGAAGGGGAAGAAATGTGTTGTTTAATACACAATACTCGGCGAATAGGATTTTTTTCTTCGAAAAGATCCTACTTACTAATATAACCTGAACTACTAGCACCACTATCACTGGCCATGCCCCTCCACTTCGCATCCGATGTGCCCCGTGGTCGAGATACACTGTATTTATTAGATGGCCCTCCCCCCTCTCCTCCACTGTCCGATGGGCGAGCACTGCTGCTACCATTTTCTTTATCCGACTTACGTGACGGTCGTTTCTGAGTATATGACTAGACAGAAAATACAAGTGGATGTGTTAGAATTCTGTGAGAAATATATAAAAAGAACTCACCATCACTGTCCTTAATGCTCTGGAAACCAACAACACGTCAGACATTCAGTCAATTACGTGAGAGCGTAATGAAAACACACCGAATTTGAAGACTTCGACAACTACACAGCGTCGCCACCTCATAAACGCCCACAGATGTTTGATTCGACAGTGAGCGATGCATAGCATGCCTCACCAGAGATTCGAGATGCTTGATCCCATAATTACTGGACAGAATTAAAAGGTGGCTCAGCTCTGTCTGCGAGTGTTGCAGTGGCGTGATCAAAGCAAGCGAGTAGAAATATTGCAATAACGCCAGCGTCACAGATGGTGGCTCGGAAAGATAAAATGCACGGGGAGTCAGTCGGGGGTCAACCCGCGGCTCTTCGCCAAACACTCCGGTACCGGTGATCTCGTCAGCACCACCAGCAACTTCAGGCATAGGTATGTGCATAGCAGACGATGGGAGAGTCTGCATTGTACTTTGCGCCCTTTTCAGGAATTGCTTGCGCTGTTCTTTGAACCACGGCCACCGATCTTCCAGTATCCGCCTCGAACATGGAATTTTTGAGCCATCGTCACAAATAATTTCAAAGTCTGTCAGTACCCGCTCCTCAAGAGCGGCAAGGCCTAGTTCCTGCATCCTGATATCAAGTTTCAGCGGAGGAGGTTGGTAAATTCCAAAAGCCTCCAAATCGACGACAGCAACGTGATCCCAGCTCAATAGACGCCTGTTGTAGTCGTCAACGAGATTTCCATGTCGATTGCCAAAAATAAGAAATTTGTTAGCATCGGCCCACAGACAGCCCCTAAACCAAGAACCGGTCTCGATTGCTTTGCCTGGGTCTATACGTGACCAAATCATTGTAGTGAGGTCTAGAACCCATATAGAGAAAGACTGGTAACTGTGCGCCAAATATGTGCCTGCTATGATGAGATGGTGCCCTAGGATTGCACCGGTAGGAAACCGGAGTCCAGGAGGAAATGTCGTCCCTGCCATGGCAGCAGAGCGATCTTGGATCGTAAAGTCACAATCTGGTAGGGGCGAAAAGACTTCAAGCTCCCGCTTGACGTCGGTAAACTGTAGAACGATAAATGAGATTAGTATCTCGGCGACTCAGTTAACGGAAGACAAACTAACATTGTAGTTACTATATAAATACACATCACTGGGATGATCTTCGGTCGGTGAGACGGAGTAAGGTTGGTGTATCAGGTTATCTGAGGGTGTGACGTCTTCCGGTTTAGAGGTACTTTTCGCAGGTCGAAAGCGGCTGCCCACTGGGCCTAACGTAGATGCAGATAGAGATGCCTGCATTTCTTCCTGCGGAAATCGTACAGTCATATGCGAAGAGACAGCGACGCTGCGATAAGTTCCGCAATGGCGCGGATAGTCTCGCCTTTGCACCCATGTTCGAGAAACGAGATCGAAGACACATATATCGTCGAGCCAGGTGTTAAAAAAGTCTTGCCCACCAATAACAAAAAGCCTGTCGGCGGTTACTGATGATAGATGGGCGTAACGAGCACGAGGGAGGAAAGGATCCGGTTCCGTAGAAGGAGGGGTAGCGGGTAGCCAATGTCTTGAAGAAAGGTCGTAGAAGCGGACGTCGTTTAACACGCAAAGCTCCTCTGGGTTCGTTGAGTCTGGCTGATTGCTCATACCACCGAACACGACGAGATGATTGTTCCCTGAAGAATTGGACCAGATCGGAGAATGCTTTGTTAAAATAAAGGCACGACGTACATATATCAGCACTGTGAAAGTAGCGCGGCCTAGGGACATCATCTTCAGGATAATAGATGATTTGTTCCCATTGAAAACTCTCCAGGTCGAAAACATAGAGGTCAGAGACCATTCTCCGCTCAGCGACTAGTCTTCCCCCCTATATATGCTATAAATGACGAGACTAATGGTAGTTGCCATGAGGATACTAACGAAGAGATACATCTTGGAACCTAGGACGGTCGTCGATGCACCCTAAAAGACACAAATGAAAAAGAAATGCATATATCAGGCAAGTGCAAAGGGTTGGTGTGAATGTACGATACGTACGACGAGTTTGGCTGGGACATCGCCGGTAGTTTTCCTGCAAAAGGTGGTAAGATCGTAAATAGAGTGTAGCATGAAGGAGGAAAGGGAAGCGGAGAAGAGAAGGGAGGTGAAGAGGAAAGACGGATTGGAAGAGACTGAGGGACAAGAACAGGAAACAACTGTCAATTATTCACAGCAATGTTCGATCAGCAGGCACCGGCCCCTCCGCCACCTAATTCCCTTTTTGGAACTTCACGGCACTTCCTCCGGGATGAGGCTCAGTATGGGTTCATGACTTGTAGTTTATGTTATATTCCATTTGCGAACACCCATGAATCATTCAAGTTTCCTAATTAGCATCGATGTGACGACTTTCGCTCGATGGATTACGAAATATATCTAGCTCAGTCAGCTAGGAAGTCCCAGTCAAACTAAAGTCTAGCTCGTATGTGCCGTCTTGAGAAGAGGACACCGATGGGACGTATTTTCCTAACAAGGTACAATAGTCCTCTTGGGTGGTTTAGGTCTTTCTCTTTCTCCGACCAGCGCTCTTCAAGCGCTATCTTTTTCTTTTTCTGATGACTTTCGTGATGACCGCTTTGTGTGCGATTGCGACTGCGCAAAAATAAACAAACTCATCTATGATTTTGCAACATCAGAAAAGGGAAATCTATACCATCATTATCTTCAATGCTCTGTCAGGTACAATTATTGCATCAGATCACCAAGTCAGGACCGGATAGAATAAACACATACTGAAGTTGAAGGTTGAAAGAATTGCACAGCACTGCGACTTCAAAAACCTTTACACACGTGGAAGTCGAAAGGGATCGGTACATAGCCTGCTTTACCAATGATTCAAGGTGCTGTATGCCGTAATTACAGGACAAAATCAAAAGCTGATTCAATACCGGTGGCGAATGCTGGAGCGGCGTAATGAGAGAGAGAGAGTAAAAATATTGCAGCAGCGCTAGCGTCACAGAGTATGATTCTGAAAGGTAGAATGCGCGGGGAGTTATTCGGGGGTCTATCCGCTCTTCACCAGACTTTTCCTTGTCCCCGGAGACTTCAGGTAGAGGTACATGTACATCACATTCCGGTAGCTTTGCCAAGATATTCTGCGCTTTTTTCAGAAGTTGCTTGCGTTGTTCTTTAAACCACGGCCATCGATCTTCGAGCATTCGTCTCGAACAAGAAATTTTCTGGCCGTCATTGCAAATAACTTCAAAGTCTGCTAGGACACCTTCCTCGAGAACGAATAAACCCAGCTCTTGCATTCGAATGTCAAGCTTAAGCAGAGGTGGCTGATAGATCCCATATGCCTCTAAATCAACGATGATGACGTGATTCCAGCTCGACAGCCGTACGCTGTAGTCTTCTATAGCATTTCCGTGTCGATTGCCGAAGATAAAAATTTTATTGGTATCGGCCCACAGACAACCTTTTGACCAAGACCCAATTTGCATCGCCTTCCCTGAATCAATACGCGACCAAGTCATCGTCGTGAGTTCGAGCGCCCACATTAGGAAGGACTGGAAATTGTGCGCTAAATGTGTCCCTGCTATGATGAGATGGGTTCCTACGACGGCTCCAGTAGGGAAACGGAGCCCAGGAGGAAATGAAGTTCCTGTCATGGCATTGGATCGATTTTGAATCGTAAAATCATTATTTGGTAAAGGTGAAAAGGCATTAAGCTCCCGCTTGACGTCAGTGAACTGTGTATAAGATTAATACACACCATTACCCAAAATATAATTAAGGACCAACGTTGTAATTATTATATAAGAGGACGTCACTTGGATGGTCTTCTGTGGATACGGCAGAGTATGGTTGGTGTATCAAGCTTTTCGAGGGGGTAGCATCCGTTTTGGAGGTATTTTTCGTCAGTCGAAAGCCGTTTTCCGCGGAGACTGGTATGGATTCGGATTGAGACATCTGTTTTTCATGCTGAGGAAATCGCACAGTCAAATGCGAAGCCACAGCGACGCTGCGGTATGTTCCACAGTGTCGTGGATAGTCGCGTCTCTGTATCCATGTTCGAGTAACCAAGTCGAACACGCAGATATCATCTAGCCACCTTTCCAAAAGGTCTTGACCGCCAATAACGAAGAGTTTACTGCCTGTTATAGAGGATAAATGACCGTAGCGAGCGGGAGGGAGGAGACGATTCAGATGGATAGAAGGTGGTGTTTCAGCAGGCAGCCAATGCCTCGTAGAAAGATCGAAAAAGCGAATATCGTTGAGTACGCATAGTTCATCTGTGTATGATGGGTTGGGCCTATTGCTCATTCCACCAAAAATGATTAAAGTATTATTCCCTGAATTATAGTGAATAGTAGTTCTATGGAGAATACCTGAGTCCCTTGAAAACAATATGGAACTTACATGCATTGGCGCTGTGAAAGTAACGCGGGCTAGGAATGTCGTCTCCGGGGTAATAATGCATTTGCTCCCAAAGAAGAGTTTCAAAGTCAAAAACATATAGGTCGGAGACCAACCTTCGTTCTTTCGACAGTTTACCACCCTAAAATATTATAAATACTAAGACGCTTTGACATGATATGGACATGCTTGCTTACGAAGAGATACATCTTGGAACCCAGGACAGTTGTCGATGCACCCTATGTGAAGAAGAACATATTTTAGAACATTGGACGGTCCGATGTGGTTATCGGGGACATACAACTAATTTGTCTGGAACGTCGCCGCCTGTTCTCCTGCAGTACGTCGTGTGGTCGTGCATATGCAGAACCATGGTAAGGTCCAAAAATGCGGAAAAATAATCAAAGACATATAAAAGCCAGGAAATATTTCTTCCGCTAAGAAAAGGGCCATTTCTTACCGGCCTCCACGTCTTGGAGTTTGACGGCATTTTCAGGGTACTCGGACTAGGCTTCGTTCCTTTTCCCAGCGATCTCGCAATTCAACGGACCACATCAGACAGATGGGGCAGTAAAATGTTTTTTACTATTAATATTCTATTTCTACAACTGTCTAGATGATTGTTTGTCATATTTGAATCCAGAACTAGGAAATTTAACTACTTACAGTACTAGGACAACCAAGTTCAAGTGTGTGAGGTAACACAGTTTGTACTCTTCGTCATATAGTATGGGACTTGAAGCCTTGCAGAGCTGTAGACAATGTTTTCGTGGATAGTGATGAATTATTATTGGAAGACTGCAGCCGTATCGCGGTTAGCGCTCTAAATTGGCAGATGCAACAGCGCTCGTGGAAGTTGTTAAGCATCAGAAAAGACTTGTCAACTGAGAACTAACACCGGACCCTGGTAGATCGGCGACATACTGCCTCCGGTGCCGCACTCCGGCAGTTCGGCTTTACTGGTAATGTGCGCGCCTACCCGTCATAACTCTGGGAAAGAGGGCGCTTATAAGGGGGTCAGAGAACAGATGGAGTGTTGGCTTTTTAAACCCCCAAAAGTGTATTCTAACTGCGCAATATGAGCATCGTCAGCGTTTCGGCCCAGAGGAGGATCGGAGATCTCCGGATGTAAAAGAGATTAATCGCGTCATGGGATATCGCATGGCTTCAATCGCCAGAAATGTCTTCCGCAATTCTCATTCTCATTCACTCAGACTCTCTCGACTGTTACACACGAGAGGACAGCCAAAACCGAACAAACGTCTGCTCAAATTGATGGATAAAGTCATAGACGAAGCCCAAGCTGACAAGCTCAAGGTCCTGCCGCACAACCAATACGTTACGAAGGACCACCTCACACCGCAGAATGCCCCAGCGCAACCTCTCGACCAATTCCGCATTTGGTTCAAGGAAGCGGTCGAAGGAGGAGTGGTGAATGAACCAGAAGCAATGTCCCTATCTACCTCAACGCCCTCAGGCATACCCTCTGCACGCATCGTTCTCCTCAAACAAGTTGACGCTTGCGGATTCGTCTTCTTCACCAACTATACTTCCAGGAAGTCCCAAGAGATCCTTGAAAACCCACACGCCGCCCTTGTTTTCTACTGGCGCGAAGTCTCCAGGTCTGTGAGGGTGATCGGCCGAGTGGAGAAATTAGCTCGTGAAGAGAGCGAAGAGTACTTCCAGAGCCGGCCTGTGGGCAGTCGGCTTGGTGCTTGGGCAAGCAAGCAAAGCAAAGTAATAGGAGAGGGAGAGCTAGAAGCGCGGCTGAAGAAAGTGCAAGACCGTTTTGGCATTCATGATGATAAGGGAGAGGGCACTGTTCCTACCCCTGAATTCTGGGGTGGTTGGAGAGTAATTCCAGAGTAAGTCTATCAAGTATTTCAGCCCCTTACGCAGGTCACACCTATTTCTCTTTTTGTAGCGAGGTGGAGTTCTGGAGCGGCAAACCCTCTAGATTGCACGATCGCGTTCGTTACCTTCGAGTAGATGAACCCGGAACCGACAAGGACCCTGCATGGAAAATCGACAGACTATCGCCTTAGATAAACTCCAACCGTTATGAAAAATATCCAGAATAACCAATGTCAAGTTGAATGTACAAACGAAATACGGAAACAAAGCAAGCATATATTTTACAAATTCAGATTAATTGTATGTGCATCCTTCTCTTTCGCTCTTGATTGTGTCAAAGAACTTCCCCTCTCGCTGCATGCCAGCAAGCTTTTGCTCCTTTCATTAATTCTCTCTTGACACCTTCTTCGTCGCCCTTTACCCAGCATTTCATTGGTTCTCCTTGCAACGCTCTCCCATAGGAGAACGTCAAAGCCGGTAGTCGGGTAAATGGCGATCCGGGTGCTGAGGATGCTACCAGGGCGTTCACTGCTGCGAGATAGTTGATCGCAGTGGGTGTAGGCAGTCCACCTTGGAACACCAAAGAACTCGGATACAATCCTTCAAGGGCTGCAGAACTTTTAGGTATCTCACCTGACAAGAAGAGCACTCCTGGTACCGCTATTGGGACAGTACGAGATATGACGGTCGCAGTGGCTAGTGCGATTCTTTCTGGTGTAACTTTACCTCTCGATGGGTGTTTAAGACCCGGTTGAGGGAAGGATGGCTTGATAAGCGATCCTGTTCGATGCCCTCAAATTAATTTCTTGTAAACGTAAATAGAGGGAAAATGACAATTGACCTTCCAAAAGCACACCATGCTCTCTCATGCGTTCATAAATCATGCTAATCGCTCTCTCGTGGACCTCTACACTTCTCTCAAGATCAGCATCTCTCGAAAAATCTACATCAGGCTCAACAATGGGGACTAGGCCTGCTTGTTGGCTGATTGCAGCGAACTGGGCGAGCGTCTCCGCCTGTATCTCCAGCGACAAGGGGCTCGGGAACCCAGTCTCGACGGAGCTACAGGCGATAGGGGCGCGCCACTTGGAAAAACGAGCACCGACTGCGCGGGCGGATTGTAATCGCGATAGAAGATCGTCCATGCCTTGCACTATAAATTCATCTTCGGAGCGTGGGATGGGCGTGAGCTCGCCGTTCGCGCGAACGCCTGGAATGATCCCTTTTTTGATGAGGATCTCGCCGAGCTTGAAGTCTATCAGCGTCTCTGCGTGCAGGATTATTCCAGAGATGTGCTCTGCGTGGATATACACATTCTATTCAGCCCATTGATGAATGGAAGAGGTTCATGTAGCTGACCGCTAGGAGCAGCGTTATAAACGCTCTCTCTCCATTTCTTGCGTCTTTCTTTGTTCTGTTCCTCTGTGAACTGTTTTGCTACGACCTTGGGGTCTTCTCCCGATGCAGCATTGAGAAGCTCCACCATTGCATCTGGAGACTCGTCCGTGGCATATATCCCCTTTCCGCGTGGGCTGACGAGGGCAGAGGCGATAGCTATGAGCTCATGGGCGTCAAACTCGGAATGATAGGGGTGTATGAAGACAGGAACGTTGCCGTGTCCGCTGACCGCGTCCTCTCCGCGCTCTGGACTGATATCTGGAACAGAGAATAGGTTATGGGGCAACGTGTAAGCTGTTTGGGCCATTGTGAACACGTAGAGAAGAATGTGGGAGGATGTAGACAATTTTTGGGCAGTGTTATAGAAGAAATAAGGAGTTATATATAGCTTTTCTTTGTTCCGTGTTCTTGAGAATGCGATTAAGTCAGGAGGTGCAAGTTAAAACTACTGTGTGCATTTTTTCTTTATGAGACCAGTCGTCGATGTCGATGTCATTATGACGCTCAGGCGGGGTTGCCGTGTCGGCTTTCTCGGTCAGACGGTCCGGCTTCCTTTGTATGCGCATAATTGGCAAATCCTTTAGAAATTCTTTGAAGCCGATCATATACGCTCATACCGCCGGCGCGTCGTTGCTGCTGTCGACTTTTTGTTCGTTTGCTATGCTCGCCATGCGAGGGCTCACCTTTTCTTCGCGTCTTTTCTCCCGGAGAATCTCGCAACAAAGGTCTTATACAACCGAGGTTCCTCCTGCTCTTTCTCCACAAAAGATGGAAGGTCCCGGTGAAGATCCTCGTCCTCCCTGGGTCTACGCGTCAACGCGCCTGGTGTCATTTGTCGTTATACCTGGTATGTATTCTTCTTTTGCGAAAGAAGTCACACATGAACATCAATCTTTCAGCTGTTGGTCTTTACTCTATCTTCTTCTACGACTTTGGGGACCACGAGCATGTGTTCCAACCCGTGAGTAGATTTTGGCTTATTGCTCGGGAGCATGAGTATACTTAACACAGATACCCCTTTCACTACCCACTCAGCCTAGGAGATGGGCGAAGAGCTTGATCAACGACGTATTCACTCTCTCATCCGCGGAGGAGAAGTTGCTCTTTCAAGAAAAGCAACAACAACTACAACAACAGACAGTGACGGCTGCTACCCCTGAAAAGGCTCTTTAAAGTTTTTATAACCCCTCTCACTCATATCCGTATCGAGATAGAGTGTTGCATATGGCTCTCCAAGGGGTTGGCGGCTTTGATTGGACGAACTTGGGTACACATAGACCCTTCGTTGGAGTCCATATGGCAGCAGGGCGTGTTCAGGATGCCTGATGTTACTGTGCAATCGGGCCATAGTATGATGGAGAGATACAGGGCTTGTCGGATGGAGCACGTCGACCATGATAGGAATCATTAAAGGCCTCAACTTAACGGAGAAAGACGACAGGGAAGGAGGCAGAGGCAAATAGCACTGGTTCTTCGGACTTGACTCGCCTATAGTTTCCTTGCGCAATACGCTCAATCATGTTATTAGGAAATCCGTATGTTCTTCTACATATTGGTAGTTCAAGTAAGATTTGGAAGGTATTTTCGGCACCGTCAGGTGATAGTGGATCGCAAACTTCGCACATTCGCGACCTACCTGTTCCCATTCTTCCATCGGTCTATCTCAGTTAACATGACTTCCTCACCCAGCCGTTCCGTGCTCCCTCAATCATATCGCGACGGGGTTTTTATCAAAGAACTCGACGAATTGAAGAAGCTGCTACAACAGACGAACGTTGAAATGAAAGCATGTATGTCGAGGTGCTGTGGCAAACCACAACGCACCGAATCACCACCCGCTCCAAGCGGCGGTGAGAATAGCAACGAGTTATGTGGCGATGTCAGCGATAACGATGATGATGAGTTGCTTAATGATGTCCGGTTGGAGGCCGGCCATGTGTCACAGATTATCGAAGGAAAAGCCTATCAGGCGAGTTCGAGTTTAGCCAAGAAGGAAGAAGATCCTGCTGGTAAGGATTCAAAAATTCACTGCCTCGAAAAATGGAAATAATAAGTTTTGACTTTGGCAGTGAAAGATTTGATTGATAGATTAGAGAAAGCGGTGGCAGATAACCACCGAAATTTGGTAACGTCTATACACAAAATTCAAGAAGGTAGGGCCATTGTGTTACCAGTGCAAACCGTTAATCAAATCGCTATAGATGCAGCAAAACAACGAAAAAGAAAGCATACAGAACTTATGAACGTGATTCAGCACAGAAGTTCGACAACCTGAAAATGTAGGTTATGTCTAAATTTAGAACATGCACGGTGCCTTGATTTGAGCGCCTAGTTGTAGAATGAACGCCGAACATTAGAACTTATCTACAATCTACTATAAATTTGGACCTGGCATGTGCAGTGAAAATCCTCCCCAAAGATCAATATCAATTGCAGAGATTGTTATCAGTCCCAACTTGCCTTAAGGCTAGTACTGCGCTTTCGCTTTCGCCACAGGATTCAATTCTCTTCTATTATGTTTTTTCTGCGGAGATTACGGTACGCAGCATTAGAGAGGTGAGTCATAGGACAAGAATAACTTTGCTGGATTTGAATGGACTCGTTGATTACTATCAATAGATGCATGACTACTAGTATAGCGGTATGCATTTGAGGATTTACAGCAATTGACTGTAGTCGGCCGAAAGCAGTGATTCATCGAACTCGAGTCGCTTCGATATATATTTTTCGAATTTTGTGGTCTCCTCGAATCAATCATATATATTTTTGGAACAAGACGCACATAAGATCTTTGCCTGGTAAAAATAGGCCATGACTGACTCACCTCAGGTGATTTTTAATTTTCCTATATATTGATGCTCTCGTACCCAGCAAAGCATTCTACTGCACTCAATGAACAGCCAACAAGGACTCCCAGTCTACACTCCATCTTCTTCCTCTCCTAACTATAGCCTTGATTTGGCTAATGGAGAAAGCCTGCTTGAGTATACACCCCGCGCGGTCACTGCTCAGCGAGCGCCTACTTCTTTGTTCGTAAAAAAAGACGGAAAAACAACCGTCATTTTGTACAATCAACCAGAAGGCGCAGAGACGCCAGTATACGGCAGAGGTGGGAACGTAACTGGACACCTGCTCCTTGAACAAAGCGATGGAATTCTTGAGGTTCTTTTAAAGGTAGGTACTACGTGTGTCAAATGACGCCATGAGTTAATATGTGCACAGATAAAAGGCGCATTACACACCACAATATCTGATGCAAGTGCCCAGTCACAAACTTTGGACATCGTAAATATTGCACATACGCTATGGACCCCATCGAAGCCGCAGGATGATAGTTGTCCTGAACAATTGTCCTTTTTGGTTTCTCTCCCTATCACTTTCGACCATTCGGGCAGCAGCTTTCCACTGCCACCAACATATCGTGCAGAGTTTATATCATCCGAGAGTCTTTTCATCTGGACCTCTTATACCTTGCATTTCGTCATTACTCGCGTTCGTCACAAGAAAGTCGAGATGTGGACGAAAACAAAAAAGTAAGTATATTATTTCTCTTACAAGACGTTGTCACGATTAAACCTTGCTTTAATAGTATACCCATCTTATTCAAATACGTACCTCGAACAAGACCCCATCGACCTATACTCAATCCTCCAGATTTTTTTTCATCGATAAAAACTTCCCCGGAAGAGTGGCATCAGTCGGTGTTTCTACTTAACAGGCGCCCAAATGCAAAAACAACAAACGATCCGGTACATTGTCATGTTAGTGAGATTATCACAAATTAATTAACTGTTGTTCCATGCTGACTTCCCTGGGCTCGATTAGCTATTTGTCCCATCAAGTCGAGTATACGGCTTCTCGGATACCATCCCCTTTCACGTTCAACTAACCGGCAGCCCGTCCTCTTTAAAAGAACTATTTTCCGGAGTCCGGCCAGAAGATGTAACAAACTCAAAAGAACCACAGAGCTCTAAGGCAAATTCCAATAGTAAAAAATCCAAACCTCTCCTCACTATATCAATAATACGACAAGTCTCCGCAAAAATCAGCGAATCGAAAGGGGTAAAGAACGCGGTAATAGGGGAGAGCAGAATCTGGTCGATACCCCCGGACATTACAAGCAGTTCGACCGATTCTTTGAATACAAAGGTCGAAAACAGCGAGGAGGCTCATGTGGATTGGGAAGGAGAAATAAAATGTCACAGTGATATCACCGTAGGCGGATTCGACGCAGCTAATGTTCAAGTCAAAGTAAGCAATAAGCCACGTGAAGCTCATTTGTTGAGCTGTTCATGAATTGAAAACCAAAAACTGCTTTTCATCACAGGATTTTATCACTTTGATTTTAACACCACCAAATCCCCAGTCATCGAATATACTCCCGCTGCAAATTACAGTGCCAATTCGGCTGGTCACCGAGTCATGGGGAGACGTTACAGGGCTTGATTCGGGTATAGTTTAATTGATTTACGACCAAGAGGCATTTTTTTCATACTTTGGTATTACCTAGTGTTTTAATATGACAAACAGCTTTTCATTTCTTTAAGTTTAACGCACCCCTCACAGAAATAATTTTCTTAAATTCTACTATACGTCATCAAAAATGTATTTTTTTCTGCCAGAGGATATAAATTCCAAGCACTCGAAATTAATGATAACAAACTATTCTAATGCTGATAATGGGTCTTCACAGTAGAGGGCTCCACACATACCTGCGCGTCGCATCATGTGATAGACATTGACGAGTCACGCGCGCGTAAGCCTTCCACTTTGGCGCTAAAATTTAGGGGTAAAATTCGAATGTCGGACACGCACACCGTGCGGGTCTACAATTCACCGTACTTTGAATTTTACGATAGGGGTAGCCCTTGTACACAAGACCGTGTGCTCATAATCTCCTAAAGGATCTTTCTAATTTTAAAACAAGGTAGATAGATTGAGATGAGTGGCGTAAATCATCAGAATCCTGATTCATTTATCGAACCTTGATAGGTAGATAGAATCCATCAAGTTAGGCAAAAAAGATTATGCAGCTAGCAAACAACCAGCTGTAGACACCGTTCACAAACATTGTTATTTTGTAATTATACATATACTGACAGTGAAAAACAGACAAGAGCCGTATGAAATGAATAAAGAACGACCAGCGTGAGTTTGTGAAACAAGACAGAAATATGCTCGATGATGTTCAAGGAGAAGTAACTTTGTCGATCAATAATAGACTAGAGACTATGCCCCATTAACATATACCTTTCCCATGTTATTCAAAGCACCGTTTGCGTCTAGAAGATCTAAAAATTTCATATCAGCTGTCGGTGAAAGAAGGATGCATAATTGACAGTCAAACTTCGTAGCTGAACAAAAGACTTACTATAATAAGAGCCTGCTTGCTGGCGCTGACATGGAAAGTATTAATTCACTTCTTTTCTAGCATGGAAGACGACGAGACTCACATAGTATGCAAACCAGCTGTATCGCTCGATCCAGTCGAGGCCGTCCAAGTATTGCGTCGCAGAGTTTAAGAAGCTCATTACTTCTAGATGATTGGGAACGTGTATGAGAAACGAGTGCGCCAACGCGGGAGGCTGAGGGGGCTCTCAATATGTTACCTGTAGTGTTTGAAGAGGTGGATGCAAATTCCGTAACCCACAAAGGCCAATCGGGAAACCGAGCATGCATCGAGAACACGTAGTTATAGAAGTTTTGGATTCCAGTTCCATACCTGGAGGAAACGTTATTCATTTAATTTTGTGTGTGAGTACGAGAAATTTAGTACGAACCAGTGGAAAGGAATGAAGTCAATTGTACAGTCTGAACATGCGTCTAAGAAAGTGGCGAGCCATGTCTGACCATTAGGACCACTGGTCACTGCAGGAGCTCCTAGGCGAATTCCAGAAGATGATAACGGGTCGATGTATTGTTTCCACAGAGTCGCTGCATACGTCGGGTCTATGTTGGATTGAGAGGCGAGATCTGGCTCGTTAAACCCCTACGGTAATAACAGCGTGCCAACGAATGCAGTTGTCAGCATACCGTATACTCGGGGTGACCGACCATACGCACGACTTAACTTACCAGTACGATTTTGGCACCTTGGGACTTAACCTTTGTGGCAAAAGATTCTATCCCCGAGGTACCCCATTGCATTGGGATATACTGGATACCTGACTTGGCGATGTAGTCAGGTGCAGAGGAGCCCCAGTTGTATTGCCACGAGACGACGCTGACACTCGTGTTGGCTCTCTTGATGTCATCGGTGGCGCTCGAGTCAGCATAAGCAAGACCACGTTTAGAGTTCTTGAACGCGAGAGCTTGAAGTACAGAGGCGAAGAGAATGAGGAGAAGCGTAGTTTTCATGGTTGCTACCCTAGAGCTAGGATGCAGGAGTGGTTCTATCCTTTCTCATGGTCTTTTTGTGCTGCAATTTATAGGAATGTAGTGCCCCCCATCCCCCCTGAGTGAGTGAAGATCTTCATTCTAAATTCATACACGAGTTATGGGTTACTACCGCCAGAGATTAACCAATTTATATGGCAATTGTCAATGTGTATCGAGGTGTTGTATCGTCATTCCGCGGCTCCAAGTCGTTGTTGCCGCATAGAGAAAGTTCCCCGTTGGTATTTGAGCCCGTGTCAAGAGTGTGAGAGTGTGAGTCTGCTTTAGCTTATCATCTGGTGGAGATCAGAGATGGAAATTTGGAAAGACATAAATTAGACACAATTTTTGTGGACGCGTTCATATCACGTGGCACAATAACCGCGTCTCTTTCCCTAAGCCATGATCTACTTGCATTGAGCGTTCGTGCCTGCCCTTCTTGTCATCAGCCCTTAAATCTACTTTGCTAAACCTAATGGAACCCCCGCCCGTAAAGTCCCCGTCGAAGCCCCCTTTAATAACGCCGTCTGCATCACCGCCCCCGAAGGTGCTGCCAGCCGGGATGTTCGAGGGTGCCCCGCCTTACAAGAGACAACGCACTTTTTCAACGCCGCGAAGGGATATGCCTTCTTCGTCAAGAACACAGACCCCTATCGACGTGGATAAAGAGAGGGAGGCGTCAAAATTAAGACTACTTGATGTCTGGTCTAGTCTAGCTGCGCGATACACGAGGTCTCTTGACGAGGACGATATTGTGGACTTGCGCACCATGAAAATCTCGAAAGACAATGGTGTTCTTAGGAGTGCGGGCAAACTCACTTTTGGATCCATGTCTGCATTGCCTGCCAATATCACTGCCCCAGATGCAGACGACTCAAGCCACGAGGGAGACGATGATGGAGAAGAAGAAAACGATGTGTATGGCGTGGATGAATTAGACGCATTTGTGGAATCTCCGACAAGCGAGCAAATTTTTGAGGTGCAGAATAAAGGTGTATATGACGATGATGCAGATAATGCAGAACCAGTACTGCCAAAATTACCGACTATGCCACCTCTGGGCCCTATGGATGCAGATGATTTGAACGAGTTTTTGGAGGCCGAGCGCCAACGGAAAGAGCTGTGCGGGACTGATACAGAAGATGATGAAGACTATGACATTAATGCATCATTTTCTGAGGACGAGGAATTTGTATTCGAAAGTGGGCTGCATGGGGCACAAGTTGAAGATGAAAAACATCACTTCTCCCCAGGAGCTGAAGACGACGAAGAAACAGCCGAACAACAAGAAGAGAATGAACTTAATTCTGACAAGTTTTTAGAAGGTGTTGGACAACGCTTCACTGTGACCTCAGAAGACGAATTGGACGACTGGACAGTGAATGCATCCAGTGCCATTCATGCGGTCATCAAAAAGGAAGAACAAACGAAACAACAACCAACTGTCGAAGATGACAGCGACAGCGATATCGAGTTCATTGAGATTCCTGTCCTCAAAGCTGAGGCTACACCAGCTCGCAGAGGGCATTCTCAGTCTCCTCGCAAGAAGGTGGATGAGAAGACAATGCCACCACCACCACCCCGAGCCTCTCTCAAGACCGCGCATCAGCTGCATACCCCTCCTCTCTCCCAGTCCTCGTCTCGTCCCTCTGAGACGCCCGTGCAAGATAAACCTCCTGGCCTCGAAGCAAAATCTTTGTATACAGAATTGGAATCTCCCAGCAAAAAGGTGAACGATCTCAATCACCTTCGAAATACGTTGGTGAAAGAGGATCCTCCGCCTATTCCTTTTGTGGACTTTTCACACTTGTCCAAGTCGCCGGTAAAACGCACGGAGCGGAAGGCTTCAGTATCACCTCAAAAGTTGGAAAATTTTGATCGAAGCCCTTCCAAGTATGCTCGTAGAGCTACGCCAATTGTATTACTGACTCCACGAAGAGGATCTTCGCAAAAACCTTCTACTTCATTCGATGACGATCATAGCATTGCCGATACGACAAAGACGGACATTGTAAAGAAAGACGCCAAAGGAAAGGGGAAAGCGAAAGCTGTACTGAAGAGCTCTAGCAAAGGGAAGGAGACTAACTACCATTCTGAAGAGGATCCAGGTAAAGTACAACCTGTGAGCAAGGCAAAGGCAAAGAAGCAGCGTCATCTGCTGTCCGATGCTGATAGTGATGACCAGGCTTCTGCCGCTGCGTCATCATCATCCAGGCGAGCCTTCCCCAGAATTTCCAATAAGGAAGAGGTGGACGAATCCTATGCTATGCCGGCTCATCATTCACGGAAATCTTTTGCTAAGAAAAGCACATCTCAAAATAATATTCCATCCTCCAGTTCTCGCGGAATTTCACCTTCTGCGGTTGATTCATCGTTCACGACACGAAAACGCAAACGTCAATCTTCTGAAGTCAGTTCTGTACATTCAGATGAACCAATTCAACAAAAGAAATCTGGCAAGACCAGCAGTCCTAAAAAGGCGCACAGTCCTAATCATGCGTCTACGTCTCGTCGACATATTGGTAAGTTTTCAATACGATATAATCTTGTATACTTCCTCATCTGGAGCACGGAGTAGATGAAGATGAAGTCCTGGAGGTGCGCAAGATGAGGCCATCGTCCTCTCGTCGTATACCCAAGGACTCGCATTCGGATTCAGATCCAGAAAGCAGCTTAGACTCCAATACATCCGAAATCGACGAACCTTACCGACGTCATAGATCACAGTCGAGGCAGCGGCATCCTGAAGAAGCTTTTACACATTCATATCACCCTCCCCAAGGTTATCCCCACATCCCCGACCCGAGAGCTCACCTTCTCATATCTCAAACCATGCAGCAGTTATCGCAACAATTGTCTGCATTAGTAGGAGCATCTTGGGCACCTCCACCTCATTATGTGGATGGTGCAGGTCCGAGTACTCCTAGTCATAGGAGACTTCGTAATCAGCATTCAACGCATACTTTTATCACGCCGACTCACCATCATCATCCCTATCCTTACTCGTACGATCCGAACTTATCTCATGCGACCCTTCCACCTGATTCGCCTGAACCTGAATCATCTCCTCTTAAAAGGTCGTCTGGGCGTCGAAACTCTCTTGTTCATCGAAGTCAATCAAGGGGGAGGAGAGTTTCTTTCAAACTTGAACGCGACCATCAGAGTAGTGATGAGAATGAGGGTCCCTTAAGCTCACCCGGTATACGCCCTGTAAAATTTGGCCCGCCTAAAAGAATAAGTGGCAAGAAAAAGTCTCGGGACAAAGGAAAGCGGAAGCAGGCTCCGCAAAGTCGTAAACCTGACTCCGAAAATGAAGGATCAGAATCAGGACTAGAGCAGAAACCGCGCAGAGAATATAAGAGAGGACAAACTCCCGGGCCAAGCTTTAGCTTTGAATAGAACGATACGCGTGGACAATCGAATTCCGTGAAGCTGAAGCACAAAGATCGACGATAGTGCCGACAAGTTTGTTATGTATTACAGCTCTGATATATTTGCTTCTGTAAATGTAATCTTTTCCAAAATAATCAACGTAAAGTTAAGTTTTGTTTTGTCAAGATCGTGTATTTTGTGTCTTTTTATGTACAAGAACAATTTCGTCGATTTGACTGAGGCGGTCCGCATCAATACTGTGGCGACATGTGATCGTGGCAGGCGCGTCCACCTAGTACTACGCGGCTGGTCACTAATTTTAATTAAGAACCGAGACTTCTTTTGTCCCTTTCATTCAGCTTCAATAGGTCACAGTTTAGTGGCCTACTCTTTATATTTTCATTGAACTACTTGACACTCCGATATATCCTCCAATTCCATAAACTCTATTTCTCTATGATCTATGTCCACCGCCGCGCATTCTGAAGTCAAAAAACTGCTCGATGACCTACGAAAGCATCCACGCGACACGACTCAAGTACCAGACAGCACCCTGCAAAAGATATTTCAATATCTCATTGCGGTCCCACCTTCTTCTGATGGAAGGTTACATTGGTTCTGCAACCAGGCTGATGCTTTGACCATCGACGCGGCAGTTTTTCTGCTTCGTCTGTTGGCATATAGCAGCCCTCAAGTCCTGGATTGGAAGAAAAGACTTCACAACTGTCTATCATCTTGCCCATTTTGTGTACAGGAATTGGAGTTGGCAAAGGTTACTTCCCAAGACACGTACGTTTCGCTTTAACCAAGATTAGCATCCAAACGATGCGCTAAAAACGTCCTCGCTCTGCGACAGATTCTTTGCGGCATTTCCAAAGGACGTTCTGAAATCTTTTTTCGTAGTATTCAATCAATGGGAGCTAGGAGAAGTCCTTAAAGACTTGGATACCATCATAAATTCCTCGATACCCACCTCTGGACAATCCCTATCCAGTTTGACAAATGCGACCTTGTATCGGTTATTGTCCAACTGGTCAATATTTTGCAATGCAAAGGTGCTAGCATTTATCCAGGAGAACTTTCCCATTGATCGAGCAACTGGCTGGCCGGATCACCCAATACCTCCTGGCTTACTGATTTTATTGATTACTGACAAGCCTGAAATTCGCTCCTGGGCCGCAAACCTTGTTGCAAAAAGCAAAATCATCGATCTATCATTTTTCACTGAACCGTACTCGCAAGCCATGGATGTAATTCGGCTTCTTCTAGAAACGTCGCCGAGCAAACCCACAGAGACGCAGCTCGGCTCGATTCCGAAAGAAACCCACTTTATCGCCCAAAACCTTCAAATATCTCACTCATCTGAGTTGTGGGCTGGCTTGCAGACAATCCTCAGAATTATCCCTCCAGAATGGTTAAAGTCCCCGTCTGGAACACCACTCCAAATGAGGCGGACCATATTGAGTCACCTTCGCGATATGGAACCCCGTTAGTAATATACATGACCTTCATGCAGATAATCAAGAAACTGATCTTGGTGGCTAATGTAGACTTTGCGGAAGTTCTGAAGTGTTTCATTCTTCTGATGAAACGCCTATCTCAAGGTCTATGGAAAGGAGAGGCGCCAGAATATCCCCAGAACATCTTTGAAGCAATTACCGACAATCCACAGTATATCTCATGTCTTCAATCCCCCTCTTCAGAACAGACTTTTGCCAATCTATCTTGGTTCCATGAATATGTGATGACGTTACAAGACAGCGAGCGACGCGCGGATATTTTTGAAAGGGTGGTGCAATATCTATGTGATGAGACCAGACATGAGCGATCGGATGACACTCAAGCTGCTTGCATATTTTTTGCGACACGGGTAAGAAGTATTAATTTCCGACTTTTGTTTAAAAAATTCATAGTTACCATCCAGCTACTAAGGAAAGACTTGAAGAGATCCGTAACTGAAGAAAGTTCGATCAACGATCCTGTCTTTTCTAGAATCATAGAGACATATTTTCCCGTAATCATGCCCAAGGCATATGACGGAAAATACAACAATCCTTCATGGAAGAGCTCCCAAGACACTGCACGAGGACTTGTAGAGGACGTTCTTGTGGCAGATATCAAGTCTGCGAGACGCACGATAAAATCCATCTCGCGCATTCTTGGCCAAATCAAAATGCGTAACACCAAGGATGCTGCACCAGATTTTTCCTTTCGGAAAAGCATATGGGACAAACTCTACACTATGGTCAAAGGCCCGGATGCGGTGGCAAGCGTCGTTCGCATTATTTCGAATGCCGCACATATGGATCGCTTAAAAACATCTGTCTTCACCGACCAATGGGACTTTCCTGATGGCGACAAGGTGCTTTACCAGGTCAACGAGGCCATTGGGACATTCCACACTGGATTTATTGAATCGATATCATCTTTTGCTGAATATAGCAATTCCAACAATGCTCTAGATGTTTTGCAGAAACCAGGCGTTGCCAAGTCTGTCACACTTTTGCTTCTCTCCCCAGTTCAAGACCTCCATGGTGCTGGAAAGGTCCTCGTTGGCCTGGCATTTGACGTGGATGGACGGATGGACTGTTTCCGAGCAATGCTGACAAATATTCCAATCGAAACTTTGGATGCAATGCTAGAGTTCCTCGAAATTTTCTACGACTATGCAGCTGCTCTTCCTGAAGCTAGTAGCATATCTGCCGCTTTGGTTCGCTGCTTTGCGGACATCCTAGAGGTTCTATGTGCTAGCCCAGACGGTTTGTTGCTCAATCAGTATTTTCTACGGCCAAAGGACGAGACAGGACCCGCTTCCAAAATGCATAAATTTTGGAAATTGTTGACAAAATCACTGACCGTGATCTACAATCGTGCTTCGATGTGGGCAAGGCACATTGATACCCCTGATATGGTTCTTTGGATGAGAGATGCTCTTATTTTGGCCCGAGATTCTTTGAAACAATGGAGAGTCATTGAAAATGCTTCTAATACTCTTGTCACGGCTTCCAAGCCAGTCAAGCAGGGTCAGCTTTCTCCTGTAGGAAAGCAAATGATCGAGGCTCTTCAGAGTTTTCTCCCAGAGCTCATTCGGTGGCTTCGCCTCACGGACGAAGAACTCTTGCATCAGTCGTTCTCCCTATTGCAAAGTCTATTCGATCTGATGAAAGAAAGTCACGTTCGACCATCGGATATAGCCCTGGAAAAGCTCACCAAATATCTCGAAGGTGCCCTGACCAGCGATGAATCGAAACGCGAACAAAAAACTCGTTTGGATCGTGCGCGATTGTTACAGCTGTCGGAAGTACTATCTCACTTCCGCGGTGACAACAAGGAAAGCGACGACGAGATTGTAATACTCTCTCATACTGTACTTCCAAAGAAGAAACAGAAAATTGTCGCAGAAAAGCCCAAAGAGAAGACCATTGCCGAACCCCGCACTTATATTCAAGGAAAGGCGCAAACCGCCAAGAGTTCGACTCAGCTAAAATTATCATATCCCTCCACTTCCCGACCTTCGAGTAGCAAGTTTTTTAGCGATAAAGACCAGGCAAAACTTGATTCTGCGATATCCTTCCCATCTTTCAAAAGATCGGATTTACCATCTGTCCCCTCAGCCGGTTCTTCAAAGATGGTCGTGGATACACGACGACCTCTCAAAAAAGCTGAGCCCAAAAATGAAGCTATTCGTCCGCAGCCTGGTCAACAGCAAGAATCGGACTCGAGTGACTCAGATTCTGAGGAAAGCGATGATGAAGTTGGTACAGAAGCATTCATACAACCCCTGAAAGATAAGTCCCCTAAAAAGCCGAAGGTTATAGAACGTCGTCAAATCAAAACCTTGGATATCCCGTTGAAGGTAAATCCTATGGAAGAGCGGCTCGCACAGAATCGGCGTGCGCACTATAATGCACTGCGTATGAGGCCAGATATTTCTAGTTTGCATCGCACTATGCTTTCATGGGACTATTCTCATGAAGGTCCCGTTCCACCCGGAAAGCCACTTCAAGCGAATTCGATACCTGATCGGTTCGAGAGTTATGACCATTATTTCCATATTTTCCAGCCTCTTCTGCTTATGGAATGTTGGGCACAGCTTCAACAATCGAAGGAGGAGAAGCAAGATTCTTACTCATTCAAAGTTGACTCCCGAGCTTTTGTGGACAATTGGCTTGATATCAATATTTCAATTTCTGAAAGTGTAAAGAAAGATTGGTATTTAGCGGACACAGATGTCGTCCTGCTGCGACACCTGCAGCATGACAAATGCATAATGGCATTGGTTAAGAGCTACCAAACTTTGCCAATAGGCATTACAGCTACAGTACGATGTTACACAGCAACGAAGAATGATCCGGGCCTTCACGTTGCAACCATGTGGCAGATAAGCAAAATCTTTAGGTATTCATTAATTCTTCGTCCTTGGAAAATCAACTTGTCTAACCATTTTGTAGCTTGAGCACACTGCATAGGGAATATGCCGCCTTAGTCTCGTTACAGTACAACGACATTTGTAATTTTATTCTACAACCTATACTCCCCAAAGTTGCCGAGGTGGATCCAAGAGACCTCAAGGAGACTATGGAAAGCTATGGCGTTAATGAACCGCAAGCTTCGGCCATCTTAAAATCTATGAAGACGGAAGGCTTCTCACTAATCCAAGGGTTTGATTGTTTTTTTTTTCCTATGCATTTATTTACACGTATGTTTAGCCCTCCAGGTACCGGTAAAACATCGACCATATGTGGTCTCGTTGCTCGTTTTTTAGCCAAGCGGCCTCGAGCTGCAGTCCCAATTACTGTCGGCAAACCCTCTACCTCAGCATCTTCTCCTGTGTCCCCAAGTGCGCGAATATTATTATGCGCACCTAGTAATGCAGCTGTCGATGAAATAGCTCAGCGTATTAAGGATGGATATGCAGGATCCCGGAAAACTTCGAAGACTGTTAACATTGTGCGTGTTGGTGCAGAACAAGCGTTGAACAACTCGGTCAAAGATATCTCTTTGGACTTCCTGGTGGAGCAAAAATTGAATGGAATATCGAAGCGCCCAGGCGAAGAAGAACTCCGAACTGTTCGTGAAGAGCTGGAGGCAGTCAAAAAACAACGAGCTGCCAAACTCGGCGAGATGCAAACTCTGACCACACAGAACTCGAATCCAGCGCGCAGGATGACGCTAGAAGATGAGGTCAAAGTTCTCAACTCACGAAGGCAGACTCTGATTACGAAACTGGATCAATTGAAGGATCAAGCGAAATCGGATACTCGCACTTTCAATACTTTGAGACGAAATACGCGACGAGAAATCCTTAATCAGGCCGATATTATCTGCACGACATTATCTGGTGCAGGTCATGAGACATTGGAGAACCTTGAATTTAATATGATTATCATCGACGAAGCTGCTCAATCTATCGAGCTTAGCTCATTAATTCCACTCAAATATGGGTGCTCTCGATGTGTGATGGTAGGAGATCCTCAGCAACTACCTCCTACAGTGTTGTCCCAAGAGGTGAGTAAATATCATGATCAACACCGTGCTTTGTTAACGATAGCGTAGGCCTCCCGGTTCGGCTACAACCAATCTCTCTTTGTGAGACTACAGCGCAGTAGAAATGATGCGGTTCATCTTTTGAGGTGAGTCCTATCATTGTCCCACAGGCGTGCATGTTGCAAACAATCTTCCCAAATAGTATTCAATATCGTATGCATCCCCACATCAGCATACTTCCCAGCCGAGTGTTTTACAACGAGAAGCTACTTGATGGTCCTGACATGGCGATCAAGACTAAACAACCATGGCACGAACACGAGAATTTTGGAGTTTATAAATTTTTCAATATCTCATGGGGCTTGGAAGAGTCGAATGGTCATTCAATTAAAAATACGGCAGAATGCAAAGTTGCTGTGGACCTCTATGCTCGTCTTCGCCAGGAATTTCAATCAATTAACTTCGACTTCCGAGTAGGCGTTGTGTCAATGTACAAGGCACAGATCAGGACCTTGCGTACGCTATTCGTAGAGCGGTTTGGTAAAGACATTGTCAGCAAGATTGACTTCAATACCGTAGATGGATTTCAAGGCCAAGAAAAGGATGTAATTATCCTTTCATGTGTCCGGGCTGGTCCTGGATTGCAAACGGTTGGGTTCTTGTCAGGTGAACATCGACCACCATTATATTTGACCCCAGTCCGATTGACTCTCGCCTAGATATCCGTCGAATGAACGTTGCGCTCACGAGAGCGAGGTCCTCTCTTTATGTTCTTGGAAATGCCCCGACATTAGAGCGAAGTGATGTTACTTGGAAAAAAATTATTGAAGACGCACGAAGCAGGTCCGCTTTGGTTAACGTGAGCCTCCTCTCCTCGTTATTTATTATTCATCATCTAATTTTAGAATTAAAACGATCTCAGATTGACGAAAATTATTTCGTCCGACCATCCTTTACTATGGGAACAAAGAGAGTCTTGCATAGCAAGACAGCTTCAGCATCCTTGTTAACAAGTAGGATATCGGAACCCATTGAAGTCACGAAGAAAAATACTACCTCGACAACCCCACTAACAAGTAGGATATCGACGCCTACTAATGAATTTAAACCAACATCAGAAGCTGCCGTCAATGCCGGTGTCAGCGCGTCTATTCCTTCCTTCACTCCTAAAGAGTTCAAGGCCTCTGTAGATAGTGTCTCAAAGCCGCCAACAGCCACCACTGTTACGCAACCAGTCCTCTCACCAAATTTAGGCCCAGCGCCTACGGGTTCTTCAACAAATGTAGCGGCCGAGCGTGGAATCAAGCGACCTTTGGATAACGCTGAGAATCCTCCCAAACCTCGAAAACCAGAACCGCCTCGAAAAAGACCGAAACAGCAGACGATGTTTATACCCAAGAAACGAACATGAGACGACATGACACAACTGACACCATCTAAGCCTTTTCTTGTACTAATTGTATCAACACCAGCCCATAATTATCACGATATCTTACATATACTATAATCAACGGTACTACAACCAGCTATAGTCCGTCCGCTTTGATTGCGGGTAGTTCCCATCCATCTGGACCGAATCTAGGAATGGTCATTAACGTACCAACATTGTTTTTGATTGATTTTGAATAGGTGCAAAGAGTATCTTTACCCAGAGAAGACAGCCAAGATGGATTGATTTTGGTGAGACCTTCAAAGTACGTCAATCTCGTTTCCTCAAACCAATAGCATATTATTTACCTTTAAGATAGACCTTGGAGGTTCGAACAACCTCGTGGTACACCAAGAAATCAGGAGGAGTAGAACCAGCAAGCAACGACGAGGGGTGGATAAACACGTCCTCTTGTATTCCCAATGCGCGATACGCGATGTTTTTGGAAGTTGCATACTGAGTCCCTGATGATCCATGTTTGTCCACTAGATCTTTGCGGACTGCAACTTGATCAATGAAACCTGCAGTGAGGAGCTGTCTGAGGATTTTGAGCTACAGGATGGAATCGTCAAATAGTTCAAAATTCTGAGCATGCACATCACTTGCCTGATGATCATTAGGCGGAGATAGGTGGCGAACGAAGTTTGGGTCTGTACTTGGGAAGTTCGTGTGCACTATCGAGCTTATTTGTGCCCTCAATTTGTGAATCTCCTCCATGGCCTATAAGGTATTCAGTTCATGAAGAACAAAGGAAGAAAAGGTGATCTAGGCTGACCTTTGGTCTCACGAAGTGTTCTGCACAGAAACCTTGTCCTCCTCCGGAATATTCATAAGCACCAACCACAGAAAGCATCTTGAACAAGTCACTGGTGTAATTTCCTAATGATGAATGCAGCTGGGTAGTATGAATCAGTAACGGAAATGTGTGTCTAAAAATAGACCTCACATGTTGAGACTGGAAAAATGCTTTTCGACGCTGATGATTGATCTCCTTTTCTTTGGCTGCTTCATTTTTCAGCCCAGCCAGGACAGCGCCTTCCTCTTTCAGGTCAGAGGTATCGTCTTGTGTTAGCGCTCCTTCGTAGATAAAAGGATCCCCAACCGATAATGCCGATATGATACATATCACGTAAGGCAAACATCCATGTTGTTGCCCACCCACAAGCATCCTTGAAAACCGAGGAGACAGTGGGAACAACGCCATAGCACGGCCCAAGTCTGTAATTTGTGTCTTGCTGTCGTCAAATACTTTTAATGTTGACTGCAATGGTTTCAGAGCACCGAGGTAAGATAAAGTCTTCTCTGCTTTCAGTAAGGAGGGCCTGTCTGGCGGAGTGGGGAAAGGGAAATTGATGACAGCATCAATATGCATGCTTTTCATCTGCAAAACAACGCCTTCAATAGGCATGCGTCGAATTTCAGGAACGGCGAAATTTTCAAAGTGATGTTCGAAGAGAGCCGATGAATAGAGACGGTAACAATGTCCAGGACCGGTACGGCCAGCGCGGCCAGCACGTTGAGCAGCAGAAGCTTTTGCTATCCAAGATACCTTGAATGTTTGGATCCCGTTTGCAATATCATAGTGTCGCTAATTGAAAAGTATAAGAAAAAAAAAAAAAGGAAAATTCAGATAGTCAGACACACTTCTTTCGCTCTGCCGCAATCAATAACATAGCGGATTCCAGGTATAGTGAGGGACGTTTCTGCGACGTTTGTCGAAACTACGACAAGACGACTACCGGGCGGTGGAGGTTCAAAAACCCGCATCTGTTTCTCATTCGGTAAGAGAGAGTAGAGGGGAATAACATGCATGGGAACTAATATCATGTCAATATATGACTTGATGTGATGGAATACCGGAAGATAACTAACCGTCCGAATCGTCTTCGATACCTAACTCCACGTCGACCTCATCGTCGTCACTTTCTAGATCTTCGGGGTCCTCTTCATTCATGTCTTCATCGACATCTGCAGCAAGATCGTCCTCTGCACCATTACCAAGTTCCATTTCTTCCACTTCAACGTCGGCTGAAATTTGATTAACACGGGCAGTGCGATACAAACGGGCATATATTCACCTTGTGCAGGATTAACGGTTTTCGTAGAAGCGTACTCAGAAGGTCCATCGTCAATCCTCATTGTGGGCCAAGACCTTGAAGCCTGCCTCCTTTTCTTCTCTTCGATGGCTTTCTTCGAGAATTTGGCTTCCAATCTGCGACACACTCCTACGATTTCTGCTTGACCAGTAAGGAATATCAGGATCCCGCCGGGTGGTAACCTAGTATGTATCTTGGATGCCTTTTTTATTGCCTGTGTCACGTAATCTGGGTAGGTTCGCCTGCTGAAATGTATCGTCACAGGATGTTGACGAGCAGCCACATTGATAACAGGTGGGGGTGAAGGAAATAAAGTCTTATTCTCAGCAAAATCGCTAACGCGAAGTGTAGCAGACATGATTATGAGGCGCAGCGGCTGCAGAGATCTATCCAGTCAAAAAGCATATTGGATGGATCTATCATCTTACTTACCTTGATGTTTTCATTACCATTCTTCCACATCTCCTCTCTGAGCTTGATGACCCTGCTAAGAACACCGATGAGGATATCAGTGTTGATACTCCTTTCGTGAGCCTCGTCGACAATTATAACAGAATACTTCGTCAATAAAAAATCTGTGGCCAATTCCCTTAGCAAAACACCATCCGTCATGAATTTGATGGATGTGTTTAAGGAAACCGTGGCGTCATAACGGATTTGATAAGATACCACCGAAGAAGTGAGCGATAATTCGTGGCCGACACGGGAGGCCATGGACATGGCGGCTACTCTCCTGGGTTGAGTGATACCAATCATGCCAGGGTTTTCTGAAGAGAGTAATCAGGCTTTTCAAAAGTTTGAAAATTAAACAATATAAAAACTCACGGCTTCCGGGAGTACCAAAACCGGCCTCGTAAAGAAATTGAGGAACTTGCGTAGTCTTGCCGCTACCAGTTTCACCGCAGATGATAATGATGGGATTTAGCAATACAGCTTCCATAATTGGTTGTTCCTCAGTGACGATGGGGAGAAGTATCCTAGCTTCCTCCACTTCTGGAGGCCTCTTCACTTCGACAACTTTGACGTATGTATTTGGGGCAGGTTTAGTGTTGGGTTTTAAAATTTGCTGGGCAAAAGAAGTCGAGGGAAGTTTTAGATCTTCACCCAATGGACCACGTAATAAAGACGTAGGATCATGGCCAAGTTTTCGTTTTTTTGGCGCAGGCTCGTTATGACTGGGAGTAGGATTGGAAATTTGTTCGGGAGACTTTTGAGGTTCGTAACCTTTAGCAGCGTTAAGCTGCTCCATCGCCCAGTCTTTGAAACCGAGAGTTCTCTTCTTTTTTGGAGGTGGAGGTTCCTCTTCATCGAATTCGTCGTCTTCATCGTCCTCTCCTGATCGGGGACCCTCTTCATCATCCTCTTCTTCCTCGCCGCTTGAACCATCTCCTTCACTTGCATCACTTTCTGAATCCGAACTATCAAAAGAAGTATCTGATTCTGATTCTATTTGCTGCATCTTTATTCCTCCCCAGCCCTTCTGTATGGCCTGAAACAGAGAAGCTTGTTAATAGCTGTGCAAAGGATAGAAAAAGTGTAAAACCATACCCTCCCTTTCCTTCTCAGACGAACCCGCGGATCCATAACACTACCATCGGCATTTCTATGTAAAGCGCTCCCTACAATTGGTCGACTTGACTCTCGTCTTTCTGGAATATCGGTGATCGATGCATCCACCACAACAACTTCAGCCGTACTCTTGGGAAAAAATTGGGAGGAGCTGGATGGTTTGGGGGAGAAGGGTGGCTCGTGTTCTGTCCCGAACATCTTTGCATTCTCTCCTTCGTCATCTGACTCATTGTCAAGGACTGGGAAAGCGTCTTGATGTCGTTTCCGCTTGCCTGTTTGTCCGAGAAGAGTTTTTTTCATGAGGGCGTCTTCCGCCTTATCTTGTTGTTGTTGGTGAGTCAAGGGCTTGCCAGTACCAAGAGTTGCAGAGGATTGCAGAGCAACGGAAGACATAGTTGCCTGGGTCTTACTTGTGAAAATTAGAACAATTCATTTGTAAGATAATGAACCTTACGATAATTTATCAAAAATCAAAACTCGTTCCTCCTTCTTGAGTTTTTTATCCTATTGGCTCGATTGGTCAGACATCCGTGAAGATTGGGTGGACAAAAAGCATACTATATATTTTTCAAGCCTCTTTTTCTTTTTACTGGTCCATTTTGAATCTGTTTGTGCGGCAAGCTAGAGTAGGGTGAGATAATCTGGAAAACTTCAAGCCATTTTTAAAGATCCTACTTCTTGGAGTAGCTTTGCTTTCCGCTCGGAATCCTTGTCCTCCTTGCTTTTTGGAACTAGGATGCTAGCATTTGGATCGCTTTCCACTTCACCAGGTCCGACCTCAGACCTGTCCTTCTTCTGTGATTTTCCTTTCTTTCTTGAACCTGCTGTTGATTGTCTTCCTTTTGCGTTGTATGCGACTCTATGAGTCGGTCCAGGCATTGTAGGATCAAGGGTAGGTATCGGGATTCGGCTATGCTTTAAGTTTTGAAAATCTTGATGGTCATTTGTGTTGGTCACTTCCAGTTAAGCACGATCACATGATTCACTTTGATCACTTTCCCTTGATGCACCGGCATTATCGGCAAGCGTGACGTATTGAAAGGTATGTGTTGACCTCGCACAAAACCTCGATACATACATCTCCTTGAGTTTGAGGGTCCACCACTGTCCACCGGCGATATCTCGCCGTACGAGCATGTTCCATGTGAAATAAGCGCGAACTTTGGCCTTCTAAATCTTATATGTGCTACTATCAAACTATTCAATGGGGACTGAACTTGTTGGAAGCTCAGACGATAATAAACAGTAACGTCTCTACATTGAGCAGCACGCTTCTGAGTCTCTAGACAACTGCGCCTGGCCTGCTCCCAGCGCTTAATGATGATTCATAAGGGAGCTACTGCGCGAATCTGCAAGGAAATTAATTTCTTGTCGCGAAGGGCAAAGGAGACAAAGGACGCCCATTCTTCTGCATCGATCGGTAAGCGAGGACATAATCATGCCGTCAATCTGGACATTGAACAATTGCGGAGTTTTATGCCACGGGGATTGCGGGTCTACGTAGTAACAAGGGGTAAGATTTGACCTCAATGTTGATCGTGAGAAGTAAGAAAGTAATTCAACATTGCACAGGATGGGCGCCCAACCGCATTCCCTCTTCTTCGCTTCTCTCTACCTATTACCATGTCTCTACCAGGTCGAAGACAAGTCCCTTTATCAACAGTATCTCAATACACTGCTGTCTCGCAAAATCCACCTTCTGAGCTTTATGAATCATACACCGCACAACAATATCACCTTCACGACTCCCAAATCATATCCAGTCCTGTAGGATCCATTTCCGGCAATGTTAATACCAGGCAATATGATGGGCGTCAGGCCGTGGCGATGGGGGTGGCTAAGGGAAGTATCGGTGGGGCATACGGGCCGTATTCGGTACGTGATGATCATATAGACGACCGCAAAGCAAGCCACACTAAATAATGTTGTAACAGTACCAACCAGACAATGTTCGAGAAGCAGGGGTTTACAGGAATTCACGATTTAGCAATTCATCTTCTGATAGTCTTCCGGCTACACTTCCCCGCGAACACTCACGCCCCCCCACACAAATATTTCCACCACCCGCAGCCCCATCGACAATGACTATGCCTCAGTATATGTATGATCTTGATTTCGATGATGCTTTACACAACCCAGACCCTCGAAGGGATTTTAGCTTTACTCTGTTCTCTCGGAGAGGATGGGTAAATGCTTGCGCTATTTTTCTGATAATCGTTGGGCTAATCATGCTCTTTATCGGTTTTCCAATTATCGACGTCCTCAGTCACCCTGCTCAGCCTTTTGTCGGGTTTAATGCAGGTGGGATAAACGGATCCGGTCAAATACCTCTTCTACCTAATCTTCCTCGGATGATTGACCCGGAGACGCCGCGAACAGCATGGTCAAGAATTGGAGATGATGGGCTACTATACGAATTGACATTTAGTGACGAGTTTAATACTGATGGGAGGACATTCTATCCTGGAGATGATCCGTTCTGGGAGGCTGAAGACTTACATTACTGGTACTATATTACTCTTTCTGTGCCGGGTGCTCTCACGTCTGACTATATAACAGGCCAACTAACAATGTAGAATGGTATGACCCATCGGTAAGTCGCGTTGAGTAATATATCAATTCATGCACTTTACGAAACTTATATGATCTTAGGCAATTACAACTGAAGAGGGGAAGTTAGTCATAACCATGACAGAACAAAGGGTGCACGACCTCAATTTTCAAAGCGGTTCGTTTTGTCGGAATTATGTTGCCTCAAGGATCTCAATCTCAAAGAATAGGTATGATTAGTTCCTGGAATAAGCTATGCTTCAATACAGGCTATGTCGAGGTGTCCATAAGTATGCCGGGAGAACAAAATGCTCCCGTGCCAGGCTTGTGGCCCGGTAAGTGCCTTGTCCCTTGAAGGGGCTAAACTATACTCATATTGAAGTTACAAATGATTTCAGGTGCTTGGACACTTGGAAATTTAGTGGGTCTTGCTTCTTGGTTATGTATTCGCAATGCTGACAATCGTATATAGGGAAGGGCAGGCCACGGAGCAACCAATGATGGAATGTGGCCATACAGCTATGATTCTTGCGACCTTGGTACATTTCCGGGCCAAATTGGCAAAGATGGCCAGCCAGTAGCAGTCGCAACTGCTGGAAAAGGAGGTGTGCCTCTGAGTTCACAACCCGGGCAAAGACTATCTGCCTGTACATGCCCGGGTAGCGACCATCCAGGTCCCAGTGTCAACGTTGGAAGAGGTGTCCCTGAAATCGACATATTAGAAGCCCAGATAGATACCTTTAGAAGGCAAGGCGAGGTTTCCCAAAGCTTTCAAACTGCACCATACGACATGGGCTTCATTCCTAACCAAGATCCTGGAGCAATGCTAATCTATAACACCACGCAAACCTATCCAAACTCCTACAAAGGCGGGCCATATCAACAGGCGTTATCGTCAGTGTCCTATATTGACAACAAGTATTTCGGTGGAGGCGACGACGCCTTTGCTTCTTACGGATTTGAGTACTGGTCAGATCCTAATAATCGAGATGAAGGATACATCACTTGGTATTACAACGACCAGAAAACATGGAAAGCAACTGCAGCCCTTATAGGACCAAACTCCGAGTCCCAAATATCCCAAAGGTTAATCTCTGAGGAACCCATGGTACATGTTCAGGCTCTTTTATTCCATTCGCTCATATTGATCACAAGTGCTACATGTCTTCAGTATCTCATCCTTAACCTTGGGATGTCTCCCGACTTTCAAAAGCCTGATTTTAAAAATCTGAAATTCCCTGCGAAGATGTATGTCGACTATGTGCGCGTTTATCAACGTAAAGGAATCAAGCACGGGATGACGTGCAACCCTCCAAACCGACCAACTACTGATTATATCAACAGGCTTGTCTTACACTTTGCTATTTTGTAATTAAGCCACTAACCCTGTAAATCTATGTAGACATCTCGTGGCATATACGAATGCCGACTTAATAAGGTGGTCTGACGCCAACTTCACCTTTCCTCGGAACTCTCTTTACGATGGCTGTTAACGACTGACATGGTTTCTACGACACAGTATTTATGACTCACTTATGATTAGTTACATTAACTCGGCATGTCATTATAGAATACATTCGCTTAGAGGTGTATCCATGATTCTGTAATTGTAAAAATTCCAGTAGTGTATACCTTGCTTTGTATCATGAATTCCCGCAGGCAAATATGCAATACTGATAATACTTGCCTTGAAAACGATTTATCTTTATCATCGCGTATTTGTATTTTTCTCTGAGTTTATATGGAGTATTTTTGACAATTGAGTTTACTTTGATTTTGATTCAGGAGGTCATGATCAATGTGTGGCGCGGCACATTATTCGCGACACTTGCCTTTTGCGATCGACGCTCCCTCCACTTCCTGGCCAACAGCAACTATATGCTCTTCTTCTTCAACCACAAGATAGAACTTTCATGACCAGTCGCCCTGACAGAGATTCGATTAAGTCTTTGACTTATGTCAATCCTTCGAACAATCGAAATGCATCTGGAAACACCGAGTGAGCGGCCACGCCTCTTAGGAATCATCGTTTCTGAGTTTTACATTGATAGTGTTGCAAAGGGCTTCAAGAATCCACCCACAGTGATAACTACCCCTTCCAACAGGCCCGGCCTCAACCCCTTCGCCGCAAATCCAAATCGAAGATCTCAGAGCACATTCGGCAATCTGACGTCCAAAGGAACGTTACTGTCAGTGGCTAGCTCTAGGCACGACGATCGACCTACAAAACGACCCCGTCTAGATCCAAGGTCCTTTAAGCAGGGAAATTCGAGCTCATCCATAAATGCACGTCAGATATATGGTATGTTTGCAGCTTCTTGGCTGTTTGTACTATTTCAAGCTTCAAGCAGACACAAGGAAACCTCTCTTAGCTCCCGAGCCAGAATTTATCAACGTGGATGACGATGATGACGAAATAGAAGATACTACACCACTTCGACCTTCTTCTGATGAACTGAACCTCCCGTCCTCCTCGAAGTATTTTAGACGGAAGGCCCAACAAGAATTGGAGACACCTAAACGCACTTCCATTGTTGATGATGGTCCCGCTACAAAATGGCTCAAAAACTACGCAGTCGATGACGATGACCCGATTGAGCAGTTTAGTGAGAAAGACCCGCAGCAATCTTCTGGTGGCATAGTTAAGAGGGAAGTCAAAAGAATAAATGGCATACTTGAGGTGCAGGAAAAACCGTCGCCAAAGTGGCTAGATTTATCATTAAAGACAAGGATGAAAGATAAGATGAGACCGAAAGCGACAAAGGTTAGAAGGATTTATTGCGGCCTATTCCCTGACTAACAGAAACGAGTTTACAGTCTGCTTTCAGTAAAGCGACCGAAAATCCCCAAATTCCAGACCCATTAACTACTCCTACGACCTTCACTTCAAAAAACCAAAAGGAAGGGAACTGTTTGCCAGTTATCGAAGCATTCGTGGGAGACCATTATTATCCTGACTCTTCCCGCCAAACTCTCCAATTATGTTGGTCCACAAATCATAAACTCGTACTGAAAGCCAATGACTTGGAGGTGTGGTCGCTGGTTATGGATACCGCCAATTGCAAACAGGCCCAAGTAGGTTGTATTGTGCTTTATCTTGCAACAAAACTAATGCATTTCCAGCATTCGAAAGAAATTCCCACATTTATCGTCGACCCAGGCGACCCTACCAAACTTCAAGTTGCCATCAAATTCAACCTTCGCCACCCTCAATGGGATGCAAAGAAATACAAGGAGATTCAAAGCGGAGCCTTGGGTTTCAAATCAAGAGAAGCGAGGTAAGCACGCTGGTATGGCATATTCATGTTTCCCTATTCACAGTCACTCTTTGTATAGTAACGGAGACATCCTCTGGGAAACAGTGAAACGAGATCGTGAAAATTCTCGAGCCAGCTCAAAGGATGTGAACGGTACTGCCAAACTAGTCGGAAAAGAGATGAACGTACCTCGTGTAGGCGAAAAGCGCAAAAACTCTGAACGATCACGTTCAAATTCACCGCCTGTGCAGATAGTGGAACCTCCTGGTGAGGTGGGACCGTCCAAATTCATGCCTCCAACCTCGAAACGAAGGTTCGTAAATTTTTTACCAGCTAATACAAAGAATAAAACTCTGTCGCCACAGTCGACGAAGTATCGAAAGTGGTTCTGGAGATTTTATTCGTCGTTCTTCGCGAAACGTCGTTCCTGCAAAGGCCGCCCCTCCAGCTGACCAAGATGAAGTGTATGTCGTGTCTATTTTTTAGGTTCAAGGTTCGATGCTGATTTTCTTGTACAGTATCTTAGTCTATCCTCAAGGCTCTCCTGGTGCTGTGAATGTAACAAATGGAGACCTCGCTCGTTTAGAACCGGGAGAATTTTTGAATGACACGCTAATAGAATTCGGTCTAAAGTACGTGGCTTTTATATTTCCTTTGCCCCCAGGCTAATATTTTCGTAGGCTTTGGCTGAAAGATTTGGAAGAAACACGACCAGATTTAGCGAAGCAAATCCATATATTTAGTTCATTCTTTTATAAAAAACTGAACGGAAAGAAGGAGTAAGTTATTTCCTTACAAGTGAAGAAACAAGCCTGACATGGGGCAGTGTTGCTCAAGCGTTTGAAACAGTTCGTAAATGGACCTCGAAAATTGATATATTCGAAAAAAAGTACATAATTGTCCCTATCAACGAAAAGTGAGTCATTTCACTATTCCTATGTCATCGCGATAGTTTAACCTGTTATTTAGTGTGCATTGGTACCTGGCGATAATTTATGAGCCAGAACATATCTTATCTCCTCCTGCACCGCAACCTACTCCAAAAAAACAAACCAGGTCGTCTGGAAAAGTTGCTATTTTTGACGTAGAAGAGGAAACCATGCCTACTATAAAGATCCCTAACGTCGATACTGAAGAAATTGAAGAAGACGACCCTAATATGTTTGGCGAGACAGCGGAGAGTACTATGACTCCAAGCGAAGCTGAAGTCGAGAAAGACCTCAACACAGACTTCCAGAGCTCCTGCAATATCGGAGATAGTAATGACGACGGTCTCTTAAATGGGGGGACCGACGAAACGAGATCTTCAGCTGGTCTTAGCTACGTCACGGAAGAAGGATTATCATTATCTTCTCCTTCGTCTGCTATAAGCTACCTCACAGAAGAAGGAAGGGCCATGTCTGCATCTGCTCTTAGCCACCTCACAGAAGATGGAGGGATTTTACCGACGTCTGTCGTCAGCCACCATTTGACAGAAGGCCACCCGCCCCCGCCGCGTACGTCTTCCCCAGTTGCTGTTCGCTCCGTGCATAATGAAAAGAAGAGGAGGCGAGCATCCTCACGTATGTCAGTAGACATGATGGTCGAGGATAGCACCGAAGAAACCGAACCTTCAGTGCCGGAACCTGAGCCTGCACCTGGATCCATCTCTGCCATAGCACCCAATCAATTCTATAATCGTACTAAGAACTACAAAGGAAAGAGGAAGACAAATTTTGACATTAATCCGGTCGTTTCGACTGGAAGTTCTGGTAACGTCATTGAAATACATGAAGCTCCTAAGTGAGCATATTGATTTCAAAAGGTTAAACTACATTGACATGTTTGCCTTCAGGACCTATATTTTTATCCTCGATTCCCTAGGGACGCGACACCCACAAGCTTCTAAAAAGCTTGCTAAATATCTCGAGATGGAAGCGGCCGACAAGAAAGGGATAGATAAACCCAACAGTGCTCAGGCAAAATTGGCTTCCGTGGGTCTTTCAATAATTCAATTCCTTTCCGTGTCACTGACATCTAAATTTTTTTGAAGGTACCTGTACAACCTAATTTTTGTGATTGCGGGGTATACCTGTTGCACTTCGCTAGGATCTTCATGAACGATCCGACACGCTACTGTCAAAGTATCTTGGTTCGTTTGCAACTCTTTATCTTGAAGTTATCTATATTTATCAGATAGATATATTAGTCGCAGAAAGGCAAATCTATACCGAACAAAGATAGGCAGGACGTATGGGAAGATCATAGAGTCGCTGAAATGCGAGAAGATATTGCAAAACGTATACGGGAGCTATCCTCTGTATGGAAACAAGAACGCGTTATCAAGGATCGGCAGTTCGACGCGAATAACAAGGTCAACATATCCGATTCAGACGATGAAATTGATATAGTGGATAGCACCTTGCTCAAGAAGAAGAAAAATGAAGGCCTAGCAAATCGTCCTCGCGGCTGAGGAAGCCTTTCATCGACACGCCCCTTCTAATGACCAGACACGACTGCTTCGTTATTAATAATATATTTAGTACCTTTTAATTGTAATGTAGATCCAGGATACTGAACTGTAGAGCAGTATTGGTAATACGTTGATAATGACCGAAATAGAAATGGTATTGGCAAACAAAACTATTTCTTCTTGACACTCTTTATTCTAATGGTTTCATTGCCCACAAAGACACCCTGTACAACTGTCAAGGTGGAACTAAACAATGCAAGACGACAATACTCACCTTGCCTTTGTATGGTTCAGGCTTTCTATATCCACGAATTTTGGCAGCAAACAGTCCTAGCAGATGCTTGTCCGTGCAAAACAGAGCAATCTTCGTTGCTAGAGGAACTTCTGCCTTGATATAGGAAGGTATTGGCACCAGCACAGAATGCGAATAACCGAGCTTCATGTTCAAGCGCTTTCCATTTCCACCATCCGTCGTCCCTCTTGGGTCTTCCTCCAATGCTACTCTGTAACCGACTCCAACCAGGTAAATTGGGACAGAGAACCCTGCCGTCATGCCAGTAATTGCGTTTGAAATGAGCGTTCGGGTTGTTCCCCACATTTGTCTCTGCAGTTTCTCGGTGGATTTCGCGACGGTGAGTTTCATGGTGTCAGGAACGGGGAAGTCGATGGACATATAGTCTTTCAGCGGGACAGCAGTCGTCCCTAGTGGACCCGTAATTGTAACTTTGGTAGGTGAAGGGGCAATGGTGACGGAGGGGGGGATTTTTATGGGTTCACGACCAATGATGGAAACATTTTTGCAAGTCCGTGCTGTCGAGCTGAAGCACCGGACAAGCTGAGTAGTTGGCGGTCGAATTATCATGGTTAGTACCGTTAAACTCAACGACCTTGCTTTCGAAAAAGTAAGGGCGGCGTTACAAATAGACACTTTTGCCAAACAACGCGTTCATAACACAGCCACATATGTAGGTTGGCGCGTCTTTCCACGTCAAGTTGAAATAAAATCTTTTTAATATCTATATTTCACTAAAATAATTTCGCTATAGGCTTGCTTAAGAAAGTGAGGCTCCAACCAGGGTAGGTGCCACACAGACACCTGAAGCTGACCGGATCTTATGTACAGTCTTGGTGACCGGGTTGACCCAAGCTGCTTCTTTCGAGTCTAAAGTAATAAAACCTAAAGAAGCTCTTGAGTCTACAGGTCTCTTGTATGTAGTTTTCAAATGACATACCGGGCTGAATAGTCTCGAAGATTTTCTTCTTAGGATTTAACTGGGCTAGAGGGGTGGCATCTAGGGACAGCATGTCAGTTGAAAAAAGTGCCTGTACTTGAAAAAACGACTGACTCTCAAATTCGGCACCCTCAAAGTAAATGCGATCCCCAGGCTTGGAACCAGCAGGAGGCTGAATCAATTCAATACCGGCATCTTTTCCATCCTTTGAAGTAGCCTAGAGACCAGATAAAATAAGTATAATTCAAAAGAATGCAAGTTGACCTTACGCAAAGGACCATAGCAAAGCTCTTGACTCCACGCATGTTTGCAGGTTTGAGGTTACACTACGAATGGTGAGATCCATGCATTGAAATAACTATAAAAACATACCACGGCGACGAGGTATTTGTCACGCATCTGTTCGATAGGGATATAATTTACGAGTCCGGAGACCACCGTGCGTGGTCCAGTTTCCTCTCCAAGATCGATTTGCTAACATTGAGTGAGCAAGGAAGTCTCAGTAGTGGGCTTATTGGGAGACATACCTCAATATACAGACCGTCTGCGTCTGGATGCTTAATTACTGGAACATGATAGTAAGGTTTTGAACAACATGATAGAATGTCAATTACTATACCCTCTACGATATGACCCACCCGGAGGTCAATCATCGAAGGAACAGGCTCTCCGTCGTCTGCCGCCGTTGCAGGAGCTGCCTTTCCTCCCTTCTTACCACCGGCTCCCTCCTTGGGAACAGCAGCTTCTTTGTTTTCCTTCTTGTCTTTCTTGGGTTTCTTCTCCGCCGCAGTATCAGGGGTTGAAGATGACTCGGCCTTCACTGCCGCGGTTTTGACTGCCTCTGCAGGTGCTGCCTTGGGTGCTTTTTCCTTCTTCTTCGATGGTTCTACTTTCCTCTCTGCCTTTGGTGCATTCTCAAGGTCAAACTGAAGGACCTTAAAAGCATCTCCCAGTAATTCCGCAGATTTTCGAACGGAAGGCTTATTCTGGATGTGATCAAAGTAGCGGGTTACAGAAGGTAGTAAATAGTATTCGGATGCCTGTAATTTTGACTAGACGACAATCAATATTTTGGATACAAGAACCAAAGAGTAGGGCCGATACTTACAACGTAAGGGTGCATTTCACCGTAGAGTGCAACATCTGCGGCTGTCAGATAATTTGTTGCAATGTATGTTTTTGGGATGAGCAAAGTATCAAGATCCTGATATACTGTTGTTTCAGAGAAATATCAAGTTCTTATAAATGCACATACCTTGAGATTATTCTCATTAACAAAGCTTCCAGACGCGGTTTTCTCGATCCAGCTGACGATCTCTTTTTCATCCGCTTCGGTTTGTGCTACAAATTCTTGTCCATCTTGCGTGACAGACAAAACCAAATCGTGCACAGGAGCGCGTAGCTTGGAAGCAGCCGCAGAAATAGACATTTTTCGAATGTAAAGTGACGACAGCGATCTCTGGGAGTATAGATGGAAAGCGGAACGAGTCAAGTCAAGAAATCGAATCTGGAATTGAAGGACCATTAAGGCAAGACGATAAAGTTCACGTGACTACTCGTCACTAACTCGGAAATAGAGATCGATCGGAGTGCAAATATGTTTGCAGGACGCCACAGACGCGCCCAACCTCAGTCATTTGCTACCAGATTACTACCGTCTCATACATTCTAATCATACTTCCCTTTCCCGTCTGCCGAAAAATTATTCCCAACTTTTCCGACTAAAAACTTTCCATAAACGATAGATTTCCTCAATGCTCCAGGAATTACTTGACCTCTTTCCCTCATTCGGGAGATCGTGGCCAAGGGCTCAATCACCGCGTCAAAGTTAGGCTCGAAAAAGAAGGGAATTCTGTGGTAGATCTTTAGAACTTAGGGCTTGCTATAAGCGTGAAAACAGCTTACGAAACTCTGGAGACGGCGCCGCGATGAAGTAAGGAAGAGCTCGGTAAGTTCGCATCACTTCAGTGGACTCGTGTTAAATCTCACCGGTAATTGGCGCCTCTATGAACAACGCGATGGAGAGTAGAACGATAAAGACCATCTGTCCATGTCTCCCACACTGTGACGTCCCTATGGTGAACAAAGGATACTCGGCTCTTCCACAAAAACGCGGCTCACTTTCTCCGATATTACATACGATACAACCTGGTATGGGATCTGCATTAATCCAGATGCCTTCTTCAAGCCCTTGCTCAGCAGGCAATCCAGATGTATCGTAGTTTGGTACTCCTGGTCGCTTCAAAAATACTTGTAGTGCAGAGGGTGTTGGATCTGCATATAGAAAGCTGTGGACGACACCACAAATCACAGTCAGTGAAACAAATAAAATCCGAAACTTAACCTACGTGAGGCATCCATAATCTCTGATTAAAGTCGTTAAATCTCTTTATAATCTACGGATTTGTAAGAGCATTACCGATGAGCACCGCAAGAGTAACCGTCATGGTCATTTGGGAGTGGTGGATAACCTTGGTAAAATCAAAAATAATGTAAGTACCAAAATAATACGATGAAAATTCAACGCACCTATTATTCTCATAACCCAGAAACTATCATCGATTTGGTTGCGAAGTTGCTGCCATTCTTCCCTTGACATTTCTAAGCCAATGGACATCCTGACAACCCAATTATCGACGTAAAATTCAGAATGAATCAGAGAAATATCAAGCTCACGCTTCCATAAGTAGCAAACCGAGGTCTTTCATCTTCTCTATCCACTGCTCATATTTATCTTTAAATCCCGGGATCGTAGGCCATTGGTTTTCTCCCCACAGAGGCCGTGTCTTATCAGGATGCTCAACAGGCTTGTAGAAGTCTATGCCTTCGTGGTTATCTGCTTTACCGTTCGTAACATTCTCCTTCAATCTGGCGTAACCTGGTTTTGCGCATCAGCACATATTATATTATCATCAAATAGTATTCACACCTCTGGCAGAGTCTTGGTTCTTCAACGATATCTTGTCTTTCTCCTCTTCACTAAGTGCAAAAAAATCTCGTGCTAATCGAGTCAACTCTTCGGTTTCGGCAGGATCCACAAATGCTCGTATATCCAGATAGAAGAAGCCATACTCGACGCAGGCGGAATGCAGAGCTGCTGCTGCTGCTGCCCGTTCATCAGAGTTAACTAGGGCGGGATCCAAGAAAGGAGAAACATCAATTATAGGAAGACGATCCAGAGACATGGTCGAAACAGAGACGACAATTTAGTATCTAGTCAGACTTGGAAGATAAGAATATTACATAGAGCACAGATCGACTCACTTGAACGGAATCTTTCCTAAAAGAATCCAAACCACGTGGGGTTAACCACTGTCAGTGCCAAAAAAAAACATCGAAGCTTGAGCTAAAGTGTTCTGAACAAATGAAGAAAGCGGGGCAAATAATATGATTATAATTGCAAGAACACAGCAAACAACATTATACAAGTGTGATGAATACGAAAGTTTCTATTAATCTGGACGATGAGTTTGAGAATAAATAGTGCGTCCAGGGTTTTGATTTGCGTGGCCAAATGGAGGCGGGGGGAGGGGTGCCTGGCCTTGAAGAAATCCGCTGGCGGGACCTGTAAATTGACCTTGCCAGGCTGATTCGTACGGAGGAGAGTGAGAGAGTGCGTGAGGATCATGAGGTGGAGGTGGAGGCGGTCCGGTGTTCATGGATTCATCATCGGAGTATGACTGGGGAGAATGCGCTGGCGACAGGCCCGTGGAATGGCCATTGAGAACATGTGGAGGCATGGATGAAGCAGCAGCAGACATTCCGTTGCGAGAAGACCTGCGAGCGTTTTGAGAATGTTCTAGTGTGCTTGCACTGTTCTCGGCGACCCAGCTGTGATCATCTATGTCCATGTCCATATGTTGGGCCACGAGGCCGGCTCTGGATGGTCTTTTCGGCGGACGTTTATGGTTCGCACTTGCAGAACCATTCGTCTTTTCTTTTCCGTTGGCATTCTTATTCTTTTTGGAAGGTTTGGGTGGAGATAATGTAGCTATTGTAGGTTCGGGAGTGGGTATTCTTGTCGAGATAGGGGGTTCAGGAATCGGATAAAGAGATGACGCAAAAGCAGGGTTGTCCTCAAATATCTCGCGTTCCTTTTCCCGGCGAAGTAGCAAGGCATCACCCAAAGACACAGGAACAGGAATGGTATCTGAGCTTCAAGTCAGTATGGCAGCGGTAGAAGGCACATGCCAAACTTACCGGCTAACGACATGAATTCTTGATATTGGCGGGTAGTTGCAGCTATATTTGCGATGAGCCATAACTTACAAAATAGCGTAGAAGTGAAATTACCCATATCAGTGTAGTTGATTTGGTTCCTTCTATGGGCGATAGCTTCTCTGTGGCCGGCTTGAATTAATCTCTTTATAAACTCCTCCTAAGACATCGATCAATACCCTGACTGATATACTAACGACTCCCAATATACATACGGTGGCAATGGAAAGGACGAACAACCCTTCCTTCGATATACCGAGATTGCTTGTGATACCTTTCAGACGGTATATCAATGATATAAGATGTTATAGGATGAAAGGCGTGCCTACCATCCGCCTGTAGCATATTTTCTATTCGTACAGCTGGCAGTAACGTATGTCCAGGAACGCGTTCTCCTGGTCTCGTCGAGCCATTTTTGGCCTTGCTTGCTTTTGCAGTGTCCACCTGCTCCTCTGGGTCTGTATCTGAGTCGAGCTGGTCGACTTCAAGGTCGGCCTCTACGTCGGAATCCTCCTCGATTTGCTCGGAGACAAAAGGAGGTCTAAAAGAGATGTGCGGAGTAAAGTTTGCCATATGGATGTGTAGAACAGGAACGAGGGCCAGCTACAATGAGGGTAATGATATCGGAGAGGGCGGCAGTTGTAGATGAATGGTGGGACAGCACCACCGGAGGATGTGGACGTCAGAATCTACGGTTAGAACGAAGCTGCATTGTAACGCTAATAGAAGTATAATGACATGTGGGACTTTGCCAGGCGGGGCACGGTCACGCTTCCACTCTTCCCCACTCTCTGATTTACGCGTCTGACTCCTCGACAAACTTATATTCTGGATTTTTATCATACAATATGCAAAAGTACATATACGAATACAAACTATATCACACGGCCTGCAAGTTTCGCAATTTTAGTTTACTGGTATTACAGTACCAGCCGCATCTTTTGCCTTGTTGATGCTGATCCTCAATACACCATCTTGCATTTTCGCAGAGACGCCTTGGGCATCTACCGGGCGTGGTAGCCAGACAGTCCTCGAGAACGCCATATTGCGGACAAAAGGACGCTCTGATGAGATTTCGGTGGGTGGTTGTTCCTTCTTTGCTACTTGTGTGGAGTCGCTGGCTGGAAATTGTTAATTAAGCGGGATGCGATAGCCTAAAAGATGCAAAATGTATACTCACTAGATGCAGTGGTGGGGGTGGGTTTCGCGTCCTCGTTCCCTGCAGCAGGTTTTTCGACTTTGTCTATCACTTTGCCTTCAATGGTGATACTGCGCCCGTTATCGCCAATGCGGACCTCCACGTTCTCTTTGGGGACGCCTGGTAAATCGGCGTCGACAATGAATTTGTCGCCCTGATCGGTAACATCTACAGCGGGATGAGAAAACATCCCTTCAAATGCGCCATATCGATTCGTGGTTTGCAAAACACTGGAGAATGCAGGAGGCCGAGCGAAAGGTTCATCCAGCATGCGAAAGAGGGGTCTCATTTCGCGCAAGAATTGACGTGCAAGAGACATATTATGTGAAGTGAATAAGGTTGCTACTTAGATGTGTTGTGGGACAGATGGTGATTGTAGTGAGCGAGGACGATTAATGCAGGCTCCTATTTATGTCTGAGCTTCATTCAGGAGAAAGTTCCAGATATTGCCCGGAACGGTCATCGTCATAATTAAGTAACCCACGGAGGATGAACATGGAAGAAATTTCTAGAAAGCTAAAGGTTAAACATTTAAACATGGAACTTCCATTAATCTTCAAGGTAGAACCAGACAAATCTAGAAAGTCTTATGGTCGTTGTTGTATGATGTATCGAATGTATTGATGTGTATGTAAGAGCCCTGTGAAGGTCGGCAAAGGATTACATTTTGAATGGGGTATCGTGAGAACAAAACAATGGGTACCCCAGACACCTTTCGGAGCGCGCGAGATCAAAAGCAAGTCACATGTCTCTACCCATATATAGAAATTTATTCCTCTTTTATATAGGAGAAGAACTACACTGACTGCACATAATCAATAAGCTTATGAGCATGCGAGGAGAATAAATACCCATTAGTGTACTAACTACAAGAGAAGATACAAGCCAAAATTTGTACAGATGGATAAAATGCAAATAATTAACAGAAATGCAAGAATGTATGTCCGCGTCCTGAAGGTCATAGAAGATGAGCGGGGAATTTGACGACGCGATGCGCAGGTACTCCGTGAATCAAATCGTCGTCATCTTCAAACTTGACTTGATATGTCGGTACAAGCTTTGAGGATGGAGGAGACTAGGGGTACATACAGATCAGCAAGGAAACGATCAGGGACAACGATTTGCTTACTCGTTCTGGAGTTTGAGGGACTGCTATCACTTCCGCACGGTAAAAGCAGCTCGTGTCTGGATACAGCGCCAGAACTATGGATCCAACTGGGTAGATAGGATGCAAACTCAGATGGGCAGGACTTCCTGCCGGGGCATCAGGCTCAGGAAGTGGGACTATAGCCTTTAAATTAGCAGTATAAACTCTGGAGAGGGAAGAATCAGTTAGTATTGAGGTTGTCCACTGAAGGTGCATCATTCTTACGTTCCAGGTTGACCATCATCTTGGGGCTCTGCATCTTGAACTTCATATTTACCGCCCTGTTTATCCGAACCAAGATATTTGGTAATTATCGCTACAATCCAAGTCCCTTCTTCTGTATCAGTGGACTTTGGGGGTCTGAACGCAACCTTCCTGCCAACTTGAAGACTTTGGTGCGGTTTCGCAATGGATTCCTTTTTGGGGCGTAAGGGTGTTGGACCCACTGAACTTGTTCTTGGTGGCACTGTAATACGCCCGTTACCTGAAGCAGAAGAATTCGCGACCGGTGTGCTGGCAGGCGATGGGATCAGCGGTCGTTTTCTCTGAGATTTGTCCGCTATATAGCTCGTTTAGCGCCAGGCTAATCATGGGAACTTGAAGCTTACGCTGCGGTGCTTCACGAAGAGCCATCAAGATAGTCACGCGTTCCAAAACATCGTCAATGGCACTGTGCGTAACAAGAACAACAAATTAAATTAAATTCGCATAAGTAACAATGCAATCATCTTTACCTTCCTTCCTGTCGCGCGGAATTCATAATGTCCGTGAGTGCCGGCGTTAACTTGCCTTGTATTGACTTCAACGTTCCAAGCCCTTCAGCGGGCAGGGTATCATCGGTAGGCCAAGCAGAAATTAATCTATTTACACGACTGATAGTTTCTGTCGTTGTGGATTTTGCATAGAAATTCGACAGTTGTTTTATAGCCTGCGTAGTATGATTCCAACACTCGACCTCTGACAAAGGTAATTCCGAGTCGGCTCCATAACTGAGCTATTCTGATAATTTGGAATTTATGGCTCACCTTCGTTCGTAAAGCGGTTAGGACCATTTCGCCGTCTATCCATGGTGAATTGGAATGACCCTCCTCTGGAGAAACGCTATCAAGACATAAACGATTCGATTCTCTAATCGTCTGCCCGACAAACTAGATGCTCGATGTCAGTAAGTGGAAGCTTCTTAAGCAGTCCGAAAGCTGTGATGGCTGGTTTGCCATTTAAACTCCGCTAACCGCCGGTAGACTAACAGTCAGGTGACAGTAGTACAATGAGGATGCCTTTTCACTTTTTTTAAATTTAAAAACTTTCAATGCTTTTCATTCAGTTGATCAATATTCGAGTACAAAAGCATGTTCTATCTCAAAGGTTGCATGCAAAAAAAAAAAGAAAGAAAAATAACTCGCTCTTATTTTTCCCATATTTCTCTGGACGATGATTTGAATCATTCAAATTTTTAATATACTCGAATATATGTACGATGTCAGTAGCTTATGAAGCAGACTTTGGAGACGAAATTTTTTAACTGGAAGATGTCGCCAATTTCCTGAGAGAAACATCGTAAACAACTAGTAAGTGTGGGTGAGTTTATCAGAGAAATGTTCTTATCTGGCGGAAAGTTGGAAGAAGAAATATACCTTCTTCAATTTTCTTGATATCATATTTCAGACTATCGTATCTTCGACGCAAAGTATCGTTCTTCAGGTTTAGCTGCATATTGTTCCTAGTTAACAGGACCTGGAAAGCGAAACCACTTTCCCACTTACCATGGAGAATCCTGCGAATAACTCTTTGACAAAAAGAGATATCTTAATCGGTTCATCAAAATTTCCCAGAGTAACAGAGTTCACAGCAAGTCTTGACTAAATTTCAAGGTCGTTAGAGATTTATTAGCATATATATGGCGTATTTTAACTACCAGTTCATTCACAAGGCTAATCAATCCATGCAAGTAGTCTTCAGCAGGCAGCGACATACGATCACTCCATTCCGGTCTGACTATTGATTGATTCAGTAACCGCTCTGGAAAAAAGGAGAAAAATGCATTCCTTACTTCCGAGAATATCAGAGACCTGCGTTATTGAAAGTAAAGTTCCATTTGATAGATATTCAATCAAGACTGCAGCAAATACGGCGTTTCGAGTTGAATTCGACCACATATCTTTCCACCGCCAAAATTGATTTGCGGGAATTAGTTCAGCCAGAGCCGCGAATGTTTCTTCGCAGCTATGTAGCGTCGGGCGAACAGAGTCCAGCAAAGACGGAACTGTGGAATCAAGCGATATTCTAATAGTCAAGCTATCATCAAAGAGACGCCTTTCAAAGTAACTGACTAGAATCCGCCGTCGTCGAATGAATTTTGTTCAGAGTTCCAATCATCGTACGGGTCTTTTTATCAAGTTCGTTGACCTGATCTTTGATTTTCTGAAATGCGATTATAGGCACAGTGTAGTAATCCGCGCGATGTGTAAAAATGTCACCTCACGCAGTTCTACATCACGATCCAGTAAGGCATTGATTTTTTCCAGTTCGGCCGAGTCCATTTTGAGCAAATTGCTTGGGTGAGTATACACCAGGAAGAAAGGGATACGAGGAAAGACACTGGTTATTGGGATGCCGTAACCGTAAGGAAACCCGAGAGTCTACATAGCAACTAGAGTTTATACAATGAAAATGTGCGAGTTAGGCAGCACGTGGAGGTGACATCACAACATCAAACGAGTAAACGCACTGCCAGGCTTGATTTAATTAACTGCATTGAACCTTGATAGAAGTGAGATTGGTCAGTTCTGAGTTTAGTCCTTCCATATAGTCATTATTATGGAAAAATACAGAGATGCGGTATTACAGCAGAATATACCCTCGATTACAATGAGAAGATACTAAACGATGTCGCTAACCTTGTAGGAAGATGTGGATCAGCTTATGAACAGTGTTGGGAGTACTTAATGACTAGTTTACAAACAATGTATCGTGTGATATTGAATGGGTTTGAGAATTGCAATAATGTCCAGTGTAAGTGTGGTCAATAGTAAGTTGAGTAGGTCGTAAAGTTCGTCATAGTAAAAATGGCATCTAATAATTTTTTATGGCCATTTAACAGCCATCGTATAGAGAGTTGCGGGGGAATGTAAAGCTTGCGTTTGACCATTGCGTGAGGTTTGCGTTAGTGTACGCGACGATATGACTAAAAAAAAATATCAATGTGGGCGACGACAAAAAAAGAGACGAAAGACCAAATACTTGTTAATATAATCAGTTGTTGGTCGGTTGGGAGGGTTGCAAGTCATTCCGTTCTTTACCCCCTTCCTCTGATATACACGAACGTAGTCGACAAGCATTTGAGCAGGAAATTTCAGATTCTTGAAGTCGGGTGGCTGAAAGTCGAAAGACATTGCAAGATTCATAATGATGTACTAAATAGCAGTCGATCAATGGGCGGCCACACGAAATCTGGATTTAAGACATACCATGGGCTCTTCGGAAATCAGTCTTTGCGATATTTGAGATGCACTGTTCGGTCCTATAAGACCAGAAGTGGCTTTCCACGTCCTTTGGTTGTTATAATACCATGTAATGTACCCATCTTGTCGATTCTGAGGATCTGACCAATATTCAAATGCATAAGTCGTGAATGCGTCGTCGCTACCTCCGTAAAATTGATTGTCGATCAACGACACAGCCGACAGTGCTTGTTGAAATGGGCCACCTGTATAACCATTGATAAATGTTTGGGTCGAATTATAGATCGTAAGCGTATCGGGAGTCTTGTTCGGTTGGAAATTCATATCGTATGGGGCAACCTGAAAACTTTGGGAGACTTCGCCCTGCCGTCTGGAGTTGTTCACTAAGGCTTCAATTATGTCAATCTCGGGAACACCTCTCCCAACGTTGACGCTGGGTCCTGGGTGGTCGCTACCAGGGCATGTACAAGCAGACAGTTTTTGCCCAGGTTGCGAACTTAAAGGCACGCCGCCTTTGCCACCGGTCGCAGCTGCCGCTGGCTGGCCATCTTTTCCCATTTGTGCAGGGAAAGTACCAACATCACAAGAGTCATAACTATATGGCCACATTCCTTGAGTAGTAGCGCCGTAGCCAGCTCTTCCCTAAGCATGTGGTCAAGGAATGAGCAGGCATCATTGCAGGACTACGTACCAGATTACCCAAAGTCCAAGCAGCTGCTAATATTGAGAATCTTTTCCATTTCGGGCAAGTGTATAAAAAAACTCACCAGGCCACAAGCCTGGAACAGGGGCTCCTTGCATTCCAGGTAAACTTATGGAGACTTCGACATATCCTGTTGTGAAACATAACTTATTCCATGAAGTTAGCATACCTGGAATGAAACATGAGCACTTGATAGAAAGAGACTCAATTTCCACGCACCACTTTGGAAATTAAGGTTGTGAGTTTCCTGTTCTGACATCGTTATCACCAAATTTCCGTTTGCCGTCGTAACTGCCTATTGCATATTTAAGTTATGTATTTCACCAAGCAAGTGAGAACTGACCGCTGGATCATAATATTCTTTGTCGTTTGTCGTCCTAACATGACATTTGTGAGAACGTTCTTCGAATGCAACGCAACGCAATATCATACCAATAATATTGGTCCTCTGCCTCCCAGAAGGGGTCGTCTCCTGGATAAAACGTCCGACCATCTATATTGAACTCATCACTAAAGGTGAGCTCATACGGTAAACCATCATCTCCGGTTCTAAACCATGCCGATTGGGGAGTATCAGGGTCGACCAACCCTCGAACAGTCGGTAGGACAGGTATTTGGCCAGAAGCGTTGATTCCACCAACATTGAATCCTGTGAATGGCTGAGGTAGATGGGTAAAGTAGTAAAGCGCAGGATATCCGGCAAAAAGAAATACGAGGCCCATTATGATTAAAAAGATGGCTCCCATGTTTACCCATCCTCTGCAGGAAAACAAAGTAAAGTCTGCTTCCCCTCGAGGATCCGGATAATGTAAAGCATCATCGAAGTCGGGCTCTTCGTTCCACATGTGTTGAGGTACGGTTGTAGTTGTTGGGGCGGCTATGACGGGCACAGGTGCGGCGGCAGATGGACGTCCATGATTCTGGGGAGCTGTGTCTAACGATGTATCCGAAGGGGTGTTGGTGAACCTCGAATTATTGTACCCGCCTTGATCTGGATGATACTATTCGTATATCTTAACAAAGACATTAATGTTAATTAATGAAAGCAACCGCACCGAATAAGGCCCGTATCCTGCACCAATGTTCCCAGTGGCTACTCCCATTGCCATATCATGACGCCCTTGTTGTTGGTGCGATTGCCTGCTGCTACTACTCCGCCTAGGACGACTGCTCACAGAAGATGATCGTATAGGCCTTGGCCCGCCTATCTGCGATACATATACAGTAGGCGGTTGAACTTGTTGCTGTTGCTGAGCTTGGTACGCTGCATAGGAGTATGCTGAATTGGCAGAGTTGGCACGAGACGGAGTTTGAGGAACAGAACCATATTGAGGAAACGGTTGGTTAGACTGTCTGCGACTATGACGGGACATGCAGGAGGTAGTAGTAATGGGATGAGAAGGCGTGCTGCGGCCCAAAAAACTCCATGCACTATCCCAGAATTAAATCAGGGTGCGTGGCTTCTCACGTTGGTACAAAAATAAGCGTTCAAATTTCGTCACTCGCTTAGAATCGATTCTTCGGCGTCCCGTATTCGCCTGCCAACCGTGGATCTGTCTGAGTCCCTGCTTGGAGTTTTGTGATAAACCAGCGCGGCCCGTCATAGTGAACCTCGATTATAGTTAGGATTTGGGACGACCAGCTTTGCGAACTTGATGTGCAAGCGCGAGGAAGGATAAGCGACGGAGAAAAGAGCACTGCATCAAACACGTTTATGGTGGTCATTGTGCTCTGGATGATAAAAGCTTCTAAGCGAATCGTCGAGTCCCGATCGAACGCGAATCATAGCGAACGAGCCTTTATCTGAATTTAACGCTTTGGCTATGGAGCATTCTATTCTGAGTTGAGTATAGATCATCCATTCATTACCTGGAGGAAGCTGGAGAAACCAGGATGGCTAGATTCAGATGGCCATCGCGGGTGGGAGGTCCCTAGCTCGCTTTTCAAAACACTTGCCCAATGATCAATCGTAGCTGCTGAATTTGAGGTTGAGGGTAGTCGGCAATGCACTGATGACTTCAGCCTTCGCCTTGTGTTTTCCATAGCCTGACACTTTTCGCATACATGGCGTTAGACTGTGATTTAGTGTACGCAATACAGGCAGAAGAAGCCATTGTTCTCGACTAGAAAGGTCAACGTACGACCTGTGCATGTTTAATTCCTGTCGCACCTTTTGAATTTCCTGCGGACTCGCGCCTTCCGTTTTAATTTTGAAAGAGAAACCACTGTGACTTAGCAGAGTCTTCGAGTTTCTTTGAGAGCGCCCTTCTTGCACATTGATAAAAAGCATAGAACAGGTGGCCGACTCAGTTGATAATGGATGTATGCGGAAAGGTGTATAATATGTGTTGTGGTAAAGATCGAGTGGCGGTCAACGGTCAACGTCGATGTTCGGCCAAGGCGGGTGCGTCGTTGACACCGTTGACAACTTCGGCTTGGCAATCAAAAGAGTAGTCAGCTACCTCATCTACTTGCCTCGACAAACTAAGTTATATTCCTATGTTTTCTCATCCATGGCTACATTTTCAACAAAAAAATACAGCTGAAGGTACGACCAGTGCCAGAAACAAAGCGACAACAGAATGATATGTCAACCTAGGAGGTAGGATAGCGAGGGAAATAGTCCAGAAGTTGTGGTTAATGCATCATGGTGGACAGGGAGGAGAATGTATTGTATGATGAGAAAGGTGGGAATGAAAAGAGGTAGTACAATCATATGAATATGAGGTGATGTAAGAGATGAAGTTGCAGTGCAATGGCACTGAAGAGGAGTGGTAGTATAGCAGGGTACATTATTTTAGTAAACATGATCATGGTGGTACGGCAAGAAAAAGCATAATGATAATGATATGTGATCACTCAAGATTTTCAGGCGTGGTTCGGAGGCGCAGAGCGCCATATTATGAAAAGGCGTTAAATGAGTTAGCATCCGTCGTAAAGGGAGTTTCGTGGAAAGGTGGCATTTGCAGATGCCCAAGTCGTGAGATTAACGTTCGTATATGCGTTTAGGTGCCTAAAATAAATCTTTTTAATTGAAATAATCTGGTTAGGTACCTTAAAAAACGAACCTATTGATATAAGCCGTCGTCGGGCGATTGGGAGGATTGCATGTCATTCCGTTCTTGGTACCTCTCCGCTGGTATATCCGAACATAGTCAATGTAGAATTTTGCAGGGAACTTTAGATTCTTGAAGTCCGGTTTTTGGAAATCTGGTGACATTCCAAGGTTGAGAATAACGTACTACGCAAGACCTTAGTATGGCAGGCAACACATTTACAAAAATTCGATACATACCATAGGTTCTTCCGATATTAGTCTCTGTGATATACCAGCCTCGGCGTTTGGTCCAACGATATTAGCCGTGGCTTTCCACGTCTTTTGGTTATTGTAGTACCAGGTGATATAACCATCATTACGATGCTTGGGATCTGACCAATATTCAAAACCATAGGAAGCAAAAGCATCGTTGCTGCCCCCAATAAATTGGTTGTCGATATACGAGACAGCGGACATAGCTTGTTGGAAAGGTCCACCCTGGTACGTGTTCTTGAATGTCTGACTTGCATTGTAGATTGTCATGCCATCGTCGTTCCAATTAAAATTCATGTCATAGGGTGCGCACTGGAAACTCTGCG
>Ga0247779_1000138_pt1 | contig 56758 bp, 63 predicted proteins | sample UWRJL221509R5_FD_179925 | JGI IMG/M metagenome (GOLD analysis project Ga0247779, IMG submission 179925) | Plant litter microbial communities from Arlington Agricultural Research Station in Wisconsin, United States - UWRJ-L221-509R-5 | ecosystem: Environmental > Terrestrial > Plant litter >... | reverse complement strand
AACTTCAATAAATTTTGCTTTTATATATATGAGGCAAACTTTGGCCATAATATTCATATAATCAGCTCCTACAAGAGAGAAAATTGGTGTGCTATGTTTTTCTTATATGTGTGGGAACATTTAACACAGTCATCACGGCACTTCACAGCCAACTGTGTTTGCTGTGAGGCGTGTCACAGTGGCACTAATTTAGCCTCACAGCGACTTTACTGCACTGTGCAGCAACACTAACTCCCACACTATATGCACACCAATCCATATGCCCGCCGCTTGTCAAATAGACTTCACCTCATGTAATTGAAGAGCATAAATATATCACCGCCGTCTAGCAGAGTAAGTCTAGTAAAACATCAGACTGTCTTTTCTCATCTGATTATTTACAAGAGGCCCCTATTGTACATTGTCGCTCTTCTATCCATTTCAAAATTGTGTAGTATGACTGCTCATTTTGTCCGACGTTCTAAAAACACAGATAATAAATAACCCCTTTGCAGGCCCTCTATTGCCAAGTACCCCACCTTTACTTGCTCGACATCAGATAGCCGCCTTGATAGCAGCATCGATTTGGGTCCTTACCTTTCTGCATTATTGCTGAGGAGCTATATAGCTGCACGTTCTCAATTTCTCCTTGGGAGGTCACTCTATATAATAGGTAAGAAATCTTTTATTTGGCACTGTCGACATGCTAATCTTTCTGTGCAGGTTGTGGATTAATTTGAGCGACATTTTTGCGACGTATCTCACGCAGACCGTGGCTAAAACCGGAAACCAGCCACGCCTGATTCAGGTCGGAAGTAGAACTTGGAATTTAGTTCTTGCTTTCGGATACCATTATGGGCCCCTTATATTTCAGCGAGTAAATCGAAACGATTAGCCTGCGCATGCCCTCGCTATATAGGCAGACCACGAACCACAATTCATGCCCCTTCACACTTTATTTCATTCTATTGCTCCAGGCGAAGGTGAGTGCTTTGTTAGCACACCGAAAAGTAGATGCTGTAATGAATTTTGTCCTTGATAGCCTTTTTGCCTGATGATTCAACCCACGATCAAAAAAAGATTGAACCTCATGATGGCATATGATTCTGTCATTTTTGTTTCAAGAACATCAGTTTCCTACGAGCACACTAAACAACAACAAGCAAAAAGGTTTACCGAACTATGTTTCTCGATGCATCATTCCCACTTCGATATATGTATCTCCGCAAGTATCATACACATATCTATTCCTACACCTCTTCCACACTTACAATTCTTTTTTTTTTTACAAAGATTAGCTATCTCTTCCTATAGACTATCAGAACTATGCATATCCAAGAGTCCAACTCATGTATCTACGTATGAGAAGGTAACGGGTGAGTACTTGAGTGGTAATACTTCGGAATAGTACGGCAATGTACATAAAGCCGGTTTATTTTTAGCCAGCTGAATACAGTCTTTACGACAACTTTACGACATCAGCAAAAGGTGCAGGTCCTTACCTGGCAATGGAAGGACCATCCAAGGTCCAAAAGGGGACAAGGTACCCCAAATTTGGACGAACATTCCATTGACATTGTGGAGACATCGAAAAAATCTAATGTCATATAAAATTATCTGCGACGTCAATATTGGATAACATTGGATGGGTCGGACAACCTTGTATTACCTTCCATTGGCAGCTATTTTTATATAGCCTTGTATAGTAGTCTACAGTACCTATTGAACAACAACCCAAAAACTGAACACACCACCCATTTCATTTTTTTATTTCCTCATTATTTTCAGTTACTATTGAAGGTAATTAATTCCGTATGTATTGGTAAGGATTTATTTGTAAGTTAATGTTGTTGAAATTACTGCATAGCACAGGATTTGAACACCAAGTTATATAACTACTAATCTACATGAGCGAGCCACACATAAAAAACCACTAGACTAAACTGCCATGTATTGTGCAAAGAATTACAAGGCTACTACGGCTCTGGGCCGAGGTGACAGTTGCCTTGGTCCGACCAGGGGAGGGTACATTTTTTTTCCAATGATAGATAATAAATTATTTATGACCAAACATATAAGGATAGAGAAATATAATTTCTCCTTCCCTGTACCGGCCAATAATTGAGACACAATATATGGTTTTCACAAGTTTTAAAGACCATTGGAATATATTGATAATTTTTTTCTACATGGTAATGTATAGACATTATTAGTGTATAATTTCAAGGTAAAACAAATTTATATAGGGATCCAAGGTACATCCAATATTGCGCAAACCTTCCAAGGTTACGCCAATAATAGATGCGGCTTGGATGGTGCCGGGATGGTCACGGCATGATCGGCTGGCCAGGGAAGGCCCAAAATGTCATACCGCGACTTGTACCTTTTGCCGATGCCGAGAGTTGAACACTGGCTAACCATGCAGTAGCCTCAATAAGCGCCCAAAATACATTCCTTCAAAAATATTTATTGTATGCCAGAGAGACTTCTGCTCATAAACAACCAACTTAGGACATGTTTCTGCGAATTGCATCCGGGATACTGAACATCTCGACATCAGCCTAACACTGAACTGGCACATAACGACGCACACAAACCAAAACAGGTTTTTAACATATGGGGTGATTAAGTCACGGAGGTTTTCGCTGTAATCTTTGGATTGGTTTTTTCCTTGTACTAGAACAGAACCTTGCGTAATCCATGTTGGTTTATGTTCAAATTCGCATGACTTTCAATGAAGCGAGGCGGCTCCAAACAAACAAGACCATCCTCTTGACAAGTATAAAAGCCCGTTCTTCTTGTCTTCCTCTTCTTACTAACCTTTCCTCCCATCTTTTCTAGAGATAGGCACACTTGACATTACTTCTCCAAGTTGGGCTCACAAAGTATGCCGCACTGTTCTCCCCATCGTCGCTATAGCTAATCTTTTACGCTTCACACAGGCTCGAAGACCGCCAGCCTCAACGTCGGCAATACTGCAGGACGAGCACTGTCATTAGGAACCTACTCGCTGTCAATATGGTGCGTGGTTGTGTCTGCGAAGCTTTATTCTGTGAGGCTTTATTCTGTGAGATATTTGAGGGCTGTCAAGTTGAGGATCATTGAGTGTGCTACCTGGTACGTCTTCTTGCACTTTTTTGTTTCCAGTTTAGCTAAGCTAACTTTCGCATACATTAGAAATTTAGAATGTGTTTTGTTCTGAGTTATATGAGAGAACATAAGGATCTTTGTTCCTCCGACGTCCTTGATTTGCTCTAGGATATCTAAAGTGTGTACCCTGTTCTCGTTTGGGTCGTAGACTGTGGCTAATGCTCATCCGAAGTGAACTGTTCTGGAAGTGCGTTTGAACTGGCTGGGGGGTGGGGACTGAGCGTAACATGGGCCACGAGTTTCACATATGCAGCAACATACAAGCTTAGGCTTCAGTGATCCTACGGGAGATCACACACACACACGATTGCTTGCATGAAAGTCGCTGGTTCGTGTTGGCTGTTCGTCCTCGCCTCTGGTGCTCTGATTCTCTGGGGCTTTGACTATTTGCTAAGTTCTCATGGCGCCCTCATTTTTCTGCTGCACACCGACCCTCTATGCCGCTAACCAGCGCGCGACAGACATTGGTCCCTGCGGTGAAGGATAATGGTGCGCTACTGTTTGGGTCTTGCCTGCCTTTGAGTTGGTACACCTTAAGGACTGTGGCTGACATATTCGAGGCCCCTCAGAAAGCATATAAGTGAGTCGCTTTTTTACTTTCCTTTCTAATAATTCTGACTGCCTTCGATACAGGAATTCCATGATGAATTTTGCAATGGAATTTGAGTTTGGAATACCGACCGCTCAGGCGCTCAAATAAGATTTTCAAACTCGACAAGCAAGTTTTACCAGCTTTCACTTTGCCTTTAGCTACATTACGATTTCCTAATTAAATATTGTAACCCCCCTTAAGGGGCCTATCGCGCTCGGGCGCTTGTGTGATTACTAAGTTTAACTGCTCCGGCAGAGAAAAAAATCTTCAAGAATATATGAAAATTCAGTTCCGAGCCCGATTATTTTCAGTCAACTCGGCCTTTGACCAACCAGATTACAGCTTCAGTAAATTTAATCCATGCGCGGAAGGTATACGTATGTATATTATAAACGAGAAAATAGTACAAACTTCTTTAGACCAATTTGGTATTTATACCATTACGAATTACAACTATGATACAATTAGAAGACGATTGTTCAGACATAGATATGATGAATTAAGAGACGGTGATTTTTTTGGGCGCCAACTCAGGGCTCGACTTCGGGAAGGTCACGGTCAGAATTCCGTTGTCCATTGAGGCTTTGATTTCCTCGTCCTACTCCAAACATGTTGATCGGTATTTAGCGAAGCCCAAGAAGCGAAATAGACTTACTTTGACTCCCTGAGGAAGCTGCAACGTCCTCGAGTACTTGCCAAATCGGCGTTCTCGAACAGCGTATCCATTCTCATCATGCTCGCTCGACTGCTTTGTTTCAGCTGATACAGTGAGTTTGCCATTGTGCACATCGATGTTGATTTTTTCCTTCGTCACACCAGGAAATTCAAAGCTGGCGGTAACGAGATTCTTGTCCTTGTCTTCGTGCAGGTCCATTCTATGATAGAAAATTGAGTCGCCCATCAAAGAACGATGAATGCGACATGACAACATACCTTGGTTTAAGTGACCTGACGGCACCATCAACTTCGCCTCTCTGACCGAGCTGCCTGTTCCTCTGATTTTGGGAGGCGGGGAAGTTAAAGGTTTGCTCGACGAAGCGGTCAAGGTCGTAGAAAGGCTCATAGAAGAAAACGCTCGACATTGTGGTAGTTTTGTGAGGTTGTTTGATAATTGGAAGTAGTTGTAGTCGCTGAGATGTATGTAGTGTTGGAATTTCTTGAGGGATTGAGCAGTACAGAACGCCGTTTTTATACCGTTTTATCGGCACTTGCGTGTCGCTTTCGTCATTGTACTTGTTCTAGAATGAACATCCAACTCGTATTTGGTCGAATTTTCGAGAATCCGACATATACCCAATATGGCAAGTATATAGTAGATCTATTTGTATCAGCTCGTGTTATCCGGATAATTCGAGACCATTCTTTCCTCTTTCTGACGTCTGTTTTCATATTCAAACAAGCATAAAGTCGCGGAAAACATTTCACCAGAGAAACCGTCATAATACAACAGGGTAAGTTCATAGGAGTGAAATAACAATCGCGCATGCAACATACCTCATTCCCGGGAGATTGGATTTGTAAACCTGCCACACCGAACCAGAATGGAGAAGAGATCGTTATATTCAGAGAATTATCGCAATTCACGTGTGAGATCGATGGATCCGTCATCATTGCACTCAAAAGATATGTCGAAGTGAGAGCAAAGAAGGTAAAACCAAACTACAGATATGCCAAGCTTCATTAGCTGATAAACATAAGGAAATAAAAAGAATGTGCCTGTCTGATAAGATAGAGACCGACCAGAAGTTAAGCGATCAGCACCAGAGTCTCCATGGGCGGAAATAGTCGGAGGACCTCGTGCTTCCAAGAACGAGCATAAAGACATAAATCAAGCAGAAATCAGATTTTGTGTAGTCAAGAATTACCATAGTACTCTTCGCATTGAAAGTTCCGTTCAAGACGATAGGCTAAAGAGAATAAATGCAGGACTACATTGAAAAGATTCGCAAAGATTCACTCGCAAGCCTGAAAAGTTCAGACTCCGCGTGAATTTCAAGTGATTCAATGACGCGCTGGTTGCACTGTTGACTCTCTGGAGATACTTACTATTAACTTATTTTCTTGCTCGAGATCTGAAACTTTGGTTGACAGCCTCTTAAATTATGGATTCTTTGCTTAACCGTCGACAACCATCAGGTTTTGAACGGTTCATCGAAAACCCTTTACTATTTCTTACGCGAAAGGCTTACTATTTTGGCGCACACCGACTTCTTTCTTGTCCTACATCATCCTCTTCTCCAATTCGAATAGTCGTCATATCAGATACCCATAACCATCATGGTGAACTCTCGCCTCTTCCGCCAGGGGACATTCTAATACATGCTGGCGACCTTACACAGTCTGGTTCACCAGAAGAACTGCGCTCCGCTTTGCAATGGCTCGAAGGACAACCACATCCTCACAAGATCTTTATCGCTGGCAATCACGATGCTGCTTTGAACATGCCCGAAACCAGTACACTTTTGCAACCATTTCCTTCACTTGTATACCTGAACGAATCTTCTCATACAATAAATATCCAAGGGCGTACATTGCACATATACGGAAGTCCATTGACACCAAAACATGGCTCTTGGTCATTTCAATACCCTCGTAATAAAGCTGAACAGGCCAACTGGACAAATATACCGCGTAACACCGACGTTCTCGTCACCCATGGGCCACCTGCGCATCATGCTGATGGCGGCAGTGGCTGCGCAGCTCTGCTGGAGGAGCTGTGGAAGGTACGGCCACGTTTGCATGTCTTTGGCCACATACACGCCGCGAGGGGTGTTGAAGATGTAGCGTGGTCGGATGCACAAGCGGCGTATGAGCGAATTTGCTCTGCAAAGGGAGGATGGTGGGATTTTTTCGTCATTTTGCTGAAGAGCCTTTGTAGGCGGGATGTGCTGGGGACGACTTTGGTCAATGCCGCATCTCTAGGCGGATTCAGGGACGAGAATCGGCGCAATGCCATTGTTGTTGATATATAGAGCATTGGTACGCATTTTCTGAAGACGAGGAATTGATTATTCTTACGTTGCGCTACAGACCGCCTGACTGTACGGGTTTTGAAGCGTCTTCTCATTGAACTTTCTTGCGTGGTATTCCATGAGAATCTTGCGGCGCGGTCACCCTATCTTTGGGGCAAATTGGTGGGTTTCTCTGACTGTTTTGAGAAATGATACCCTCCACCGTCTATTACGCTCATGCTCATCGTCAAACGTTAATACAGTAGATATTTTTTTTATTTACATGTGATACCTCAACGGCTACTGCGTGATAAATGCCGTTGGTTCATATTTTCGCCTTTCTACCAGCTGGGAGGTTAAATAAGAACATGTTGAGAAGGTGAGGATTGGACTTGCATACCTTTTGCTCAAATGAAGTGGACATGAGGCTGGCTTATTATTATGTTGAGTTTCTTGAAAGGGGGGCATACTTCTGGATCGTCTTCCTGGATGGTATGGCCCTCGGCATTGGGTATGTAAAGTATAGCTGGTAGGGGCGCGACCTTGTCTGCCCAGCTAGGGACGCGTTCCAAAACTTTGGGTCTACGTGCAAGCTCTTCCCAGTCTTCCACTATCGGAGGGGCATCACGCGGTAACCCCAGCTCTATGCGTCGATTGAACGAGTCGCACATTAGGTGTGTAATCGCAGCGAGAGCAGCGTATCTTGATGGCTCTGCATGATCAGCTGGATCCGGTAAGCTTTCGATAGCCCAGTCAGGATGTCGACAACAGAAATATTCAAGCTCATTGCGCATTTGAATGTTCTGTCCAAGAATAATGAACTGGTATATGCGGTAGAACGATGCAGATGCGCTATCCTTGGCCGAGAAGGACAGCCCCGGTCTTCTAGACACGCGCCAGCGAGCTGAGCCAGTTGTGGGGAACAATTTTTCGTATTCTTCTCTCTTATCAAGGAGGTCCTTGATAGTTGGTGGCAGCGGCTCAGCAAAGATTGTTTCGAACATGAAGAAGTTGTAGAAAGAACAAAGAAAGGGCGTCTGCCCCTGTCCCTACTTTATTTATCACCACTAATTGTCGTGAGAAATTATTTGCCGAGCCGAGCAATGCCGCGTATATAAAGTACGGCTTAGAATAGAGCGATGAACTATTTTTTTTTGCCTTCCTCCATTTTCTCCACCATCTTGAGCTTACGGGACAGAGAAGAGCCGTACGGTCATGGGTCTCTTCTCGGCATCCAATGGGCTGAGGTCAAGTAATTAGAAACTCCAGCTGGTCACCAATAAGCTACTCTTCTGCTCTCACCACGCAATGCACCATGACGCATATAATAAGGTAGAATGGATGAACGTCGAATCACTCAGAGACCAGTTTTACTTCCACTAGACCTCAGTATCTCAACAATGGGCCAATCTGTTTCTACCAATGGCTGGGAAGCGCTCCGTGAAATCGTCAATAACCGCGACGTCCCCGAGATCGACATGAACGAGCAGCAAATCAACACCATGCTCGGGAAAGTCGCCGATTATATCAACAGCAAAGGCAAAGATATCACCATCATAACCGTCGGAGGAGCCGTCAATACAGTTTTTCTTCATTCGCGCTTGACCACGGGCGACGTTGACTTTTTTTACAACACGAAGACTCAAAGTCCGGAGGTCTCTCTCGTTGTCGAGGCAGCGAAGCACGTCGCACAGCAGACTGGGTTCAACGACCAGTGGTTGAACAACCACACTGCTGTCTTCTTATCGGTATCCAATAAAATTATTGTCTACCGCGGTACAAGATATGCTAACTCAACTTGGTTTATCAGGAGGATCACATCAACGCCCTTTACGTAGAGTCCATGTCCCAGAACGCGGTCATCTTCAAGAAGACTGGTCTGACCGTTCTTGCAGCACCATGGCGCTACGCTATTGCCACAAAGCTCGATCGTCTCATGAAAACAGGAGCGAAACCCTACGACCTGGCTGACGCTGTCAGGTACCTCCACGAAATAGTCAGTAAGCAAGGCCGCCCGATCCAAAGGGGGCAGCTTGCGGACTGGGCCGTCGAGTTCAAGTGTACCAAACCTGACGACGCTCTTATCTTGAGATTCCAACAAGAGTATTACTCGAAATATAAGGCCGCAGGGATCGTCTAGGTGGTAAGCCGAGAGTAATTTGTTTAGTCCGTCAGAGTGTGTATTGATTCTATCTGCTTCGTATCTAGATCGATAATATGACGAAAAAGAAGGAAATTTGTACTTGTACGACTTTTTTGTTTGAATACGACGACTCGGGCTATGTACTACATTTTTCGCGCCCAAACAACGTTGCTTGCGAAATGCCATTTGACAATGATTTCCTCACTGAAAGCTCGTGACGCGTTGACGAAATATAAAACTATAAATACAGATCGTGTTTACTACGTAGTACATGGTTAGCATTAAGTATGATCGTCACATGCTAAAAGCAGGTAGATTTTCATCATTGTCCTTGACCGGTATTCAGCCTGCAATCGCACACTTTCGCATGTCAGGAAGAAGACATGATTCAGATTATTTGAGGCAAGATCATTCCGACCGCAACTCCAAGAACACCCACACCTAAACGACTATCCAGAGACCTGAGCCCCCGCGCAGCTGTCGGAGAAGGCGAGCTACCGGATACTGCTGGTGACGTATTAGTTGGCAGTGGTGCGGTGATCGACACTATCGTGGCAGAAGGGGGACTTCCTGTATCAATCAGAGAGCTCGAGGTTAGGAGAGAATGACTGGGGGATAAAACTGAGAGAGGAAGTGTAGAGATTTGTGGTGTACCTGAAGATGCCAATGACGATACACCAGCACCAGAAGCACCGGTAGATGTTGCGGAATGAGATACAACGCTGGAAAGGACACGGCTTGAGTTCTGGCCGGAAAACGTTAATTTGGGCAGAGAGAATCCCGCTAGTGCACATTCATTTAATAAAGCTGAAAAATCCGAAGTTTTAAACATGAGATGATGTAGTTTTGCAGGTGTGAACTTACTGTCTACAAGGAATTGGGGCCCACTGAAATCCGTAAGGTTTGCTGCTTGAGCCACACATTTGAAGCAGCTGAAGTAGTTTTGCTCAAAATCTGCTTTGCAACAAGTCGACGCTTTGCATCCTGCATCCTATGATAGTTGAATCAATCAGCTTTCTCATAAGCACTTTAAACATTAGTTTGAACCCACCGAAGATAAGACGGAGGTTACCGAGTCGCAAGATGACTGGCACTGGGCGGGTGGTACGATGGGAACTCCTGATGAGTCGGACTGTCGTTTATGTAACGGAATAGAATCATTTTCCAGATCTATGACGTCCAACGGGGAGAGGCCGGGTAGGGCAAAAGCGGTGTTGGTAGTTAGAATCGTCAAGCCGATTGCAAAAGCCCAAGAAAGTCTTGCATGCATATTGTCCTGTACGCTGAGAGTCCTTGATTCTGTGGTGGGAAAAAGGTAAATGAAGGGGGCCACAATGAAAAAGCCACCTGACAGCAGGCTTATAACCGTCTTCTCGATGTCTTCGAATTCCCATGTTATCGAGAAATACACGCGAATACCACGGCCCGGCAGGCATCTGGGTCAGGTACAAGCCTTAGACGCCTGGCATTCGTGAGCAATCGTGCAATATTCTGTACTTCAATCCGTCTTCTGATTTTTAGATGCTGTCCAAAAGTATCCAAAATTGTTCACTTTTTGACGGTCTTTATTTAATCCTATATATTCCATGACTGCCGATCAGATAGCCTGGAAGAGAATTATACCAAAAAATAGCACTATTGTCCCGACGTTGATGCCCTTTCCGACGGCAGTCGAACTTGTTGGCGTAGGAGTGTCGGTGTTGAGTGCAGTAGCAAGGGCTGTGACAGTAATTTGAGAAAACCCACCCGGAATCGATGCTGACGGTGTAGTTTGGAGGCCAAATGGTTGAGATCCGATTGTGGCCTGGCCAGAAGTGATGGAAGGTTGGCTTCGGGGGAGTGTAGCACCCAATGATGTAGACTTCCCCATGGTACCATCAAGAGTGCGGTTGGGATTTTGCCCGGGATAGGTTAACTTTGGGACTGGAAGTCCAGCGGATGCGCAATCATTGAACAGCACTGGCGAATGAAACGAAATTATTGATTATAAGCTTCGGTAAGTCGTGGATTATTATTATGTCCTTTTGAAGAAATCATACTCACTATCAACATCCATCTGAGGGACACTAAAGTCTGTGACATTCAATGCCTTTGCTACGCATGTGAAGCAATTGAAGTAGTTCATCTCGAATTCAGATTTGCAGCATACGGAGACCTGGCATCCCTGTACTCAAGATAATAGACAATAAAACAATGATCAGATTCAAGGTACCTCGTAAACAATATGTCACTTACCTGGGAGACGGATGCATCTACAGACGCGCAAAGTGACTGACATTGAGAAGGGAGATTATTGGGGAGGCCTGTCTGTCGTTTTTGTGGAAATTGAAAATCATGTAAACCTATAGGATATGGTGTTGCCGACGCGCCGGATATTGCGTCAAAAATACCGACAATAAATGTCATGTAGCAGAAAGGATATGCAAGCATTTAGAGAATAGGTATATCAGAGATGCTGCCCTTTGAGCTCGAGATTGGGCAGACCGTGACAGTGGGGGTTTATGGATTCTGGAAGTCAACTCAGTTCAAGTTTTAAACCCAAACCAATTGGTTGGGGAAAAGCAGAAAGTGAATTGCCGGTTTGTCGTCAAACCTGATGTCCATGATAATCGTGGGCACAGCATGGTACTAGTTCTGCAAGTTTAGACGCCTAGTATAGCCAGTGATATCCTTATTCATGTGGCGGTGATCATCACAAGAAGGCTGTGGGTGAAAAAAATAGCACAGGGGTTAGGGTTAGATGAACAAATTAATCTTAGTGGCTCTTGCTCCAGTTCTTCGACAAAGTATCACTGTAATCAAGTCCTTCTGCCTCCTGCTGGTCCGGGTGGAAATGGATGAAGAAAATTTAAAATGGATGCGAGAGGCGATGGCTATGGTGTGTTCGTTCCAGTTGAACATGAAAGAATATCCCCTAATTACATCAGGCAGAAGAAGCTCTCACAGCGAAAGAAGTTCCAGTAGGCTGTGTATTCATCAGAGATGGGAGAATCATAGCCAAAGCAAGGAACCGCACCAATGAGCTGAGAAATGTATAGACATCCAGTTCTATGCTGTCATTTGGAATGTTCTAATCGTGGGTTAAACATAGGCAACAAGGCACGCAGAACTGGAGGCCATCGACCAAATTATGTCGGATAAAGAACTTACGCCAGAAATGACTCAATATCCTCTTTCGACCACCACCCTCTACGTCACCGTTGAACCATGCATCATGTGTGCCTCTGCATTGAGACAGATGGGCATCAAGGAGGTCTATTATGGATGCGCTAATGATAGGTTTGGCGGTAATGGGAGTGTCCTGGGTGTAAATAAAGAGTAAGTACCCATCGCATGGATGTAAAGCAGTTATCCGACTTAGGAAATAGATTAGAACACCCTGTGCATCCCAGCTATCGATCTACTGGTGGATATTGCCGCGAGGATGCTATCATGATATTACGACGATTCTACATCACAGAAAATACTAATGGTATGTGTACCTGTTTATACGTACGAAAAAAAAAGCACTCACCAATTCCTTCACAGCGCCTGTACCCAAGTCCAAGGCGAACCGCGTCCTCAAAACGGAGATACTGCCTATAACATCAGCTGCAGATCGGACAAAAAACGATAACCTGAGATCCGAATTACAAGGAAGTTCATTGGACTGATATACAAGATTTACTATACACGTACGGTATCCTCAGGCGAACCTCCCGGATTTTCCTGTCTGTGCTCCTTTGGAAGCATGCATATCAGGCAATTTATAAATTGCAACTCGCCTGGAACGTTCAGCAGAGCCCTGCGTCAATCTAAAGCCAAGTCCGAGTCGTTATTCATGGGGTTTTTCAACACGTGTACATTATTGAACAAAAGGCGTATTCTAAAACAGGTATTGTTAGAGTCAGAGATTCGGTTGCTCAGGATCTTCCCAGACAAGGCCCATGGATTGAACAGCGAATCCCCACTTATCTGCATTCTCCTTGATCCTTTTATAAGGGTGTTCAGCAAGAAATTGAAAGCCATACATCAATGAACTTACTTTTGTAGCGTTGACTTTCCTGCTCCATGGCCGGCTTTCTTGTCGACACGGAGGAGTAGGGGATGTGGGTTATGTGGGAGTGTGTGTTGCAACTCAGCTGCCATCTTGAAAGAGTGCATAGGTACCACGCGATCATCATCTGCACAGTGGAGCAAGTTGGGAGGGGCAGAGGATTAGGCAAAAGATAAAAACGCACGATCTGCAGTCAAAAGGAGCATTGGGGGGAAAGTTTTATCTTTCGGTACGTTGTGGAGAGCGGATAATGGGTAGATAAAATCAAAATCCCGGGGATCGTCGGGATTTCCGTAGTCGCTCATCCAGGCTCTTCCTATAGGATAAATCGATAAATCAGATATGTGCATTATTCATAGTACTACGGGCACAGACCGATCGTAAATTTATGGAACTATCAGGTTGATGACATGTAAGCTGGCTACCATGCAGGTGGATACGCGAAGATATGTACGTACTTTCAGGAGGTCGTGAACGCCAACCTCTGAAATGGCGCATCCGAATGTACCTTCAGGGGCTCGGTTTACACAGGCTGAAACAAGAAGTCCTATTCGAGGTTCGGGATCAGAAAATGGATCAAAACAGTGAGCATAACTCATTAACTGTACGAACCTCCGTTTGAACCTCCGTTAATAATCGTTTTGCCGGGCGCAGCGTACTTATTTTTGACGAGATATTCACTAGCGTGTGATATTGCGTTAGCATGCACGTCGTGAAGCAAAGTGGTACAATCGTACGTGGCAGCGATGAAGTCGTCAAAGCAGTTCCCCTGTAGGTTTCTTTAATATATGGACAATAGACGAAGATCATATTAACAAGAATAATCACCTTCTTTTCTAGGCAACCACCAAGATGCCATTCTTCTCCGAATTCTCCGCCACCACGGATATTAGGCACCGCGAGAATGGCACCATAGTTGAGCAGGAGTGTAAGCATAGTTGGGCTGAAAAATGGGTCAATAGAGATAGTGAACCCGCCATAACCTTGAGAGAACGGTTTAAACAGATGAATTGGTACTGCAGCACACAGTCTCTCACCGTACTGGATGGCAGGAGCGGTGCCATCGAATTTCGTTGACTTGTGGCGAACGATGAACATGGGCACCTTGGTACCGTCTTTGCTCTCGTACCAAACCTATTCAGGACAAAGAATATTATTTCTCTATAGTATAGGATAATCCCAACAACAAGTATTACCTGAGTAGCTTCAAAGTCCTCGCCATCTAAGCCGCTGGGTTTGACGGTTGCGTAAAGTGACCATCTCTGCTCTTCTGGCACAGTAAAATCATATCGGTATATAGTACCAGGTGTAGTGAATCCGCTGAGAGTAACGAAGAACCAAGGTTGTTTTTCGCGCGCAGATATAGTAGCTGCGCCCACGAAGTCCTCCGCAAGTCTTGTGAGTCGTTGCCCTGCATGTGAATATATGTAAACTTCGTCTTTTACCTAGAGAAATGCTCGGTTATTAGGGACCCTGATATGTTTTTAAGAAGAGGTTCTTACGTTGTGTTTATATGTGAGCACAAAAAATGACTTGTTGACGCTGGAAACGCTGGACAGACAGGCGTCGGGTTTTTCAGGGACAAGTTCCTTTACTTCATTATTCTTGCTGACGTCTATGGTGATGATCTTGTATTGAGGGGCATCCTTATTGGTTCTGAAGTAGAACAGCGGTCCATCGTTGCCTATCCTTTGGAAGAGGCATCAATTTACATTACCACGATTATATAAAACGGAACGGGAACATACACTTCATATGCAGCTTCAAACTCGTTTATGACCTTATTCCATTTAATTTCCTGTCCGATTATTTCTGGTGTGTAGTCTGCCACCCAGAGTAGATTTTTCTGGAACTTCGTTCAGTAAAGGGTCACGGGCAAGTTTCGGCTGTAAAAGCCTTACGCGGGAAGTGTCTTTGCTAGTGTATAGTAGAATATATTTCTCATCTTCTGTGGTATCTATGCCGAACATATATTCCCTGTTTTCCTTGTCCTGGTGTACTAAGATATCATCGGCTATAGCAGTCTTTTAAGCACGATGTGGAGAATGCAAAGAAAAAGAAGAAAACCTTGAGATGTCCCTAATGTGTGGTAGTAAACAGTAGCATCTAGATCTCCTCCAGTAGCGATGGTTCCATTTTCCTGACGGGTGACGGAGTTATCCGGGTAGCGCTGCAGAAGAAATGAATATGCTGAACAGTAGACGACACCATACAGATTCAATGAACCTACCTGGTAGAAAAAGCCTTTCGAGTCAGGTGTCCATGAAATCGAGGAGAATTTGACAAATTTAATTTCATCAGAGAGACGCCCACTATCATTCGTAATATTTGTGTCCTTGGTAAGAGGAGAATCTGTGGATCGTACGTAGATCGTCACAAAATCGCTTCCCTGAAAATATGTGAGGAATGTTAGTGTACGAATTTGAATTTATGGCGGGAAACGATTTCTGTATCTTCAACAACATAGATAAGTATGTCAAGGAAAGGGAGGTAGACCTCGGTCATTCTCGGTACCTAGCATCGAATATACAGAAAAAACAGATTCACTCCCTACGTGTCTCTTGAAGAAACAGAAATTGGCGTCCGCCATAAAAATATAAAATTACATACCGACTGAGAAATGGCGTAGGCAAAATGTTTCCCGGAATCAGAGAAGGCACTGGTAGACAACGCAGCAGTTCCGTCTTCACTTAACGCATTGGGCTTTCTCGAAAGTGAGTATGCGGCAGACGGATGCAGACTAGAAACATACGTCGAAAAAAATTTCACAATCGTCTCCATCGATCTTGGAGACGTCCGGCAAAGAGCTACCTTTGGATCTGTATATTGCTAAGTTGGAATGTCAGCTTGAATATATGCGTCGACAAAAATAAAGGTGACATAAATTACCTGTCTGGGGTTGGAGTCCAGAGTTGTAAAACCAGTACCATCTGTTGTCGTCGCGTAATCGCGGCGCAGAGAACTAGTGAATTGAAGGGAACGGGAAGTAATCAGCTTAGAGGTTCAAGATTTATAGGATAGATGATGATCAAATCCTGACTTTTGCATAGTCTGTGCACTCGCGGAATGCCTTTTCGAGCTTCGGCAGGTCAGAATTCTTGTCAAGGTAACTGCGCGTGTACACTTCCTGTGCGCTTGTCCATTTGTCGGTTTCTTTTGTATGCTCTTCCAACCATTGATATGGATCTGCGACGCGTACTTCACCACGACTAGCGCTCTTGTATACATCAACGTGATCAGAGCGACGTGTCGGTGGATATTCGTTAGGAGTCCAAGGTGTACGAGACATGGTCGATATCGATAAAAGACGTTTATGTGGGTGTATCAAAGACCTTCTGAAGGGTAGGAAGGCCCTCAGAATCATCTAGGCGGCGTATTTAAAGGGAAATGGGCGTATGACAGGCCAAAATTCGCGTGGCAGCGCGTGGCATCGCCGGACTCAACGGTCAAATTCGAGTTCCGCAGCCGGTCGATGGACTCAACCTTTACTTTCACCTCCACGTTCTTAAGACCTGGGAAGACATACAAGGTTTTTTCAAGAGTCTCTCTAGAGACTACGGCGCCATGTGTCTAATGAGGTCCAGATTGCAATGAAGCAGACGATAATCCAGACACGACACAACTCATCTGGTACTCTCTGCGAATCGGAATCATGCCTGCATTTTGTACAGCCTTTGGACCCTAGACTCTTACAGCAATGAAACTAGATATGCCAAGGGTGCCAGATATGATTTCTTCAATATTAACACCAACTTTCTGATCCAATTGAATGCGTTCTTTCAGGGTATTCGCTCGCTGGTCTCTGGGGATGCGCTAACCCCTCAGCACCCTTCATTCGATATATGTGTCTGTACCTCATGACCTGTCGATTTGCGACAACCCGTGGTCTGTCTCGACGGGTTCTGGGCAAAATTACACTGGGGGAAGCTCATCTAGTATGGGAATGGGGTGTCTTCACAAGTTCTCTAATATACCGTTCTCAGTCTGCCCTTGTCTCTACCGTCAAACAATCTTGTCACGGATCTTGTACTGGCCACAGGAGTCCAAGATTGGCCGAGACTAGTCGTCGAACTGGAGAGAAGTATAAACTATGGTTTAGAACAGAAGTGGGCGGTTGGAAGCAATACATATTCGCATTTCTTCGATACAATATACACTGTCCGGAATTCAATTGCCGTTGCCTATTTCATCCTGGCATATCATCAATCATCCCAAACTCAAGGTTCTGGGCGCCGCGATTATCGCAAGGTTCACATATTGTAGATTATAAATACAGTCAAACCTGCCTTATCCCATAATATTGACCTCCAGTGTATTGGATACATGTTCAATAATGTTTGTTTCTCGGGGATGGTTCGACGATGCCATATACGGCAAGCCCGAAGGCTTTTCCAGCCTTTATCCCAGGGAAACAGACATGAACATGTGTCTGATGATCTTGTCTGAGACTGTATCCCAGAGATCAACGCAAGCAGTGTTTGTCGTTCATGTGCACCTGGTACTTTGAACGACTTCCTTCCAGACACCTCCATGATGGCCTGAAGCCAGATTTTCTACTGCATTATTTGATGGCTAATCAAGACCTGTTCACAACATAATAATTTAATAAATGCTTTGAAACTGAAGTTTGAAGAACATTGTCAATTTAGGTCCATTGAAGTAGGACTGCAGCAGAATTAATGAACGTAACGACCAGGACACAGGGCCCGTCTCCATTCCCCATAAACGTTTGAACCCTCTATGGGTATGCACTGCAGAGACACCCGAAGCGATCCTCTTCCCAAACAGCCCAGAACAGAAACACTGTTTGCGAGGCGTCCATTTAGCGAGTGGAGCAATCACCATACATTTCTCTTATCAGTCCGCTGTGTCACCACCTAGGATGAATGAAGAATGAGATTATGTGGTCGTACATAGTGCAATAAGTTACTTTTTGCTAAGGTTATAAAGGGCGTGAGTAGTTCACGTAAGTACATGCCGTCATAGCAGATCAAAATCGTCAAGCTGGAGGAAAAGATGCATGAGAGAAGGAGTATGCGCAGACGTAAATCAAGACTCACCTCGTCATTATATTGCATGATTGTCCTCTTTAGTTTCGATGTATCCACCCACGTAACATAATCTTCCATATGTCTAAGAAGGATCTGTTAGAAGATACAATTCGGAAAAGCACAACGAACATTTACCTTGTAACAAGGTATGCAGGATCTGTAATGGTATCGGGGCCTACGCGAACATGCCCTTGTTCGATAAACTTGACAGCCTGGATGAAGGTGTCAGAAAACGATAACGATGAAAGGATGGGAGGGACGCACTGCGCTGACCGTCTCCGCCATTTTAGACATGCACATAAACACAGCTAACCGCCGCCTGCAGAATGCAGAGACGGTTAGCTTATTTTCGATATCACTAAGTTTTGCCGAGGTATTTAGGACGCCCATATCGTATAGTTTTGACAGAATTTGACCTTCCATCCGACTGCGGAAGGGATCCTGGGCTGGAAGAAGAGATATTCTGTGCGCCATGGAACGCAGCGAGCCACACAATTTGTTATACCTACGAGTTGATTTAGAATTGAAAATTTGGAAGGAATATAACGGCGCAACTTGTGGTAATCTTCGCGGTCTTGGATGTGATAGCGACGCATGACTTTGATTTCCCGGAGGTTGGCATCTTGTTTCCACTAGCGAAGGGTCAAGTAGGGAATGACGGCGCATGGGACGAATGGACATACATTTAGAAAATCTACTTTTTTGAGGAGCTTTTGCTCGTGGTACTTGAGTTTTCGGACCATGGTGATGATGGAAAAAAGATGACAGTTCCCGTTTGAGGTGGTTGGGCGAGAGAAGCCACGTGTGGGAGAGCTGCGTTGACTTCACAGCGTTCAAGTTGAATTCTCCTTAGCTTCCGCCTTTGCTCATTCTATTTGTCTTCCGATCCTTTCTCATTCACCAATAAGGATTTTGTTTCCTCGGTGAATACTTGTAATTATTACATCGTTCATGCTTGTCAATTCTGCCCTGTCGCCACCGCATTTACCAGGCTCTTCTCTCTGAACTTTTCCTCCAAATTTTCAGCAGATGAACGGTCCTGTTCGACAGGGAATGCTTCCGCAAAGTGGTATTGTCCAGCCACAATCCAACAGTATGCTTGCCATAGGAAATCCGCCCTTCATGCAAAACCCTGCCCATTTGGCACAAGCTCAGGGAATCGGCGGGCCCCAACCCATGAACCCAAATCCTCCGATGGGTATGCTCAGTGGCGGTCCTCCTCCAGCTGGGCGATATCCAATACCCCAACCTCAGCAACGTCCACCTCAGATGTTTAGGCCGGGTCCGAATGGTCCTCAGCTCTCTTCGGGTCCGACTTCTCATACAGCAGCGCAAGTGCAGGCCCAGTTGCAGAACATGCAGTTTCCAATATTGCAAGCTCCCGGTCCAAATGCCCCTCGTAGAGTTCAATCACAACCGCCAATCAATCAAATGGGTGGTATGCCTTCTTCAGTGGATATGGGTATGCCGATGAACATGAATCCGCAATCCAATATGCAGGGGCCGTTGCGACCAGGCCAGCATCCTGCTCAACATACAACAGCAAATCAGCGGATGCTTATACACCAACATAATCAAATGATACAGATGCGAGGCCAGGCCCCAAACCCTCAAGGTTTACCGCCTCCAATGACGCGGACGCCTTCTCAAGTAATGAACAGCTTATCTCCCGTCGGCTCGATGTCTCATCCTAGTGGGATGCAACCACCCCAACATCAAAACCCGTTCGCTAATGGTGGGCCTATAGGCCCCCAACATCTTCAACAGCAGCAGCTGTCCTCTTCCCCTCGTCCTACACAAAACCATACCCCTAGTATGCCCATGGGCATCCCAGGTCCCTCCAACAACCCCATGAATGTGAATCGTCACCGAACAACGCCAGACAACGCCAATCCGTTCACATATTCAGGGTCTCAATTCCCAAGTGGGACACCCCGAGTGACGCCCAATCCGACCCAGTCAGGGTACCCTCCTTTTGTTCCATCTACTTCCCCTATGCAGATGGACATCACACAGCCCTCACCTCCAGGTATGATTCACCCTCCAGTTGGTACGCCAAGTCGACCACCTTTCATGACATCTCCTTCTCAACCGTACGAAGTGATAAACGGCGGCACTTCTATAGATGGTTATTCTTCTAATTTCGGTATGCCTCCTCCACCGAATATTCCACGCCCTCCATCCCATACAGGTAATCCTCACCAACCCCCGACTCCGCAACAACAACATCAAGCCCTGCAACAGACCCAACAATCACGTCATCAATCTCCTCAGTCCGATCAGAATCAAATGAACATGCCCCCTCCCCTGCGGCCACAGTCGCAGCCACAACAAATACCAGGCCGACCGCCTTCTCAAACGGCCACGAGGACGACACCGAGACCGACAAATACGCAATTGCCCGCGCCTAATTTGTCTAATCTTCCGCTTACGGCCACAGGCAGGCTTCCTCCATCACAACAAACTCAAGGACCACCAGGGCCGACGATGATGCCTATCGCACCGAGACCACCACAACAATCACAACCATTGGGGCCAGGAAGTGCGCCGCCGCCACCTCAAGCGCATCCTTCTGCCCAAGTACAAGTTGACGGACCATCAGTGGTAGCGCCTATCCAAAGGCCACCGATGCCCGGGAATCCGTGAGCAAACTTTGACAATCATTAAATATTACTACTAACCTTGTGATTCTGTAGTACCGGTCACTCCCTGGGACAGGGACTTTTAAGAGTACTTCAATTTAGTGGGGTTCTAGCGAGCGAGACCAAAACTGTAATTGATAATAATTTTTATTTACTTGGCCTTCATACTGATCCTTAATTTCAGAAAGCACAATTTTCGTGGTGGAGTGACTTGATCAAGGAATACTTTACTCCGAAAGCAGTGATGAAGTTAACCTTGTGGAGGGATAGTCAACGGACTGAGGCAAAACCTTTCGGTATGTTGCTATATACGTTCCTTTTACGTGCTCACATTCTCATCATTAGTGACCCAAGAAATCGGTGTACGGATTTTACCTCGATTCTTCCTTGTGACCACTCAGTCTGGAGTGAAGTCCATGTCACTTTCACTTGACGGCGTACGAGAGCGACACTTTCAAACTGGATTACCCGGCCATACGATAGTGGAATGCGTATCTGCGGTTTGGACATGGAAATACCTCAATGGCTATACAGTTTGTCTCAAAGGACCCTTAACGGTTCACGTCACGCTAGTCACCAGCGGTCCTCCCAACTCTGGACAGCCGCAATATACGCTCAAATTCGACGATTTCCAGTTCGACGCGGGGCAACACGAGAAATACATTTCCATGGATGCCATTATAGGAACTAGAATCTCAGATCCAAAGCCTGCAGTGAATTATAATGCACCTTGGCAGTTCTCTGGAATAAAACAAGAGAGCACAATATTTACAGAGCAAAGGTTCCTAGAAGCGACGGAAGAAGAGAAGAGATGGGATCAACCCAGCCTCCATATCGAGCGAGCGTCATTGCCCGGAGAACCGGTCAATGATTTTGGTATCCCTCAAGCCACCATGCGATGTTTAGAACTCGCGGAGAGTGTTAGCGCTATGGCGGATCTGGTAGCCTTTGCAGGAGAGAACAATCTAGGGCCTCGAGGTATGCTTCATTTTCTATAGGTATGCACCCAGGTTCAATGTACTAAGCAGCCGACGCCTTCTAGACGCGTTGGCAAGATATGCAACAAGGCTCCGTGATTCGCAAGCACAATCAGGGGAGTCGCCGCAACCTACGACAATTCTGAATGGCAGTACCAGCACGACACTTTTATCTCATCCTTTCCCTTCTATTCCACCGTCTATTGGGCAGACACCCCCTGTAACATTATATTCAAGTGCCCCGCCGTCCGTTACAAATCCTCAACCCACTAATCCGTCTTCGTCGATAAACTCGCCTAAGAATACACCGTCACAAACAAATTCTCCGGAAAAGCAGAACAAGACGATCCCACCGCCTCAGCAAAGTCAGACGCCATCCCAGTCGGGAGGTCCTGCGTCATCACCTGCCGTCTCCTCTGGCGGGACGACCAACAACACTCCGGCATTAGCTCACACCGGTCTGAAACGGAAACAAGCTGGCGATGCGTCGTCACCCACGGTCGGCAATTCCGAACAGCCTTCAAAACGCGCACCTCGGAAAAGAGTACGAGCAGGAACGACGAGCGGCGCAGGATAATGCTTGCGTCATATTTTATCTTCTTTCTCTACCCTTGACATACCATCTTTCTCTGCTCTTGCTTTCATTACCGCTACTTACTTAGTCACCTTTTTTCATCGTCCTATTTTTGCTTGTTCTTTGGCTCTCTCTCTATTTTTTGTTGCTTGATCTTTAGATTGTAACCTACTTGCGCCACTTATCTCCCTTTGGATCTCCTGCTCAAAGCAAAATATTTTTTATTATATCCAGTGAGCTTTCCTCTTGTACTTTTATACTAGGCCTCGGCAATCTTAGGGTCAACCTGTCTCCTCCACTTTGAATGCTGTGTATTGCGCTCTGCAAGGTGTGTCCTTTTATTATGACGTCGACGTTGTCCATCACTTTGTAAAAACTCGAATCTTAAATATTGAAATGAGGCCGGGCTGCGGCATTCGGGTGTAGTCCTCACTTGGTTTTGAACTCCGACAAGCACCATAGCACTCAATGCCGACCTTTGGTGGCTCATGATTCGCTTCTAACCTCAAGGTCGATGTCATTCCTCGAGGCAAAAAAACAGACTTTCTCAATAGATTCATGTCTTATCTTATTCATTGAGCCCAACTAGAGTTCTCGTTAAGATGATATGTACCATTTTCCTGATATTATTTTGTAGCTACTCGGATGCACATTGCCTTTCTTCAGGTAGGCTCCTTGGTTAATGGAATTCGACTTTTCGGAAGGTGGACAAACGAGGCTGATGACGAAAGTGGAACTAGCTAAACGGAACAACTTGCTGGGGGTGACGTATCTAAACCGAAAGATTGGTGCACATTAACTTATCTCAGGTAGTCATATTAGGATTTATCATAATTATATCTGAAGTGCATAATGAAAGCATAAAATGAGTATGGATGGTATACAATGCGTGTGTGTGTGCTTTGTCGCAATATTGAATATGTCTCTGGCGCTTGTTTGGCGCTATAACATACTGACGTCGTGTGTATAGCCACACGAATCTCCATATTTGCATCTGTTAATTTCGGAGGATTCAATCAGTCTCCGTCTTATTTGAATTTGTGGATTCAGTGCTCGCCTTCCTGCTGCAAAGAAACTGCAAGCCATTTTCTTTTTATTTGGGGTGTTGTACGGTCTAAAGCTCTCTTCACCTCTCCCTCTTCCCCGACCGCCACGGTATCCTCGACCACGTCCCCGCCCATCTGACCATCGAAAATCTTGTTGTTGGTCGGCCTGATGGTCCTCGTGATATCCGTAATCGGTCGTCCCAAAATGATTCGGGGTTGATGTCCATGTTGGATCAGCCGAATTGCTATATGGAGTAACAGCTCCGAAAGGCCCGCCGGGCACTTGCAACTGTTGCAGAAGCATTTGCAGTTGTTCTTGCGGTAGGAAACTCTGCGCCGCCGCTGCCACTCCTAAATCGAGCCCCGTACTCGGGCCGACTGCATTCACAGTAGTATCCATTTGGTTGTTTCCTAGCTGTCCTACCAGATCAGCCACGGAGGCTGCTGGCGTGGGCGTAGTAGCACTATCATGCCACAAGATAAGATCGTTTTCAGGTCCAACCGACATGTGTGTCACATTTCTGTCCACCTCCTCTTCAGAAATTATTTGGTTGGGTTCCGCGGGCGAATCTGGTATTTGATTTAGTGACATGTAAACCGCTCCTAACGCCGTTTGCTCTCTCTCTTCTTGTACCAGCTTTTCCTCACTGTTTCCGCCTTGCGGTATCTTCGGCGCTGCATTCTCCGCTTCGGGTGGCATTTCGACAACTACGTATTTTGTTATTCCACAGCATATCTTTTTATAAACGGTTTGCTTACGCAAAGGCTCTGCCCAATCAATTGTCTCTTCAAACAAATGCGCATGCAGTGCGGCTCCCTCTCCTCGTTCTAAATCGCGAATGCTGTGCCCAAAGTGTGATCCCTGAATAAGGAAAGAATGTGCCAAATAGGAAATCAATGTATAGTATACGAAAGGAAAAGAAAACAATGCTGACATCTACTGGATCATCGTCATAGACTGCCCTTTCAATCTCCTTTATAGCGACAAGTTCGTGATCAGGCCGCCAAGTCACTGTCTTCTTCCTCCTGCCATTTTTGGCAAGTCCAGGCTGGCTTTCATTTGTCGGGGTGGCAGATATGGATGGTGGTGTCTGTACGGCAGGAGAATCTTTGCGCGACTTCATAGCTTTGAGCGCCTCTTGGAACGGGTCGAACGATGACGCCATAGCGACATTAGTACTGTCCTCCTTTTTTGCTGGAGGAGGTATGGGCGCTTTCTTGAACGAAGGCAGCTTCGCCTTGGGTTTCGGGGCAGAGAAGAATGACGAATCCGCTTTCGCGTCTTTTACAGCAGCAGCAGCCGACTTGGTTGATGTTATCGTCGTTGGCTCCCTCTTGACCGTGACGGGTCGCGTCGACGACGCGCTGCCCAACGCTGGCTTCTTGGTCACTGCAGCTGTCTTTGTCGGCACCGATTCAACCAGCTTCCTCTTCTTTGTTTTTAGATCTAAGAATGACGTTTAGCCTGTGGACGTGGTACTACGGACTGACATGACTGACCTTCGGAAACTTTACTTTCTTGAGCTTTCTTGCTCGCGTCCGCATTTGAAATCATATCTCGCCATCTTCGTTCGAGGTTGGATGCCATGTCCTTGATTGCTATATTATGCGAAAAAAGCAAATAGAATGATGGAGAAAATAGTTAGATACATTTATTATTTTACGGGTCTCAGAAAAGAATTGATGATGATGATGATATCTTTGGGTGTCCGTAACGAAGAGCGGATGCGGATGACTCGTGTTTTTTTTTTCTCTTTCTTTTTTCGTGTAGTAAAAAAAAGGATCATGGTCAAGAAGGCGTCTCAGGGAGGCCCTATTTGAGTAACATGTACGGCGGCGGACAAGAAGCTGCATATACAGTTCGGGCGTTTTATCACATGAGAGCACAGCCGCAAAATGTATACCATCCGGACCCGCTGGCAGAATAGAAACGTTAGACTCACCAGAGGATGGTTCATCCTTTACTAGCTTTCTAATAACTTTACCTAACTTGGACGAACTTAACGACTCGACAGTTAGAGGAAGGCGATCGATGAGCTGGACGAGATTAGACATGTCAGCTATGCCGTAACGATATTAATGGATATCTAAACTCACATGGAGAAGAGGCATCGTTGTCTCTGTCAATGCAGTACTATTACCCTTTGCTGCAGCTTTGATCCATTCACGGGTTATCTCCATAGCATTGCCGTTCTCGGACCATGCTCGGTAGTAGTGGTTACCTGCACAATCACGTATCCGTGCAAGGATATCCAATCGCGTGGGTGCATCTACTTCAGTCACTCCGTATTCTATAATGAGATTGGTTAGTTGGTTCACAGCCTGAGCTCCACTAAAAGCCGTCGGCAGTAAAAGAGGCTTGAGGGACTGCTTGAATATCCGTGCCTGTTCTTCTTTTTGTTCTGGAGTTAGCCCAGGCGGGACTATCGGCTCGGTCGGACTAATGGGAATCTGGGATGTGGAAGCTACAGGAGATGCCGTCGGTTGAAGCTGGGTCGATAACTGTTGTACCTGTGGCTGCTGCTGCAGTTGAAGATGCTGGTGCTGAGAGGGTGTAGGTTGTACTTGTGCTTGTGGTTGTTGATGAGCATAAAAAGAACTGGTAGGAATGATGCCCATCATGGAATTAGAAGTAGTCGGAGAGTGAAGGGCCTGGGGTGATAGAGTACCCTGGGGCGTGGGTTGCGCCTGGGCTCGATAATAGGGCTGAAACATGACATGTTGCGGATAATATTGCTGTGGTGTTCGGATAGAAGGTTGTGGTTGGGAATGTTGCTGTGCAGTCATATGTTGAGGTTGTTGATGCTGCAGTTGGGGAGAAAGTTGTTGTTGAAAAGAGGAAGTGTGCGAAAAGGAGGACTGCAAATGGCTGGCACTTGAATCGCTCAAGTTCATATTCAAGACGGGACTAGTTGAAGATATGACTATGAAAGAACGGACAAGAGAAAAAAAACACGTACTCAATCAGCATGTGTGACGATGACGATGGATGTGATAACTGCTGCTGTTGCTGCTGTAGCTGAAGCGACGGTGAATGTTGCTGCTGATTCTGCTGCTGCTGCTGCTGTTGCAGAGGCGAGTGCTGTTGCTGTTGCTGATGTTGCTGCTGCTGCTGTTGATGTTGCTGGGATGGCGTGCTCGTCGTGGCTCCGTTCAAGCTGGAGTAGTTGGACAACGGCACGGCGGATTGCCATTGTGAACCATATGCCACGGTGTTGGCAAAGGGGGATGGGATGTAATATGGCTGAGCATAGGGGGCGTAGAAAGACTGAGATGATGCTGGGAGAAGAGAAGAGGAGGAAGTGCCTATGAAAAAAAATGAGGGCGTGACCTCTGCAGGGATTTGAAAGGCGAACAGACCTGGGATGTCACCGAGAGTGGTGAAATCGGTCATATCGACAGGATTTGCTGACACTGGGCGATCCTTTGGCCATTCGTCGGCTCTGGGCTCATGGGGATTGTTCTCTTGCATGGGTGACTGTACCCATTGGTTGTACATATTCGAATCCATCGATTCTCTCTTTTTATCTTAAAAGAAAAGCGCGGGTAGCACTTCTCTCTTTCTGTGTCAGTCTGCAGGCTTGTAGTAGTAGTAGAATATCGTTGTTTCCAGCCCAGCGTTCCTCAGAGCCTCGCACTTTGACTCCCCTCCTTATTTTCCATTCTCCGCTTCACACTCCTATTTCCCACGGTCACTGAGACATTCACCATAACTCAAAGAACAACATTTCATTTTTTTCACAGTCAACGACTTTCCTTATCCTTCAACCATGACCATACAACTATCAAAGTTCGAGTCACAACGCGCTCAGGTTCGTGTCTTTATTCTCCTTCTCTCTTTTATTCTCATTTTCTCTTCTCTCAACAGCTTGCAGACAGTCTCAACGCCGTCGCCGACTCCATGAGGAGTTGCGCTCATATCGCGGAGACCTTCGCTAAAATCGTCAAGGATTCCTCTTTCTCCAATGAGGCTCTTGAACTCATAAATGGTTCGTTTTTCTTCTTTCTCCACATGTTGAAACGCGTCCTATCCCTTCAATGTACAGGCACGCTTGAGGACCACGCAAAGGGTAAAAGCAAGGCTCCGCTTCCCTTGGAAGAGGACGGTTCTAAGAAGCGCAAGCGCAAAACTAAAACCAAGGATCCCAATGCCCCGAAGCGTCCTGCCTCGTCCTACATCATTTTCCAGAACACCGTACGCGCCGAACTCAAGAAAGAGTTTCCCGATATTTCCAACACAGAACTCTTGGGCATGATTGCAGAGAAATGGAAGAATATGCCAGACAAGGATAAAGAAGTACGTCGCGTCATTATCAGATATACACCTTACCGACCGCGCTCCATCCGTCCAGATCTACAATCAACTTAATAAAACCGCGAAAGATTCCTACAATGTCCAAATGGCCGCTTACGAAAACCGTTCACCCGAAGAAGTGGAAGCCGCCAATGCTGCTGCTGCCGCTGCCGAATCTGTGAGTGTTATCCGTTAGCTCTGTAACCAACCGACTCATTATGGATAATTCAACTAGCTCAAGAAGAAGAAATCCCGTGGCGCCAAAGCTGCCAATCCTGCCCCTGCCTCTCCGGTCAGAGCCCGCCCCCCGCCTTCCGCGGAAGAAATCTCTCCCAATACCGAATCATCCGAAGAAGAGGAATCAGAAGATGAAGAAGAACCACCCGCTGCTAACGTAACCGCGTCGGAGAGCGAGTCAAGCGAAGAGGAGGAAGAGAAGCCTGTTCCTGTGACGAAGAAACGACGAGGTGACTCTGTCAAACCCTCCTCCAAGAGCAAGAAAAGTTCGAAAGCATAAGTGGATTTGGACTAACTTGCGTGCGACAGTAATACCTAGGAAGCTTTGTTCATCGCCGTAGGGCAATTTACTCATGAATGCTTCTTTGGTTCTTGTCTTTATTTTTTACTCTATCTTGCGATATAATGCTTGTCTCACCATATTGTTTTTATATTACTGTAGGGTTTATACCGGCCTACCATTCATACACTTCCTGTATTCCTAACGGCCTCGCGATAAGTTTGCTTGGATTCCGATATTTATACAGTAATTTTATCATATCATTGTCTTTTTTGGTCACAACTACGAGTATGCGGCCCGTTCGGCAAATTGCTGCGTGATCCTGTGCTAACTTGGCCAAACCCGTATAATAAGCCAATCCACTGTCCCAAACCTGTAATACGTCTTTCTTTCTTTCATACTACATGTCTGCTCCTCCGCCCTATCAAAGCAACCCTGATCAGAGACCTCTTCCAGACGGATGGATAACTCAATTTGACCCAAAGTATGTTCACGTTATCTTGAAACTTTAGAGATCAGCAAATTGATTCATGATCAACACCACACTTGCAGCTATAAAGCATGGTGAGTTCTTTCAGACGTTTCTCAAAGAAAAAAAATCTCAGAGTTTACGAATATAGGTTCTATGTGAATACTAGAGCCACTCCGCCTACTACAACTTGGAATCATCCTGCGGGCATTGCGCCACCTCCAGGACCTCCTCCCCAGTCTCAGTACTCGCCGCCTCCTACGTCACCGCCACAGTCCGGGTATGGTTCCGGGTATAATAATGGTGGTGGGTTCCCTCAGCCAGGAGGTGGTGGAGGTGGAGGTGGAGGAGGAGGAGGCTACGGTTATGACAATAATCAAGGGTCTTACCAAGGATATGGAGGAGGAGGAAATAATTACCAATCACAACCTCCTTATGGTGGTAATTCGTACAACAATGAGCCACGGTCAGATTACGGAGCGGGAGGATATGGGCAACAACCACAGCAGCAGAGCGGAGGTGGGAAAGGACTCGGTACGTACTTGATCCTGTGTTTTACCGTTGTGCTACATATAGCGCGATGGAATTACATACAGTTTACCATGGGTATGCGTGCTGACGTGCGCGTTTCTTCTGTCTATTTTTGATTATAGGTGGTGGGTTGCTTGGTGGTTTGTTAGGAGGAAAGTTGGCTGGGAAGATGAATAGTGGAGGTGGAAGTAGTAATTCTGGTGGATATGGCGGTGGAGGAGGAGGAGGATACGGAGGATATGGCAGTCCTGGTCCTTATGCCCAACAGCAACAGCCCCAAGTTGTTTATGTACAGCAACAAGCCAAACCCCAGAAGTCGGGCATAGGTATGGGCACGGTGGCTTTGGGAGGTTTGTTACTTTTTCTTTGTCTCTTCTAATACTCGGCTCTGATACTCTTTTGAATGTGTAGCCGGAGCTGGTCTTCTTGGAGGTGTTTTACTTGCCGACGCTATCGAAGATTTAGGTGGTAAGTGATTTTCCTTTGTCATAATGTGCTGATCATCTTATTTGCTGTGTATTGTTTAGATGATCGTCGGGATGACTGGGGTGGCAATGATTACGACGATGGTGGTTTCGATGGCGGTGATTGGTGATATCCCTGTTGTTGTGATTCCTCCTGGCATATACATATGAGTATAGCCAGAGTTGTTTTTGCTTTTGCTATAATTTCTATCATCATCTACATATTCAATCTATTATGTCCTATTCAAGTTCCCCGAAGTAAACAGATTGTAGTTACATGTCTCTGATGCTATGTATAAGTAATGTAAACGGGAGTCTTTTTTATCCATCTATCATTTTCTGCCTTGCTAGAGTGTGACTGATTCTCTTTTGCACTGATTAGTGTTCGTTGCACCTTCATTTATCAGACAGCGACATGCGTGTTCAGCGTGGGAATTTTATTTCGATCGCCGCTGTCAAATGTCCGAGTCAATGAGCGTCCCGAGCGTGTACTGGTCTCTCTCCTGCTTTCGTCCTTCGTTCAGCTCTGGTTTTCCTGCCGTGATTTCCAACAAACAACCGACTTGAAGGAGAAATACATGAAAGAATCTGCTTCTTTGGATGGGCGTCTAATAATGAAGAATCGTCCTGAAACACACTTGACTTGATCAGACGCTGCTTACACCGTGTGGTATGGCAGGTTATCAGGAATCTTTCAATAGATCCGTTGTCAATGATGCAACCGCTACCTCTAGGCCAGGGTGTGTATGCGGACCTACGGTGCCTGGTTTAATACACCTTTGCTGTGCCAATCGATGGCCAGGCACCCCGGCAAAGAGCTTCCCTGCTTGCCCTGTTTGTCCGACCCTGTCACTTTTCACTATAAGCGGGCACATGTTTATTGTATTTAAGAGCGAGAGTTTGCTTGGATGCTGATATCATTCTTCCTTCACCGCTAATCTTGCCATTGGGCGCCAGACTATCCGTGTCTCCTCTCAACGACTTTGTACTTACCGGGTCCGATTTGTTTAGGCTATGTTGAACGCTATGAAAAACCCAGATATCAGACCGCTTCCTGAGGGATGGATTCAGCATTATGAACCTTCGTGAGTTGTCTGGTACTATGATGTTTGATAGCGATTAGATGATCTAATTCATATCTTCCAGGCAAAGTTGCTGGTAAGCCTCTACTATGCGTTTACTGCTCCTTCATCAAGTATTAAATTTCGTTAAGGTACTACGTCCAGGTCAATACTATACCCCCAAAGATCTCCTTTTCGCATCCCGTCGACATGGTTGCCACGAAAAGGAAGAAAACCTATAGCATGCCGCCCGATGCGCAAGTCGAAATGCCTGAGGCTCTCAGTGAACCCTCTCCACAACTGCGAGAAACGCAAACCCCTCCCATAGAAACCCAAACCACTGGTCGTACTTTAGCTCAGCATGTTTATGCTAGTTCAAAGAACAGCATTGCTTCTCCGATGATCAGTAAAGATGGGCTAGAGAATCTATCTACAGCGCCTATGCCCGTACCACAGAATCCCATGACTATGCCAGTGTCTTCTCCGCCGTATAGTCCTAACGCACCGTCGCAACCCTCCGCTGGTCGGCCATTACCTTTCACCAATATCATACCGCCCCATTTGAAGTATATCAATCAGCGATCGAGCTATACCGATAGACCGACTCCATTTACTACTTCTCCATCTAATGGGTCGATTGCTGTTCAACCGGGATTTCATCGTTCAAATTCCGTGCACTCTAATCACACAACGTTCCCGAATGCCAATGCTCATCCTCACCAACGCACCCAGTCGTATACGGGAGGAATTAGCTCCAGTACTGGCAATCTGGCTCCTGACGGTAGTGGTAATCCACGTCCTACACCTCATATATTAACTACTGCTAGACCACCTACAACGGAAACACCCGTTTCTGTCATGGGTGCAAGCCAGCCCGTAACCTCTGCACCTGTTCCGCTTCCTGGATTTACCTCCCCGCCGTCTAGTGCAGGGTACAATACTGGGAGTCCAAGTTCGAGTACCACCGTATCACCTATGCCCTCTGCCTTGGTTTTCCCTCAAACGTCGATGCCCTCGAGTCCTCCACCTCCACCCCCTAAAACCAGTCCGTCTTATATTCCGAACATGCATTCACCTATCATGCCTCAAACCACGACCATTACTACACAAAACAATATGGGGCGACTAGCGATGGGAGCAGGTAAACTTGCCGGGAAAATTGCAGCGCATGCTTCCCTACAAATTGCCGGAAATCTCATATCGAATGCAACGGGCATGTCATCAAATTTTATCACTGGTGTTGGAGGATTGCTTCTCGATAATAGGTTTACTGGGATGCTCAAGGCGGCTTTTTCGAAGAATTCTGCTGTCACACAAGCGGACCTTCAAGCTGTAATGCAAGGGCTTCCTAATGCGAACTATCAGGCTGTCATCAATGCGCTCATGCAAAAACAGCAGCAACAGCAACAGCAAATCATATCGCAAACGCAATTTTATAATGGAGTGCAATATCAACGCCCGAACCAGGCTACGGTTGATTATAATAGTTTAATCCAGGAAATTCAAAGGTTACAGAAGGTCGCGCAGGCTCAGCAAGCTCAGTACCTCTTGGCTCAACAGCAGCAACTTGCTCAGCTTCAAGCGCAAGCAGTCCAACAACAACATGCTCAGGCTCAGGCCTCTGTCCAACTGCCGCAATCGCATTATCCGCTGGGGCAACAACCACCAACTGCTACACATATGCAGCCCCAGCAAACTGGTACCGCTCAGTACCAATCGCTGCTGCAAGTGCAGTCGGGGTCGTCTCTGCCACAACCACAGGCTTATTCGCAACCACAATACGCGAGTACTAATCAGCAGCAATTGCAGGCATCTGTGCAGTCCACCTCGCCTCTGCAACAACATACAAGTGGTAGTCAGCATCAATTGCCGTCGCAGTCGCCTGTGCAGCAACAAATTTTGGCTGAACAGCAAGCATTGGCTGCACAGCAGGCTCATCTACAGCAGCAGGAACAGGAGAATGCCCAAAAGTTCCAAGAAGCTTTGCAACAACAGCAACAAGCGTCATCCCAACAACAAGCTCAACTTCAAGCTTATTTGCAGCAGCAGCAAGAACAACAACAAGCGGCTATTCAGCATGTGTTGCAACAGCAACAACAACAGCAAGCAGCGATTAACTCTCAGCTAGCTCAGCAGCAGCAGCAGCAACAGGCCATGAACCAAATGATGCAGAACGCCAATCAGCAACAGCAATCACAGGAGAATCCCTACGTGCAAGTATTAGACCAGATTCTGCAAAATGTCACTCAGCCACAACAGCAGCAGCAACCACAGGATAACCCATATGCGCAAATATTTAACCAGGTGCTACAGAACACGATGCAGCAGCAGCAGCCTTCATTTGCCGACATGATGAATTCAGCATTGAGTGGAACAGGACAAACTCAGACACCCGCGTTCGATCCTACGAACTTGTTTTCCGACCCGAGCACGTTGAATGCTGGAGGATCTACCGACATCCTAAATAACCTTGTACAGAGCTTCTCAAATAGTTCTCTAGGAGGGACTGATACTTCGGGGCTTACGGATGTCATTGGAGGTCTCGCTACGGCTTCGGATACGTCAGACTTGACTTCTAGTATAGCACAGAGTATGTTTTCATCGTAAGTTAGGATGGTGTTTTTCTTCGATATGTCAGATTTTCTTCTTTTCGTTTTGGTTATTATGGTTTTTATAAATGTAGAAATGTATGAAAAGTAAAGGTCACCCAACCAAATAGAAATCCGTTGGTTATTTCAGAATTGAGGATAAGCTCTTGGACTCCTTCGGGGCGTATATCATAATTTTCTAGTAAAATTTCTATCTTGAAAGAAAATCCAAGGCTCCGTCACTTGCCACAGAGCGAGCAACGAGAGAAGGACACTATCGGCCAGATCAGACAAACCCGAGTCCTAATCGAGACGGCGGCCATTGGTCAGTATAGAGGGGAGGCACTTGAAGTACTCGAAAGGTCTTGACGTGCTGCATCTATATTATGCTTTAAGCATCCACCCCACTAAAAGATCGTTGGAATATGGAGTGGGATATCTGATATTTCTGTGTTCTCAAAAGCTGTGAGCCCAACGGGAGAGCATCTTGTTTACTGGGAGAAAGGTTCGCTGAACTCAAACTTCAAACCGCAAATTTCCTCGGCGACTGACAGTTGACCGGGCCCTGGAGAAGCACAGGCGCGCGCAGTGGTGGTTGGAGGAGGATGTTGGAGGGATGAGTTTGCAAATTGCCAATGACTAAGGCGCCTTGACACTCGCATGACAACTCCTTTTCAGTTACCACGTCGCTACGTAGACTCAGAGTCCACCAGTGCACTAGTCACTGTATATTACTGAGTATAATTCCGGCATGAATTCAGGGGGACTGCAAGGGCAGCTCAATTGACTCCAGCACTCGATGATTCGCAGTTCGCCCAAAGTCTGCCAGGTGAGATAACGAGAAAGGGAGGGCTCCAGGTTCAGAGAACGTTTCTCCCTAGAGAATGAGACTTCTTGACAGTTTTACTCATCCCTCGTCGATGATTCCTAGTCGTACTAAAATTATAAGTTTGACATTAAGCAAAGACTAGAAAATCCTTACTCTTGTTTAAAATGACATAAATAAAGGACAAACAATCACTTCTGGAGCATTGCATGTTTACGCAGCCCTATGCAGTCCAACTCCAGCTTGACGAACATGGGCTTTGGTTGGGCTCATTCAGAAGGCTTGGTGATAAGATATACCTCACCGAGTCATGATATCTTCTGCAGGTTGCCGTCTCGCACTACATTCTTCTTTCTTAAACGAAAGTCGCGATTTCGAGGAATCTGGAAGGATTGCTATTGGCGAAAGACATGAAGCCAGAGACAATTGAAGACTTAATTTCAGATAACATGAAGAAGTCGAGTCGTGAAACGCCAGATTGATCCTTCCCATTGGGTTATTTACATAACATGCATCATGAACCAAAATTGCACCACCATCTGTGTCCAAATTGCTGTCCTGAGGGTAATAGTTATGAGGCCACATAAGAGAGAATGTGAGAGCCAGGGTTCTTCGCTTCAGACGCTGCCAAGTAAGTTTGTGATGCGTGTCTGTTGTGATGACGCTGACATTTCCAAATCAGCGCGTTACACCGTGAGTGTTGTCAAGTGCCAGGAGTTCAGCACGCGTTCATTGTAATTTGCATTCTGCCCCTTTTTGACAACGAACTCTCGCCTTTGCTGGAGTTTCCTCTCTCCAGCAGCTCCTGCGAGCGTCGCGTTCGCGCCTACTCCTGGAACAACTGATCTCGTAAAATGGCTGAAGGCGGCGATGGGAACATTAAGGTCGTCGTGCGGTGTAGACCGCTCAACTCTCGAGGTGCGTGCTAGAGCTTGATCGATGCTAGAAAGCTTATGAAACGATTTGTCCATATAGAACTTGCTCGAGGAGCTAAGCCACTCATTCGAATGCAAGGAAACCAAACATTCATTGACCCACCAGAGGTAGGCTCCTCACAGGACACAAAGCGTGCAACCGAGAGAAAGACCATGGCGTTCAGTTTCGACAAGAGCTACTGGTCAGCGGGACCGAGAGACGAACCTCGTTATTGCTCTCAAGAAACATTGTATAATGATCTAGGAAAGGAACTCCTGGATCACGGTTTTTCAGGTTTTAATGCTTGTATTCTCGCTTGTAAGCATCTTTCAACTATCTGAAGAAGTTGTGTACTCATTGAAACTTCAAAGATGGTCAAACGGGTACGTCATGTAAAGTCTTTGCAAATGTGTGAGCTGTTAACATGGGCCATAGGTTCGGGTAAATCGTATAGGTAAGTCTTTGTAGTTTTGAAATTCATTATACGAAACTAAATTCGATATAGTATGATGGGATGTATGTTGCTGTCTCGCTCCTCTATCCCAGTTTCTCAATCGATTCAATTCTTTAGATGGAGCTGACAAGGGCATTATTCCCCTAACGTGTGAGGAGTTATTCAAACGCGTGGAGGACAAGAAAGCAAAGGATCCAAATATAAATTTCACCGTCGAAGTTTCTTATATCGAAGTACACTCCAAGCCTATCTCACTGTGAAACCTGATAGTAACCTTTGAAATCCCCAGATCTACAACGAGAAAGTGCGCGACTTGCTCAACCCCAAGAACACAGGAAACCTGAGGGTTCGCGAGCATCCAAGCTTGGGCCCTTACGTCGAGGATCTGAGCAAGCTGGTTGTTGGAAGCTATGATGAGATGATGACCCTCATGGACGAAGGTAATAAGGCACGTACAGTCGCTGCAACAAACATGAACGAAACGTACGTCGAGGCGCATCACCCACAGTATCGAGCCGAAGCCCCGTATTCACACTTTGTTCTTTCCAGTTCTTCCCGATCCCATGCCGTATTCACCCTCCTTCTATCAATGAAAAGGCATGATGAAACCACGAACCTGGACACTGAAAAGGTTTCTCGAATCAAGTGAACAGACTTCTCCATTCCCCACATTCCACATTTTCTCATCTTCCTATACAGTCTGGTCGATCTTGCGGGATCTGAACGTGCAAATTCAACTGGCGCTACCGGGCAGCGACTAAAAGAAGGTGCCAACATTAACAAGTCCCTTACTACTCTGGGGAAAGTTATCTCGGCGCTTGCTATGGCAAGCCAAGCAGAAGGCAAGAAGGGCAAGAAAAAGGCAGAGGACTTCATTCCTTATCGTGATTCAGTGCGTGATTGTCGCAGTATTCGGTACCTAATCGATCACTGACGTGTGCAACGCAGGTTCTTACATGGTTGTTGAAGGACAGTCTTGGTGGTAATTCGAAGACTGCAATGATCGCTGCTATTGCACCTGCTGATTATGAGGAGACTTTGAGTACGCTCCGGTATGCCGATCAGGCCAAGAAGATTAAGAACAAGGCTATCGTAAACGAGGATCCCAACGCGAAGCTTGTTCGTGAGCTGAAGGAAGAGCTTGAGGTGCTCAGAGGTACGGCATAATCGCACTTTGGCTCTCTCGTGTGCTGAAAATCATCCTTTCAAAAAATCTTTGTTGCTCCGAATATATTAGCCCGTGTCGCTGGTGCCACCTCAGAGTCTACTTATGACCCTACAGTACCTCCCGAGAAGCAGAAAGTCACATACCAGACTAAAGATGGTCGAATCAAAACCGTGACCAAAGCTGAACTGGAAGAACAGATGGAGGCTAGCGAGAAACTTATGCAAAGTCTGAATGAAACTTGGGAAGAGAAATTAGAAAGAACTCAAGAGGTACAGAAGGAACGGGAGAAGGCATTGGAAGAACTGGGCATTACAGTGGAGAAGAATCTCGTCGGTGTCCATACCCCGAAAAAAGTGAGCTGGAGTCACTTCCAAATGTCAATACATAATTCAACCATTGATTCTGCCAGATGCCACACCTTGTTAATTTGGTGAGTGCTTAATTTATTCGACTGCTGTCTACCATTGTATTTCGAGCTAAATTAATAACTGTTTTGATGACAATTTCAGAATGAAGGTATGATTATTCCAACACTTCCGTTCTCTGCCGGCAACTAACTACTCCGCCTCCTCTAAGATCCTCTCATGAGCGAATGCTTAATCTATCAACTCAAGCCAGGAAGGACTGTTGTACGTGACTTCGATACACAACCCCGAAACGTGCTATATCTAATCTGACACGGAATCTACCACTATATAGGTAGGAAGACTGGATAGTGAATTGCCTGCTGCAATCCGATTAAGCGGGGATAATATTCTTGAAGAGCATTGCTACTTCGAAAATACAGATGGCAAAGTCGTCATCGTTTGTATGCCTGACAGTGTCACAGTGAGATAATTTTTCTTGAATACCAGAACAGATTATAACTGTTTCGTGATTTAGTTTTTGAATGGCAAACAGCTCCAACCCGGACAGGTGAGCAAGCTTTCTGCAAATGACTCAGTGTATTTTAGTAATGGTCTTACCTTTCCTAGCCTCATAAACTTCGCTCTGGATTCCGCATCATTCTTGGTTAGTTTTCCTGGACTGCTTGATCCTCTTAAAAACCAAACACAGCATGCTTATTACTTGATTGCGATGAGCAGGTGATAACCATGTCTTCAGGTTTAATAACCCTGAAGAAGTGCGCAAACAAAGAGACCGCGCGACGATGAAAACCAACATGCACATGAGCATATCTGCTGCCGACCTAGAGGCAAGCGAAAACTCGCCACGGCCTCATTCGCCCACATCATCGACGGATGAACAATTTGACGTTGACTGGAATTTTGCAAAACGTGAGGCTGCTTTTGCCAGACTAGGTCTGGATCCTGCTCTTGACAACCTGCCGGATGACGATTTGAACAAGCTGTTCGAAAAAATCACCAAGGTCAAAACATTGCGGGATCACAATTCAAAATCCCGTCCGGAAAGCAGTCTTAGTCAAGCCGACGATATCTGGAGTGAAACTAGCAGGCCACAGACAAGTGATGCAAACACAGATGACACAAGCCTTTATGCCGGTGCTAGCTATGCAGGAACTCCAGCTGTGGATGGCGATCTCAAAGATGTTCAAAATCGGCTGGAAAATAGACTTCAAGAAATGACGAGTGATTCTACAGAAGCGGACGACCTTAAAATCGAGAAGGAGCATATGGAACACCAATTGCGACTTGTCAGAAATCAGATGAAGCGTCTTATCGATGCGCGCTCAAGAGGGGACATAGATACTGTTGGCTTGGACTTTGAACCTGCTATCTTCTCTGCTCGTCAGTTGAAGCTGATAAGAAAAGTACTTGATCGATGGCGCGCTCACAGGTCTTTCTCGATGGCAGAAACAATTCTGACAAACTCCGTCATGGTCAAGGAGGCAAATATTATCAGGCAAGTTTTTGTGCGCTAGCTGACCTCGATGAATCATCGTTAATACTATTGTTTCTACAGCAAGGAACTCGGAAAAGAGGTATTGTACAATTTTACCATCGCATCCGGAGGATCCTTGGCTGCACCTACATCAGCTGTGGACACAATTGCTGGATTAGATCAATTTGGCGATGTGTCTGACCCCGTTTTGGCATCAGCAACGCAGCCATCTGTTGCAGTGAAAGTTTTAGACAAGCGCAATAATGCTATCTATGCGTGGTCTCTGGATCGTACTCAGCAACAGTTGCAGCGTATGCGCAATCTGACAACTTACATTGATCGCCCTTCTTACACACAGCACTTCTCTTCCGACGAACCATTTTTTGATGCCCCTCCCCCGGAATACTCATTCATTGGCAATGCGTTGATATCACTTGCAACGTTATCACGAAGGCTCTCATCTTCATCTACTGTACCAATATTCTGTCGATACACGTCAGAAGCAATTGGCTCATGTCGGGTCGATATCAAAGTTGTTAATGTTGTCCTATCGCCTAAATACCTCGATAATTCATCTCCTCCAACGCGATCTTCATCCCCAATGCTAGGAACGGTGCCACCTGGTAGCAAATTATCATTCTTTCTCACAATCGACCAAGTCAAGGGCTTATCATCTCATGATTTCCGTGGTGTACATTTTCAAGTTCGACTTTCTTCTTTTGTGGGAGCATCACTGGCAGCGGAAGAAGTTTTTCCGTCAGGAGCTCTCAATATGGATGTGTCTTCCCTGTCTGAACTGAAATTCAGGCGTAGTTTTACTATAATTACAACCTCTAGAGTCCTTAATCATCTCCGACAAGGTTATGCTCCCATCGAATTTTTTGCTGCTCTTAAACCCACTTATCTGGAGCGGATGGAGCGGTGGGACGAAATGCGAGAGCAAAAACAATACATTCGACCCAGCCCGATGTCTCCCACTACAGATAGCCGACCAGCTACACTACCACCGATGCGCCGTTCTGAGACCGATTTCGTGGTAGAACAAGTTCACGACGTTGTTGCATGGATTCAAGTTTGTGAACTAGGACCTAATGGCTCATATATTCCGGTGCCTGTAATATCGCAGGGTAGCCTTGACCCGGGTGTATTTTCATTACATCAAGGATTGCAAAGGCGACTCGTTATTTCACTGTCGTCCAACTCAGGCCTTCAACTCCCATGGCAAGAAGTTACAAAGGTCCGTATTGGCAATGTACGATTGCTAGATGCAAAAGGCCGAATCCATGAACCATCTTCCAAAATTCTCGTGACGTTGCCCCTCCTCAAAGATCAGAACATTGATTTCAAACCAGATGGCTCAGGTGTTATCAGTGCAGAGGCACTTTGGGACTCAAGTGTGCATGATTCTATCCTTTTAAATCGTGTTACCGCACCCAACAATCGCGTTATGCTGCAACTGTCATGCTCTGTGGCAGTTGAAATCTGTGCCGACCCTGTTCAATTCAACATGGACTTAGCAATCACGATGCAAGCCAGAGATGCGGGCCCTCCATCAAAAATTCTCACATTTTTTGGTTCGAACAAGATCTTGTCGAAGACGAGCACACTGTTCAGCGTGCGTCTTTCACCTCCATTAACACGTTCTGCCAAGGATCTTTGGCGACTTGACACGTCGGAAAAGTATGTGAGAGGTGAAGAAACTCTGGGATTATGGAAGCCTCGAGGTATATCGGTCGTGGAAGACTATACCAAATTAATCACGACAGAAAGGCGGGCAGCAGATGTGCAGGCCATTAGGGTCATTCTGGCTGCCTCACCCCCTAAACCCATATCTCCCGATGCTCTTGCATGGCGTTCAGATGAGCTGCTCAAGAAATCTCTAGCCTTATGGCAGAAACAATTTGGGCATCCCGGAAAGGTACGATGATTAACTTGCACGGAGTCGCGCTGACCACTAAATGTATCTTAGATCGTTCTAAGCCAAGATCCCGCCGACCCGGATGATCAGAACAGCTCCAAAACAGACGTTGGGTCACTAGAAGGACTGAAATTGGTGTCTGAGACGAAGGTCGTTCCCAGAAGGTGTGCCTCTTCTTTGTGCCTCCTCTTTGCATTATGCTGACCTGGATATTAGTGACGGTGTGATCAAGAAAGGACATTTGTTGATACTTACGGATGCAAACCAAGATATCTGGGAGCGAAAATGGTTTGTTCTGAAACGGTACGTAATTCTGTATGATATCATTTCATTCTAGTAAACTCTCTTATTCTCTCAAGGCCATATCTACACGTATTTGCACACTCTAACGAGCTAGAAGAGATGAGCATCATAAGCCTAACAGGCGTAAACGTCGAAAGCGATCCTCATAAAGAACTACTATTAGGAGTATGTACACAGTTCCTTTGTCAGATCACTCAATGTCTCATATATCTGCCTCCCACAGAAACCACACTCTTTTACACTTTTTACATCGTCCAACTCACATGCACTTGCGGCACCTAATGCCAAAGAGCTTCAGTCATGGATAACGAAACTAGATCCTACCCGAATACCACCGTGATGATATGTGCACTAAACATGCCTTCTTTTTTATTTCTATTCATAATTTTACATTGTTTGTTGGTTTTATAAAGATAACGGAATCCCGGTCTCTCTCTCTCTCTTTATATCATATATTTGCACATCATGTATATCTATTCTATGACCAATCTATATTTAAATACCCTAACGTCCTTCTAGCAGTGACTTTATCTAATAATTTATGCGCATTTCTCGCAAAAAATATTGGTTAGTCAATATTTTTTTCGCGCCTTTTATAGAAAACTTCCATAAGAGGCGAATGACCTTCCATATCGGGCACCATACGAGGTCGGAGTGTAGTAGTGTTAATGAACGAACTCAAGTCTACCTACGTTGTTTTTACCTCAAAGCTTTTGAAGTTGGGGATTGATAGATTTACACCCCGTACCTCTCTTACTTATAATAAGTACACCTTGTGCCTTCTACGTCGTTTTACAACTAGTCCTTGTCGATTGACTGGGGCTGGAAAAAGTAGATGTTTCAAAAAAATATAGTTGAATGTGTGTAGTAAGCGATACATGTGTCTAGTACGATGCAATTCCTTCCAATGAGATGTTAAATATTCTAAGTCTACGAGGGTTGGGCGGTGTCCAAAGAGCATAATACTAATAATACAGTAGTGGTGGGGCTGCGTGAGGGGGTTCGTGGTATGGGGAGTTCGTCGATGAGGACAATTTTTTGTAGAGATGGTAGTGGTATCATAGATAGGAGAACGAAGAAGAGAAGAAAAAACAAAGAAAAAAGACAAAAGTTAATCGCATCGTACTGCAGGTGTATCATTCTGTTGTAAAAAAAAAAAGACATTGTTGTCAGTAAAAGTAATTCATGAACCAGGAAACTAAAGAAAAACACGAACTTCGCGGATGAAAGTAAGCATATGGCAAGTGATGTATCCTTGAGAGAATCCAGCACCGGCGTATGCGAAGAGGTACTGCCATTTGCGCTTGAATGCAGCGTAGTCGGCTGGATCACGGAGCGAGGGGTAGTCTTGGGATATCAGCTCCTGCGTGAGGTTGGATTCCAGCCTTCGGCCCCACTCGCGGAGAGTGCGAGGATAATCTGCGACCGATGCCGATGGTCAGCGACTGTATTTGGTGCATAGAGCGCCATATGAATAAATGACTTACGAGCAGCGTGGTTCTCGACGCCTTCCAAGGTGAATCTGCCTTGTGATGCAGTGTTGGCAGCTGTGATTAACGTGGTCGCACTTGGGAGGCAAGAGTTTGGCCACATGTATTTTCGCATGAAGTCTTCAGCTCTAATCAGGAAGGGTTAATTCACCATTTCGGTTGAAGAAGACTGGCCATCGAAACTCACTGATATTCTGAGTACCTTGATTCAGGGAATGTTGATGAAGTGACGACGGCGGTAGCGTTTTTGGATTTCAGTGCAAAGTCGACGAGCTTGAAGTACAGGTTGTAGTACTTGGCACCAACATGCTGAAAATCGAGTTTAGAGAAAAAAAGTAGACGGACAAGTCTATGAAGATGCATACCTCTAACATTTCTATGCTGACGAAGGCATCAAATGCCTTTTCGAATTCGGCAGGAATTTCCCGATAGTCGAGGAGATGTACGCGAATACGACCTTCGAGACCCGCCTCCTTTATGCGCTCCTCGGCGAGTTTTTTCTGTTCTATTGATAGTGTCAAGGTGTCGACTTCGCAACCGAAAGAACGCGCAGCCTAGACAAAATGGTTTGTGTTAATTATATCTGCCTGCCGTTGGTCAAAGGGGGAAAGTACCTCAATAGCAAGACCACCCCAGCCGCTGCCAAATTCGAGGATTCGGTGGCCAGGCTTCACTCTTGCTGCGCGTAGTACGTGACGGATTTTTCGTAGCTGAGCTGCCTCAAGATCTCCCGGAGTTGGGCCCATCTCAAGATCACCTCTCACGCCGCCCTCTGCCTCGCTCCACAGGCCGCAGGAATACATCATCTCTTTACTTAGGAAAGCCTAAAAGTCGGTCAGAAAAAGGTCCGGTATATTTTTAATCCTCAAAAGAGAAAAACTCACTTTGAATAGCTCATTGGACTGGTCGTAACTGGCAATGGCATTTAATCGGGCCTGCGAGCGTGTCTGTCCGAGGAAGCTGTTGTATAAACTTGAGATAGCGGAGGATATTTTGGCGACGGTCGATGACAGTGTGTCTTGCATGCCAGCCTGATTCTCCAACCATATCTATGTGCCAAAAATATGATGAATAAACAGCACCGGAAAAATGTGTCAGGTGTATACGTACGTCCATGGCACCTTTGAGGGATGATACTTCGACATCTCCAATCATGTACGCTTCACTGACTATGAGGAAGACGTGAGTAAAAAATATTGCAGGTTGTAGTGTGGATTATGTTCTCACAGCCGAGGTCTCCGGAACTATTTGAATCAAATAATAAAGCGTCAATCAAACACGGTCCCTGACAATATTATATTATCAGGCACTTACAGCATAATACGAAACCAGAAATTGTCGTTGAGAACGCGAAGGTGAACATCATTGCAGCCCTTGTGGTATTTTCCGTAATAGTGTGTCCCTTCAGAGTCTGATATTGTTAGGTGACCAATATGAATCGCGTTTTCTAGGACGGCGAGTATTGATGAACGCGCTAATGAAACTAGTTAGACTGGATGCGACTTTAGAAGAGGGGTAAGAATAATTACCAAAAGAGACAGCCCATGATCTTGGACTGAGGGTAGATAATGAGAAGAGAGAAGAAGTTTTGAGAGCGGCCTTTGAAGAAGAGGGAAACTGGACGCAAATCGGGGACTGTGCAGATTGCATTGGGACACGGTGAAGAATGGGAAGTGATTGAGGACTGGAGCGAGGAATGAATGAAGTGGAAAAGTTTGGACCTTTTATGCAGTTGGGCCAAAGGCTCGACGGATGAAATTGGACACATCTTTTCTCGTGTCTCCCAGGATGAAGATCGGTAAATCTGAGGAAACCGATGGGGAGGAGAGTGAGATGGATCGCGTATGAAAATGGTACATGAAAGCGTGGATATGGTTTTTAGTAGGGTTGTTTCGAGAGCTTAATGGGGGTTAAAGACTTCCACACGGGAACTATGATCACATCACTTACCCTCAGAACATAGAATTTCCAGATCCCTGCACGGCGTAATACAGCAACTCACATACCGAAGCTCAACGTTAAGATTACATCTTCCACGTGGTCTCATCCCTTTCTCACGAGCAATCCAAGATTCAAATCCTGGGATTCCTCTTTTTAAAAACATCCGAACGTTGCCTCCAATAACATTCACTGAAACATATACTCCCCCTTTCGTCCTCTTCAAGTCGGCGGAGCATGCCGCGGTATGTGTCGTCCGGGGATGACGACGCCGAAGTAGACTGCACCTACAGGCTCAACCCTGGCCTGACCACTGGAAAGGTATAACGGCATTGATCTGGGAGAGACTGAACCGTTTCCATCGCTTCAACGACTCTTTTTTTCTCTCGCATTCTCGAATTTTCGGACATAGGTCCAGCCATGCTCTGACTAGATGGCAAGGGGTGGAAATTGGCTTTCATTCGCGTACGAAATGGAGATGCAGATATTTATTCAAAAGATTCCGACCGACGAACGTCCTCGTGCCTTCCTCCGGCGCCCCGCCCCAAAGTCAGAGATGTAGGATCAAATGTAGATAACCATGCTCAAAGTTTCACAGTCGTATTCCAGCCAGGCTGTAAGTGGTGGTCGAAATTGGGCAGCGCTAGCCCTGCAGCACTCTCAGTGTGAACTTGATCCAGAATGCCCTATGCGTTGGTTTTCTTCACATCCTCGTGACGAACGTATGCCTTCTAGACAGACCTGGATATTCAGTGCATACAACCATCGATGGGAAACCAAAGCTTACCACCTCATTAAGATTACAGAAATAAGGGACATGCCGAGAGGAAATGTTGAGTCTATCAACCATTTTCTGTCACGTACAGTAAATCCTGTGCAACCAGACAAACACCAAACACTAGATCTCGACGTAAGTCTTATACAATTAAGTTTTAGTGTGCAGATACGGTGAACAATCGTGCTGTACACGTGAAAGGCCAAGAAGTGTCTTTTGAGTTGTTATTTGAAAATGAGAAACTTACACCTAGCTTGTTCGGAAACTCGTAAAACTTTGTGTCTCCGATAAGCGCATTGTAGCGGCGACCTTACCGAAAATGAAGGACGAAGGAGGGTCGCTGGGTTGAATATTGCAACGAGAGTGGCCACCGATAGTTTAACCTGCACTGCCTTGGGAAAAAAGAGGGTTGCAAACATACGCGTACGTAACTTGCAGACCGTCGTTGGGCTGTGTGATGCGTTATGTTAATGTATGATAAGATCCAGCCGTCCTCAACACGCATCTGTCGAAGGCAAGTATAATCGTTAGTAGAGAAGTACTGGATTTTGAGTGAAGGAGCTTGAAACCAAGAGCTTGACGTTTTATCGCAGACGGACTTTTCTGTTTGTCAACGAAGATTAAAGGTGTGGGGTAAGGGATGAACTATAATGAAACCCCAGCACAGAATTGGACAACAACATTCTCAGTGAACGGAGAAGTGCGGGCCATTTAACGTTTGAAGAGCACGGTACGGCATGCTGCTTGCTGTGAAGTGTTTGAAATTTGGGATGTGATCGTTCATTGGACAAGTAACAAGACACGGCCGCAGTCGTACAGTAACATGCAAAACTAAAAGCGGACCAGGATAAGCGTGAATTAGACTGATCACAGTACTTACTTATCGACGGCCCGTGGCGAAACAGGCAAATTCCTAGATTGCATGATAGCGCAAGGTACCTGGTTTATTGAGCACTCACTGCAAGCTGCTGCTTTTCTTGTTGGACGTGCGAGCTTCCAATACTGTAATACAGCCTTCCTGCGACATCATTCACAACCCAGTCTAGTCCAGACACAAGATTTGCTCCCGTGACGGCGCTACATGGCCAGATCTTCCAGCGATGTGTTGTGATCGCGTTGAGATTCAAAACCTATGAGGATTCCATCCAGCACACCCACACCGAACCGTAATGTTAAGCATGGAATCGTATGACAGGAACAGTGAAGGGGTCTTACGTCGCAAATTTCCGCGTCAGTCATCGAACCCTGCAAATCCTGTTTATTGGCAAATACAAGTAAGGAGGCGCCAGCCAGCCGCTTGAAAAAAGACGTGATATCCGTGGTTGAGAATGACAAGTATAGTGGAAGGATCAAAGAGGCTTACATCTTCAGTCAGCAAGCTATGTAATTCCTCTTTACAATCCTGCATGCGGGTCCTGTCACTCGAGTCAACTACCCACACCAACGCGTCTGTTTGTTCGAAATAATTTCGCCAATAGGGCCGGAGAGTCCGTTGACCACCGACGTCCCCTTGAAGTGTAACGGCACGGATGTCAGTGAGGTGGCGGAGTAGCAAAAAGGAAACGTCCATATTCACAGATGTTTAGTGTATAACTTTCCAAGAGGAAGAACCGAGAACAGATCAGTTCTGGTATGGATGCCTGGATCGGGAACGTACGAACTTTCCATGTGCAAATGTCTTGATATTGAATCCTAATGTAGGGCTAATGCTGCTAATATCCTCTCCGTTCAGTTTCTTCAGAATCGTGGTCTTCCCCGCATTATCCAGACCACTGTAGAGAGCCGTATCACTGTTAGAGAAATCCAGGAAGGCGGGATTTCTTACTGACAGAAAAAGCAATCGCATTTCCTTTTCTTTCTGGCGATTCTTCCTGATAATTGTAAGCAACCCCATGATTAAAAGAAACGGTCTGTCCTGCGGTCGTAAAGTGTATGATAAGAGGAATGAAGTCAAGCTTGATCAAGTCACGTTCGGCAACGATCGCGGTGTTAATCAATTTGCCGTTTGCCGGAACCGACTTTCCTTGGTGGCTGATAAATAATTATCTTTACGCTTATTTCTTGATCAACACGGGCATTGCTTCACATTCAGGCATATTATCTTCCTTATATACTCTCGTTTTAATCTTACATGGCTCCCAAAAACAAAGGAAAGAAGGGAAAGAAGGGCGACGATGACTTCTGGTATGTGGCTTTCCGTGCTCTTTCTTCCTCCTTCCCAAAAGAACGAATGGATGCTAATCACTTCGTCGGATCTACAGGGATAACGCTGGAGAAGAAGTCGCACCCAACATACAGGCTTTGAAGGGCGCGGATGATGACGATACACCTTTCAAGAAACCTACAGCAACAGGTTTCTCTGCATTCGCAGATGCAGGACTCATGGATGACATCCCGGATGAGGAAGATGGCGGTGGCGGAGGACTCATGGTACGTATGACCCCCTTTACTGTCACTCCAATTACTTCGATACTCACTTTTCCCGCTCGCTCAGTCACTGATATCCAACGCAGGCAAGCCGAAGAAAGACAAGAAGAAGAACAAGGCCAAAGATTTCGATGATTTCGACGATCAGAATGATGCCCCTTCGAAGGCTGAATCCAAAGCACCTGTGGAAGTGACCGCTGAAGATCTTGCTGATGAAGAATGGGGTCCCGTCAAGGAGAAGAAGAAGAAAGATAAGAAGGGGAAAGGGAAGAAGGGGAAACAAGAGGATGAGGATGAGGCAGACAAGAGTACGTCTAACCCATTAATATCCACACGAGCATATCGTCTGATCAATCTCAAGCTGAGCCTGCGCCTGCAGCAGAAACGACAGAACCAGCTGCTGTAGCTACCCCTCCTGCCGATAAGGACGACAGGGATGACGATGAACCTCAAGAATCTAACACAAAAATACTTTCCAAAAAGGAGAAGGAAAAACTCAAGAAAGAGAAAGAAAAGGTACGATATTAATTAATGTGATCGCACAGAGACTCATATATTTTAACTAGGCCAAAAAAAAGGCCCAGGCTGCAGCTAAGAAAACAGCGGAAGGTGGAGATGCACCAGCACCAAGCACGCCGACTGCTCCAGAACCTGCCGATGCTGCTGCAGAGGATAATGAAGAGGGAGATGATGCTGCTGGAGGTAAAGCAGATTCGAAGAAGAAGAAGAAAAAGAAGGTGGCGAAGAAAGATGACGAGCCCGCCCCGACGCCCGCCCCTTCAGCGGCGGGTGGTAAGAAAAAAGGAGGGATCAGCGCTCTCCGAGCTCTTATGGAGGAGAAGAAACGTCTTGAGGAGGAGGCTAGACGCGCAGAGGAAGAAGAGAGGAAACGTATAGAAGAAGAGGAACGCTTAGCAGAGGAAGAGGAGAAAAGAAAAGAAGAAGAAAAGCAACGTAGAAAAGAGAAAGAGAAGGTTTATTTTCGTTCTAATTTCCTTCATTAACTTGTTATCTCATTACCTGTGCTCTTCAGGCTAAACGGGAACTTGCCAAGAAAGAGGGCCGTCTGCTCACAAAGAAACAAAAAGAAGAGAAACAGATGGCAGAACTTCGCAAACAGGCTCTTTTGGCTTCCGGGGTTCAAATCGAGGGTCTACAACAGCAAGCTTCAGGTAGTGGCCCGCCGGCACCAAAGAAGGTTGTATACGGAAATCGAAAGAAGAAAGGCCCTGCGACGAAAGATGAATCGCCTGCTCCATCAAGGCCAAGATCACCGGAGCCTGTACAGGAAGTGAAGGCGACACCTTCGCCTGTGAATGATACTCAAGAGAAAACTGGTGATGCAAAGTCTGACTGGGACGCTAGCAGTGATGAGGAAGAACCCGCCCAACCGCTTGCTCCAGCCCCTCCTTCTGTTAAGGATGACTGGGATGCTTCAAGCGAAGAGGACGAAAAGAAGAAACCAAGTAAGAGTCAAAATTCCATTGAAATATCATATTTACATTAACAATAATTGCAGCGCCTGCACCAGGCAAACCCGTTGCAAAAAATCAGCCAGCAACAAAATCAAAGACAGAGAAGCCTACACCAGCGAAACCTGCTGATGCAAAGCCTGTCAACGGAAAGCCTGCGAATGGCAAGCCTACAGTTGCCTCTACCGCCCCTTCAAAAGCGCCTGCGAAGGCACCCGTAAAAGAAGAGGAGTCCTCTTCATCTGAAGAAGATTCTGACTCCGACGACGACTCGTCCGAGGACGATTCAGATGAATCATCATCTGAAGAGGAGTTGAGCGTAGCGCAGAAACTTGCAGCACAGCGTAAAGCTGAAGCTGCCGCTCGTCGTGCTAAAGCACGCGAGGAAGCTTTAGCAGCTCGAAGCAAGGAAGACTTGCGAAGTCCCATTTGCTGTATCTTGGGTCACGTCGATACAGGTAAAACCAAATTGTTGGATAAGGTACGTATGATTCTGGCAATAATTTTTACCTTCGATTAATCTATGAATGACTCTTGCGCCCATAGATCCGACAAACCAATGTCCAAGAAGGTGAAGCGGGAGGTATTACCCAACAAATTGGTGCTACGTATTTCCCTGTTGATGCTATTAAGACTAAGACGGAGGTCATGAACAAGGTGCCTGTTTTTTTCTCCGTCGAATTAATTCTAGCTAATTAAGACACGTAAACAGGATGGCACACAAGAGTACAAGATTCCCGGTCTTTTGATTATTGATACCCCTGGACACGAGTCTTTCACCAATTTGCGATCTCGTGGAAGTTCCTTGTGTAATATTGCAATCCTTGTCGTCGATATCATGCACGGTCTTGAAGCACAGACACTGGAGTCATTACGTTTATTAAGAGATCGCAAAACTCCCTTCATTGTCGCTCTCAACAAAGTATGTCATCCTCAGTATTTGCAGTGTTCTTTTCTCACGCACATCGTATAGATCGATCGTATATATTCATGGGAAGCTACACCAAATGGCGCTTTCCGTGAATCCTTGGCCAAGCAAAAAGCTTCAGTGCAACGTGAATTCGAGGACAGAGTGTCAAAGACGATCGTGGCCTTTGCTGAGGAAGGTCTCAACGCTTGTTTGTACTACGACAACAAGAACTTTGCCCGCAATGTGTCTTTGGTGCCAACATCCGCAATTACGGGCGAAGGTGTACCTGATATGATTATGTTGCTCGTCAACTTGACTCAGCAGCGTATGAGCGATCGCCTCATGTACATTTCTGAATTGGAGTGCACAGTCCTCGAAGTCAAGGTTATTGAGGGTCTTGGTACAACAATCGATGTTATTCTATCAAACGGGTACCTTCGAGAAGGAGACCGCATCGTCGTTTGCGGTCTCAATGGCCCTATTGTGACACAAGTTCGCGCGCTATTGACTCCACAACCTCTACGAGAACTTCGCATCAAGGTTGGTAAAATTTTACACGATAAAAGGATCCTGAATTCTAATCATGTTTGTAGTCCGCATACGTCCATCACAAAGAAGTCAAGGCCGCACTTGGTGTCAAGATCACTGCACCAGATCTTGAAAAGGCCATCGCTGGTTCGCGTTTGCTTGTTGTTGGACCTGACGACGACGAAGATGAACTCAAGGAAGAAGTCATGTCTGATCTGACGTCACTCTTCGACAATATCGATAAATCTGGCCGTGGCGTCTGTGTACAAGCATCGACATTGGGATCTCTTGAAGCCTTGCTAGATTTCTTGAAGAGCAGCAAGATTCCAGTATCGGGCATCAATATCGGTCCCGTCTATAAACGCGACGTTATGCGTTCAGCAACGATGCTGGAAAAAGCCAAAGAACTCGCCTGTATTCTTTGCTTCGATGTTCCCATTGACAAAGAAGCAGAACGTCTCGCTGAAGAGATGGGCATTCGTCTTTTCAAAGGTATAAATATTCATTGTCTGAAACGAGTTGAATAGATTTTCTGACACATATAACTAGCCGATATTATTTACCATCTGTTCGACTCCTTCAAGGCTTACAATGCAGAGATTGTGGAAGCAAAGAGGAGAGATGCTGCTCCTCAGGCCGTTTGGCCGTGCAGATTGAAGATCATCGCTGCATTCTGTAAACGTGACCCTATCATCCTTGGTGTTGATATTTTGGACGGGACCCTTCGTGTTGGCACACCTTTAGCAGTAGTGAAGATCGACCCCGTCACCGGAAAGAAGGAAACCATCGATCTTGGCAAAATGTTTGTCATTTTCCCCTCTTAGTTTTGTTCAGTAATTCATTGGTACTTCCAGTACATCTCTTGAAATCAATCACAAGACACAGGATGTAAGCTTCGACGACTTTGACTGTGGTATCATGTGCTAACATTCTGAGTATAGATCGTGAAGAAATCGCAAGCTGGAGGAGGTGTTGCCGTTAAGATCGAACACGCTGTATATCAGTCTGCCAAAATGTTCGGTCGTCACTTCGATGAGAAAGATGAACTCCTCAGTCATATCACTCGCCAGAGTATCGATGTATTGAAGGTGCGACCATTCTCAAAACCATTATTCTAGTTGCCTGACGTTGACCGAACCGCATACCAGACTTCGTTCAAGGCTGACGTTTCGAATGAGGAATGGCTCCTTATTCGAGCCCTTAAGACTGTAAGTCTTCTTCATGAGTTATTTATATAAACCTACTAACATTGAGTTAAGCGCTTCGGAATCCCTTAAATATCTTCGCTTGTCGTAATACTTAAAGGACATCGTATACATTACTCGCTTGCTGGCTGATATTTCTTTCGGATGTAGTTACTCTGCGACTTGCTTACAAATGTTTTCCAGCTGTATATATGTAGTGTGTAAACAGTGTTTATTTGTACACCTCTTCCAGGTTCTTTTTTTTGTATATCATCTTCAGCCCCCGGTAGGCTTGCAAAGAATGTCCGCGGATTCTAAAGCTTCTAAAAATGGCGGAGGAGAGTCGATGTCAAGTCCTACCCAGGATCAAGACGAAATTCAACTGGTAATTACGCCATGGGCATGACCATTGGCTGTGGACAAAACTACGAGTAATATGGGCATGTTCGACGGTAACGTCCAACTGGTGATAACTGGCATGGCTGCGGGTATCGGAACGCATCTTTGCTTTTCTTCCTAGAAGTTGGAGGAGGAGTGTGGATTGCGGGAAGATTGAGATCATACCGCTTGAACCTGAACAGCGCTCATACCTGCGTAGGGAAGCCCACCAGTGTCATCGTTCTTTTTTCTTCAACCCCGTTGTTGGGGGATATTCTCAGGACACTAACTTCATTTATTAGCAAAACCTAGGATACAAGCAGGTAAGAATATCTTTTAGTTGATGAGAAATATCATTCAATTAACTCCCTTTGCACTCAAATAGCAACTCCATCGAACATGGAGTTTGGTTGAGAGTTTTGCAGCAAGCTTCTGTGCTCTTAATTTCATTGGAGGTGTTCGGTGAGCGTTTGCGTGGTGTAACTCCGTAGACACTCTTTTTACCATTGTCACAGATCTGCAATTTTCTTAGGCCTTTTGGCTGGTGGACCCGCCGCGATATGGTGCAGAAGCATTTCGATTAGCTGAAAATAATTATGTCTGACATTTGTCTAGGTCTTCGTACTTGATTACCATCGTTTTTATGACGATCACAGCTGCTGTTTTGGCTGAGATCTGCTCGGCTCTGCCTCTGAGTGGCTCTATTTATATTTGGGCTGCAGAGAGTGCTGGCCCGAAATATGCGAGGTTCTTTGGGTTTATTGTTGCTTGGTGGTCTTGTACCGCATGGATGACATTTACAGCGGGCAATTGTCAGGTAGCTTATGCGTTACTCTACGTTTTTCTTCGAACTCAACTTCCGTTTCTCAGACGACTGCAAACTATCTGGTATCCCAGTTAGCTGTATGGGAAATCGACTTTCCCGGAGGAGTCTCGAACGACAATGTGAAATGGCGAGCGTTCATCTGGGCTGTGTCCGAGGGCTTGCTATTGCTTGCAGTGGCTATTAATTATTTACCCCCTCGCTTATACTCCCTAATCTTCCGCTTCTCCATCTTTCTCATGATGCTTGACTTCTTTTTATGCCTCATCTGGCTCCCAATTGGAGTTTCCAAAACTTACGGATTCCGATCTGCCAGAGATGTTTTCACCATGACTTGTGCGTATTCTAATGCATGAATAAAATAACCTGGTCTATATATTTATGATCCAGATAACGGCACCGGCGCACCTGCGGGCTGGAATTGGATCTTGTCATTGTATGTAATTTTCCCCCATGGAATATTGACCGTATTGACCATTATATTTAGTCTCTTTACGGCGGGAACGATGACAGGCTTTGACGCATCTGGGCACATCGCAGAAGAAACGAAAAATGCCAGGTGAATATTTTTAACAGTCCCCATATACATTAAGTTTTGTCTCATCGTGCACCTTCAGAGTTATTGCTGGACGAGGCATTTTATCCAGCGCCATTGCCACTGGGGTTTTGGGCTTCGTAACCGCCATTCTTTTCCTCTTCTGCACTCCGGATCTCGACGTGTTATTTTCTTTGAACGCGCCACAGCCCTTTGTGCAATTATACGCTCTTGCTCTAGGCAAAAAAGCCAGCATTTTTATGACCATCATCGCCGTGATTGGCCTAATTTTGGTTCGTGGCACTTTGTCTTTCAAATAGTTTTCTATTTATTTGTAATTTTAGAACACAAGTATTGCCATCGTCGCTGCATCCCGATTGGTCTTTGCAGTGGCTAGAGATGGTGTATTACCTATGTCCCACTGGATTGGCCAAGTCGACGCGGAAGGTCAACCCAAACATGCAGTCACCGTCATCTATGTCTTTGGGGCTGCTATTCTTTGCACCATTCTTCCCAGTCAAGTCGCCTTCACATCTTTGGTATCCGCAGGTGGCGTCCCAACCATTGCAGCATACGGATTGATTGCTTTGCTTCGTCTCACGATGACGCCGGACAGTTTCAAGTCGTCGTACTTTTATCTCGGGCGCTTCAGGAAGTCGTTTTATCTCGTTGCCATTCTGTTCAATGCATTAATTGTTGCGGTGAGACATGAACAAATTATTTCCTGCTAATAATATGGCCCTTACAGTCCTGAGCTTAGGTAATGCTATCTCCATTCGTCTTTCCGGTTACTGCAGAGACGTTCAACTTTGTGAGCATCCGTTTGGCAGCCTCCAGTTCGGACTTTCACTGACAACATAACAGGCATGTGTAATATTTGGTGCCATCACTGTATTCGGCGGCCTCTCCTGGTATTTCACACCAGCAGAGAAATGGCTCCGTCGAGAACAAGTTTTACAAGCGTTGGAGGCTACCGATGAAAGTTATCCTTCCAACTAAGAACACATTTCTCCTCTACCTTATGCCTTTCCTATCTCTTTTTCTCCCTCCTGAGTGCTTGTGATTGCCTTTTGTATCCACAATATAATATGTTTTCTTGATCTCTCCTTCAATGGCTAAAGCTTTGAGTCAGGAATTATCCCTCAGCAGTCAAAATGTACGTGAGCATCGCTAATCGTTCAAATTTATGTTGATGATCTCTTTGAACTACAAGTTTCATATATGATTCATTTCTCCGTGACATACTTGCGAGTTGTCTGATATTGATTTTCTAACTTGACAATAAGAGCGTGTGTGCGTAGTGTGTAGTACGTACCTAGACTTTGACTTCGTACGTGAAATACGGATCTGGCCTCGTCTTATTAATAGATGGGCGATCATGTTAATTCTGACAACCCTATGCTTATTTCATGGTTTGACCACGCGGAGATTCTCCAAAACATATGGCAAAAATGGTAAGAATACCACGTTGTGTATAGAATCGACCCATCCCGCCATCAATACCGAAGTGGGCATAGAGCGCGTATTTCATTAGATTTAGAATGGGCGGGCGGCGCTAATTCCGAATCGCATCCGGTATCGTGTCTTTACGGTCACTGTTTCCCCAATGATACCAAGACATATGTAGATGCGGCTTGGGATTCAATCGAGGATAGGATTCCCATGAAACCCTGGATATCGTTATGTTTACATGAAGGGACGGAGATTTATCAACTCACATTGTAACCATTTAATAATATCAACGTTGCAACTCTAATGTTTAGTATCCTGAGATTCCTTGTCGCGTGTGGATTAACATCGTGTCTCCATCCGAACTGTTGAAATGACTGCTGTGTAAATCATCGTTCACGTTTTTGTAACCCTGCACATCTTGAATATGCGCACGTTGCTATACGTTGGGCCCTAATTTTCTCGGTCGTTGTTATTTCAGGGTTTCAAAACACTGTCGACCCTAATGGGGATTTGGTCCCATACGAAATTTTTGAGAGTTTTCCTACGACCCGCTTATATCACAAGGTTCTCACTCTTTTTCCACCTTGCTATGTCATAGAACATAACTTTTCATTTTCTCTCCAGAATTCTGATTCCAGGTGCTAGATCTTCGTGGATTATAAGCATATAAAGTTTCTTTCTCATACTTGGCACTTCTCTTGCTACGTCATGATAATTGACTGTCCGATAATCCGGCAAAAATCCTAATTACACGGTCAGTCCTGCGGACTGTATGTATTCAGGAGTTTGAATGCATTCTGGCCCTTCATAACATTCGCAGACTGCCCAATAGTTTCAATCCCAGTGGGGATTCGCCTTCAAATTCTCAGGTTCCTTCAGGCTCCCACGAAGTATTTGGTGGACGGGTCAATGTTTTCTTGACGGTGAAAGGGGTCGTTAGGGTACGACCAGTCCGATGCATGATTTGCCGTTGTTGTCGCTATCATATCACGTCCATAGCGAGAGCGGGGCTCTATAGCTGTTGATAAACGCTGGACCGACGTACGCACCTTCGGAACAGGGGTGGGGACACTGTCATATATCGGAGTAGTGAAGACAGGAGTTTCCCGAAACGATGCCGCCGGTGATGACGCGATTTCGAGAAGAGGGTTTCTCGCAGCGTTCCCGTTTACGTCCATACTGGAGGTAGAGGAAGCCCAGCTAACTCTTTTCCCACCTTTTGAACAGCTAGACGATAAACTGGATTTTTTCTCCTTAACGTCGTTATTTGTGGGGGACATGATTGGCTTGATGGGCAAGGAACATGAGCGGTCTCGTCCATGACCCTTGTTTTCGTACCGCAAAGGTGGAATGAGGAACCGATTTCTATCTTCTAGTTCAATCCTCCTTCTACGTTTCTTCTCTTTCTGAGCTTTAAGCCTTTCGATCCTAGCTTTCTCCTTCTCTCTCATCCTCTTTACGTTGAGGATATTTTAGTCTACATCATGATATTTATATTAAGCGTTCACTGACCTCGGGGTGGAGCTCCAACTCTGGAGGAGAATCGGCGTATTCCCTTTTGATAACGACAATCCAAATCCAATAGGTGACAGCAGTCAGGATTATTCCGACCATGAAGGCGAGGCCTCCAAATGCGTAAAGTTTTAGGATAATCATCGCAAAAGTGGATATTGCTGTCCTGTCTAATGGGACCTCAGGTATGGTAGTCCCACTTATAGATGGTGTCGCAGCGGGAACAGAATCGGCTCGTGCGTTTATGAACATGATGGTGACCGTAGAGTTGTCGAGCTTTCAAATATAGTATGAGGTATTGTTGAAGTAAGCCTGTGCTATTCTTTCCGTTGAAGGGAAATGATTGTGGCGCTCAACGCCGAACAGAGGTAAAGGTAAGAAAGAGCAGTGGCCCACTGGATAAGGCTAACTTTTCGGTATAATGTCAAGTTGAGGAGAAATAAAATGATTGGATGAGAGTGAGTATCGCTTCTCTGTGGTCAGACGACAATAGGAGATTTTAAAATGTCCTAAGGAATGTCTCGTATAGCAAATCGAAAGGTATTGATAGACTTTAGCGCCCAGAGCGCGAAGTTCGTGTAAAATGCTAGGCTATTTCTAGAGCGATGATGCGTCAAACGGCCGGCAAAGAGACCCTAACCTTATTGGGCATTTTCTAACCCTAACCCACTACAGTAACGAGCTCATTTTCACGTTCCATTGGCAACGACAGTCATTTGGCACTCACCTTTGTTGGGCGTCTGGGACTCCCTTCCTACTGATCTACATCGTTTCAGGTCTTTTCACGATCTTACATTTGCATGGCAAAGAATTGGGACAAATACAGCAGACAAGGCATCGATT